>Ga0081540_1001779_pt1 | contig 18070 bp, 19 predicted proteins | sample TabmetS2T1R1_FD_71024 | JGI IMG/M metagenome (GOLD analysis project Ga0081540, IMG submission 71024) | Tabebuia heterophylla rhizosphere microbial communities from the University of Puerto Rico - S2T1R1 | ecosystem: Host-associated > Plants > Roots > Rhizosphere ... | reverse complement strand
GATTGCAGTGCCGCCTTGACTACCTTCCAGCTTGGTAACGTGCTTTTCTCGTTGGCCACGACCACAAATCCTTCGACGGCGGTTTGGTGTTGCATCAGAATACCAAATGCGAGTTGGCTTCGGGCAAGATTACCAATATGCGCCTTCGGCCGATTTCCGCTTGGCCCCAAAAGCGACTGATCCTTGCGCGCACACAAAATGACACGAAGGTCAAAGGCTGACGCTATGGCTGCACCCGGCCTTGGCTCTGAAGCGGACCTTGATGTCTCGGGTATGTCGGCTACGGGCCAGGAGCAGAACTAAAAGACGTAGCCGCCGAAACGTTTGCTAAAGGATAAGCGGAAAATTGGCGTTCGGCGAGGCGGACTGAGTCCACTTTCAAGAGGCCGGCTCTCCGAATATCCTCCCGATGACTTCGTTACCTTGCGACTCGAAACACCGGCCATGACTGAGCAAAACGCGCTCGGGTTGCCAAGAGTAGATTTTTGCGAACGCCGCCTTTGCCTTCCGCGGCTGCAGCAATAGCGGCAGCCGCATGCCAAAGAATATCTGCCCGCGGGGATAACACATACCAGTGAGCTTTGTCGCCGTTCGCCAAGGCTCTGACATCTTGCTCAATTCGATGTTGATAATCGCGTCTGTGAGAATCAGCGACTTCGATGCCCTATGGAAGAAAACAAACTCTTTGAAATATCCACCGGGAAACAGCGTCTGGTCGATGTCTTGCCGCCATTCTTCTGGCGGATCGAAGTCGAGGTCTCGCGCAAACGTGACATCGACGTGCCGAGCGCGCGCTCTTTGGCGTACACGCGGTGAAGCCCAGGTGATCGCATCGGGAAACGCTTTCGACCACTCCCCGATATGAGCGTAGTGAAACTGGTTGGGCGACACGAGGTGCCGGATTGCCCCTATCCGTTGCAGCTCGCTTGCGAGCGCCTCATCAAATTTGATTGGCGAGTGGAGGAAGAGGTCATCGTTCGAGAGGCGGACGACCGTCATCCGCGTAGTGAAAGGTAGCGGCAACCTGACACCACCCGCCGTCAAGTACTCGAATGGTCCATCAACTATCCCGACGTCCGGCGCTATCGGTTTGTAGACGTTGATTGGCTCGTAGAGAGAGGCACCCACAGGTCATCTTCCGGATAGCATCTGGCACGGAGTATGTCTGATCTCGTTATGTCTGCAACGGGTCAGAAAGGCGACGTTCGGCACGGGCCCGGCAAGAGGTCCTCTCTTTCCCTTGAAGCAGACGACGCGGTTGCCGACGCCTGCGCCCGCTAAGGGCCAGGAGCAGACATCGGCCGCGTGCTCAGCCGCGTCGGCTTTGGGCCAGACATTTGGCTGCTACTCATCACCTCGTCGGCGCGCCAATAGAAAGAGGGAGGTAGGGTGAGGCCGAGCGCCCTAGCGGTTTTCAGGTTGATCACCAGTTCGAGCTTTGTCGACTGGACGATCGGAAGGTCGGCCGGCTGCGCGCCTTTGAGGATCCTGCCCGCATATACTCCGGCCTGCCGATAGATATCCGAGGAGTTCGTTCCGTAGCTCATCAGACCGCCGGCTACCGCGTACTCGCGGCGTGCATGGACCGACGGCAGCGCGTGGCGTAGCGCCAGTGCGGCAATTCGTTCGCGTCGATCATTGTAGAACTGATCGGCTGCGATGACCAGCGCTCCTGCCCGCAATTGCACTAATGTCGAGAACGCAGCGTCGATCTCGGCGTCGGTGCTGGCCTCCAAGACGTGGATTTGCTTGCCGAGCGGACGCGCTGCCTCGTCCACTTCCTTCACAACGACCGACTCGGAAAAATTGGGACTCTTTGGGTTAATGAGCAAGCCAATGCCTGCGGCCGCAGGACCAGCTCGTGCAACAGCTCAAGGCTCTTAGTAGGCGTCTCCTCCGTAAAGGTATAGACCCCGGTGATATTGCCCTCTGGTCGGTTGAAGCTCGCGACGAGACCGATTTGAGCGGACATCAGAGCTAGCGGCTAGCATGTCAGCTGAGGGCCATGAGCCGACATTCCCGCGCAATCATCGGCATCATCAGCGCTAAATTGCTCCTTCGCGTCCCAACATGAGCACGTCTTCGCTGGTATAACCGAGAAGCTTGGTGAGCACTTCGCGTGTGTGTTCTCCGAGCCTCGGAGGAGCGCTGTAGGTATCGAGGGCTGTCTCGCTCAGGTGGATGACGCTCTTGATTCCCTTCACGTTGCCAGCACTCGAGTGCGGCATCTCGGCAATCATGCCGCATGCCTCCAAGATCTCGCCGTCGCAGACCTCTGCGACCGTGCGAATGGCCCCGCAGGGCACGCCGCTGTCATCAAATCGCTTGAGCCAGTCGTTTCGCGAGCGTTGCTTGATCACCGCCTGTACGAGCGGGACCAACGCATCCCGGTTCCGCACTCGGTCGGGCGCACTTGCGTATCGCGGGTCGTCCGTTAGTTCTAGCATTCCTGCCGCGCGACAAAAGCGACGCCATAAGTCGTCATTCGCGACGCCGATATTGATCCAGCCGTCGGAGGTTTCGAAAGTCTCGTAAGGGACTATGGTGGCATGTTCGTTGCCGCGCCGCCTGGGCGACTTGCCCGTTGCGAAATAAATACTCGCATTGAAAGTCAGAAGGGCTGCAACCGCCTCATACATCGAGACGTGCACCCGCTGCCCGCGCCCGTCGACCTTGGCCGCATACAGCGCCGCGAGGACGCCTTGCGCCGCAGTGAGCCCGGCAACGAGATCAGCAATGGAGGTGCCGACCTTGTGCGGTGGGCCATCACGCGGGCCCGTTAGATCCATGATGCCGGCCTCGCCCTGGACGATCAGATCATAGCCGGCTCGATTTTTCTGCGGCCCGGTATCGCCAAAGCCTGAGATTGAGCAATAGATCATCGACGGGCGTCGAGCCCTCACCGCCTCGTAACCGAAGCCCAACCGCTCCATTGCGGCAGGCCGAAAGTTCTCAACCAGCACATCCGATACGTCCACGAGCCGCCAGAGAACCTCCTTGCCACGTTCGCCCTTCATATCGAGCGTAATGCTCTTTTTGTTGCGGTTGACGGAGAGAAAGTAGGCCGCTTGGTCCCCTTGAAAAGGCGGTGCGAAGGCGCGGGTATCGTCACCTTCACGAGGGCGTTCAACCTTAATGACCTCCGCCCCGAGATCACCGAGCAGCATGGTGCAGTACGGCCCCGAAACCATTCGCGTAAGGTCAAGTATACGGACGCCTTCGAGAGGTCTCATGGCCTTCCCCTCACGTCAGGGTGGCGGCTAGCTCGGTGAAATTCGCTAAAATAAGATCAGGTTGGTGTGGTGTCTGGCCGAATGGCCGCTTTCGTCGGTCGATAAACGCGGTCCGCATGCCGTACGATTTTGCGCCAATGCAGTCGAAGGCGTGGTTAGCAACGAACAGAATGTTGGAGCGGTCGCAACCAATGATCTCCTCGGCTTTCGCATAGGCCTTCCAGTGCGGCTTGAAATAACCAGCCTCCTGCACCGAAATGACGTGATCGAACGAAAAACCGATGTGCGGTCCGGCCGCTTTCAGCATATCGCGGTCGCCATTCGATAGAATTGCTAGCTTGTATCCCTTGAATTGGAGCTTTTCGAGTGCGGACACGACATCTGGAAATGGCTTAAGTTTCTCGATCTCGCTCACGAGCCAAGTCACCTCCTCCTGAGTGTAGGTAATGCCGCAGCGGTCCATAACGAACGAGACAGCGCGATGTCCGATCTGTCTGTACGGCGCATGCCCGCGGTCGCATAGTGCGTCGATCATCGAGTTCTCGAAGTGCGTGCGGCGCCACCAGGTAACGAAACTGTTCGGGTTTCCATCCCAGCCCTTCTCTTTCAAGAAGGGCGTCACGACCTCCGTAAGCCCTTTCTGCATGTCAACGACGGTACCGTATTGATCGAATGCCAGCGCCTTGATTTCGCGCCTGAGAACGTCACGCGTTTCCATCGTGCGTCGCTCCGCTGGGGTGAAAGGATCCGCTAATGCTGAGGAGCATACCGAAGATATCGCATAGAGATCGGTTCGCAAGCAGCCCGGATTTCGCTGTGCTTTAAATCCGGCGACACGACCGTCCAAAATTGAGACAGTAATTCTGCCCGTAAAAAGGCCTCCCGCAGGATACGGAGCAACCTGCCGTGATGTTGGGCGCCACAGCATCTATGTCGCATGTGGGTCAAAAGGCGACCTTGGGGCTTGCCCTGACCTAGTCGGCTCTGTCCCTGAAAGCAGACGCTCGATGGTCTAGGAAGGCAGGTCGGCTAGGAGGCTAGGAGCGGACATTCAGCCTCGCGAATGGGCTAGCTCCGCTCGCGAGGGCCCTGCGGCGGCTGAGGATTGTTGGCGGGATTGGTATCGTACTTCGATATTTGCGTGATGAGCCCGCTAGTGGCGAGCGGCTGCAAGTCCGCTTCCAGCGCGTCAGCAATCTCCTTGGCATAGACATCCCGGTCGTCCACGTAGAGTGTAAAGGACTTCAGATACTTTTCCTTCTTCGCCGGATTCTCGATCGTCACCTTCGTCCACTGGTAGAGAGGATAATCTTCGATGCCCTGCTCCTCTGCTGCGGCCACATAATCCGCAAAGGCGTCGAACTGGCATTTTACCGCTGCGCGATGCGCGGCAAGCACATCGAACAGCGGCGCCAATGCCGAATTGCGGCATTGCTGGCGAAGCGACTCCGCCGTAGCTGGATCGTCGATATCGAATCTAACCTGATACTGCCACTGAGACGTCACGGTATTCTGGCCTCTAGTCATTGTCCGTTTCCGATCGCAACGGCAACGTCACTGTTCGCACCTGGGGACGGTTCGGGCCCGGGAGCCTCGGAGCTCAGGGAAGCCCGGACCCATAACCTCAACAGCCCGGTCGGCAAGCTGCTCAGTTACGGAGGTCGCGTAGGAAGGCTTAGCGAAGCCGCGTTGAGATGGCGTGATATGTAATCAATCGAACAAACCCCCGCCGGGCGGCGTCAGGCGGGGGTTGTTTCGGGCGGAGTGTGAGGAGAACGATGAGGTACCACTCGCCGAGCCCGTTGGTACGCAATTCCTTATCGCGAATTGCAGGTGAGATACAGCAACGAACCTGACGGACCTCACCAGGCGTGCGACCTCACCGCGCGACCCCAATGATACCAGTTCTGCCGGGACGGGCTGGGGCCAAGCAGGGCAGGGTTATCCACAGGGCGCGAACTCATAAAATTCGAAGGCTTCAGCGAGCGATGATATCGCCGGCCAGTTGCTGTAGGTTATCTTCAGGGTGATTGAGACGCTAAAGGGAAGAAGCTTATGAGTAGCTTCAGTGAGCAAGACTCCATCGACCCCAACAATCCTGAGCTCGACTACAAGCCCCTCCGGTTGAGCGAAAGAGCAGCGAGACTAGGGCCATCCGTCTCGCTGGCAGCAAGATCGGAGCCGATCGAGTCGTCCCCTATGCCCCGTCCCGCCTTGCTTGCGCCAAAGGCGATTGACGACCCGGACCGGCGAGCCACGCTGTTAAGCCTTGCCGCTCGCATCGCTGCGGTCGCTGGCGCCGTCGCGGTCGCGGCGCTGCTCTTCGTGATCATGAAACCTGCCTCTCGCCAATCGGTCGCCAGTCCACCCCTATCCGAGACAACGGGATCGACGCCCCAGTCCAACCAAGGAGACGTGGGATCGATGCCCGCGCTCGCAGAGTTGAAAGCACCGCCTAGCCAACCTGCTACCCACGAGGAGTCCCAGCAGTTGCTTCAGCGCTTTTTGCAATGGCGTGAAAAAGCCAACACGACCGAACCATCTCAATAGCCGACCGTTTTAGTCCGCTATGCCCCGTCAGGCTACGTCTGCTCTACCCCTGATTGTGTTGCAAAACTCTTCTGCAGCGGAAGAGCCAACTTTCTAACGGCCGCTGAAGCGTGCGATTTTTCCGGATGCAGGGGACCCACGTCAACCTAGACCGAGTCATTCAGCGGTCCCCCTATTCAGTTTAAGAAGATGTCTGTAGCCGAAACTAGCGAAGAGCTCACTTTCGCGAGAATTTTGGTGAGACGGTATTTTCGAGTTTTGCAACACAATCTGAGGACGAGCGGACGTAAGAGCGGGCAGGTCAGTACTTCCGGATTTGACCCCGAACGGTCATTGACGGTGCACTGCGGAATAATACGTGATATCGTGCACGCCATTGCATGAGCTGACCCCTTCGGGAGGGTCGCATGGCAATCCACATCGACCGGCGAAAATTCTTAGCTACGCTCGGCGGCGCGGCGGCCATCTGGCCGCTTACGGCGCGTGCCCGAACCTATCCATCGCGACCGATTACCATGGTAGTGCCGGCTGCCGCGGGAGGTTCAGTCGACGTCATCGGTCGAATCCTAGCGGCCCGTATGAGCGAAATCCTCGGTCAACAGGTGATCGTTGAGAACACGTCCGGCGCCGCCGGGATTATCGGGGTGAAGCACGTCGCAAGTGCTGCGCCAGACGGCTATACGTTTCTGTTAGGAAGCATTGGCACCCACGCCTATAACCAGACGATCTTTAGAAAGCCGCGATATGACGCAATTGCCGATTTCACACCAGTCGCGCTGTTTGCTGAACAGCCCATGGTGCTAATTACGCGCAAGACCTTTCCTGCCAGTAACTTTCCGGAGTTCGTCAGCTACGTAAAGAAAAATAGCGCCAAGCTGCAATTTGGTTCAGCGGGGGCCGGGTCCACGACCCACCTTGGTTGCGCGCTGCTCAATGCAGTCATCGGTGTGAACGTCACGCATGTTCCTTATCGAGGTGGCGGCCCAGCCGTGAATGATTTGCTTGGGGGACAGATCGATTATATGTGCCTCAACATGGGCATTGCGGCCACTTTGAGCATGGGCAATCAGGTAAAGGCAATTTCTATGCTGTCGCGTAGTCGCTCGCCGCTGATGCCGGATTTGCCAACTGTTCACGAGCAGGGACTTACCGACTTCGACGTCGTGACTTGGAACGCCTTTTTTCTTCCGAGAGGTGCGTCCCCAGAGGTCGTCAAAAAGCTCAACGACGCAACGAACCAAGCAATGGATACTCCGGCAATTAAGAGCCGAATGCACGACATCGGAGTTTCGGGGGTCGCGCCCGAACGCAGATCGCCGGAATATCTCGCCAAGTTTGTGGTCGATGAAATTGCAAGATGGGCGGGTCCGATTAAGGAGAACGGGCTTCAGGTCGACTGAGGCTGTAGGCGGCCTAGAGACTCAATGGATAGATGCCCCTTTCTTTCGCTTTACCGGAAGCGATTGCTCAGCGCATGAGCCCGCTCGTGGCACTTGTCGCACATGCTAGGGGCAGCCGACAAGGTGGTCGAAGAACACTGATTTTTTCTGCGCTGCATGAGTCTGATCCTGGCCCATAGCCGACATGGAGCACGCCATAGCCGAGGTGCGCTACTGACGCGGAGCTGACGTCGGCGGGGGATCGGTGGAACCTGTCTCCCTGGGCCGCCCATCGGCCGTGTTGGAGTTGCAACCGGGCTTCGAGCGCCGGCGCAATCCATCTTGGCAATTCGAGCTTGGGATGAAAGCGTCGCTGCCGCTGAGCTCATTCTAACTGACTGGCGTGCGAGGGAGGAAAGCAATGGACCACGGAACTCCCAGATTCGGGTCACTGGGTGCGAGGCTTGTGCTGGCGGCTGCGCTCCTCGTCGGTCCGTCCGACGCCAATGCCCAGGAGAAGCGCGACGAATTCTACTGGCTTGGCGAGCTCAACAAGGCCGCAGCCGTGATGGTGGTCGAGCAGGGCATCGTACCGAGACCGCTCGGCAAGCCGATCGCCGATGCCGTCGCACAGGTCATTGCGGATGCCTCAAAGCAGGGGGCGCGCCGCTCGGGGGACTACCTCCAGGTCGAGCAACTGATCATCGCCATCGCCGGCCCCGATGGAACCCGCCTGCACTCGGGCCGCAGCCGCCAGGACATCAACGCGACCCGCATGCGTCTTTTCCAACGCGACCAGGTGCTGAGCACTTTGCGCGCGTTGAATCTCGCACGTGAGGCGCTCATCGGCTTTGCGTCGGCACATCCGGACGCGATCGTGCCGGCCTATACGGTCGGCGTGCAGGCTCAGCCGGTCTCGTTCGGACACTACATCCTCGCCTACACGCAGGCGCTCGAGCGCGACGCGGTTCGGCTGGCGCAGGCCTTTGCCACCGTCAACAGGTCGCCGCTCGGATCGGCGGCGCTCGGAACCTCGAGCTTCCCGGTCAATCGGCCGCGTCTGGCCGAACTCATGGGCTTCGACGGCGTGATCGAGAATTCGCTCGATGCCAACCAGCTGTCGCCGATCGACACCGGCGTCGAGCTCGTGGGCGTCGCCGCGTCGATCGCGCTCACCGTGGGCGCATTCGTGTCCGACCTCGAAGCTCAGTACCGTCTGACGACGCCATGGCTCACGCTGCAAGAGGGCGAGTTGACCGGCACCAGCAGCATCATGCCACAAAAGCGCAATCCGGTCGGCATCAACGACGTCCGCATTGCGGCGAGCGAGACGCTGGGAATTGCTACGACCTACCTGTTCAAGGCGCACAACGTCCCGCATGGGGTTCCGGACTACAAGGGCAACGACCCTATACAGGCGCTCGCGCGCGCCGCCGACACACTTGCCCGGCTGACCGCCGTGGTCAGGCAGCTGAACTTCAACGAGGAGCGCGCGCTCGAGGAAGTCAACGCCGACTACGCAACCACGACCGAGCTTGCGGATATCCTGCAACGCGATGCCGACGTGCCGTTCCGTGTCGGTCATCACTTCGCTTCCGAGCTCGTCACCTATGGCCGCGGTCATGGCCTTCGCCCGTCGCAGATTCCCTTCACCGTCGCCCAGGAGGTGTATGCCAAGGCGGCCGCGCACTTCGGTCGCACGGAAACCAGGCTTCCGCTTGATGAGGCGAGCTTCCGGCGCGCGCTCACTCCTGAGAACATGGTCCGCTCCAGCCGTGGCCTTGGCGGCCCGCAGCCCGCCGAGGTTCGCCGCATGCTGGAGGCGCAGCGCAAGCAGCTCGCCTCCGATCAGGGTTGGATTGCCGAACGGGAGGCGAAGCTTGCATCGGCTTCGGCGCGGCTCGAGGAGGCCTTCGGGCGACTACGCGAGGCACGATAAAACGCACGGGACGGCGTTCTCTCTCCAGGATCAGCCCAACTGGATTGATGTCCGCCTATGGCCCTTAGCAGACATGGTTGCTGGAGTAACTGACATCCGCTTTCGGGGGGATAGTGTTGCAAAAGTCGAAAATCGAACGACCCTAAAAATCTCGCGAATGCTGATTTTTAGACATCTCTGCTGCAGCCTCCCTAGTTAGCGCCGCTACGAAAGTCCGTGGTCGATTTTGGACGAATCGATATGGTCCCCCACGTCGCCGCGCGTCAAACGCATCAGCGGCTCTAAATAATTTCGTTCGTCACTCCAAAAAGACTTTTGCAACACTATCGGGGGAAAAGCGGACGTGGCAGAGCCGTCAAACATAAACGCTGGTTTATCCTTTAAGGCCCGGCTTAAGTCTGATGATACAAGGACCCTTCTATAATCAGTCTTGACAAGACCCTGACAGGATTCGCTGATCGGCTCATGTGAACCAGCTGTAAGCCGGGACTGATTATCTTTCGTCATTAGCGTGCAGAATCGTCATCAAGGCCGCCTCACGTTACGGCCCTGCCGGAAGTCTGCTCGGGTCTCGATTGTGTTGCAAAACTCTTCTGCAGCGGAAGAGCCAACTTTCTAACGGCCGCTGAAGCGTGCGATATTTCCGGACGCAGGGGACCCACGTCAACCTAGACCGAGTCATTCAGCGGTCCCCCTATTCAGTTTAAGAAGATGTCTGTAGCCGAAACTAGCGAAGAGCTCACTTTCGCGAGAATTTTGGTGAGACGGTATTTTCGAGTTTTGCAACACAATCGTCTCACAAGCGGACATCCGGACGCCAACTGTGCTCGTCTGCTAAGGGCCACGAGCTGACCTAAGGCACCGCGCGACAGACGAGATCTCTCGGCGTCGGACGCGTCCGGCGGGTCACCCCTCGCACGCCGTTCATCGAGGCGTTGCGATCGCAGCCAGGCGCCCTCGCAGCCAGCGATGCGCAGCGTCCCTGTCAACGCGGGGATGCCAGACTCCGATCACGTCGAAACCCGGGATCTCAAGGGGAGGCTCAAACACGGCCAGTTGCTTGTTGCCCCGCAGCAGCCGCGCCGGCACGAACGCGACAAAATCGTCGGCTTGCAGGATGTCAGGCATTAATAGGAAGCTCGGTACGGAGTAGCGGACAGTGCGCCGGAGGCCGAGTCGCGCCAGCGCCAGATCGACCGGCCCCTCGAATGAGCCCCCGGTCGGCGACACCAACACGTGGTCGTAACCGCAAAGGCGCGACGCTGTAATCGTTCGCAAGCGTGCGAGCGGATGCTGCCGGCGGACGGCAACGACATAGCGCTCTCGGTAAAGTAGCCGCGACGGCAAGTCCGACATCGCAAATTCAGGAATCGTGACGGCGAGATCAATCTGCCCACGCGCCAGCGCTTCGCTGACCCCTTCGTTGATCGCCGGCGCAATCGCCAGCCGGATCTCTCGTGCCTCGCGGCGCAGCACTTTCACGAGCGGCACCAACAGCGCCTGCTGCATGTAGTCGTTGCTGGCGATGGTGAACGTCAAGGCGGCACTGGCCGGATCGAAGACTTCCCGTGCCACCATTCGCTGGCCGTCAGCCAGGAACTGTTTCAGCGGCGCCGCCAGCGCTAACGCTCGCGGGGTCGGCAATAGGCCGCGCTGAGTGCGCACAAAAAGCGGGTCACCGAACAAGTCGCGCAGCCGCTTGAGCATGCCGCTGACGGTTGGCTGCGTATAACCGAGCGCGATGGCGGCTTGGCTCACGCTGCGCACATCAAGCAACGCGTCCAACACCCGCAGCAGATTTAGGTCCATGGTTCTGATATCGCCCACGGCAATATCAGAACCATATCTTTGCTATTGGTGCAATATCATATCAACGGCTATTTCTAGTTCGCAGGACACTGCCGACGCAGGCCACAAGGCGTACTACCCGCCTACACCGAGGACGTCACGGCACCGCCGAGCCGACAAAACGGATCCGTCAACCATCGCATTGCACAGGGTGAGGATTACATGGACGACGAACAGAAGCGACTTGTCAAAGAGAGTTGGAGGAAGGTGGTGCCGATTGCCGATCAGGCGGCGCGGCTGTTCTACGACCGGCTGTTCTATTGCGATCCCACCACGCAGCCCCTGTTCCAGGCGGCGAACCTCGACGAGCAGCGCCAAAAACTGATCCAGGCGTTGGTAACGGTCGTGCATGGTCTCGATAACCTCGAGGCCATCGTGCCTGTTGTCAGTGATCTTGGCCGTCGCCACGCGCGTTATGGCGTGACCGACGGTCATTATGAATCAGTGGGCGCGGCATTGCTGTGGACGCTCGAACAGGGGCTTGGATCAGCGTGGACCCCAGAAATCAAAGCCGCCTGGTCAAGCGCCTACTCGCTGCTAGCCAGTGTCATGCGGAAGGCTGCTAACGATCAGCATGAGGTCGTATCAGTCGCCAGCGTCCACAACTGACCCGAGGCTACCGAGGCGACAATCAATCAGATCGCCTGCGCCGGCATCTCGCGGTCAGTAAGCCCCCGGTGAGGACCGCCTTTCCGGATGGTGTTCGAGCGTGAGATGGTTTGCTCATTAATTTGCAAGCAAATGAGCAAACGTGACGACGGTTACGGTTCTATCGGGTCCGGAGCGGCGACGGCGGTGGACCACTGCCGAGAAGCTTCGGATCGTCGAGGAGAGTTTGGCGCCGGCGGCCAGTGTTGTCGAGATTGCGCGCCGACATGATGTTCACCCCAATCTGCTCACGGTTTGGCGGCGGCAGGCGCGCCGAGGGGCCTTTGGGCCGGGGTCGGCATCCCGGCAGGACGACGAGGTCCATTTTGCCGCAGTCTCCGTTGCGCCCGACCAGCAAGCGTTGACAGCGCCTTCCCGGCCGTGCGGCGCGATCGAGATTGAGTTTGCGGCCGGGGCTCGGATGCGGATCACAGGCGCGGTTGATGCGGCGACACTGACCGCAGTTGTGGCGGCGCTGACTGATGGACGGCCACGATGATCCCGTTGCCGGCCGGCGTGCGGGTTTGGCTCGCGACCGGCTATACCGACATGCGGAAGGGCTTTCCGTCGCTGGCCTTGCAGGTTCAGGAGATCTTGCATCGCGACCCGCTCAGCGGCCACCTGTTTTGCTTCCGCGGTCGTCGCGGCAATCTGCTGAAGGTGATCTGGCATGACGGCCAGGGCGCCTGCCTATTCACGAAGCGCCTGGAGCGTGGCCGCTTCATCTGGCCGAGCCCGGCCGACGGCGTGGTGACGATCTCGTCGGCGCAACTCGGTTATCTGCTGTCCGGGATCGACTGGAGGCACCCACAAGAGACGTGGCGGCCAACATCGGTCGGATGAGGCTTTGAGCTTGCGGATGGTGATGGATGTGATTCCATCATCATCGTGACCACCTCTGAATCGCTTCCCACCGATCTGGCCGCCGCGCATGCGATGATCCTCGCCGAGCGCGCCGCGCGCCTGGAAGCGGAAGCAGTCGCGGCGAGCGCCAAAGCAGAGGCCGCCAGCGCACAAGCGGATCTGTCGAGCACCGAAGCCCTGATCAGCAGTCTCAAGCTCGAGATCGAGAAGCTGCGGCGAACGCTTTATGGCACGCGCTCGGAGCGCAAGGCGCGACTGCTGGAGCAGATGGAGCTTGAGCTCGAGGAGCTGGAAGCATCCGCAACCGAAGATGAACTGGCGGCCGAGAAGGCCCTGGCAGGGACGCAGACCGTCGCCTCTTTCCAGCGCAAGCGGCCGTCGCGCAAATCGTTCCCCGGCCATTTGCCGCGCGAGCGCGTCGTGATCCCGGCCCCGGAGAGCTGCCCCTGCTGCGGGTCATCGAGGTTCTCCAAGTTGGGCGAGGACATCACCGAGACGCTGGAAGTCGTTCCGCGGCAATGGAAGGTGATCCAGACCGTGCGCGAGAAGTTCTCGTGCCGGGACTGCGAGACGATCAACCAGCCGCCCGCGCCCTTCCACGTGACGCCGCGCGGCTTTGCCGGTCCCAATCTGCTGGCCATGATCCTGTTCGAGAAGTTTGGCCAGCATCAGCCCTTGAACCGGCAGAGCGAGCGCTATGCCCGGGAGGGCATCGATCTGAGCCTGTCGACACTGGCCGACCAGGTCGGCGCCTGCGCGACGGCCCTGCAGCCGCTTTATCGGCTGATCGAGCGTCACGTCCTGGCCGCCGAGCGGCTGCACGGCGATGACACCATCGTGCCGATCCTGGCCAAGGGCCAGACGGTCAAGGGGCACATCTGGACCTATGTCCGCGACGATCGGCCATTCGGCGGACGGGCACCACCGGCGGCGCTCTATTACGCCTCGCGCGATCGACGGCAGGAGCATCCCGCGCGGCATCTCCAAAGCTTCGCCGGCATCCTGCAGGCGGACGCCTATAGCGGCTACAACGAGCTGTACGATCCATCGCGTGCGGGAGGACCGATCACGCCCGCGCTGTGTTGGGCGCATGCCCGGCGCCAGTTCTTCGAGCTCGCCGATATCGCGGCCAATGCCCGGCGCGGAAAGAACGCGGCGGCGATCTCGCCTATCGCGCTTGAGGCGGTCAAACGCATCGATGCGTTGTTCGATATTGAACGCGGCATCAACGGCCAAAGCGTCGAAGAGCGTCTGCGAGTGCGCAAAGAACAAAGCGCCCCGCTTTTAACGGCATTGGAAGCATGGCTGCGCGAACAGCGCGCTCGGCTGTCGAACTCGTCCGCGGTCGCCAAGCCAATCGACTACATGCTGCGCCGCTGGGATCGGTTTGCCCGCTTCGTCGATGACGGACGGATTTGCCTGACCAACAATGCCGCCGAACGCGCGCTGCGCGGCTTTGCCCTGGGGCGCAAATCATGGCTGTTCGCCGGCTCCGAACGTGGCGCCGACCGCGCCGCCGTCATGGCCACGCTGGTCATGACGGCAAAGCTTAACGACGTCGATCCGCAGGCCTGGCTCGCCGACGTGCTCGCTTGCATTAACGACCATGCCATCCACAGGCTCGATGAGCTTCTGCCCTGGAACTGGCGTAAGCCCGTGCCGAGCCATGCCGAAGTTGCGTAAGCTAGGAGGACAATGAGATCGACCGGTCTTTCCGTGGCAGAAAAATCGGCGGTGACAGCCGCCTGCCAGGAGCTGATCGATAATTTCCTAAAGCCTCGCTTCCTGCCCACCATCCGGCCGACGCAGTTCAATTACCCCGTCGATATCCTGGGAAAGTGGCACGGCACCAAATATCGCTTCGTTCAACGCTACCGCTCCGGCTTCCCCGAGAATCTGGGCGAAGAGTTCGACGCCCCCTTCGCCCGCCTCGACTGGATCAGCCGCAACCGCTTCAACATCCAGTGGCACCGTCACACCGGAGAATGGTTTTGCCTGCATCGCAGCCTTACCCTCGCCGAAGCGATTGACAGGCTAAGGTCCGACGGACTGCTCCATCCCACTTGAACATCGGAACACCGCAAGTTCGGCTACCCCGCGGTACTCGCCGGATGGATACGCCTATCTTCGGGCTATTGCAGCTACGGATTGCGTCATGATAATCGGGCGCCATCGATCGTGCCGGGTGGCAGGTCTCAGACCGTTTATCTCGTGCTAAATGATTTTGGGAAGCTGGGCCGTTCCTACCTCGAAACGGGTGAGTACGAAGCTGACCTCGAAATCATCTCTGGCATGCTTGAGGGCCAATATAGCAATCCGGTCGACGTCTTTGCCTTCAATGAGGCCGCGGATGGGCCCGAGACGTATCGGAATATGTTGCCGATGAGATCCGCTATCGTAGCGACCAACGGGGGATCGATATCCCGGCGCATCTCGAAGCATTCATGGACAGTCACGAAAACCGAGACCGGCGGCAGCTCACGCTGCGGCTGGCGAGCGGCGGGCAAACGATCCCACCTGCGTGTTGCAGGGGGAACATGACTGATGAGACCGCTATCTGCCTGAAGGTCAAATTCGCGCAGCGTTGTTTGTTGCGTTACAAAGTGGACCGATCTTAAGAAAAAGATGCCTAAATCACCCTAAGCACCTTGCATTCCTACACGCGGGACGAAAATCCCTTCGCCACCACCGGGCTTGCCTGTCTCGTCCAGCGGGGGCGGCGGATCACATCAGGATTGACAGCGTTCCTGGAAAGCCGTCAAACCGAGCCGTCATTTCTTCGCTTTTTCCAGTTTCCTCGGTACGGGCGTCTCGCTAACGCAATCACCTCCTCGATCTTCCCACACTCGCGCCGCGTTGCATTCCTCGACATACCAAAAAATCCGCTCTCCCTTCGGGCTGTTTTGTAATCGCCAAATGCCCGGGACTGAGCCGCGAGGAAGGTCGAGCACAGCTCGATCGATGCAGTCGCTTGCATCAGAATAGGAGCCGCTTGTGGCTACGCAGCGAGCGTACACAGCACTCGGCACAAACTTGCGCTTGTGTTCGAGCATTCGGGCGCTTCGCTGCTCCGCCCCCATACAAACGTTTATTACGACTTTCCGTTGTTCGTTGCTCAACTCGCTTCCTTTGCTAACTTTCGTGCACATCGCTAGGGCTGCGCCTTCATCGAAGTCGGCGCGTGACCGAGATGCGTGGCCGCAGAGGCATTCGAGTAAGGCCGCAGATATGGCCATACTTTTGTAGGCTGATCTCATTAGGGCTACCCCTACCGGCTTTCGGAAGGGGATTATTCTGGAAGCCCCCGGTGTTCGCAAGGTGCGACCAGACTAAGTGCTCAGCGCTGCCGTTCATCGCTTGCCTCTCTTACGCCGCAGCCAGCATCGCCTTCAGCAAGACCGCTCTCGACTTTTGACCCTGCTACAGCCATAAAGACGGTTCTCGCCGGGCCCAAGTTTTCCTACCAATGCCAGTCGCATCCCAGCGCCGCTCAGAGGCATCCAAGGAGCCGCTGCCGGCGCCGCTTATTTTCGGATGAGCCAATTTACTGTCCAAAACTGCACACAACTCCGCGCGACGCGGAGCCGCGAGAGCGGAACGAGTTGTTCCAACTCGCTTTCCCCTCAGTGCCAAGGGGCTAAAGTGCCGCGCTATCATTTCGATCTGGTGGATTCAAAAACGGTCAGTGACGAAGGGGGCACTGAACCATCTGGTGATATCGAGGCGATGGCGGTTGGTGAAGAAATTGCTCATCGGTTGATTCGAGAGCATCAACTAAAAGGCCGCCACTATTTCATTCTCGTAACAAACGAGGATGGAGACGAGATGGGCCGCTGCCCGTTGGACAGCGTACACTAAGGATGGCCTCGCCGACCCGCCCCCCTGTCTCTCCGTGGATTCAGATCCCCACACATATCGATTCGTGCGGCCCCAGCGCCAAAAAGATTGCATCGATTCTCAATACGGGAACATTCAGCAATGCGCGCTGTTGGTAGGCATCATCTTGTGGAGGAGAATACAACGATGAAGCGTGCATTTTTGACCACCCTCGCCTTCCTTACCTTTGCAGCGCCGGCTCTGGCGCAGACCGTGGGCGTTCAAGCGGGTCCCGTGGGAGCCGGTATCAGCTTTGAGCCGCAACAGCGCACCCATATCCGCGAATACGTTACCCGCGAACGCATTGCACCGTATGCGCCGCGCGAGCGAATTGCGGTCGGGGCGCGCCTGCCTGCTGACGTTGAGCTGCGTACCGTTCCGTCCGATTGGGGTCCGCACGTGGGCAGATATCGCTACGTCTATTCCAACAATCACGTCTACTTCGTAGAGCCCTCGTCCCGCGAGGTCGTTTACGAGTTGGATTGATTGCGCCCGGCAAGCGGGTCGCAACCTTGGTTGCGCCGTTTGATCGAGCCACCAACGTCACAGCGCGACAGAGAGACCGCCTCCGGGCGGTCTTTTTGTGGGGTGCGAGTAGCTTTACTGGGGCTGCAACAGCGAAAGAAGGCGTTCACGGTCTGGCTGGCGCAAGCGATGATCTGCGCGCATCTGCTCCAAGGCAGCCTCAACCTTGCTTACGTCTTGGCCTTCCCGCTTGAGCGCGACCAGCAGCCGCTCTTGTTCGGCTAGCTGTCGCTCACCTTCAACTGCATCGCGTCCCGGCAAACTGAGGCGGTCTTATTCCTTCTCATGGCGGACCAGCAGCCGCTCTTGTTCGGCTAGCTGTCGCTCACCTTCAACTGTATCGCGTCCCGCCAAACTGAGGCGGTCTTATTCCTTCTCATGGCGGAAGATCGCAATCCTCTGGTCGCGATACCATAGCTCTACGTTGTGGCCGTCCACCAGTTTTTCGGCTCGTTCTTTCGCATCGGCTTCGTCGGCGCACCACAAATCGATTCGGCTCGTCACGTGGCCGTCGGGGCCAATTACAAAGACGCGATAGTCCCGCAGCATGACACCACCTCGTGCTTACTGGCATGGAATTACAAACAAGTCGATCATCGAGCGGACTGCGATGCGCTATTGCGGGCAAGCGCAATTCCAAAACCGCTCCGCTCAGGCAGCGCGCGCCGCTCGGCCGAGTGTAGACGCATCGGCTTTCCGCCCGGCGGGTTGCGCGGACCGTCCCCGTCGAGCGCCTGGAGCGCTTCCAGAATTTGATCGATATGGATGGGCGTCTTTAGTCCATCCGGTGCCCGCAGTGCGGGACAGGATGCGATCGCAGAGGCATCAGAAGCCCATGACGCAAGGATGGTCCGCTTCTCGGCTAGACTCAATTTCGGATCGGCCACGACATCGCGCGGATGCGAGAACACCGTGCCGGGATGAAGAAGCGCATTGAAATCGACTACATTGTCGCGTGCGGGCGTCGTCCGCATGGCTAAGCTCCCATCATAAAACGCTTCAAGGGATGGCCGCGCGGGCGCACCCGCGCGGCGCGATCGAACCTAAGCCGCGGGTTGGTTAGGCGGCCTTGCCCTCGATTTGGCTGACATTGCCGGAGGCTGTGCCGGTGATGGCAATGCGCCGCGGCTTCATGGCCTCGGGGATTTCGCGCTGGAGCTCGATAACCAGGAGCCCATTCTCGAAGCGCGCACCCTTGACCTCGACGT
>Ga0081540_1001778_pt1 | contig 18072 bp, 15 predicted proteins | sample TabmetS2T1R1_FD_71024 | JGI IMG/M metagenome (GOLD analysis project Ga0081540, IMG submission 71024) | Tabebuia heterophylla rhizosphere microbial communities from the University of Puerto Rico - S2T1R1 | ecosystem: Host-associated > Plants > Roots > Rhizosphere ... | reverse complement strand
GCCCCCGGGACCGTCCCCCGCGGGCGCGGCCCGCCCCCTGCCCCTCCCCCCCCCCGCGGGGGGCCGGCCGCCGCTGGAGACGAAGCCGGACGTCTGCTGGCAGCTGCCGATCCGGCGCTCGTACCGCACGGTGGAGCGGCCCGACGGCACGTCGTACCTCGAGGTCACGATCGCGGAGTACGACCGCCGCGGCTGGGGCCCGGGCGGCCACGATCTCGACTGGTTCTGCAGCGACAGCCCGCTGGCGCACGTCGGGGCCGACCCGGTGTTCCGCGCGCTGCGCGCCGAGCTCGTCGAGCTGCTCGGGGCCGCCGCCTATGCCGTGCTCGCAGGGCACTGCGAGGGGGCGCTGGCCGCCCGGCGCTCACTGCCGGTGGTCGTCCACCCGGCCACGGCGGCGGCCGAGGCGCTGCGCCGGCGGGCGACCGCGCGGACGGTCGGCACCGGCGGCGGCGCGTGACGTCCGGCGTCGTCCCGAGCCCCAACATCTGGCGTCACCCCGTTCTGTACGAGGTCGAGAACCGGGCCGTCGACCCCGAGGGCGTTCTCGAGGCGACGATGCGCTCCATCCGGGACTGGCACGGCGGGACCGTGCTCGACGTGGGCTGCGGCAGCGGGTTCCACCTGCCGCGCTTCGCCGCCGACGCGGCGCGGGTCGTCGGCGTGGAGCCGCACCCACCGCTGACCGAGCGGGCCCGGCGTCGGGTGCGTGGGCTCTCCGGCGTCGACGTCCGGACCGGGACGGCGCAGCGCCTGCCCGTGGCCGACGCCACGGTCGACGTCGCCCACGCCCGCTGGGCGTACTTCTTCGGTCCGGGCTGCGAGCCGGGGCTTCGTGAGCTGTCCCGGGTGGTGCGGCGCGGCGGCGCCGCATTCGTGATCGACAACGACGCGACGCGGTCGACGTTCGGCGCCTGGTTCCGACAGGAGCTGCCCCGGTACGACGCCGCAGCGGTGGAGCGCTTCTGGGCGCGGAACGGCTGGACGCGGACGCCGTTGACGATCCGCTGGGCCTGCGCCACCCGGGCAGACCTCGAGGCCATCGTGCGGATCGAGTTCTCGCCGGCCGTCGCCGACAGGATTCTCGCCGGCCATGACGGCGTCGAGGTCGACTACGCGGTGAACCTCTTCTGGCGGACGTTCTGACCGGAGCTTCCGACCTGGCTCCGCGAGCGGTTGCGCCAGATCACCTCGACGCCGAGGCTCCCGCGGGACATCCTTGATCCATGACCGCCGGTCCAGCCAACGACGTCAGCTCAGACAACCGCGCCCAAGCGCCCATCCGCTGGCCTCGCCCCGAGGCCGCGAGCATCGTGCTCGGCGTCATCTACGCGATCGGCCTGATCGTCGCGCTCGCCGTGCCGGCGCTGATCGTGCCGCCGAGCAGCACGCACCCCGAGGTCGGCCGTACCTGGTTCGCCTTCCTCTTCACCGTCATCGGCGCGGGCCTGATGCTGGTCAGCGCGCTCATCCATTACCGGCGCAAGCACGACGGCACGATCCTGACCATTGCCACCGTCTCGGCGATCTCCGTCTTCCTGGGCGGGATCATCCTCGTCGCCACCAAGCTCGGCGGCGGATACGCGCAGAGCTGAGCAGAGCTCTCGCGCGGTCGGCTCGTCGCCGTGGTTTGTCGGACGGCTGCCGTAGCGTCCCCGTCATGACTCGTGCAGGGGCGGATCAGGCCCAATGAGCCCGCCGAAAGGGCGGTCCGCCGGTCGCGACGCCCGGCCCGCGTTCCGCTGTGTCGACTGCGGCTGGACTGCAGCGAAGTGGGCCGGCCGCTGCGGCGAATGCCAGGCCTGGGGCACTGTCGAGGAGCTGTCGGCACCGGCGTCCGGGGTCACCCGGGCTCGAGCCGTGACCAGGCCGGCGCAGTCGATCGCGGAGGTCGACGCCGACGCCGCCGTCGCGGAGCCGACCGGCGTCGCGGAGCTGGACCGCGTGCTGGGCGGCGGCCTGGTAGGCGGTGCCGTGGTGCTGCTCGCCGGCGAGCCCGGCGTGGGCAAGTCGACACTGCTGCTCGAGGTCGCCTCGCGCGCCGCCTCCTCCGGGCGACGCGTGCTCTACGTGACCGGCGAGGAGTCGGCGGCTCAGGTCCGGCTGCGCGCCGAGCGGATCGGCGCGATCCGCCCCCGTCTGATGCTGGCCGCCGAGACCGACCTCGCCACCGTGCTCGGCCACGTCGAGCAGGTGCAGCCCGACCTCCTCCTCGTCGACTCCGTGCAAACGATCGCCAGCGCCGCCGTGGAGGGCTCGGCAGGCAACGTGAGCCAGGTTCGGGAGGTCGCAGCCAGCCTGATCCGGGCCGCGAAGGAGCGGGCGATGGCGACCCTGCTCGTCGGGCACGTGACGAAGGACGGCGGGATCGCCGGTCCCCGCGTGCTCGAGCACCTCGTCGACGTCGTCTGCCAGTTCGAGGGTGATCGGCACAACCGGCTGCGGATGGTCCGGGCGGTGAAGAACAGGTACGGCCCGACGGACGAGGTCGGCTGCTTCGAGCTCGACGAGAACGGGATCGTCGGGCTGGCAGACCCGAGCGGGCTCTTCCTCTCCCGGCACCCGGTTGCCGTGCCGGGGACGGCCGTGACGGTCACGCTCGAGGGGCGCCGCCCGCTCGTCTCGGAGGTGCAGGCGCTCGTCGGTCCTTCGGGGACGAGCCCGAAGCGGGCGACGTCGGGCCTGGACGGCAACCGAGTGGCGATGGTGCTGGCAGTGCTGGAGCGTCGGTGCAGGGTGATGCTCGTCGCGTCCGACAGCTACGTCGCGACGGTCGGCGGCGTGCGGCTGACGGAGCCGGCGACCGACCTGGCCGTCGCGCTGGCCGTGGCGAGCGCCGTCAGCGACCAGCCGTTGCCGCCGCGGGTGGTGGCGATCGGCGAGGTGGGCCTGACCGGTGAGCTGCGCCCCGTCGGAGGCGTCGGACGCCGCCTGGCCGAGGCCGCCCGGCTCGGCTTCAGCACCGCCCTCGTCCCGACCGGCACGCACGACGTCGCCCCGGACACCATGGTCGTGCACGAGGTGCCTGACGTGATCAGCGCGCTGCAACGGGTGACCGGGAGCCTCGGGCGGGCTGAAGGGCTTCGTCTCGTGTAGCCCGAGCCAGGCGCCCCCTGCTCGCGATCTGCAAAGGACCGGATCCGGCGAGCAACGATCAGATGACATGCCGGTTAGCGGGGGCTCCAGCCCCGGGCGGCGGACTATACACTGACCGTCACCCGAGCGCCGTCCACGGTCCGGGCGGGAGGGACCCCACCGACCGGTGGACGTCGCCGTCCACACGCCGCACAACGCCGTCCCGCCGATCCCGCGTCCACCGCCCAGCTGCCTAGGAGTCCTGTGGCCCACGACCGCTCCCCGGGGGAGCTGCTGCGCGCCACGCTGGCGGCCGTCGCCCCCGGGACCGAGCTGCGCGACGGGCTCGAGCGCATCCTCCGCGGCCGTACCGGCGCACTGATCGTGCTGGGCCAGGACGAGCTCGTCGAAGAGGTCTGCACCGGCGGCTTCGTCCTCGACGTCGAGTTCTCCGCGACCAGGCTCCGTGAGCTGGCCAAGATGGACGGAGCCATCGTCACCGACGAGAAGGTGACCCGCATCCTGCGTGCCGCGGTCCAGCTCGTGCCCGACGCGGCGATCGAGACGAGCGAGTCCGGCACCCGACACCGCACGGCCGAGCGGGTCGCGAAGCAGACCGGCTACCCCGTGATCTCGGTGAGCCAGTCCATGCGCATCGTCGCTCTGTACGTCGGCGGCCTCCGGTACGTGCTCGAGGGGTCCGACGCCATCCTGGCGAAGGCCAACCAGGCGCTGGCCACGCTGGAGCGGTACAAGTCCCGACTCGACGAGGTCACCGGCACGTTGTCGGCACTGGAGATCGAGGACCTCGTCACCGTGCGGGACGTGTCGATCGTCGTGCAGCGGTTGGAGATGGTCCGGCGGATCTCGGAGGAGATCGCGCACTACGTGGTGGAGCTCGGTACCGACGGCCGGCTGCTGTCCCTGCAGCTCGACGAGCTCATCGGCGGCGTCAGCCCCGACCGCGAGCTCGTCATCCGGGACTACCTGGAAGCCACCCACGGCGTCCGCTCGATGGCCGAGGTGCTGACCGACCTCGCCGGGCTGGCACCGAGCGAGCTGGTCGACCTGAGCCAGGTCGCCCGGGTGCTCGGCTTCAGCACGGCCGGCGACGCCCTGGACGCCGCCGTCAGCCCCAAGGGCTACCGCCTGCTCAACAAGGTGCCGCGGCTGCCGGGTGCGATCGTCGACCGGCTCGTCGACCACTTCGGCGACCTGCAGAAGCTCCTGGCGGCCAACCTCGACGACCTGATGACCGTCGAGGGCGTCGGCGAGCAGAGGGCGCGGGCCGTCCGCGAGGGGCTGTCACGGCTGGCCGAATCGAGCATCCTCGAGCGGTACGTCTGAACACCGAGGACGGGATCGGCGCGCTCCACGACGCCGTCCTCGGCTGGTACGACGTGCACGCCCGGGATCTGCCCTGGCGCCGGCCGGACTGCTCCCCCTGGGGCGTGCTCGTCAGCGAGATCATGCTGCAGCAGACGCCCGTCTCGCGGGTGCTCCCGGCTTGGGAGCGGTGGACGGCGCGCTGGCCGACGCCGGCGGCCCTGGCGGCCGAGCCCGCTGGGGAGGCGATCCGGATGTGGGACCGCCTCGGCTATCCGCGCCGGGCGCTCCGGTTGCACGCCGCCGCGGTGGTGATCGTCGAGCGGCACGGCGGCGAGGTTCCGGCCGATCACTTCGAACTACTCGCGCTGCCCGGCGTCGGGTCCTACACCGCCGCGGCCGTCGCCTCGTTCGCCTTCGGGAGCCGGCACCCGGTCCTGGACACCAACGTGCGACGCGTCCAGGCGCGCGTGGTCTCCGGAGTGCGATACCCCACGCGCAGCCTCACGGCGGCCGAGACCGCGCTCGCCGAGCGGCTCGTGCCCGCCCAGCCGGCGCGCGCGGCCCGCTGGGGGGTCGCCGCCATGGAGCTCGGCGCCCTGGTCTGCACCGCCCGGAACCCGCGCTGCGGGGTCTGCCCAGTCGCAGGGCTGTGCCGGTGGCATCTGGACGGGTGTCCCGAGCACGACGGGGCCGCCCGACGCGGTCAGGCCTACGAGGGCACGGATCGGCGCGTGCGCGGCCTGCTTCTCGGCGCTCTGCGAGCGGCCCCCGACCCGCTGCCTCAGGCAGCGCTCGTCGCCGCCGCCCCCGACCAGAGCCTGCGCGATCCCGGGCAGCGCGAGCGGGCGCTCGACGGCCTCGTCGCGGACGGCCTGGTCGAGCCGCTCGACGACGGCCGCTATCGCCTCCCCGGCTAGCCCCTCGCCCTCGCGCCGATCATGCACGCTGCGCCGATCATGCACGCTGCGTCGATCACGCAACGGCCATGTGGGGAGCGTGATCGACGGAAGCGCAGCCAATGACAAGGACACGCCGACGAACGACCGGCGTGTCACCCCTACCGGGTAGCCGTCCGTCGATCACGCAGTCCCACCGATCATGGACTCGCGGCGACCGAACCAGGCGGGCTGCGAGCCGACATCGAGGCGCGAGGGAGCGTTCGGCGATCACCCGTCGGCGCCCAGCTCGCGCAGCATCCGGGTGTTGCCAAGGGTGTTCGGCTTGACCCGGGCAAGGTCGAGGAACTCGGCGACGCCCTCGTCCATCGAGCGCAACAGCTGCGCGTAGACCCACGGTGGGACCGGCGTCCCGTCGATGACCTCGAACCCGTGCCGGCCGAAGAAGGCCACCTCGAAGGTCAGGCAGAACAGGCGCCGGACGCCGAGCTCACGCGCCTGCTCGACGAGCGCGGCAAGGAGCGCCGAACCGACACCGGAGCGGCGCCAGGCTGGATCGACCGCCAGCGTTCGGACCTCGGCGAGGTCCTCCCAGATCACGTGCAGCGCCCCGCAGCCGACGATTCCTCCGCCGGCCTCGGCCACCTGGAACTCCTGGATGTCCTCGTAGAGCGTGACCCGCTCCTTGGCGAGCAGGATCCGTTCGGTGGCGTAGCCGTCGACGAGATCGGCGATGGCCCGGACGTCGCCGGTCCGGGCCCTTCGCACGGTCGGGGCCGCACCGTCGCCGGCCGCGGCCGGCCCAGCGGGCACGTCGGTGGACGACGGCAGGCCGGTCGAGAACGGCGAGGTCACGCTCCGATCGTGCCAGGTGCGTTCCCGGTGGACCCGCGCGCCGCGCTGACCTGCGGCAGCGCCGATAGAGTGCCCGAGATGACCCGCGCCCAGCCCGGGGCGCCGGCTCGGCTGCCCTTCTCCACCGCAAGCACCGCGTTGGCGGCCGAGATCTCCGGGGAGCTGTGGTCGGCCGCCGGTCTCGACGCCGACGTCCGCGCGCCGCTGCTCGTCGCGCACGACGGCCCCGCCTACGAGCACCAGGCCGATCTGACGGCATACCTGCAGGACCACGTGGAGCGCGGCACCCTCCCCGCGCTGCGGGCCGCCCTGCTACAGGCGCCACCGCGCGATCGCTGGTACTCGGCCAATCCCGCGTACGCCACGGCGATGGCCGAGGAGGTCATGCCCTACCTCCTGCGGCGCTGGCCGACCTCGTGCGCGGTCGGCGTCGGGGCCAGCCTGGGGGCACTGGCCTGGCTGCATGCGCAGGCGTCGTACCCGCAGGTCGTGGACGGTCTGTTCCTGCAGTCCGGCAGCTTCTTCCGGCCCGAGACGGATCCGCAGGAGAGCAGCTTCAGCGAGTTCCCCGCGATCGTCCGGTTCGTGGCGTCGGTGCACCGCGGGAGCCGGCCCACCCGGCCCGTGCCGACCGTCGTGACGTGCGGCGTCGATGAGGAGAATCTCGCCAACAACCGGCGCATGGTCCGCGTGCTGCGACGGCTGGGCTACCACGTGCGCTTCGCCGTCGTTCCCGGCGGCCACGACTACACCTCCTGGCGCGCGGCCTTGGATCCGTACCTGCCGAACCTGGTGCGGGCGGCCGTGTCCGCCAATGCCGGCGCTCGCTGATCATCCGGTCTCGCGTGCCGGCGTTCCTGTGCCTAGGGTCGCGGCAGGTCGTTCGGCGGCCGTCGGAGCGGAGGTTCCATGTCGCAGGTGAAGCACTTGATCGGTCTCCTGCTCGGCACGGAGAACGACTGGCCGACCGCCTTCGAGGCGCTCGTTCACCGGATGGGCGCTGTCTCCGGCCCGACGGGGTCGCACAGCTTCGACGTCGAGCGGGTCACCATCGAGCCGTTCTCGCTACGTCAGGAAGCGCGGCACGAGCTGGTGATCGACCGGCTCGCCTACTGGTACTACCACCCGCGCGAGTGGCTGAAGAAGATCGCGATCATGGATGACGTGTACCTGCTCAACAGCCCGTACACGTTTCAGTCGATGGAGAAGCACGCCGCGTACTGCGCCATGATCCGTCTCGGCCTCAAGGTGCCCGAGACGGTCCTCGTGCCATACAAGCAGCCGCTGGACGACGAGAAGTACGCCTATACGGCCGCCCATTACAACCAGCCCTTCGACCTCGGGGCCATCGCCGATCGGCTCGGGTATCCCCTGTTCATGAAGCCGTTCGACGGGGGCGGCTGGCGCGGCGTGTCGATGGTCCGGGACTTCGAGGAGCTGGGGGCCACCTACGACGCCTCCGGCCGGATGCTCATGCACCTGCAAGCCGCGATCAACGACTACGACGTCTTCGCCCGGTCGCTGTCCATCGGCCCGGAGACGATGGTGATGCGCTACGACGCCAGCAGGCCGCTGCACGCGCGCTACACCGTCGACCACGCGTTCCTGAGCCCGGAGGTCGGCGACGAGGTCGTCACGATCGGCCGGACCGTGAACGCCTTCTTCCGGTGGGAGTTCAACTCCTGCGAGACCCTCGTTCGCGGTGGCGACGTCTTCCCGATCGACTACGCCAACGCCTGCCCGGACGTCGCCCTGACGTCCCTGCACTACTACTTCCCCTGGGCGATGAAGGCCCTGGCGCGTTGGAGCGTCTTCTGCACGGTCACCGGCCGCGATACCCGGCCGTTCATCGACCCGTACCCGTGGTTCGCGATCGGCGACCGGGACGACCTGTCGTACGGCGAGAAGCTCGCCGAGTACCGCCGGCTGGCGGACCACCACTTCGACACCGAGCGGTACGCGGAGTTCTGCGCCGAGCACCTGCCCGGGTTCGACGAGCTCGTGCTGGAGTACGTGGAGAGCGGTGACTTCGACCGATTGATCGTCGACACCGTGACGTCGACGTTCCCGCCGCACGAGCACGAAGAGTTCATCGCCCACTATCGGGGCCTTCTGGAGGCGTGGGCCCGGGACGAACGGAATCGGCTCTCGGCCGCCGGCTGAGCACGCGACACGACGAACCGGGCCGTTCCCCCTCACGAGGGGGAACGGCCCGGTTCGACTGATCGGCAGCCGGCTACGAGGCCGCGGCGCCACCCTCCTCGCCGGCGGCGGCTGTTCCGGCCGCCGTCTCGACCGGAGGAGCGTCGGGCAGCTCCGCCTTCTGCGCGCCGCGGAACGTGAACACCGCCCGGTCGCCCTCGCCCTCGGTGTCGACGACGACGATCTCGCCCGGCTTGAGCTCACCGTAGAGGATCTTTTCGGAGAGCTGGTCCTCGATGTCCCGCTGGATGGTCCGGCGCAGCGGCCGGGCGCCCAGCACCGGGTCGTAGCCCTTCGACGCGAGTCCGACCTTGGCCGCGGGCGTGAGCTCGATGCCCATGTCCTTGTCCTTCAGCCGCTCGTCCACCTTGGCGATCATCAGGTCGACGATCTCGACGATCTCCTCCTGCGACAGCTGCGGGAAGACGATCGTGTCGTCCACGCGGTTGAGGAACTCGGGCCGGAAGTGCTGCTTCAGCTCATCCGTGACCTTGTTCTTCATCCGCTCGTAGCCGGTCTTGGTGTCGTTGCCGGACTGGAAGCCGATCGTGACACCCTTGGAGATGTCCCGCGTGCCGAGGTTCGTCGTCATGATGATGACGGTGTTCTTGAAGTCGACCTGGCGGCCCTGGCTGTCGGTCAGCCGGCCGTCCTCCAGGATCTGCAGCAGCGAGTTGAAGATGTCCGGGTGCGCCTTCTCGACCTCGTCGAAGAGGACCACCGAGAACGGCTTGCGGCGCACCTTCTCCGTGAGCTGGCCGCCCTCCTCGTAGCCGACGTAGCCGGGCGGGGAGCCGAACAGCCGCGAGACGGTGTGCTTCTCGGAGAACTCGCTCATGTCGAGCTGGATCAGCGAGTCCTCGTCGCCGAAGAGGAACTCGGCGAGCGCCTTCGCGAGCTCGGTCTTACCGACACCGGTGGGCCCAGCGAAGATGAACGAGCCGCCGGGGCGCTTGGGGTCCTTCAGGCCCGCCCGGGTGCGACGGATGGCCTGGGACAGCGCCTTGACCGCGTCGTACTGACCGATGATCCGCTTGTGGAGCTCGTCCTCCATGCGCAGCAGCCGCGAGGACTCCTCCTCGGTGAGCTTGAAGACCGGGATGCCCGTCGCCGTGGCGAGGACCTCGGCGATCAGCTCCTCGTCGACCTCGGCGACGACGTCCATGTCGCCGGCCTTCCACTGCTTCTCGCGCTCGGACTTGGCGGCCAGCAGCTTCTTCTCGGTGTCGCGCAGCGCGGCGGCCTTCTCGAAGTCCTGCGCGTCGATCGCGCTCTCCTTCTCGCGCCGGGTCTGGGCGATCTTCTCGTCGAACTCCCGCAGGTCCGGCGGAGCCGTCATCCGACGGATGCGGAGCCGGGCGCCGGCCTCGTCGATGAGGTCGATGGCCTTGTCGGGCAGGAACCGGTCGTTGACGTACCGATCCGCCAGCGTCGCCGCTGCGACGAGCGCGGAGTCGGTGATCGAGACCCGGTGGTGCGCCTCGTACCGGTCGCGCAGGCCCTTGAGGATCTCGATGGTGTGCGCCAGCGAGGGCTCCTGGACCTGGATCGGCTGGAAGCGCCGCTCCAGGGCGGGGTCCTTCTCGACGTGCTTGCGGTACTCGTCGAGCGTCGTCGCGCCGATCGTCTGCAGCTCGCCGCGGGCGAGCATCGGCTTGAGGATGCTCGCGGCGTCGATGGCCCCCTCGGCGGCACCCGCGCCCACGAGCGTGTGCAGCTCGTCGATGAACAGGATGATGTCGCCGCGGGTGCGGATCTCCTTGAGGACCTTCTTCAGGCGCTCCTCGAAGTCGCCGCGGTAACGGGAGCCGGCGACCAGCGCGCCCAGGTCGAGCGTGTAGAGCTGCTTGTCCTTGAGCGTCTCGGGCACCTCGCCCTTGACGATGGCCTGCGACAGCCCCTCGACGACGGCGGTCTTGCCGACGCCGGGCTCGCCGATGAGGACCGGGTTGTTCTTGGTACGGCGGGACAGCACCTGCATGACCCGCTCGATCTCCTTCTCGCGCCCGATGACCGGGTCGAGCTTGCCCTCCCGTGCGGCCTGCGTGAGGTTGCGGCCGAACTGGTCGAGCACGAGCGAGCCGGACGGGGTGCCCTCCTGCGGGCCGCCGGCGGTGGTCTTCTCCTGCCCGGTCTGGTAGCCGGACAGCAGCTGGATGACCTGCTGGCGGACGCGGTTCAGGTCCGCGCCGAGCTTGATGAGGACTTGGGCGGCGACGCCCTCACCCTCCCGGATCAGCCCGAGCAGGATGTGCTCGGTCCCGATGTAGTTGTGGCCCAGTTGCAGCGCCTCGCGCAGCGACAGCTCGAGGACCTTCTTGGCCCGTGGGGTGAAGGGGATGTGCCCGGACGGGGCCTGCTGGCCCTGCCCGATGATCTCCTGGACCTGCTCCCGCACCGCTTCCAGCGAGATGCCGAGCGACTCCAGGGCCTTGGCCGCGACGCCCTCACCCTCGTGGATCAGCCCGAGCAGGATGTGCTCGGTGCCGATGTAGTTGTGGTTGAGCATCCTGGCCTCTTCCTGAGCCAGGACGACGACACGGCGGGCGCGGTCGGTGAACCTCTCGAACATCAGCGCTCCTCGCGTGCGGTCGGGCGGGGACCGGGAGTCCACCGGCTGACCTCTCGATGCTATCCACGGGCACCGACCCGTTCGCCCGGTGTCGAGGACGACGCCGACGGCGGACCGGGACCGATATCCGTGCTTCGGCCAACGGTGCCCAGGACTTGCGTGTTCCGTCCGGCGCCCTTGCCGGCGCGTCGTTCGCTGTTGGCTGAACGACCACGAAAGGGGATCGCTAGGTGCACAAAGGGTGCGGCACTGGTGCACGTTCCGTCAACACACGACGCACGGCGGAACCCGTCCGGGGTCGTCGGACGCCGGCCATGGCATCCGGAGCCGTGCCGGCCTGGCCCGCTTCGCCCCGATCCGCCGGTGCGTGCCCGTCCGTCCGGGGTCGGCTCCGGGGCCGAGCGGGTCAGACGCCGGCGGCGATCACGATGGCGTCCGTGAGGAATCCCGCGAGCAGCCCCAGGAGCAGGCCCACCGAGAGCAGCTCGGGACGGCGGGCCTTCGCCGCGACGGGGATGAGCATGACGATCACGTAGAGCATCGAGCCGGCGGCCAGTGAGAGGAAGGCGACGCTCAGCGGCTCGCTGGTGAAGCTGTGGCCGAGGGCCGCGCCGAGGAAGGTCGGGCCGCCGCCGATCAGTCCGAGCAACGCCAGCAGGCCCCAGGAAGGCCGCTCGCTCTCGGTGTCGGCGGCCAGCGGCGCCACGATGCCGAAGCCCTCGGTGGCGTTGTGCAGACCGAACCCGATCACGAGGACGATGGCCAGGCTGATCTCGCCGGTGGCGGCCGACTGACCGATCGCGAGCCCCTCGGCGAAGTTGTGCAGACCGATCCCGACCGCGATGAGCAGGGCCACCTGTCGGGCCGCCGACCAGGAACCGAAGCGGCTCCGGCGGCCGGCGACCTCGCTGGCCGCCATCGCTCCCGGGCCGTACGGGCGGGTCGCCGACTGGGCCGCCAGCGCCCGGCCCTTCATCCAACGCTCGTACGCGACCAGGCCCAGCAGGCCGACCGCGAGGCCGCCGGCGAAGAGCAGGCCGTAGCCGAGCACGTCGCCGATGCTCCCGTCGCCGTCGTGCAGGGCGCCGAGACCCTCGTCGATCGGCTCCCAGGCCGCCGAGAGCACGTCCCAGACCAGGAACAGCAGGACGCCGACCGCTGCGGCGTTGAGGAACACCCGCAGGCCGGCCGCCGGGCTGCGCAGGCGACCGAGGGGAAGGCCGAGGAAGATCGTCCCGCCCGCGATGAGGCCGAGCAGGAGGGTCTGGGGCAAGGACACGTCGACTCCTAGTTAGGATAGGCATGCCTAACGTGGCACGCCGCGGAGCCATCGGGCAACCGGCGGCGTGTCGCCGGCGCGGAACGCGGCGACACGCCGCCGGGCCGTGCCCCTGCCGCTCGTACCTCGCGGGTGGCGAGCGATCAAGTAGCGAGCGATCGGGCAGCTGTCGGGGAGCCGGTCACGGATCAGGCGTCGTCGGCGCCCGCCCGCCGACGATCCGCCTGCGCGTCGGCCTCGCCGACGGGCATGCCCTGGTCCGTCCGCGAGGTGTCGTCGTCGACGTCCGGCACGAGGTCGTCGGCGGGGGCGCCGAACATGCCGTCGTCCTCCGTCCGGCCACCGCTGTGCTCGACGTCGGCGCGCACGTCGGCCTCGCCCACGGGCACACCTTCGTCCGTGGCGCGGTTCTCGTCGTCGGCCGACGCCAGGCGTTCGTCGTCCGAGAGTGCTCCGGCCGTCGCGGCACCGACGCCGGGAACCAAGGGACCGGTGGGTTGAGTGGTCATGACGCCTCCTGAGTCGCCGCTGGTCGCCGAGGTGCTCAGCGAGGTGCTCGGCCAGCAGACCCTTGGTACCCGCGCCGGACCGCGGCACACGTGGCGATCTCGGGCAGCCCCGCTCGACGCCCCTGGACGCCGAGCCCGAGGACCCGAGCACGGCTAGGTTTCCGGCATGGCGCTGCTGCGGTGCGACGTGTTCTCCGAGGCGCTCAGCCTCAGCACGTCGATGACCGTGATCCTGCCGCAGCCCACGACCACACAGATCGGGATGGTGGGCGACGTCGGGGACGAGCTCCCGCCCGTGCTCTACCTGCTGCACGGGCTGTCGGACGACGACACCATCTGGCTGCGTCGCACCTCGATCGAGCGCTACGTGGCCCCGCTCGGGCTGGCCGTGGTGATGCCGCAGGTGCACCGAAGCTTCTACGCGGACCAGGCCTACGGCGGGCGGTACTGGACGTTCGTGGCCGAGGAGCTGCCCGAGCTCGTCGGCCGCTTCTTCCGGGTGTCCCACCGCCGCGAGGACACCTTCGTCGCGGGGCTGTCCATGGGCGGCTACGGCGCGCTGAAGCTCGCGCTGCGGCAGCCGGGCCGGTTCGCCGCGGCGGCGAGCCTGTCCGGCGCGCTCGACGTCGCCGCGCTGTCCCGGCGGCCTCGCCCGGAGGACCGGATGCTCTGGCGGCGCGTCTTCGGCGACGACACCGTGGCCGGCGGGCAGGACGACCTGTTCGCCTTGCTGGCCGCCGCGGACCCGGCGAACCTGCCGGCCCTACGCGTGTCGTGCGGGACGGACGACGAGCTCATTGAAGCGAACCGGAGGTTCGTCGACGCCTGCGTGCGCGCCGGGGTGCCGGTCGCGACCAGCTTCTCCCCCGGCGCGCACGAGTGGGGCTACTGGGATGCGGACATTCAGCAGGTCCTGGACTGGCTGCTCATCGGCGAACCGGTTCTGGGCGGACCTGTCCTGGGCGACGCAGGCCCGCTCCCGGAGCCGGGCCGGGGAAGCCGGGATGCCTGATCGTCCCGGATCACCGGTCCCGACCCAGCAGGTCACACGGCGCGGCGACCAGCCACCTGGGTCCAGATCAGCAGCACGATGATCGCACCGATGACGGAGCCGATGATGCCGGCGGGTTGCAGGGCGCCTTGCGAGGCGTCCGTGTGGAAGAGCACGTACCCGAGGAAGCCGCCGACGAAGGAGCCGATGATCCCGAGAATGATCGTCGCGAAGATCGACATTGGCTGACGCCCGGGCACCAGGAGTCGGGCGAGAGCGCCGGCGATCAGGCCGACGACGATGAGAGTGACGATGAAGCCGAGCATGGGGGGCCTTTCTGGCAGAGGGCAGCACACGGTCACTCTCGACGAAACCACCCCTAGGGCGGGTTCACTACACCCCTAGGGAGGTATAACTTCACGCCTGTGGGAGCCGGGCCGAGAGCACCGATCCGCGTCGCCCTGGTGAACGACTACGACGTGGTCGTCGCGGGCGTCGCGAACATGCTCGATCCTCATCGGGACCGTGTGCTCGTGGCCGAGCTGGACACCAACGAGAGCGTGGCGGACGTCGTCGACATCGCCATGTACGACAACTTCGCCCAGCCCGAGTCCGACCGGAACGAGCTCAGCACTCTGGTGAAGAGCGGCCACGCCCGGCATGTCGTCGTCTACACCTGGAACTTCGGGCCCCGGCTGGTGGACAGCGCACGGCGTCAGGGCGCGGACGGCTACCTCTCGAAGGGGCTCTCGGCTCGCGACCTCGTGGCCGCACTCGAGGCGGTACACGCCGGTGAGGTGGTGGTCAGCGATCCGCCGCAACGGGTCCGTAGCGCACCCGGCCTCGAATGGCCCGGCCGCCGCGAGGGCCTGACGGATCGCGAGTCCGAGATCCTCGCACTGATCACGCAAGGGATGAGCAACGCCGAGGTCGCGGACCTGACCTACCTCAGCCCCAACACGGTGAAGTCCTACATCCGCACGATCTATCGGAAGATCGAGGTGGCGAGCCGCACGCAGGCGGTGCTCTGGGGGGTGCGCCACGGCTTCACCCCTGACCACAGGCGCATCGAGCACTGGCGCGGCGCATAGTGACGGCCTATCGCTGCGGTGCCTCGCGTGCCTGCGGCTCCTGCGGTGCCGTTCCCTCCGATGGCCGAATCGTCACGGTCTGCCCGGGGTCGAGCGCGTGCAGGCCGATCCGCAGCCGGTGCATCCCCGCGACGACGGCTCGGGACCCGAGGTCAGGGTCGTATCGCTGGAAGGCGTCGGGAGCGACGAAGATCTCGGCGTCCGCGGTCGCACCCGCCGCGATCGGCACCCGGGCGAGCCCGGCGAGGGCGGCACCGTCGTCCTCGAACCCCTCGAGCTCCAGGTACGCCTCCGCGACGTGCACCGTCGGCCGGTCGCCCAGGTTGGTCACCCGGATGCGGACGACGGCACCGGCGGCGTCGACGTCCACCCCGGTCACCTCCTGCCGGACGGGCGCGGCGCCCAGCCCGTAGCCGAAGGGGAAGAGCGCACCCGACCGCCGCACACCCGCCGACCGGTAGCCGAGCGCGACGCCCTCGTCGTAGCGGACCTGGGTCGGCGCGCTCCCCGGGACGGCGTCGCCGCCCGGCAGCTGGGCGCGGTCGAAGGGGAACGTCAGCGGCAGCCGGCCGCCGGCCTCGGCGTCCCCGAACAGCACGGCCGCGAGCGCGGCGCCGAACTGCTCACCGGGGTACCACATCGCGAGCACGGCGGCGACGTCGTCGATCCACGGCATCAGCACGGCGCCGGGAGTGTTCAGCACGACGATCGTGCGCGGGTTGACGGCGGCGACCCGGGCGACGAGCTCGTCCTGGTCGCCGGGCAGGGCGAGGCCGTCCCGGTCCATCCCCTCGCCGGAGGCGGCGTTGACCAGTACGACGGCCGCGTCGGCACCGGCCGCGGCGGCGACCGCGTCGTCGATCAACGAGTCCGGCTGCTGCCAGCCCAGCCGCAGCTCCGGGCCCAGCCCCAGGGCCGGCTCCAGAATACCGGGGCCGACCTCGTAGTCGATCTCCAACGGAACCGGCACTCCGGCTTCGAGGAGCACCCGGGCCTGGAGCGGGTAGGCCGGGCCCGCGATGAAGCGGGTGGCCTCACGCGCCCCCGCCAGCACGACCTGACCGTCGAGCCGGAGGGTTGCCTGCCCGGACACCGCCAGCGACACCCGGTGCAGACCCGTACGTCCGGAGCTCACGGCCGTGGTCCAGCGGCGCGGCCAGGCGCCGTCCAGGTCCTGCGCCGAGCCGCGGAACGCGACGCAGGCAGCGACCTCCTGCACGGTCGAACCGTCGGCGGACACCCGCTCGACGCGCACACCCGGGCCTGATCCGTCCGGCAGGGTGAACGCGGCAGCGGGCACCTCGGGCAGCGGCACGTCCCCCCAGGATCCCTGGGCCGACGCGATCCGGACGCCGTCGCCGGCCCGGGTCCGGATCCCCTCCAGCGGCGTCAGCGTCCGGCGCTGGTCGAGCGTGACCGCCGCCGATCCGCCGACGGTGAACATCGCGTCCGCTCCCGCGGGGCCGAGCACGGCGACCGACCGGACCTCGTCGCCCAGCGGGAGCGCCCGGTCCCGGTTGGCCAGCAACACCGTCCCGGCGATCGCGGCACGGCGGGCCAGGTCGCGGTGCTCCGGTGTCGACGGCGGCGCCGACGCCGGCGGCGGGTCGTCGACCAGGCCGGAGCCGACCAGCGCGCGCAGGATCCGCTCGACGATCGCGTCGCGCCGCGACGTCCCGAGCATCTCCGGCGTCCGGCCCGCGCTCCCCTCCAGGCCGGGGACGTCGAGGCCGGCGGCGACGGCCGCCGCCGGGTCGCGGACGGCGAACAGGAAGTCGGGAGCGTAGAAACCACGCCAGCCCCACTCCCGGCGAGGGATGTCGAGCAGGTCGGCGGTCTGGCAGACGTACTCGCCGTCGATCCGGTTGTACGAGCCCATCATCGACCAGGCCCCGGCCTCAACGGCCGCACGGAAGGGCAGGAAGTACGCGTCCTCGAGGGTGGCCCGGGCGACGCGGACGTCGATCGCGTCGCCCCGCCGCCGCAGCGGCCCCCAGCCGGTGCGCCTGGCCTCGCTGTTGTAGGCGATGTAGTGCTTCAGCTGGGCGATCAGATGCCGGCCCTGGGCGCCGCGCACGTGCGCGGCGCCGAGAAGCCCGGACAGGTACGGGTCCTCCCCCAGGGCCTCCGGCACCCGGCCGCCGCGCGGATCGCGGGCGAGGTCCAGGGTGGGGCCGAGGAGGACCGTGTACCCGGCCGCCCGCGCCTCGGCACCCACGGCGGCGCCGTACTCCTGCGCCAGCACCGGGTCGAAGGTCGCGGCCAGAGCGATGGCCGTGGGGAAGGCGGTGGCGCCCTCGACGCCGCGGACGCCGCTGCCCGCGTCGACGTAGTGCGGGAACGGCAGCGTTCGCGCGACCAGGGGCGTCCAGTCGGCCAGCGCGAGCGCGACGCGCTCGTCGTCGGACAGGTCCGTCATCAGCGCGTCGACGCGCTCCTGGACGTCCAGCGCCGGGTCGAGCCAGGGCCGGGCCCGGTCGCCCCCCGCTGCTGCTGTCGTCATGGCCTGGCTCCCTCCGGACGGGTTCAGCGAACCCGCACCGAGGTCGTCCCCGCAGGCAGCTGGACCTGCGAGCCGTCCTCGCGGACGACGAGCACCGGTACCGGGCTGTCGATCACGGCCTCGGGACCCGACACCCGCACCTCGACGGGCCCGTGCGGGGTCGGCACGGCACCCGCGGCTTCGTGCAGCCGGCCGAGCCGAGGAGCGATCCGGACCTGCGCGTAGCCCGGCTCGGCGGGCGTCACGCCGAGGACGTACGCCACCAGGTCCCGGGTGGGCGTGCAGCTCCAGCCGTGCACCGGCGTGCCCCAGCCCCAGCACTCGCCGAAGGTGTCGTACCCGCCGGTGAGGAACTGGTCCCAGCGGCGCACGAGGTCGACGAGCAGCTCGGCCCGTCCGGCCTTCGCCACGGCGTCGTGGACGGCGTAGCTGAAGAAGGGCTCGGCGAGGACGATCTCGCGCGCCGGGTCCCAGTCGATCCGCTGGACGCCTTCGGCCTGGTCGCGCATCTTCTGCGCGTCGTACCCGCCTGTCTCGCTGCCGATCCAGGAGCGGACGACGAGCCGCCGGGGGTCGGTGATGCGCTCGATGATCCCTCCCCATCGGTCGGCCGGGGCGAGCCCGGAGATGATCGCCGACGCGTTCGCCGCTTGGGACGCCGCCGGCCGGCGCTCGTCGTCGACGATGTGATCGACGTACAGCCCTCGGGCGTCGTCCCAGAAGTCCTCGTACCCCTTGGCCGCCCGGGCGTACAGGTCCCGGGCCCAGGC
>Ga0081540_1001777_pt1 | contig 18089 bp, 8 predicted proteins | sample TabmetS2T1R1_FD_71024 | JGI IMG/M metagenome (GOLD analysis project Ga0081540, IMG submission 71024) | Tabebuia heterophylla rhizosphere microbial communities from the University of Puerto Rico - S2T1R1 | ecosystem: Host-associated > Plants > Roots > Rhizosphere ... | reverse complement strand
CCCAGCCGATCCACCCGGTCTCGTTGTCCTGGCAATAGGCGTTGTTGTTGCCGTCCTGCGTATTGCCGACCTCGTCGCCGGCGAGCATCAGCGGCGTGCCTTGGGCGAGGAACAGGCAGGCGAGCTGGTTCTTGCGGAGCTGGCGGCGCAGCGCCGTTATCGCGGTGTCATGCGTCGGGCCTTCATGGCCGCAATTGTTGCTGTGGTTGTCGTTGGAGCCGTCGCGATTGTCCTCGCCATTGGCCTCATTATGCTTCTCGTTGTAGCTGAACAGGTCCGCCAGCGTGAAACCGTCATGCACGGTGATGTGGTTGATGCTGGCGCGGGTCGCGCGGTTGTCGTGGTGGAACAGGTCGGAGGAGGCGGTCATGCGGCGCGATACCTCGCCGATCAGGCTGCCTTCGCCGCTCCAGTAGCGCCGCATCGCGCCGCGATAGCGGTCGTTCCATTCCGACCATTGCGACGGAAACGCGCCGACCTGATAGCCGCCCATGCCGAGGTCCCATGGTTCGGCGACGAATTTGACCGACGCGAGCGCCGGGTCCTGCCGCACGGCCGTCAGGAAGGAGGCATTGCGGTCATAACCGTTCGGACCGCGCGCCAGCGTGGTGGCGAGGTCGAAGCGGAAGCCGTCGACATGGCAGACCTCGACCCAGTAGCGCAGCGAATCCATCACCATCTGCAGCACCCGCGGATGGCCGAGGTTGACCGAGCTGCCGCAGCCGGTGAAGTCGTCGTAGTAGCGCGGATTTTCCTTGTTCAGCCAGTAATAGGAGGCGTTGTCGATGCCGCGGAACGACAGCGTCGGGCCCATATGATTGCCCTCGGCGGTGTGGTTATAGACGACGTCGAGCATCACCTCGATGCCGGCGTCGTGCAGCCGCGCCACCGTGGTCCGGAACGCATCGAGCGCGTTGTCCTGCGCATAGCGCGGCTCCGGCGCGAAGAACGCCAGGGTGTTGTAGCCCCAGTAGTTCGCCAGCTTTCGTTCCACCAGCACGCGGTCGTCGATCAGCCCGTGGATCGGCAACAGCTCGATGGTGGTGATGCCGAGACGCTTGAGGTGGTCGATCATCGCCGGTGCGCATAGCCCGCCATAGGTGCCGCGCAGACCGGGCGGCACGTCCTCGCGTTTCTGCGTCAGCCCCTTGATGTGCGCCTCGTAGATGATCGTGTCTTCCCAGGCGATGTTGGGGCGGATCTCGCGGCGGCCCCAGTTGAAGGTCTCGTCGACCACGACGGCCTTCGGCATGCCGCGCGCATTGTCGCGGCGGTCGAAGGAGAGGTCCTCCCGCGCGCTGCCGGTGCGATAGCCGAAATGCGCGTCGCTCCACACCAGCCGGCCGGCGAGCCGCCTGGCATAGGGATCGAGCAGCAGCTTGTTGGCGTTGAAGCGGTGGCCGCGCTCGGGCGCATAGGTGCCGTGGACGCGATAGCCGTAAAGCTGTCCGGGCGAGACGTCGTTGAGATAGCCGTGCCAGACGTCCTCGCTGCGCTCCGGCAGTTCGATCCGCTCGAGCTCGCGCCGGCCCTGGCTGTCGAACAGGCACAGCTCGACCTTCTCCGCATTGGCCGAGAACAGCGCAAAGTTGGTGCCCCTTCCGTCCCAGCTTGCACCCAGGCGAGCCGGGCTTCCGGCGGATAGTCGCATGCGTCAGCTTTCCGGTGTGAGAAAGATCGCAGCCAGCGGCGGAATGGTCAGACTGAGCTCGGGGATGGCGCCCTCGAGGGTGTGGACTTCGCCGACATTGCCGACATTGCTGCCGCCATAGTGCGCGGAATCCGAATTGAGCACTTCCTTCCACTTGCCCGCACACGGCGCCCGGACACGGTAATCACGATAGACGTTCGGCGAGAAATTCACCACCACGAGGCAGCGCGCGCGCGCATCGTAGCCCTTGCGCACCCAGGCAAAGAGGTTGTTGCCGGAGTCATGGGTGATGACCCACTCAAATCCCGCCTGGTTGCAATCCATCTCGTACAGCGCCGGTACGCTGCGGTAGAGGCGATTGAGATCGCGGATCAAATTGTGGATGCCGGCGTGCCTGCCCTGGCCCAGGAGATGCCAGTCCAGCGACCGGTCGTGATTCCACTCGCGCTCCTGTCCGAACTCGCAACCCATGAACAGCAGCTTCTTGCCGGGATGGCCGAACATGAAGCTGTAATAGGCGCGTAGATTCGCGAACCGCTGCCAGTCGTCGCCGGGCATCCGGCCGAGGATCGAGCGTTTGCCGTGCACGACCTCATCGTGCGACAGCGGCAGGATGAAGTTTTCCGAAAACGCGTAATGCAGGCCGAACAGGATGTCGCCGTGATGGTGCTTGCGATACACCGGGTCCTTGCCGATGTATTTCAGCGTGTCGTGCATCCAGCCCATGTTCCACTTATAGCCGAAGCCGAGCCCGCCAAATTCGACCGGCTGCGATACCTGCGGCCATGCGGTGGATTCTTCCGCGGCCGTGGTGGCGTCCGGAAAGCCGCCGAACACTTCGGTGTTGACGCGGCGCAGGAATTCGATGGCTTCGAGATTTTCCCGGCCGCCATGCCGGTTGGGAATCCATTCCCCGGCGGGGCGGCTGTAGTCGAGATAGAGCATCGAGGCGACCGCGTCGACGCGCAGGCCGTCGATGCCGTAGCGCTCGAGCCAGAACAGCGCGTTGGAGACCAGGAAATTGACCACTTCGGTGCGGCCGTAATTGTAGATCAGCGTGCCCCAGTCGAGGTGGCGTCCCTGCAGCGGATTGGCGTGCTCGTACAACGCGGTGCCGTCGAAATAGCCGAGGCCATGCGGATCGTCGGGAAAATGCCCGGGCACCCAGTCAAGCCACACGGCGAGCCCCTCGCGGTGGCAGGCATCGACCAGCGCTGAAAAATCCTCGGGCGTGCCGAACCGGCTGGTCGGCGCGTACAGCCCGGTCGGCTGATAGCCCCATGAACCGTCGAACGGATGTTCGCTGACCGGGAGAAACTCGATATGGGTGAAGCCGAGATCCCTGGCATAGCCCGGAAGCTGTTCGGCGAGTTCGCGATAGCTCAGCCACTCATTGTCGTTCTTGCGCCGCCACGAGCCGAGATGGACCTCGTAGATCGAGACCGGTGCGCCCAGCGCATTCATGCCCGTAGGCGCCGGCCGCGGCTTCGGGATTCGGCTTTCGTCGACGACGACCGACGCCGTGCTGGGGCGCAGCTCGGCGGCAAAGGCCACCGGATCGGATTTCAGCGGCAGATGTCGTCCGTCGGGGCCGCTGATGTCGAACTTGTAGCGGTCGCCGGCGCGGGCATGGGGCACGAACAGTTCCCAATAACCGACACCACGCACCCGCATCGGGTGCCGCCGCGCATTCCAGAAATTGAAGTCGCCGACCACGCTGACGGCCTTGGCGTTCGGCGCCAGCACCACGAATGCGACGCCGTCGACGCCGTCGAGCTGCATCGGATGTGCGCCGAGCTTGTCGTAGATCCGCTGATGGGTACCTTCGCCGAGCAGATAGAGATCGAAATCGCTCAGCACCGGCGGAAAGCGGTAGGGATCGTCGAGATCGACGACATTGTCGCCGAAGCGGGCCCGCAGCTGGTAGCGCGCGGAGCCGTTCGGCATCGCGCCGGCGAACAGGCCGGCATCGTGGATGCGCTGCAGCGGCGCGCATTCGCCATGTTCGCCGATCGCCTCCACATTGGAAGCTTCGGGCAGAAAGGCGCGCACGACGCTCTGGCCGCCTTCGCTGTGCAGGCCGAGATAGCGGAACGGATCGGAATGCTTGCCTTCGATAATCGCATAGGCCTCGGCGGGCAGTTTGGTCATGAGGCCTCGATGGACTGTTGTGACAACATTCGGATGATACCGGTCAGCGGCACGCGCAGCCAGTCCGGCCGGTACGACAGCTCGTGCTCGATTTCGTGCAGCGCCTTCTCGAGCAGGAAGTAGCTCAACATGCTGTCGGAAGCCCTTGGGTCGGACGGCCACAGCCGTTGATCGGTCATGTATTCGTGGTAGGCGGTGAGGAAGGCGATACCGGCGCGGTCGCGCCACTCGGCCAGCGCGGCCGCCAGCTTGCCATGCTCATCCTGAGCCACCTTTTGCGCGCGCTCCAGGGCCATGGTGGCCGAATAGTCGATCGAGCGGAGCAGGCTGGCGACGTCGCGCGCCGCAGGCGCCTTGCGGCGGCGCTCGGCGATCGTGCGCCCCGGCTCGCCCTTGAAATCGACGATGAAGATGTCGTCCTTGGCGATCAGCATCTGGCTGAGATCGAGGTCGCCATGGCCGCGGATGTTGGCGCCGTCGAGCTTTTGCGGCAGCAGCCTTTCGAGGCGGGCCCTAAGCGTCGGCTGCAGCGCCAGCAATTGATCGGCCAGCGCACGTTCGGGCTCCTTCAGCGCATCCCGCCGCTGTCTGAGCATCTCGCAGATGCGCCCGGCGCGGGCGAGCAGATCGTCATTCCAGCGCGCGATGTCGTCGCGCCCGATCGGCTCGGGGGCGAATTCAAGCAGCTTGTCGTCGCTGGCCAGCGCGACGTGCAGCTCGGCGACGCGCCGCCCGGCCTGCGACATCGTCAGCAGATAGGGCATCTGCTCCTCCCGCTCGCCGGGATGGTGGCTTGCCGCGAGCAGGCGCTGTTCATCGACGAAGCGGTCGAGATGGGCCGCGGTCACGGTCCAGAGGTCGCCCTGGTTGGGGACGAAGGCGTGAACGATGCCGACCGCGCTCTTCGAATTGCCCTCGACCAGTTCGACGCTGCCGAGCAGCGCCGGCGTGTTGGGGAAGTTCGCGACCTCGGTGAGGAAGCGCCCGATCTCGATCTCGGGATTGGGGCCTTCCTCCAGCGTCCGGTAGATCTTGACGACGTAGTCGTTGTCCACCAGCGCGGTGCTGTCGGGCCGGTCCGCCTCGATGGTGCGGATATGTTCGGGCTGCCGGATCGGCTTGTCGGAGAAGCGGCTGGTCGGGCGGAATTCGAGCGTCAAGCCCTGTTCGGCTTCCTCGACGGTGAGCGATTCCTTCAGGTTTCGCAACAGCAGCGAGATGAATATCCGGTCGGTAGCGACGTCGAGCAGGGTGCCTTCGCGCGCGCCCTGGCGCACCGCGGCCAGCGCATGCGGATTGTAGTGCTCGCGGTCGAAGCGCACCCATTCGATCTGCATCGGCAGCAGGTAGCGCGCATGGATGCCGCGCTGCGTCGTCTCGAAAAAGGCGAGCCATGGCCGGTTGTCGCCGATGTCGCAGAACGGGATCGCCGACGTCAAGGTGGGCATGATCCCCTTGGCCGAGCGTTCCGGATACCAGCGGCTGCGCGCCAGATGTCCCGGCAGCACGTCGCGCTCGAACATGCCGCGTTCGCGCGCCAGCGATACCCAGGTCGAGTTCAGCGGCACCACCAGCGTCTCGAATTCGGGAACGGCGCGCGGCACCACCGGCGCCGTCTTGTCGCGTTCCTGCAATTCGAACCAGTAGAAGCCGTATGGCGACAGCGTGATCATGTAGGGCAGCTCGCCGATCGCCGGAAAGCGGGTGCGGCCGAGCATTTCCAGGGGAATGCGGTCGCGGAAGGCGGACAGGTCGAGTTCGGTCGCCTGGGCCGACCGCGACAGGTTGGCGACGCACAGGATGACCTCGTCGTCGTACTGGCGCACATAGCAAAGCACCGAGCGGTTCTCGGGGCGGATGAACGTCATCGTGCCGCGCCCGAAAGCAAGCGTGGATTTGCGGACCGCGATCAACCGCTTGGTGGCCGATAGCAGCGACGACAGGCTGCGCGACTGCGCCTCGACATTGACCGATTCATAGCCATAGACCGGGTCCATGATGGTCGGTGCATAAAGCCGTGCGGGGTCGGCGCGGGAGAAGCCGCCGTTGCGGTCCGGCGTCCATTGCATCGGCGTGCGTACGCCGTTGCGGTCGCCGAGATAGATGTTGTCGCCCATCCCGATCTCGTCGCCGTAATAGATGATCGGCGTGCCCGGAAACGACAGCAGCAGCGAGTTCATCAGTTCGATCTTGCGCCGGTCATTGTCCATCAGCGGCGCTAGGCGGCGGCGGATGCCGACATTGATGCGTGCGCGGGGATCGTTGGCGTAGGTCGACCACAGATAGTCGCGCTCGACGTCGGTGACCATTTCCAGCGTCAGTTCGTCGTGATTGCGCAGGAACAGCGCCCATTGGCAGTTGGCCGGAATGTCCGGCGTCTGGCGCAGGATGTCGGTGATGGGAAAGCGGTCCTCCTGCGCGATCGCCATGTAGATCCGCGGCATCAGCGGGAAATGATAGGCCATGTGGCATTCGTCGCTGCGGCCGAAATATTCCTGCACGTCCTCCGGCCATTGATTGGCCTCCGCCAGCAGCACCTTGCCCTTGGCGTACGCATCGAGTTCGCGGCGCAGCCGCTTGATGATGGCGTGCGTCTCGGGGAGGTTCTCGTTGTTGGTGCCGTCGCGCTCGCAAAGGTAGGGAATGGCGTCAAGGCGGAAGCCGTCGACGCCGGTGTCGAGCCACCGCTTCATCACCTGGACCAGCGCGCTGACCACGCGCGGATTGTCGAAATTGAGGTCCGGCTGGTGCGAGAAGAAGCGGTGCCAGTAGAACTGGCCGGCTTCCGGGTCCCAGGTCCAGTTCGATTTCTCGGTATCGGTGAAGATGATCCGCGTGCCCTGGTATTTCTGGTCGGTATCGCTCCAGACATACCAGTTGCGGGCGCTCGATTTCGGATCGCTGCGCCGGGCGCGCTTGAACCAGTCGTGCTGGTCGGAGGTGTGGTTGATGACGAGCTCGGTGATGACGCGCAGGCCCCGCCGCTTGGCCTCCTGGATGAAGCGCTTGAAATCCTTCATCGTCCCGAAATCGGGATTGATGTCGCCGTAATCGGCGATGTCATAGCCGTCGTCGCGGCCGGGCGAGGGATAAAACGGCAACAGCCACAGCGTGGTGACGCCGAGATCCTGCAGATAGGGCAGTTTCTCGGTCAGTCCCGCAAAGTCGCCGATGCCGTCATTGTTACTGTCGGCGAAGGCCTTGACGTGGAGCTGATAGATGATGGCATCCTTGTACCAGAGCTCATCGGTGCTGGTGTCGATGGCTGGCATCTCGCTTGCATCGACCGCAAAACTGCCACCATTGTTCAGCGGAAAGGTACTGCCGATAGGAAGTGAGACGCCGGCGTTGGAGCTGTCGGCGGAGTGCGCTTTTTTGTTCACGGTGATGCCATCGCCATGGAAATGACGCCCCCGTTTCGTTTGCAGAAAGGAGGACGTTCCGGACATAGATAGAAACCGCTCGGCTTACTTTGGTTCCCTCGGAACCGCAGGTATGCCATAGCGTTAAACACTGTCTATCCCCTTCCTGTATTTGGACAATTTCGCGACATCCGTTTGATGTTTGCGTGCAAAGTGCGTGCCGAATGGATCTTTTTACTCAAGCTCATGCCCAGGGAATCCAGACTGAGTTCCTGGACGGTCAGGGTCACCGCCGTGTGACGGATGCGGCAGCCCTCAAAATTATCCTCGATGCTCTGCCGCCACAGGCTGCAGGGCCGCTGGTGGGGCAACCGGTCGTCGTGCGCTCGGGGCGGCCGGCGCAAACCGAACTCCGCCCCGCGGCGGAGCTCCCGGTCCGGTGGAAAATCGTAGGGAATCCAGGCGTTGTCGCCGAAGGCGAGAGTGCCGGCCGGACCATTGACTGGCCCGAGGGGTTGCCGTTCGGGGTCTATCGGCTGCACCTGACCGATGCCGCGGCGAGTGAAGAAGACGTGCCCCTGGTGTCTGCGCCCGAAAAGGCCTTTGCCGGGGATTTCGACCGCTGCTGGCTGCTCGCCGTCCAGCTTTACGGCGTCCGCTCCGCGCGCAACTGGGGCATCGGCGACTTCACCGATCTGCTCGGCCTGATCAAATTCGCCGACCAGCTTGGCGCCGATGGCGTCGGCCTCAATCCGCTGCACGCCTTGTTCGACGATCGTCCCGGCGATTGCAGCCCGTATTCGCCGAACAGCCGGCTGTTTCTCAACGCGCTCTATATCGACGTCGAAAAGCTTCCCGAATTCCAGTTTGATGCCGCGACCCGCGACGCGCTGCCGGCATTGCGGGCGGGCGATGTCGTCGATTACGTCACCGCCGCCGGCTTGAAATGGCGCGCGCTGCGCTCGGCATTCGCGGCTTTCAAGGCCTATGCCAAACCCAGACGCCGCAAGGATTTCGACGAATTCCGGGCCGAGCGCAATCCGCTGCTGTCGCGCTTCGCCTGCTTCGAGGCGCTGCGGCACAAATTCGGCAAGCCGTGGTGGGAGTGGCCGGAAGAATGGCGGCAACCGGACGAAGCTAAGTGCGCTGCCCTGAGGCAGGGACCGGACGCCGACGAAATCGAATTCGTCGAGTTCGTGCAGTGGACCGCCGACCGGCAGCTCGGCGCCGCCGCCAATTTTGCCCGCAAGCTCGGCATGAAGGTCGGGCTCTATCTAGATGTCGCGGTCGGCGTGCAATCCGACGGCTTCGATGCCTGGAACGAGCAGGTCGCGATCTCGCGCCATCTCGGCGTCGGTGCGCCGCCCGATCCGCTCAACACCGCCGGCCAGAGCTGGGGCCTTGCCGGCTTCAATGCCGCAGGCCTGGACCTTGAATCCTTTGCGCCCTACCGCGACATGCTGCGCGCCTCGATGCGGCATGCCGGCGCCATCCGGCTCGACCACGTGCTCGGGCTGAAACGGCTCTATCTGGTGCCGCACGGCTTCACCGCACGCGACGGCGTCTATGTGCAGATGCCGTTCGAGGCGCTGCTGGCGGTGACGGCGCAGGAAAGCGTTGCGAGCCGCTGCGTCGTGATCGGCGAAGACCTCGGCACCGTGCCGGAAGGGTTTCGCGACCAGATCGCGGACTGGGGCATCTGGTCTTATCTGGTGATGATGTTCGAGCGCGACGACAGCGGCGCGTTCCACGGCATCGACACCTACTGGACCAACGCGCTCGTCACCTACAATACCCACGATCTCTCCACCTATGCCGGCTGGCGCTCGTTCGGCGACCTGAAGCTGAAGCGCTCGCTCGGGATCGATCCGGGGGAAACCGATGACGAGCGCTGGCATGCGCTCGCGATGCTCGACGAGGTGCTGCGTCAGAATGCGATCGACCGCAACGATTTTGCTTCCGTCGCGAATTTCATGGCGCGGACCAAGTCGCGGATGCTCGCGCTCTCGCTGGAGGACTTGCTTGGGGTGGTGGATCAGCCCAACATCCCCGGCACCGTCTACGAACACCCGAACTGGCGGCGCAGGCTTCCGGTTCCGATCGAGGAGATGACATCAGTGGTCGACGTTCCTGCGCTCAGGACTGCGACACGCGAGCGCTCGCGTGCCGCGGCTGAGTGAAGAACCTTGCCGTGCCGCATCGAGGATTATGGGCTGATCGGCGATTGCGAAACCGCGGCGCTGGTCGGCCGTAACGGATCGATCGACTGGCTGTGCTGGCCGGCCTTCGATTCCGACGCCTGCTTTGCTGCACTTCTCGGCACCGAGCGGCACGGCCGCTGGCTGATCGCGCCGGCGCAGGAAATCACCGCCACCTCGCGCCGGTATTGGGACGACACGCTGATCCTGGAGACGCGGTTCGAGACTGCCGATGGCGCGGTCGAGTTGATCGACTTCATGCCGCCGCGCGGCAACGCTTCCGATGTGGTGCGGCTTGTGCGCGGCGCGCGTGGCCGCGTCAAGATGCGCATGCACCTGGTGATCCGCTTCGGCTTCGGCGTCGATATTCCCTGGGTCAAGAAGAGCGAGGATGGTTCGGCGCTGCTTGCCATATGTGGCCCGGACATGACCGTGCTGCGGACGCCGGTCGAAACCCGCGGCGAGGATATGACTACGGTCGCTGAATTCGAGGTGGGCGAGGGGCAAACCGTTCCCTTTGTGCTGACCTACGGTCCGTCACATCTGCCGGTACCGAAGCCGATCGACCCGGGACAGGCGTTGCAGGATACCGAGGAGTTCTGGACCGACTGGAGCAGCCGCTGCACCTACGAGGGCGAATATCGCGATCTGGTGATGCGTTCCCTGATTACGCTGAAGGCGCAGACCTTTGCCCCGACCGGCGGCATCGTCGCCGCACCGACCACCTCGTTGCCGGAACAACTCGGCGGCAGCAGGAACTGGGACTATCGTTACTGCTGGCTGCGCGACGCCACCTTCACGCTGCTGGCGCTGATCAACTCTGGCTATACCGAGGAGGCGTCGGCCTGGCACCGCTGGCTGCTGCGCGCGGCGGCGGGCTCGCCGGGCAACATGCAGATCATGTACGGCATCATGGGCCAGCGGCGTCTCCTGGAATGGGAGGCAGCGTGGCTGCCCGGCTACGAAGGCGCGCAGCCGGTGCGGGTCGGCAATGCCGCGCACGCGCAATTGCAGCTCGACGTCTATGGCGAACTGATCGACGCCTTCCACCAGTGGCGCGTGGCCAAGCTCGAAATGGATGAAACCAGCTGGGCAATGGAATGCGCCGTGCTGCAGCATCTCGCCGAAGTGTGGGACAAGCCCGATCACGGCATCTGGGAACGCCGCGGCGCGCCCCAGCACTATGTCTCCTCCAAGGTGATGACCTGGGTCGCCTTCGATCGCGGCATCAAGAGCGCGGAAGCATTTCGTTTCAAGGCGCCGCTGGTGAAATGGCGGGTGCTGCGCGACGCCATTCATCGCGACGTCTGCGCCAACGGTTTTGACGCAGGGCTGAATTGCTTCGTCGAGTCCTACGGCTCGAAAATGCTCGATGCCAGCATCCTGCTGCTTCCTTCCGTCGGCTTTCTGCCGCCGGACGATCCCCGCGTGCGCGGCACGCTCGAAGCCGTCGAGCGGCATCTGCTGCGCGACGGCTTCGTGCTGCGGCACGATCCTCGCGCAATCTCGGAGCAGCAGACGGACGAAGGCGCGTTCCTCGCCTGCACGCTGTGGCTCGCCGACGCCTGGGTTTTGGCGGGCGAGTTCGAGAGGGCGCGGGAGCTGTTCGCCCGCGTCGTCGCGATTGCCAACGATCTCGGATTGCTGGCCGAGGAATACGACACCGAGGCGCGCCGCCAGACCGGCAATTTCCCGCAGGCGCTGACCCACATCGCCCTGATCAACACCGCGCACAATCTCAGCGCTGCCAAGCAGGCGGCCGAGAAGCCGGCGATGCAGCGCTCGAAATAGCGGCGGTCTTTCCCCGTCATTGCGAGCCAACGGGTCGCGCGAATGCGCGCCCGATGACAGGCTCCGGCGGACGATCCAGTATTCCAGAGACCGCGGTGATAGAACCGATAAGCCGCTACTGGATACCCGCCTTCGCGGGTATGACGAACAGTGTATGTCGCTCGTTCTCGTCCGTCGTTGTGAGCGCAGTCAGTCGTAGGATGGGTGGAGCGAAGCGATACCCATCGCCGCATTCACCAGCATTGATGGGTATCGCTTCGCTCCACCCATCCTACGGGGCACTCGCCGCCGAAGGAAGTCGCGCGAGCCGGCGTCCGTGTTCGCCGCGGCGGGCCCGGGCTGGGTGAGCCTGCCTTCATGGGAGGAACGGCGGTCGGACACCGGCTCGCGCTTGCCGGATCACACCAGGTGGAAGTCAGACACTGGCGGAAAGGGCGTCGATGCCGGCAACCCGGCATAGAGGAATTTCAGGCCGAATTCGGCTGCCGCGGCCGATGCCGCCGCATCGAGGATGATATGTCCCCCCGTATCCAGATGAAGCTCCGGCCGTGTAAATCCGTTCGAGTTGAACGCCGGTACGACGGTCTCGTTGACGGCGAGCCCGAAGGCCGACGTCACGTGACTGAGGTCAGCCAGGTTGCCGGCGAAATCCGTGACCGTCGCGCCGTGCGGATCGAAGCCGGTGATTGCAAGCGGCGACGTCGGCTTGTCGTTGGCCGAGACGAAATAATCGAACACCAGCTTGCTGTTGTCGCCGAGCAGGATCGTGGCGGCCGCGTCGAACACCGCCGATGCGCCGTCGTTCAGCGACAGCGTCGGTGTGCCGCCCGTCACACGAACGGCCTCGTCGAAGTCAAGCGTGAAGGTAACATGGGAGCCCGCCGTCACGGTCCCGGTCGCAGGCGACGCGGTGATGTCGTCCAGATGCGGTGCGATCGTATCGATTTGCTGGAAGAGGAAATCGTCCGCAGTCAGGTTTGTCTTGGTCACTCCCTGCAGGGTGAGGGTATTGCCGCCGCCGAAGTCGATGACTGTATCCGCGCCGACCTGGGCCGCCCGTGCCAGCACGGCGCTGAAATCGTTGATGCCGGCGGTCGCGAAAGCGTTGAGATCGATCTTGTCGGGGGTGCCTGCGCCCGCGTTAAAGTCGGTGATGACGTCGGCTCCGCCGCCCTGCTTGTAGACGAACCGGTCGTCGTCGGCGCCGCCCGTGAGCACGTCATTGCCGCCGCTGCCAATGATCACATCGTTGCCACCGCCGGCATCGATGGTGAGTTTGATGACGCCCGCCGCGAGGGTCGAGGCGTCGATGATATCGGCGCCGTCGAAGCCCTTGATCAGGAGCGCATCGTTGGCGCCTTCGCTCCCGGTGATCGAGACCTGTGCCGGTAGGCCGGTCACCGAAACGGTCGAACTGCTCCCGGTGATGGTGATGTGATCGGCTCCATTGGTTCCGTTGACGGTGACCGTATCGGCCGCACCGTCGCCACCGCCGCCGCCCTGCTGCAAGTCGATCGCGACCTGCTGGACGCCCGTGCCGGAGAGGTCGTTGACGGTGACATGATCGGCGCCGCCCAGCGCGTGGAAATCGATCTTTTCCACGCCGTTGACGTCCATGACGATGTTGGCGATGTCGCGAGTAAACAGCACACGCGAGCCGTTGGCCGAGATATTGATGTTCTCGTTGATATTGGCCCCGTTGAACAGCAGCGTGTCATTGCCGCCCTGGCCTTCGACGATGTCGCTGCCGTCACCCGGATTCCAGATGAAGGTGTCGTCATCGTCGCCGAGCAGCGCAGTGTCGTTGCCTTGCCCGCCGGCCACGACGTCATTTCCGGTGCCGCCCATTATCAGGTCGGCGCCGTTGCCGCCGGTGATGGTGTCATTGCCGGCGCCGCCGTCGAGCGTAAGCGAAATGAGCGCAGCGAGGTTGCCGGTCGCTGTAATCGTGTCATTGCCGCCGTTGGTATGGACGACGAGGTTCTCCGTCGTGCCGATGTCGAGGCTGAACGGCGCAGGACTGAGCCGATCGAACCGCACGCGAGAGCCGTTTGCCGTAATGGCGAAGGTCTCGTCGCCGTTGCCGCCGTTGACCTCGGCGGTATCGACGTCGGCGCCGCCCTCGAACAGATCGGTGCCGTCGCCGGGATTCCAGATCATCCGGTCGTTGCCGGCGTCGCCGAATACCTGGTCGTCGCCGGCGCCGCCGGTCAGTGTGTCGTCGTCGGTGCCACCGTGCAGAACGTCGCTGCCGGCGCTGCCGATGATTGTATCGTTGCCGCTGCCGCCATCGATGGTGAGTTTGGTGACGCCGGCCGGCAGGGCGGAGGCATTGATGGTGTCGTTGCCGCCGAGGCTGTTGATCTCGAGCGTATCGTTGGCGCCCTCGGCTCCGGTGATCGTGACCTGTGCTGGCAGTCCGGTCACCGAAACGCTCGAACCGCTCCCGGTGATGGTGATCTGATCGGCGGCACCCGTTCCTTTGACAGTGACCGTATCGGCCGCACCGTCGCCAACGCCGTTTACCTGCAAGTCGATCGCGACCTGCTGGACACCGGTGCCGGAGAGGTCGTTGACGGTGACATGATCGGCGCCGCCGAGCGCGTGGAAATCGATCTTTTCCACGCCGTTGACGTCCATGACGATGTTGGCGACGTCGCGGGTGAATCGCACGCGCGAGCCGTCGGCCGAGATATCGATGTTCTCGTTGATATTGGCGCCGTTGAACAGCAGCGTGTCATTACCACCCTGGCCCTCGACGACGTCGCTGCCGTCGCCGGGATTCCAGATGAAGGTGTCGTCATCGTCGCCGAGCAGCGCAGTGTCGTTGCCTTGCCCACCGGCCACGATGTCGTTTCCGGTGCCGCCCAATATCAGGTCGGAGCCGTTGCCGCCGGTGATGGTGTCATTGCCGGCGCCGCCGTCGAGCGTAAGCGCAATGAGCGCGGCGAGATTGCCGGTCGCCGTGATCGTGTCGTTGCCGCCGTTGGCATGGACGACGAGGTTCTCCGTCGTGCCGATGTCGAGGCTGAACGGCGCGGGACTGAGCCGATCGAACCGCACGCGAGAGCCGTTTGCCGTAATGGCGAAGACCTCGTCGCCGTTGCCGCCGTTGACCTCGGCGGTGTCGACGTCGTCGCCGCCCTCGAACAGATCGGTGTCATCGCCCGGATTCCATATCATCCTGTCGTCGCCGGCGTCGCCGAAGAGCTGGTCGTCGCCGTCGCCGCCGGTCAGCGTGTCGTTGCCGGCGCCGCCGTGCAGAATGTCGTTTCCGCCCCCGCCGAGAAGCGTATCGTTGTCGTCGTCGCCAAAGAGTTGATCTGCACCGGAGCCGCCGGTGAGCGTGTCGTTGCCGATGCCTCCGGACAAATGGGCGCTGGGCAGCGCGCCGTTGCTCTCGTCGAGGCTGATGTTGTCGTTGCCGTCCTGGCCGGACGCCAGAATCAGGGTGGTATTGGCGACGGTCGGCGTGCCGCCCGTGATCGCGACGGCGCCGCCGTTAACCAGCAGAGTCCCGGCCGCGTTGCGGCTTGTAACGATCGTGTTGTCGAGATTGTCTCCGGACTCGGAGAGGATGCCGGTGGCGGGATCGAAAGTGGCGGTGACGGGCATGTTGTACTCTCTCAAATGCGGTCGTCCGGAGGCGCAAACGACCTCGTAAAATTCCTGTCCGCAACAGCGAGCCCAAAAGCATGTTTCGGCGCGCTATGGCTTTGAGAAAACCTCCACAGACGCTTGATAAATTGTCCCTCCACGTGATCGTGAAGGGTCTCAAGGCTGCTGCATCTAGATGCGCGGAAGGGGGAATAGGCCGGTGTGAAAGGCCGCACTGTGCGCGGCGTCACAGACGCACGCTGGCTCACACAATCGTGACGTGTGGTGAGTTGTATCTAATCCGATTGCAACTGATCGTCGATGTTCGTCAGCTCTGCAGAATCACATCGATCGCGCGGGCAAAGCCTTCACGCTCGTTGCTGTCGGTCACATGCGTCGCGCGCTGCTTGATGCCGTCGGCAGCGTTGCCCATCGCAAACGACATGCCGCTTCGGGCAAACATCGGCAGGTCGTTCTCCATGTCGCCGATGGTCGCTATCGCCTCGGCCGGAATGCCAAGGCGTGTCGCCATCGATGCGACGAAGGTGCCCTTGTCGTAGCCGGGCGGCGTCACGTCGAGATAATAGGTCTGCGAACGAACCGCGGTGGCCTCCTGACCGACTGCCTGCTTCATCGCCACCTCGCAGCGCTGCAGCAGCGCCGCGTCCGAACTGGCGCCGACGATCTTGCAGGCCTCCGGCAAATGCGGGGTGAAGTCCGTGATGATGGTCGGATCGGCCTTGATCGCGAGCTTCTCGCGCGGGACATATTCGCCGTCGGAGTTGCGGGTGTACCAGCGCTCGTTGCTGAACAGCCAGATATCGACGCCGAAGGCGTTGAGCACGTCGATGCTCCGCTGCGCCACCGCGGGCGGGATCAGATGCTGCTCGATCGGCTTCAATCGGGAATCGACGATCGAACTGCCGTTGAAAGCGCCGACCGGGAGCGTGATCCCAAGTGGCTCGATGAGAAAACCCATCCCGATCGTCGGCCGGCTGGAGACGATGGTCAAGCCGATGCCGGCCTCATGCAGCCTGCACGCGGCGGCCTTGGCGCCGTCGGTGAGGATCTTGTCGTGCGTCAGCAGGGTGCCGTCGACGTCGGAAACAACGAGCGCGATGCGTGTCATTGGGAAACCAGGTCCAGTTGACTGACGATGTCATCCACGATGTGCTCAACCGGCGCATCGATCGAAACTGTGATCGGCCGCTCGTCCGCGCCCGGCCGTTCCAGCGTCCTGAACTGGCTGGCGAGCAGGTCCGGCGGCATGAAATGTCCCTTGCGTGCGGCAAGCCGCGCCGCGATCAAGTCGTGTGTGCCGTCGAGGAAGATGATCCGGACATCGTTGCGGCCGTGGACGAGAATGTTGCGATAGGCGCGCTTCAGCGCCGAGCAGGCGATGACGGCGCGCTCGCCGGCTGCCGCGAGACGGTCGATCTCGTCGGCGATTGCCTGCAGCCATGGCCGGCGGTCCTCGTCGGTCAGCGGGTGGCCCGCGCTCATCTTCGCTACATTGCTCGCAGGGTGAAATCTGTCGCCGTCCTCGTAGCGCCAGCCGAGCCGCCGGGCCAGATGATCGGAAATCGTGCTCTTGCCGGAACCGGAGACGCCCATTACCACCAGTGCGCAAGGCGTCTCATTGCCCACGAAAATCCTCCGGAAGCGCGGCCTCGTCCACCAGCCAGATCGTCTCGCCGATCGATCGCGCGCGGTTGGCCGGCAGGTTCTCGCCTGCGAGCGCGCGCGTCAAGATCGCGCGCTTCTCGGCGCCCGCAATCTCGAACAGCATTTCGCGGCAGGAGGCAAGCGTGGGCAGCGTGAGCGTCACCCGGGGCACGAACGGCTCGACATTGGCTTTGGGGACGCCGACGACCCAGCGTGCGGTCTCGTCGAGCGCGGGATATCCGGGAAACAGCGAGGCGGTGTGGCCGTCCGGGCCGATCCCCATCAGCACGAGATCGAACAGGGGGCGGGCATCGTCCAGCGCATCCGCCCCATAGAACGACCGCAGTTGCTGTTCGTAAAGCGCGGCGCTCCGGTCAGGATCGGCAGGATCTGCGGTGGCGGTCGGAATCGGATGGATGTTCGTGGCCGGCGCGCATCGATCGAGAAATGCCGCGCGCGCCATGGCCATGTTGTTGAGCGGATCGCCGGCCGGCACAAAGCGTTCGTCGCCGATGAACCAGTGCACGCGCTCCCAGGGAATCCTGTTTCGGTACGCATCGGTTGCGAGCAATTGATAAAGCCGCTTCGGGCTCGATCCGCCGGTCAGGCAGATCGCGACGCGGCCGCTATTTGCCGAGATCCTGTTCAGCATACGCTCGGCGGCAGCCGCTGCCATCACCGCCGGATCGGCAACCCCGATGATCTGGCGCTTGCCGTTCGCCACCATCGCTCACCCGAACTTCCGCCAGCTTCGGCCGTCGCGGATCAACAACTCGTTGGCTTCCTCGGGTCCCTCGCTGCCGGCCTTGTATGTCCTCAGTCCCTCCGCGCCAGCCTTCTTCCAGGCGTCGAGGAACGGCTGCACCGCCTTCCAGCCGGCTTCGACGCTGTCGGCACGCTGGAACAGGATGTTGTCGCCGATCATGCAGTCATAGATCAGCGTCTCGTAGCCGGTCGACGGCTCCGCCTTGAAGTAATCCTTGTAGCGAAACTTCATCTCGACGCCGTCGATCGTGATCGCGGGTCCAGGCACCTTGGTGTTGAACTGCAGCGCGATGCCTTCGTTCGGCGCAACCCCGATCACGAGATAGTTCTGCGCCAGTTCGTCCACCGGCGTGCAGTTGAACATCGCGAACGGCGCCTGCTTGAACTTGATCGCCACTTCGGTGCGCTTGCTGCCGAGCGCCTTACCGGTGCGCAGATAGAAGGGAACGCCGGCCCAGCGCCAGTTGTCGATGGCGAGCTTCAACGCCACATAGGTTTCGGTGGCGCTGCCGGGCGCGACGTCTTCGACCTTGCGGTAATCTTCGATCTCGCTGTTGCCGATCCTGCCGTTCAGATATTGGCCGCGCACGGAATTGCGTAGCGCGTCGGCCTCGCTCTGCGGCTGGATGGCGGCAAGCACATCCGCCTTTTCGCCGCGAACCGAACGCGCGTCGAACCGGATCGGCGGCTCCATCGCGACCAGCGACAGCAATTGAAACAAGTGGTTCGGCACCATGTCGCGCAGCGCGCCGGTCTGGTCGTAGAAACTGCCGCGATGGCCGACGCCGAGCTGCTCGTCGACCGTGATCTGCACATGATCGATATGGTTGCGATTCCAGATCGGCTCGAACATGCCGTTGGCGAAGCGCAGCACCAGGATGTTCTGCACCGTCTCCTTGCCGAGATAGT
>Ga0081540_1001776_pt1 | contig 18093 bp, 11 predicted proteins | sample TabmetS2T1R1_FD_71024 | JGI IMG/M metagenome (GOLD analysis project Ga0081540, IMG submission 71024) | Tabebuia heterophylla rhizosphere microbial communities from the University of Puerto Rico - S2T1R1 | ecosystem: Host-associated > Plants > Roots > Rhizosphere ... | reverse complement strand
AAGGTGCTCGGCGTCTGCCATTTCGGCAGCTTTTACGAGGCCATGGATGCTGCCCAGCATCTGGTCAAGCTGAGACCGATCGCCGTCGAACTGGTCGATCGCACCATGATTGCACTGGGGCGCGACATCGCGATGTTCCGGCCTGTGATCGAGGCGACCGTGCGTGGCGATCCCGATGCGCTGCTGATCGTGGAGTTCGCCGAAGAAGATCAGCCTGACAATCTGCAGAAGCTGAAGCAGCTTTCCGAGCTAATGGCGGATCTCGGCTTTGGCTGGAACCATCCGCAGCGCAAATGGGGCGGCGTGGTCGACGTCGTAGAGCCCGCGACGCAGATGGCGATCGCGGATTTCCGCACCTCCGGCCTCAACGTCATGATGTCGATGAAGCAGGAGGGTAAGCCGGTCTCCTTTGTCGAAGATTGTGCGGTGCCGCTGCCGCATCTGGCCGACTACACAGCGCGGCTGAACGAGATCTTTGCCAAACACGGCACCCGCGGCACCATGTATGCGCATGCCTCCGAAGGCTGCCTGCATGTGCGCCCCGTCCTGAATCTGAAGCTGGAACAGGACGTCAAGGCGATGCGCGCCATCGCCGAAGAAGCTTTCGCCATGGTGCGGGAATACAAGGGCTCGCATTCCGGCGAGCATGGCGACGGCCTGGTGCGCTCGGAGTTTCACGAGCAAATGTTCGGCGAGCGCATCATCGCCGACTTCAGAGAAGTGAAGCGGCGCTTCGATCCCGGCCTGGTGCTCAATCCGGGCAAGATCGTCGATCCGCCAAGAATGGATGACCGATCGTTGTTCCGCTATCCGGGTGACTATCGCGCGGGTGAACTGAAGACGCAGCTCGACTGGTCCGCCTATCCCGGCGCCGGCGGCGGTTTCCAAGGCGCGATCGAGATGTGCAACAACAACGGCGCCTGCAGGAAGCTCGAAGGCGGCGTGATGTGCCCGTCCTATCGCGCGACACGCAACGAGAAGGACGTCACGCGCGGCCGCGCCAATACGCTGCGACTTGCGATCTCCGGTCAGCTTGGACCGGATGCGCTTTCCTCCGACGAGATGACGGAGACGCTGAAGCTTTGCGTGTCCTGCAAGGCCTGCCGCCACGAATGCCCGACCGGCGTCGACATGGCTAAGATGAAGATCGAGGTGCTGGCAGCGCGTGCGGCAACGCACGGGCTTTCGCTGCGGGACCGGCTGGTTGGCTATCTGCCGCGCTACGCAGGGCTTGCTTCGCGCTTCGCGACCATCGCGAATTTGAGAAACGGCAGCCCGCTGCTGCGCAGGCTGCTCGAAAAGTTCGCCGGCATCAGCGCCAAGCGCGCCCTGCCCGCCTTTCGCAGCGACGTGTTCACGCCCAATGCGGATGCGTTCGGCCCCGCTGACGGACACGAGGTAGTGCTGTTTGCCGACACGTTCAATCGTACCTATGAGCGGGAGAATCTGGACGCCGCGCTGCGGGTGCTGGTCGCAGGCGGTTATCGGGTTCACGTCCCAAGGCCCGCCGATCGCGGTCGGCCGTTGTGCTGCGGGCGCACGTTCCTTTCCGCCGGTCTCGTCGATCAGGCGCGCGAGGAATTGACGCGGCTGGTTGAGACATATGCGCCGTTCGCCGCTCGCGGCGTGCCGATCGTGGGGTTGGAGCCGAGTTGCCTCCTCACCTTGCGCGACGAACTCCTGTCGCTGCGCAACGACAACGACGCCAAGACGATCAGCGCACACGCGCTGCTGTTCGAGGAATTTCTGGTGCGCGAGGCCGAGGCCGGCCGGCTCAACCTTCGGCTCGGTGCCATCGCAGGCAAGGCGCTGGTGCACGGGCATTGCCACCAAAAATCGTTCGGCGCGTTCAAGCCGGTGGAGAAGACGCTACGGCTGATCCCGGAATTGAAGGTCGAGACCATCGAAAGCAGTTGCTGCGGCATGGCCGGCGCCTTCGGCTATGGTGCAGATACTTACTCGGCATCGATGGAGATGGCCGAACTCTCGCTGTTGCCGGCCGTACGCAGTGCCGATGCAGCCACGCTGATCGTCGCCGATGGCACCTCATGCCGACATCAGATCAGGGACGGCGCCGCGCGCGAAGCCATCCACGTCGCGCGCGTGCTGGCGCTCAGTCTCGATAAAGCGAAACCAACAATATCTGCCAACACGAAGGAATAGATGATGGCTGAACTGACCCTCGACGTCGCCCGCAAGATCCTTGATGCCGCCTTGGCAAAGGGCGTCGAGAAGAAACTGAAACCGCTGGTCATCACCATTCTGGACGCGCGTGGCGCGGTCAAAGTTACCGCCGCACAGGACGGCACCAGCCTGATGCGCGCCGAGATCGCGCATGGCAAGGCTTATGGGGCGCTGGCGCTCGGCATGGGCTCGCGGGCTTTGTTCCAACGCGCGCAGGAACAAGCCTATTTCGTCAGCGCCGTGAATACGCTGGCGGAGGGCCGGCTGGTGCCTGTGCCCGGCGGTGTGCTGATCCAGGACGGCGCGACGTTGCTCGGTGCCGTCGGCGTCAGCGGCGACACGTCCGACAATGACGAAATTTGCGCCGTCGCCGGCATCGAAGCGGCGGGATTGAAGGCGAATGTGGGATAACACTTGTCTAGAGTTCGGACTGCGCGATCTCATCCTCGATCCGAGGCAATCTGCGAGTATAGAACGCCCGCTCCGCACAGCTCGTTGGACCTTCGGGTTCGCAAAGCCACATCGAAGGGCGAGCGCATGCTTGAACGCCTTGCCTTTCATGCGCAGCAGCTCGGGGGTGTAGAGGTGATGCCGCGCCCTGACGCGCGAGGGGATGAGCGGCTGGTTCGTGAACACCTGATCGATCGCTGAGCGATAAGGATATTGCCGTAACGATATCAGCGATGAGCTAAATCGATATCATCGATGAGCTAGAGCGCGGCGGATATCCAACGTTTTTGGCTCTCGACCTGCTGGCTAGATTTCGCGCTGCTCGGGCCACACATGTTGCTCATTCCGCGTTCATTTGCAGAGAGCTGAAGCTGTGGGGGCGCCTACCCAGGCACCTTGAGCGCTATCCGTCCTTCGTCTTTGAATGTTCGCGGGCGTGGCGAGCCTTGGCAAACGCACGGTCCGTTGCCATGAACCGCGCCAACATTGGTGCAATCAGCTTGACTGGATCACTGATCGGCTGACTGCTCTCACGCGCGAGGATCTCGGCATACGCGACAAGGTCACGGTGAACGCTCGCTGGTAATTCATGTGTGACCTTAACTGGCTTATCATCATCAAGAACGCCGAGTTTAAGCTTGGCCATTGTCCTCATCCCGTATAGGGTTCGAGCACCAGATCGCGATTGACGATCACTCTCACCGGAAATCCCGGACGGATTGTCAACGTTGGCTGGATATTGAGATTGCGTCGAACCACCTGCTGGCCGGTTTGATTGAGAGCATCCCCTGCCCCGCGCCGCAGCGCCTGAACGATGGCGCTGTTCGTATTGTTAGCGTTTGCCCCGGAATTCACCTCGGTGCCGACGGCGAGCAGCGTCGACAGCGCCGCCGCTCCGAGCAATTCTTTCCCAATGATTATCGACCTCGTCATCGAGGCCGGAATACCCCGCGGCATCGGCGCCGGGCTGTCGCTCCAACACGATCGAGCGACCATTCGGCATGATGAGCCGGGTCCAGACCAGGAGAACGCGTGACTGCCCAAATGCGACCTGGCTATCGTAGGTCCCTATCAGTCGCGCTCCTTGCGGGATTACTTTCGCGCGGCCAGTTGGAGAATCAAAATCAGTTTGATTATTCAACGATTTCGGAGCGCATTTGGAAGAAATGGTCAAAACACGCTTCAACAATCTCAATGGATTGGCAGCCGTTTCCAAATGAAAGGCAGCCCCCGTAGGAGCTAGCGTCCACGCAAACGCTCGGCTACTGCCGAAAGCACATCGGCCAGTTGCCGCGCCATCTCCGGTGGCGGCAGCGGAACCCTGAGAGTTTGCGCGCCGGTGCGCGGATCACGCTCGATCCATGAACGTGCGACAGAGCCGGAGTCGTTCGCGGCCGCAACGGTGCCAATGAATTGTGCACCGACCTGCAGCAGCAATTGCCATGGATCAGAAGAAGCGTCGCGCAACCGCTGTTCGGCTTCGCCAGCCAGCGCGACCGCCACATCGCCAGCACCGACAACCGGATCTGCATCGACCGCGCCGACTGACTGTCCGCTGGCGGCGCCGTCGACCCCTCCTCTCTCCTCAGCAAGGGAAATGGCCTCGCCTGCCCCCATGGTTCCCGTAACACTTTCCACGTCCTTCAGGAAACGGTTGAGCCGCGACCCGCCAAGTGAAATCTCGCCATTGCCACCGTCGAGGATTCCTTCCGACAACGAGCGCTTGAACGCCAACACCGAAAGCATGCCCTCTTCGATCGAGCCTTTCGCAACGAAATTGATGACCTGAACCGGCCGCGCCTGGCCGAGCCGATGGACGCGTGCGATGCGTTGTTCAAGCACGGCCGGATTCCATGGCAGGTCCATGTTCACCAGTGTCGAAGCGTGCTGCAAATTGAGGCCGGTGCTGCCGGCATCGGTCGACAGGAACACGCGACAGGTGGGATCATCGCGAAACCGCTCAATGAGCTCCGGCCGCTTCTCCGACGGCACGCCGCCATGGAAGCTCACATAGCCGATCCCACGCGCCTCCAAGCGGCGGATGACGATGTCGTGGGTCCGGGTCCATTGCGAAAAGACCACGGCCTTGGCCTCCGGCGTCGCAAACAACTGCTCAAGCAGCGCGGCCAGTTCGTCGGCCTTGACGCCGTGGTCGGTCTCCTGGTCCAACAGATAGGTGCTGTTGCAGGACATGCGCATGTTTTGAAGGGCGCAGGTCAGGCGTCGTTGATCCTTGTCCGAGAGAAACCTAGTCTTGCGCCAGCGTTGGACAATCCGGGCCACGATGTCCGCATTTTCCTGATGAAAAAGCTTTTGCGGTTCAGTCATTGGAACCAGCACGTTCTGGTCCGTCCGGCTCGGCAGTTGCCGCAACACCTCCGACTTTCGCCGGCGTATCATGATCGGCGCCAGGGTTTGGCCGATCCTCTCCAGCCCCGTATAACCGGTGACGCGGCCGGCTTCGTCCTTGACCTGATGTTCGTGCAAGAGTTTCCAGGTTGGGCCCAGCCGGTGTTGATCGACGAACTGCACGATCGAGATCAATTCTTCCAGCTTGTTCTCCAGGGGAGTTCCGGTCAGAACGATCGCATACGGACTGTCGATGCGTTTCAAGGCTCGCGCTGCAATCGTATTCCAGTTCTTTACACGCTGGGCTTCGTCGACGATGACCAGTTCAGGTGCCCAGGCAGCGATCAGGTCGAGATCGGGCTGCAGTTTCTCATAGTTCGTAATTTTGCAGAAGTCGTCCAGCCCGTAGTCGTTCTGCCGTTGTGCTCGCCCACCACCCATGACGCGCGCCGCGCGCTTGCCTCGCCGCCCGGAAAAGCGAGCTATTTCGCTCTGCCATTGGTACTTGAGCGATGTCGGGCAAATCACCAGGACTCTCGATAGGCCGAAGTGGCGGGCCAGTATTTCCGTCGCGGCGATTGCCTGTATCGTCTTACCCAATCCCATATCGTCGCCGATCAACGCCCGACCGGCCCTGACCGCAAACAGCGCGCCCTCGGCCTGATAGGGATAAAGCGCTACCTTCAGGAGTCTTCGCAGCTTGAGGTCGGCGGCACCGCGTGGGAACAATCGATCGAGCTTCGACGCTCGGCGATCGGCGTCCTGCCTTCCAGCAATGAAATCGAGGGCATCGTCATAGGCGCGAAACTCGTGACCGCTCTCCGACACCAAGGTCATGAAGCGCTCGAGTTCGCCCAGCCGATCGTCCGCCAGGAGTCCATCACGCTTCATATCGAACAAGCGATCGGCGGCCATCCTCACCGCCGGCGGGCAATCCGTTCCAGCGCGGAAATGCACGCGGCGCTGGCCTGCATTGCGCAAGTAGAGCTCGGAAAACTGCGGCTGGTAGCCGCGTGCGAGCGCCGCTTTTGCGCCTCGCTTTTTCTCCAATTGGGCAAGCGCGAACTCGAGATGCTTGCAGGTCCCCAGCTCATTAGTTGCGTAGTCGGGGCAAGAGCAAAAGTTCCCTCCGGGTCCCAGGCCGCGTACCGCCACGCGGTAACTCGATTTCGAATTGGGGTTGGTGACCCGAAACTCGGAGAAGAACGGCTCGCTGCCGAGATTTTCCAGCACAAAGGATTGCTCGCGGCCAAATTGGCGGCGCAGACCGCGCTGCCAGTCGGCCGGCGACAAATCGACGGGCACGTGGGTGCGAGAAAGCTTGGCTTCTTTGTTCGATTTCACGGGCGGGCTCGCAGCTAGGGTGCATCGATTTCATCGACGCACCCTGCGTTCAAGTCTGACAGGGCTATCTTGCGACGATGTTGATGACTGATCCTAGCTCCTGGTCGATCGCGACACACCCCCAGCAAGACCAAAATCCACTGCGGATTGAACTCGCCCCTGGAAGCTAAAACTTGCTCGCTAGACGAGCGCCGCTTTCGAAAAGCCAAGACTCTCCCGAATGCCTGTCTGCCAGGCCGCGAGAAGTCTTCCTCCGATCTCACGATGAAACGAATTCTCGTTGAAATACTTCGTCACCTCCGGCGCCAACTTCGCCAGAACGTCTGCGGCTTGCTCAATGATCTCGCTGATCACCTGCGGGGAAAGATCGCAGCGGGTTTGGCCAAGACGAACCAACGCTTTGCGGTCTGGCCAGTCGGTGGAACCGTTTAGCGTAAGCGCCATGCCGTCCTTCGGCAAATAGGGCACTGTGCTGACGAGATCATAGAGCGGCGCAAGACGTGCGGGACCAGTCACATCTTCATACATGACACCGAAGTTCTTGAGATGTGCGTCACCATTGCGAAGTGCGCAATTGAGGACGAACAGCTTGAACAAATCCTTCAGCGCGTTCCGCTGTCCGGCGGGATCAATGAAATCGCGGGCACGCTTGAACAAGCGTGTTTCGTAGCCACCGTTGTATTTCTCGGTAGTGGGTACACCGTTGAGGACGCAAAAGTCCTCGTAGCCCAGATAAGTGCCGTCTGACCCGAGATCAAAGCGCTCTATCAGAATGGCTGCACCACTGTCCGAGAGCCGAAAATTTGGAACGGTCAATCCCAAGGCCCTTGCGGCCGACAGGCAGAAATGTTCGTTGGCAGCCAGTTCGGGATATTCGTTCGGGTCCCAGAACTTTACGATGTGCGTAGCGCTGCGGAAGCTCTGGGACTGGCGATCACCTGCACCTTTTCCCGCGTCGTCGACAGCGCGAATCATCACCTTGGGCTGGATGCCCGACAGCCCTGAATGGACCGCGAACTTCTCAAGGAGATAAGCGAACAACTCGCCACCGCGCTTTGCGCTGAGGATCTCGTCGATCGACTGGAATGGAACGTCCTCATTCAGCTCGGCATCGAGATCGGAGTAACGGATGCGCCCGATCTGGGTTCGTCCAACAACCGCCAGCAAATCGAAATCATCAAACGTTCCGGTCGCCTTGGCAAAACTTCGCATAAGGTACGCCCGGAGCGCCCCCTCCGGGAGATTCATGTCGAATATAGGCGCAAGACCATGTTGCGTATTCCAGGATGCTGTTCGCACCGGCATGGTGATCGAGACTGCACGTTCGGCTGCCACTTTCGGCTCGTACACGAAGGCTGTCCCACGCGGTCCATGGCGGTCCATGTGTCCGGCGGACTGCTGATCGGCCCAGACGCGGAGCATTAGCGAGCCTCCTCCGCTGCCAGATCCTCAAGTGTCGGGCGACCGCGATTAAGCTGCGTCAACCTCAGGTCGAGATCCAGCGCATTCAAGATGCGAAGCAGATGTTTGATGCCCATTTCCGCAAGGCGCGCATTCTCAAGCGCCTCCAGGCGTGCGCGGCTGATGCCCGCAGTTTGCGCCAGCTTGGTCTGCGACCAGCCCTTGGATTTACGGGCCGCCTTAACACGCTCGCCCAACGCGATTAGGTCCATTCTCGCATCCTATAATAGTCAAACCTAAGCCATTAGTCCAATTTGTCTATTATAATTGTCACGGACTCGATCCGCAATGCCTCAATCTGAAGCATCACGAAGAACGCCTCTTTAATTAGGCAAGTGTGGAACCGAATATTAGCCGCGAAGACAATTGACTAAGAAGACACACTAAATAGAACAAATAAGGAACGATTTCGAACGGATGTCGTCCGCGACGGACGCTTCCGGAATTCCGTGTTGCCCTCACGGCGGCAACGATTGTCGTTCGACGAGCCGCGCCGCATGGCGAATCGCCGCGATGCCGACGAAGGACCTCACCCTCGCCGCTCGTGCGTGAAGAGATCGGCGATCAGCGACACCGACGAAGGACTACCATGGCAATCGGGGATTCTATAAATCAGGTGTATTCTGAAGGCCGAGGTATTACTGCAGGCTGCAGCGGGTGGGAAAATAGACTAGCCTACCGCGCAAGTTGTGGATCTCCGTCGGAAGATCGAGAAGACTGCCCATGCAAGCCGTAAGCGATTCGGCCGAACTTTTCAGGCACGTCAGCGCCGAAAAGGCCTACTTTTATCGCTGCATCATGGACGTTTTCGCCGCAGCCAAGCGGCAGTACCGGCTGCAGCTAAGACCGGACGAAGTGCTTGCCGAAGCTCGATGGCCGGCCAAACTCCCTGAAATTGAAGAAGTCAATGCCGCGCTGACCCAGCTCACCGCCTGGGGTAATCTGGAGTCGCATCCTGATACTGCGCGGGTGTCCAGTCTCAGTGATTTCTACCGTGCTCGCTATCTCTATCGGCTCTCGCAAGGCGGTGAAGCCGTAGAATCGGCGCTGGCGCTTTTCGTGCAGACCCTGGAGCGCCGCGCCGAACTACAAAGCGTAGCCCTCGAAGACATCGCAAGCCGGCTCGAAGCCCTGCGGGCGCTGGCTGCCGAGACCGAGCCGGACGCGGCCAAGGTCCATGAAACGCTTCGGGATCTCGTCCGCGTCTTCGAAGGTCTTGCCGAGAATGCACAGGCGTTCATGGCCGGCGTTGCACGCAGCATCGAGCTGCAGCAGGCCAAGGCCGGTGCAGTGCTGAACTACAAGCGACAACTCATCGATTATCTGGAGCGCTTCATCGGCGATCTGGTGCGCCGGTCCGACACTATCGCCGGCTTGATCGATGCTCTGGAGCCCAGGATCGATGCGATGCTGCAGCAGGTCGCCGCGCGCGAAGGGCGCGATGCCGCTCCAGGCGAGATCCAGGATCAGATCGACGCGCAAGCCCGTTACCGGGACGCGTGGCGCGAGCGCTGGAGAGGGCTGCGTGGCTGGTTCTTCCGCTCCAGCCACGAACCATCGCAAGCCGAGTTGTTGCGAGCGAGGGCACGATCGGCCATTCCGCAGCTTCTGGCCGCCATCGCGGCACTCAACGAACGGCGGAGCGGCCGCAGCGATCGCTCGGCCGACTTCCGCGTTCTGGCCGGCTGGTTTGCCGCCTGCGCCGACGATAACGAGGCTCACCGGCTCGCCCGCGCCGCCTTTGCGCTGAATCCCGCGCGGCATTTCTCGCTCGACATCGATGCGGGGACTGACGTGCCGGCGACCACCCGCTGGGCCGACGCCCCGCCCTTGGTGATACACCCCCGCTTGCGCGAATATGGCGAAGCCGCTCCAAGAGGGCCTCTGCCGCGCGTGCGGGACCGTACGGAGGCCCGCGCGCGCCTGGCGCGCGAACTCGCGCAAGAATCTCAGCAGGTCGAGGCGGCTCGCAAGCGTCTGGCGACCGGACAGCCAACACATCTCTCCAACCTAGGCGAACTCGACACACACGCCTTCAGTCTTTTCCTGGGGCTGCTTGGCGAAGCCCTTTCCGAACAGGCTGGTCCGGAATCCATAGCAGAACGGCCGACAGGTGACGGTTTATTGCACATTCATCTGAAGCCGCTTCCTCCCGACAGTTATGCCGAAATCAAAACGCCGCGGGGCATTTTCGGCGGGCGCGACCACGTGATCACGATCACATCGACACAAGACGTGCAATGAAGACAGGTCGTCAGAGATCCAGGGACAGCCGCAGCATTGGCCAGCAGCAGCGCCAATTCCAGCGCGAAGAATTTCGCAGCGCCCTCCGCGCCTTGTTGATGACGCCGTTGATGAGCCCGATGCATGAAGACTTCATTGCAGTGCGCCGCCAGGCAAACGCCTTGCAAGAGTGGTTTACCCGTGAAACCGGATGGCCGTTGCAGATCGGACGGGAGGGCGCGCGCCTCTACAAGCGGCCCGCCGATCTCAACAACTCCACCCGGGGCCTGCCCGACTATGATCGCCGCAAGTATGTGCTGCTCTGCCTTGCCTGCGCGGTGCTCGAACGGGCCGACCCCCAGGTCACCCTGCGCATTCTGGGAGAAAGATTGCTCGATTTTGCTGCCGAACCAGGACTGACGTCACTCGGCTTCACCTTCACGCTTGGCTCCCATCACGAGCGACGCGAACTGGTTGCGGTATGCCGTACCTTGTTGAGCCTGGGCGTGCTGCAGCGCGTTGCCGGCGATGAAGATGCCTTCGTGCAGGGTGGAGGCGATCAGGCCGATGCGCTCTACGACGTCCATCGGCCAGCGCTCGCCGGCATGCTGGCGGCCGTGCGGGGCCCTTCAACCTGGCCCGCCGAAGAGGTGCCCGACACACTGGACCTGCGGTTGCACACTCTGCTCGATGAGCACGTTGCGGACAGTGATGAAGGTCAGCGCACGGCGTTGAGACACCGGATCGCTCGTCGCCTCCTCGACGATCCGGCGGTTTACCTTGAAGACTTGAACCCGGAGGCGCGTTCCTATTTCATCAACCAACGCGGGGCGATGGCCGCCCGTCTGTGCGACGCGACCGGTTTGGTCGCAGAACAACGAGCCGAGGGGCTCGCCCTTGTCGACGAAGCAGGAACGCTAACGGATATCGCAATGCCTGCCGAAGGCACCGATGCGCATGTGACATTGCTGGCTGCAGAATACCTCGCCACGGACTACAGGCAGCAGACCGATACCGCCGGCCGAAGAGAGCCCTTCGTCAAGCGCGAGCACGACATCGTCGACCTCCTGCGTGACGCCAAAAGCCGATATGGCCGCTATTGGCGGAAATCGGCACGTGAACCAGGCGCCGAACGTGAGCTCGCGAAGCTAGCCATAGGGCGTCTTGAGAAGCTCCAGCTGATTGTCAGGAGCGCAGATTCCATCCTGCCGCTTCCGGCGCTCGCGCGTTTCGCACTGGGCGAGGCCGAAATCCGCCAGGAAGCGCCGGACATGCCAATCCCCGCCTCCGACTCTCTCTTTTCGAGATGAAGACGAGGTCGGCCTTGATTTCGCTACCGCGCGAGAGACCGAATCTACCGGTTCCAACGCGACCGCGCTGGCAACCGCTACGACTCGGCGTCGTGGAGCTGTTTCATTACGACAGTGAGGAATTCTGGTTCCGCGACGGGCATTTACTTTTGCGCGGCAATAACGGAACCGGCAAGTCGAAGGTGCTGTCGTTAACCCTGCCCTTTTTGCTCGACGCACAGGTGAAGCCATCGCGCATCGAGCCCGATGGGGACAGTGGCAAGAGGATGGCCTGGAATCTCCTGATGAGCAGCCACGATCGTCGCAATGGTTATGCGTGGATCGAGTTCGGTCGCCTCGCCGACGACGGCACGCCGCGATATCTGTCGCTCGGGGTCGGGCTTTCCGCGGTCGCCGCCCGCCCGCAGGTGGAAAGCTGGTTCTTCCTGATCGAGGCGGCAGAGCAGGAGCAGCGCATCAATCAAGACGTCTGGTTGATGAGCAACCAGCGCGTCGTATTGACCAGGGAACGCCTTCGCGACGCGCTCCATGGCCACGGCCAGGTCTTCGACACCGCAACCAGCTATCGTCGCGCGGTCGACGAACGGCTGTTTCACCTCGGCGCCAAGCGTTACGATGCATTGATGGACACCCTTATCCAGTTGCGGCAGCCGCAACTTTCCAGGAAGCCGGATGAAACCGCGCTCTCGAACGCACTGACTGAGGCCTTGCCGCCACTTGCGCCGGAGTTGCTCGGCGATGTGGCCGAAGCGCTCGGCCAACTCGAGGAGGACCGCCGTCAGCTTGAAGAATACCAGGCACTGGCCAGGGCCGTTGCGCAATTCGACCAACGCTATCGCATTTACGCCGGAACGCAGAGCCGCCGGCAAGCACGCGCGCTGCGTCAGGCCCAGACTGAATTCGACAGCGCCAGCCGAGCGCGCAGCGAGGCTCAGGTCCGGCTTGAGGACGCAAGGAGCTATGAGGCGAAAGCCCAGACCGCACATCATGAGACGGAGGTCGCGCTGGTCAGCGAACGCGCCCGCCTCGAAACGCTGCGCAGCAGCCCGGCGATGGAAGATGCCAACCGCCTCGAATTGGCCGTGAAGGAAGCGGAGGCGCGTACGCGCGCAGCGCAGGGCGCAGTTTCAATCCTCGAGGAGTCGACCAGGCGATCGGAGCGCAGCGCGAAGGACACGGAATTCGCCAATCAACGCGCGCTCGCGGCCGAACGCAGCATGACCGGATTGCGTCAGGACGGCATGGCTCATGCCGAAGCGGCGGGTATTGCCAGCCTCCACGCGAAGAACCCGCTGTCAATGCTTACGACCGATGCACTGGTCGAGCTGTCGCAAAAGACATTCGACGGCGCATCAGCCGCGCTGCGGGAACTGGTCGCCGGACGACGCGAGCAGATCGCGCTGCTCCGCCAGCGCCACGCCGACATGACGCTCGTCGAGGTCGAGCACGCGCAGCGCTTGCGCGCACGTAACGATAGACAGGATGCGGTCGAAGCCGCAGTACACCAACGTGAGTTGGCGGATGCCGACGTTGAACGCAAGGGCACCGATCTCATCGAGGCATGGGAGCGATACTTCGACGGCCTGAAACAGCTGCAAGTCGGCTCCGACGATCGCCTTACGGCGTTGGCAACCTTGGGCGATTGGGTCACGACTCTGGACGGAGACAATCCGACGCGCCATTTGCTGCAGGCAGCGCAGATGCAAACCAATCAGCGGCTTGCACAACGTCGCGTCACGCTCGACGGAGAACGCCAGGTGCTGGAGGTTGAGCGCGAGACCCTCGAACACGAGCGCAGCTGTCTCGAAGCCGGCATCGACACGATGCCCCCCGCACCTTACACGCGAAGCTCCGATGCGAGGGCTGACCGTACCGGCGCGCCACTCTGGCAATTGGTGGACTTTCGCGATGCGGTGGCCGGCCCGCAACGCGCCGGTCTCGAAGCCGCGCTGGAAGCTGCCGGCCTGCTCGATGCATGGGTTTCGCCCGATGGCCGGCTGCAAACCAAAGACAGCGGCGCCGTGCTGCACGATACGCAAATCTTGCAGCGGCGACCGCATCCGGCATCACTTGCCGATTGGCTGCAGGCTGCCCTTCCGGACCACAGCACCGTATCGGCTGATGTCGTTGAGCAGGTGTTGGCGGCAATCGCCTGCAGCGACGATGATCCTATCGAAAGCGAGGTCTGGGTGGCCGCCGACGGCCAATTCCGCCTTGGCAGTCTGGCAGGCGCCTGGGACAAACCCGCGGCGGTCTATATCGGATACGCCGCTCGCGCCGCCGCCCGTGAGCAGCGGCTGGCCGAAATTGCCGAGAGACTAGTGTCAATCGGCCACGAACTCGCGACCCTGCAGGCGATGACCAGGCAACTCGCCAGCGATCAGCACGAGGCAGACGCCGAATGGCGGCAGGCTCCGCCCGATAATCTCCTTCGAGAAGCACATCTCGCCGGCACCGCTGCCGCCCGCGAGGCACAACTTGCCCGCGACCGGTTGGCCGAGGCAGACGCTCTATACCGGGAAGCGGAAGCAAACCTGCGGAGCGAGCGTGAACGGCTTGCCGCCGATGCGAGCGATTTGCGTTTGCCAATATCACCTGCCGCCCTGCCTGCGATCGAAGCGGCGCTGAACAACTATCAAGACGCGCAGATCCGGCTCACGCAAACCATCCATGAGCTGCGCCTGGCGGTCCTAGACCTACACAGGCAACGCGCCCGCGAAGCTGAACTGCTTGACGACGTGAAGAGGCATCAAGAGCAACGCGATACGGCTCGGATCGAGGCGGAAGAAGCATCATCTCGACTTGTTGTATTGCGCGAAGCAGTAGGTGCAAGGGTCGAGGAGCTGCAGCAGATTCTCAGTGAGGCGCGTGCGGCCGTCGAACGGTGCGAGACCGAATGGAAGAAGGCAGGGACGGCCTCGCAAAAGGCCGGCGAGGCGCGCGCCGTCGCCGACGAGCAGTCCGCGACCGCTAATGCGGCGTTTGAGCGCGGCAGCGAAGCGCGTGCACAAGCCATTTCGAAGTTCCGGCAATTCACCTTGGCAGGTCTGCTGTCGGCCGCATTGCCGGACCTGGAGGTACCGGACGCGAGCAGTCCCTGGACGATAGATCCGGCGCTAACGCTGGCCCGCCGTGCCGAACAGGCCCTGTCCGGCGTGAAGGACGACGACGAGGCGTGGACGCGCGTTCAGCGGCAGATCGGCGAAGACTTTACAGAACTGCAACGTTCCCTCAGTGCGCTCGGCCATCAGGTGCTTGCCGAACAGAGCGACTGGGGCCTCATCGTAAGCGTGATCTACCAGAATCGGTCCGAACGCCCGGACCGCCTCGCGACACGGCTTGCGGCAGAGATCGACCAGCGCACCGAACTGTTGAACGCCAACGAGCGCGCTGTGCTGGAAAATCATCTTCAGGCCGAGATCGCCTCCGAAATCCAGCGTCTGCTGCAGACAGCGGAGGCGCAGCGCGATGCGATCAACAAGGAACTGTACAGTCGGCCAACATCGACGGGCGTCCGCTTTCGCCTGTTGTGGCCGCCTCTATCGGAAGAAGAAGGCGCCCCCGTCGGCCTGGAGGCTGCTCGCAAGCGTCTCCTCAATACCAACGCGGACCTGTGGTCGCCCGAGGACCGTCGGGTTGTCGGTGCGATGTTGCAGCAGCGCATCGCAACCGAGCGCGAGCTCGCCGAAGCGGATGGCGGCAGCTTGATCGACCAGCTCTCCCGTGCGCTCGATTATCGGCGCTGGCACAGATTCCGCGTCGAACGCTGGCAGGACGGTCAATGGCGCAAGCTTTCCGGCCCGGCCTCCAGCGGGGAGCGGGCCCTCGGCCTCACCGTGCCATTGTTTGCCGCCGTTGCCAGTTTCTACAGCCAGGGTAGCTACGCGCTGGCACCGAGGTTGATTTTGCTCGACGAAGCTTTTGCCGGCATTGACGATACCGCACGCGCTCATTGTATGGGCCTCATCCGGGAGTTCGATCTGGATTTCGTCATTACGAGCGAACGAGAGTGGGCTTGCTACGCTGAACTGCCCGGCGTATCGATCTGTCAGTTGCAGCGGCAAGAGGGCATAGATGCAGTGTTCGTCTCGCGCTGGACCTGGGACGGAAAGGCACGGGTGCGGGAAGCCGATCCCGACCGCAGGTTTGCGCCGGCATGAGCGATGCGGCCGAAGAACGTCTTCGACGCCTCCTCGGCGGCGATCATCTCGCCTCCTTGCGCAAGCGCCTGCGTCGGCGCTTCGAGCGAGCGCCGCTGAATGGCGCGGTCGAGAGTTTCCGCATCGGCGATTTGACGGCGCCGGAGCACGCTGCGCTGGCTTCGCTGCTGGGTCGTCCGCAGCACTACGCGAATTCGCTGCGGATCGACGTTCGCCAGGTCGACGCCGCCTTCCGAAATTCTGGCATCGCTTCCTCGCTGCGCGACGCGCTTGAACGGCTCGACGGCCCGATTGCCAACCTCGCCAGCGAGCGCGTTCAATCGCAAGCCGTTTGGTCGGACGTGATCAGGGGCTGCAATCAACCCGGACTCGTCGGATTGCTCGAGGATCCGGCAGGCTTGGGCCTGCTCAAACGCCTCGCCAAACGAGAGCCTTCGGCAGCGAGCCAATTATGTCGCCGTGCTGAAGCGGTCCTGCAACGTCTGCCGGCCAGCGGCATCACGCGCTCACAACTGGCTGCCGAGGTGTTAGGCGATGCCCATGCGCTGGATAGTGGACGGGCAACTGCGACCATCGTGCTAGCGGTCTGCCGTCAGGCCTTCCCACGAACCTACGATGACTCCGTGGAGGAGATCCCGGACGAGGAGAAACAAGACGGAGAACGGGACCGCGACATCTGGGCGAAGGCGGGCGTTCTCGTCAATGAACTGGCACGCCCAGCCCTCTTTCTGAATCTTCCCACGAGCGAAACGGAAAGCTATGGAAGGCCGCCGGGGGAGCCGGCGTACGCGTCGCTGCGTGTCTTGCTGCGCTCATCGCCCGCATGGAACGTCGCCGGGCGGAAAGTATATGTTTGCGAGAATGCAAACCTGCTTTCGATCGCGGCCGACCGCTGGGGCGCCAATTGCGCTCCGATGGTCTGCACCGATGGCATGCCGGCCGCCGCGCAGCGATGCCTCCTGTCTCAGCTTGCGTCCGCCGGCGCGCGACTTCGATATCATGGCGATTTCGACTGGCCGGGATTGCGCATCGGCAATCACGTCATGCGGGAACACGGCGCGCAACCGTGGCGCTTCCGCGCGGAGGATTACGAGGTTGCCCTCCAAGCGGCCTCGGTCATCGCAGCCCCTCTCGCAGGAAAAGTGGTCGACGCGGTCTGGGATCCGGCATTGGCGAAGGCCATGCAACTTCGTCAAGTCTCTATCGCCGAAGAAGGCCTGGCGGCCTCGTTGCTCGCCGATCTTGGCGACTGCTAGCCTTCCAGCGCCTGTGACAGTTCCAGAAGGCTCCGCAACTCTCGAGTGCTGCCAGTCATTCATTGATGCAACAAAGTCGATCAAGCAGCATCCTTGATGGACCCCGACCCCAATCTGCGTGACAGAAACTTTCGGATTTTCTCAGCCATCATTTTGTTCGCCGTGGAAGGGAATATCTTGTCGCGACCTGCCGCGCCTACACTGGCGCGCGGATTGCGGAGATCTGCCAGTTGCGTTCGGAGGACATCAACGGCCCGTATCAACATCGATTTGAAGAGCCGGCCCTCGGAGAGGAGACGGGGATATACGCGCAGGATTAGCGTCTAGAGCGGGATGGCGTTAGGTTGAATCGATTTCCGTGTCTGCATGCCCCCACCTCCGGCTTGATAAACCACCCAAACTTGATGTCCATCAAACCGGCAGCAGCTCAACCGTAGAAACCTTCCTGAAGCTACTCTCCCAGCACTACCCATCACCTTGCTTGGGAAATTGACGCGCGCGGCGGGCCTTCGCAAAAGCCCGATCGGTTGCCATGAACCGAGTTAGCATCGGCGCAATCAACCTTGCAGGATCGCTGATAGTCTGTCCGGTTTGGCGGGCGAGAACCTCGGCGTAGGTTACCAGATCGCGATGTATGCTCGCTGGCAGTTCGAACGTGAGCTTGACTGGCTTCGCATCTTCAAATGCTCCGAGCTTTAGCTTGGTCATCGTCCTTATCCTCTGAAAGGCTCAAGAACCAGGTCGCGATTGACAATCACTCTCACGGGAAATCCCGGGCGGATCGTCAGCGTTGGCTGTATGTTGAGATTGCGCCGTACCACCTGTTGGCCAGTCTGATTGAGGGAGTCCCCTGCCCCGCGCCGGAGCGCCTGAATGACGGCGTTGTTGGAGTTGTTGACGTCTGTCCCCGAGTTTACCTCGGTGCCAACGGCAAGTAGCGTCGACAGCGTAGCTGCTCCGAGCAGCTCTTTCCAATGGCTATCGACCTGGTCCTCAAGGCCCGAATATCCGGCGACATCCGCGCCGGGCTGTCGCTCCAACACGATCGAGCGCCCATTCGGCATGATGAGCCGCGTCCAGACCAGGAGCACGCGTGACTGTCCGAATGCGACCTGACTATCATAAATGCCTATCAGGCGCGCTCCTTGCGGAACCAGCTTGATGCGGCCGGTTGGAGAATCAAAAATCGCTTCTGTAACTTGCGCGGTGATTTGACCGGGAAGGTCAGAGCGAATGCCTGTTATGAGAGCTGCAGGAATGATCGTTCCGGCCTGCACGACGAACGGAGATGATGGACGTGAAAGCCTGTCAGGCGCCGTAGTCCGCCGATCGACGGGAGCATTGACGAACAGCAAC
>Ga0081540_1001775_pt1 | contig 18107 bp, 16 predicted proteins | sample TabmetS2T1R1_FD_71024 | JGI IMG/M metagenome (GOLD analysis project Ga0081540, IMG submission 71024) | Tabebuia heterophylla rhizosphere microbial communities from the University of Puerto Rico - S2T1R1 | ecosystem: Host-associated > Plants > Roots > Rhizosphere ... | reverse complement strand
CCCATGGTTTGGCTGCAAAAACAGGGTTAAGCGAAACTTAACAGCCGCAGCTTAAGTGCTGCATGAGGATTTCTGACGTGATCCGGGGTGGCGACACGAGCGCCGCCCTTTTGCGCATCAGGGTCTGACGCACCGGAAACGGGTTCCGATTTTCGCGTGAGTCATATGCATAGGTTAGAGGGGGACAAAATTTGTCCCTGCGAGCATGACCCGGAAAAGTGGGTACCGGTTTTCCGACCAGGTCATGCTCAAAATAAAAGGTTCGAGGGATAACGTTTCGAGATGAAACGTTGTCCCGAGGTGTTGGTCGGTAGCGGGCGCGCACGGCGCATCCCGCGGGAAAGCGCGTTTCGGGAGCAATGAATGGCCACCAAGGCAAAGACGCTGGCGGTAAAGGAAAAGGAAAAAGACGACAAGGCAGCGGACGCTCCTGAGAAGGATGCCGCCGACGCCCCGTCGCCCTTGCTCGACCTGTCGGATGCTGCCGTCAAGAAGATGATCAAGCAGGCCAAGAAGCGCGGCTTCGTGACCTTCGATCAGCTCAACGCGGTGCTGCCCTCGGATTCCACCTCGCCCGAGCAGATCGAGGACATCATGTCCATGCTCTCGGACATGGGCATCAACGTCACCGAGGCCGACGACGAAGGCGAGGACGACGACAAGGGCGGCGACGATCCTGATGACAACGACAACGAGCTTGTCGAGGTCACGCAGAAGGCCGTCACCGAGGTCAAGAAGTCCGAGCCGGGCGAGCGCACCGACGATCCCGTGCGCATGTATCTGCGCGAGATGGGCACGGTGGAGCTGCTCTCGCGCGAGGGCGAAATCGCGATCGCCAAGCGCATCGAGGCCGGCCGCGAGGCGATGATCGCGGGGCTGTGCGAAAGCCCGCTGACCTTCCAGGCCATCATCATCTGGCGTGACGAGCTCAACGAAGGAAAGATCTTCCTCCGCGACATCATCGATCTCGAAGCCACTTACGCCGGCCCGGATGCCAAGGGCGGTCTCAACCCGACGGTGATCGGTCCCGACGGCCAGCCGATCACGGCCGCGGCCGCCACCAATGGCAACGGCGAGGCTGTTGCCGCAGCGCCCGCCCATGTCGCTCCGCCCGCTGCACCCCCGTCGGCGACGCCGTTCCGCGCGCCCGGCACCGAGGCCGGTGGCGATGGCGAGGAAAAGGATCCCGGCGAGGCCGCGGCCGAAGCCGACATGGACGACGACGAGTTCGAGAACCAGATGTCGCTGGCCGCCATCGAGGCCGAGCTCAAGCCGAAGGTGGTCGAGACCTTCGACAAGATCGCATCCGAGTACAAGAAGCTGCGCCGCCTGCAGGAGCACGATATTGCAAGCCAGCTGCAGAACGACTCGCTCTCCCCGCACCAGGAGCGCAAGTACAAGAAGCTGAAGGACGAGATCATCGTCGAGGTGAAGTCGCTGCGCCTCAACCAGGCCCGCATCGACTCGCTGGTCGAGCAGCTCTACGACATCAACAAGCGCCTCGTGTCCTTCGAGGGCCGCCTGCTGCGCCTCGGCGACAGCCATGGCGTGGCACGCGACGACTTCCTGCGCAACTATCAGGGCTCCGAGCTCGATCCGCGCTGGCTCAACCGCGTTTCGAAACTTTCGGCAAAAGGCTGGAAGAACTTCGTCCATCACGAGAAGGATCGCATCAAGGATCTGCGTCACGAGATCCAGCAGCTGGCTGCGCTCACCGGCCTCGAGATCGGCGAATTCCGCAAGATCGTGCACGGCGTGCAGAAGGGCGAGCGCGAGGCGCGCCAGGCCAAGAAGGAAATGGTCGAGGCGAACCTGCGCCTCGTCATCTCCATCGCCAAGAAATACACCAACCGCGGCCTGCAGTTCCTCGACCTGATCCAGGAAGGCAACATCGGCCTGATGAAGGCGGTCGACAAGTTCGAGTACCGCCGCGGCTACAAGTTCTCGACCTACGCCACCTGGTGGATCCGGCAGGCGATCACCCGCTCGATCGCCGACCAGGCCCGCACCATCCGCATCCCCGTGCACATGATCGAGACGATCAACAAGATCGTGCGCACGAGCCGCCAGATGCTCAACGAGATCGGCCGCGAGCCGACCCCGGAAGAGCTCGCCGAGAAGCTCGGCATGCCGCTGGAGAAGGTGCGCAAGGTCCTCAAGATCGCGAAAGAGCCGCTGTCGCTGGAAACGCCCGTCGGCGACGAAGAGGATTCACACCTCGGCGATTTCATCGAGGACAAGAACGCGATCCTGCCGATCGATGCGGCGATCCAGTCCAATTTGCGCGAGACGACTACCCGGGTTTTGGCCTCGCTCACCCCGCGCGAGGAACGCGTGCTGCGCATGCGCTTCGGCATCGGCATGAACACCGACCACACGCTGGAAGAAGTCGGTCAGCAGTTCAGCGTGACGCGCGAACGCATCCGCCAGATCGAGGCAAAGGCGCTGCGCAAGCTGAAGCATCCGAGTAGGTCGAGGAAGCTGCGGAGCTTCTTGGATAACTAGTCGGAGAGGCTATTTGGTCATTTAAAACGGCGGGCGTAAGCTCGCCGTTTTTTTTGCCAAATGTAAATTAGTGGGGAACGTAGCGTCCAGGTAGCTGATCCACCTAAGGCTGTTTTGGTGCCTCCAAAGTTGCGAGAACGATTTCAGCCGGTCCGCCTATGCTGGGGATAGTAGTAGGCAACGTTTCTAATCGTAATTTAAAGCCGTCCTTGGTTGCGCTGCGATGCAGGCAGCCAATGAGGCTGTTCGGGTTCTTTGGAACGGCTCCTTCCAATTCAAGCGACAGAAATGGACTATTGGTGACTGGCTTGAACGTCAGATAGTGCTGATAAGCAGGCTGTTGCACGTAGGAATCTACATGGTTCATCATTCGAAACTTAAAAAATGCAACCGGTTCCGATTTCATCACTTGAACGATTTGGTCCAACGTCAGTACTAGAGCCTGCTGCCCCTTGAAGAAGACGGCATGCAGATACGGAGATGGATCGCAATTCAGCGTGCTGAGATTGTTGGTCAATCCCAATAATTCAGGAATGGTGAGTTGCCGTTCTGACAGCAGCCTAAGTTGTTCGTTGACCCAATCGTTTATGACCGAGGGGGGAGCCACAGGCTTCCCCGGCTCTCTTTTTGCAGAACCTGAGAACTGCTCCATATATCCGTAGAACGTCCCCTGCCCCCCTGTGCCAGCGTAACCCGCCGGTAAGAAGCCGCCAACCGTATACACGCCACCTAAGCGGTTCGCATTCGCATCTCCAATCTCAACACTAAGTGCAGCTAAACCCGCGATGGCTCCGTCCACAACAATTGGGCGCAGACGTTTTGCTGCCAACCCCAGTTGAGGGGAGTCAGGAGAAATATGCTTTGATAGTGTAATTTTCTCCAGCCAATTCGCTTTGGCTAATTCGGAATTTACAATATCTTTGATGGGTTCGTGAACCGCAACCCAATCATCATTATTGATGCGCACCTCGACAGGAACGTCCAAGCCCGTGGTTAATCGGCTGACAAAATCAGTGAAAGGGACCTCAAACTCGTCTGTATTGGATATTTTGATAACGCGCACGCTCGGGCGGGATTCATCTAGCGTCTTGAGTGTGCAGGACACTATCGTAGAGTTTGATCCTACAATGGCTGTGCTGACGTTCGTTGAGAAAATCGGCCGCAGGCTAAGCCCTTTCGGAAAGCTTATCGAGGCGGCCGTGTCGATTCCTCTATCCCATCGCCGACTAGTGACGCGCACAGACTCCGCCACCATAAATGTGGAGTAGAACCCTATGCCATAACGTCCAACTGATCCGAACCCGGATGAGCGCAGTCCTGGAAATTCCTCGTTAACAAGGTCGGATTTCCAGAATGAGCTTCCAAAGTCGAGCAGTGGCCCAATCAGTACCCGCTCCGACATGCCGATACCATCATCGGTCACTTCCAATGTTGCTGGTCCATTCTCGCCATCGTTCAACCGTATGCGGACTTTTCCGACGTAGTCCTGATCTAGCGCTCTTCTCGCGATGACAGCGTCTCGCGCGTTCTGAATGAGCTCGCGAACAACGATTCCAAAATGCTCAAGCTTATCGCCACCGTAGAGGCTTTGTCCGCCTAGGTTCTTTACAAGGCGCTCGACATTGCCAACGTGAAGTTCGGCATGCCATGGCTTCCAACCCTTCGTCCGTAAGAACAGAGCCATTGCTTCCGGGCTGGAGACGCCCGCTACCCGACGTATCGCGAATTGCGGGGACGTGGACTCTTGAGGGCGCGAAGCAAGTAGCGCATTTGATTCTCTAATTTCCTTGTCGACGAGCCGAATTGCATCGAACGCAATCCACCATGCGTCGGCATCTTCCGTGCGAAATTCACGGGTTGACGTGAATACAATTGTTGATCTGGAGCGATCGGATTGATCCAGGTCGGCGCGGGCAAGCCAGTTCTGGGCCTTCCAATGCTTTAGTGATATGCCCCCGCGTCGGGTCAATGCATGCAAAAAGTCAGGTGCTCGCCTGTTGTCGATATGAGCTGCGTCCGCGCAACGTAGAATACAAGCGAGCTTGATGGGGTCGATTCGCCATGCTGGAGGCCAGTCGCCAGGAGCGTTTATTTGGTTCGGTAGCTTCGATGAGACGTCTTCCATGCTCCAACTATGACTGGCAGCAATCTGACCAATTATTGAGGAAAACCGCTTTCTTATCTCGGAGTCATCTATCAGAAAGATGTTCTGCGATGTGTCGGGATCGATCCAAGATCGCTCGATTAACGCAGGAGCTTGATCGCCATGAAGCAATCGTACCGCACTAAAGTCGGCCGCAGCCTCAAGCTCAAAATCTCCTAGCGGAATATCTCTTTCCTTGTTCCGGTCTTGCTCTGCCGCGTATGCATCGCGCCATTGAATGGTCTGCCTGACTCCTTCCAGGCCGCCCTCATATGCTTCAAAGCAAAGTGCGGCATCATGCATTAGCATTGCGCCTCCCAATACGAAGACTTCCATCGGATTTAATGGATAGTTTGGTCCTACAATTAGGTCCGCAGTTTCCCACAAGGCGTCGATGTGGGTGATGTCGTGTACAGTTAGCCCGGGAAGTGATGTTGCAATTTTTTGAAGGAGGGTCGCCGTTCTCTCGCGGAAGATTGTCCATGCGGCTTCAAGCCGCGCCGCTTCTTCGCGATCAACTTGGTTGGTTTGTTCGAATACTCGGGTCCATAAGGCGGGTTTCCGAAAACTAGTGGTCATAATTGGGATCAGCCTTGTTGCCTCGTAAAGGCGGCAGTTTGGCGGGTGCAACTTGAGCGGGCAAGCCCTGATGTTTCGATTTGGTGGTTCGTTTTTTCTAGAAGATGGTAGCAGGCTTGCCCGTCCCCTACAGACGTTGTTTCTTGCAAGCCATGCCCAATCCCCACCTCGCCGTCTGGTACAACACCCGCTGCCCCGTCTGCGACGCCGGCATCGACTGGCAGCGCAACAAGCTTCTCCAAGCAGTGCGCGCGGGCACGATCGAATTCAAGGACATCAACGAGCAGCCCGATGCGCTGGCGCGCTACGGCACCACGCTCGACGACATCAGGCGCCGCCTGCACGCCACCGATGAGGCGGGCCGGCTCATTGTCGGCGCGGATGTCGCGATCGCGCTGTGGCTAATAACGCCGGGCGAGGGATGGCTCGCCACGCTGTTCGGCAATCGCGTCACGCTGCCGTGCACGCGGTTCTACTATGACCGCTTTGCCGATATCCTGTTTGCCTGGAACAGGCGCAAGGGCCGGTGGTGATGGCGGTTTCGGAAGGGAAGGGCGATCCCAAGAGCGATCTGCGGCCGGTGCTGTTCGCCTGCTGCCTGGCCATGCTGGCGGTGGGCGACAACTCGACCGCGATCATGGCGGCGCTGCCGGAGATGCGGGGCGACCTCAAGCTCGGCTCGTCGGAGGTCGAATGGGTGGTCAACGCGTATCTCTTGACCGCCGCGATCTTCATCGTCGTGGGCGGCGATGCGGCGGACCAGTTCGGGGCGCGGCGGTCCTCGATTGCCGGCATCGCCTTGTTTGCGCTGGCTTCGCTACTCATTGCGCTGGCGCCCGCCGGCTTCGTGGTGGTCGGCGCGCGGGCGCTGCAGGGGCTGGGGGCCGCGTTTGCGGTCGCCGGTACGCTCGCGGCGGTCTCTGAAGCCGCGCCCAACGCGCGGCGGCCGGAGGCGATCGGCACCTGGAGCGGCTTTTTGATGCTCGGCTTTTCCATCGGCCCGCTGATCGGCGGGGCCATCACGCATTACGCCGGCTGGCGTTTTGTGTTCTGGCTGAACGTTATTGCCATGGTGCCCGCCGCGCTGCTGCTGCTCCGCCGTCCCGGCAGCGCTGGCCGCCGCGCGGCCACGATGGACTGGATGGGGCTCGGCATTCTCGCCGTGTTCATGGTGACGCTGATATCGGGCCTGCAGGCGCTGGCGCATGTCCGCGCCAATCCGCTCGCCGCCATCATCCCGCTGGTGCTGGCGGTGATCGCCTTCGCTTCGCTGATTCGCGTGGAGACACGCAGCACGCTGCCGCTGGTTGATTTCAGTCTGTTTGCGAACAGAACGTTTGCGATATCAGCGGGTTTGCTGTTTCTCGTCATGTTCGACATCATGACGCTGCTGCTCTACTTTAATCTCTTCGCGCAATCTGCTGATGGACTTGGCTTGTCCGCCGTTGCGGCAGGCCTTTCGCTGCTGCCGCTCTCCGTCGCGCTGTTCGTCTTCGCGCGGGCGGCGCCTTCGATCGGCGCGCGCTTCGGTGTGCGGCGCATGCTGACCGGCGGATCGCTCCTGCTGGCGCTCGGCTGTGCGATCGCCTGGTTGTCGTTCCACACCGGCGCGCGGTTCGCCGTCCTGCTGCCGGGCCTCTTTATCGCAGGAATTGGTATAGCGTTTATTTACGCCTCGGCCCCGCGGCTTGGCCTGGCGACGCTGCCGCAGGCGCAGGCCGGCAAGGGCTCGGGCATGCTCAATTCCTGCAGTTTCCTCGGCGGAACCGTCGGCGTCACCTTCGGCGGAATCGTGTTCGCGCTGTCAGGCTTTCCCGGTGTGCTGGTGCTGCTGGGAATTTCCGCGCTGGCGAGCGCGGTGCTCTGCCTGCGGCTGAAGGCGGACTGAAGCGGGCGGGGCGGTTACGCCTGCACGCTCTTTTTCTTCTTCGCGCCGACCCGGCTGATCTCCTTGATCTTGAGCGGCGGGCGGCCACTTTTCTCGGCGATCTCGCGGTCCTGCTCGATAAGATATCCAAGCGCCGGCTCGTCGCCCTCAAGCCCGCCGAGCAGCTCGGCAGGCACGCGCCGGTTGGAGCGCTGGGAGCCGTCTTCGTAGACGACATCAAAAAAGGCAAACTCGCCTTTGGGATTGGTCCCGGGTTTTTTGGCCATGGCGGCTTGTGGTCGATAAGTGCGCCCCTGTCAAATCACGGAATGCGGGCCGCCTTAAGCGAAATCTGCAAATATCGGCCAACTTTGCACCGCGTTCCGCAGCCACCGTCGACGGCATGCATCGCCTGCCGGATCAAAATCCCGACATCTGCAAGCCCGAGCCGAGCGCAGCCGCCATCTGGCCGCCGCTGCGCCGGTTCATTGCGGGCGAACGGCGCCTTGGGCGGTTCATGGCGCAGCAAGCGTCGACGGCGGTGCTTTACGAATTCCTGCGCTTTGGCGCGAAGCAGGCCTGGGCCTGTCTGTTCGGCGCCATTGCGATCAGCCTGATGCTCGCCACCTGGCGCTACTATCCGGCTGGCGCGCCGCTGCCGCGCTACGATTTCCTGCTTCTCTGCATGATCTTTGTCCAGGCCGTGCTGCTCGCCACGCGGCTCGAGACGTTGGACGAAGCAAAGATCATCCTGATCTATCACATCGTCGGCACGGTGATGGAACTCTTCAAGACGCAGGTCGGCTCCTGGATCTACCCGGAGCCGAACTTCTTCCGCATCGGCGGCGTGCCGCTATTCACCGGCTTCATGTACTCGTGCATCGGCAGCTATCTCTGCCGCGCCTGGCGCCTGTTCGATTTCCGCTTCACGTTTCATCCCAGGCGGCTGAGCCTGATCGTCTTCAGCCTCGCCATCTACATCAACTTCTTCTCCCATCACTATGTGCCGGATGCGCGCCTGATCCTGTTCGCCGCCGCCATCTGGCTGTTCGGCCGCACCACCATTCATTTCAAGGTCTGGCACCGCCACCGCGCGATGCCGTTGCTGTTTGGCATGGTGCTGGTGTCGGCGTTCATCTGGCTCTCCGAAAACATCGGCACCTTCACGAAAATCTGGCTCTATCCGTCGCAGCGCGCCGGTTGGGCCATGGTGTCGGTCGAAAAGCTCGGCTCGTGGTTTCTGCTGCTGATCATCAGCTATACGCTGGTCAGCCTGATCAACGCGCCGCGCACTTTTGCAGGCCGGGCCGAGCCGCGGCCCGCGTGCGGCTATCTTGCCGATTTATTGTTCGCGTGGAGAGGGCGAAAGGCAGAGTAGGCCGCCTCGTTCCTATTGGGCCGCCTAGACCTCCGCCGACGTTCCGGTAAAGTGCCGCAATCGAGCAACGGCAGACCGGGAATTGTCGCATGATCAGGCGTAAGGAATTTTTGGCGGCGACGTTCTTGGCCGTGGCGATGCTGCCCTGCACGAGCCCCAACGCCCACGCCGCCAGCTGCGGCAATTCCGCCGCCGGCTATGAAGGCTGGAAGCAGCAATTCGCCGGCGAAGCCCGAGCCAAAGGCGTCAGCGCCTCCACCATTTCTGCCCTGATGGCGACGAATTACGCGCAGGCCACCATCAATGCCGATCGTGGCCAGCGCAGCTTCAATCTCTCGCTCGAAGCCTTCCTCGCCAAGCGCGGCGCCACCACCATCGTCGCCAAGGGACGGCAGCTCAAGCACTCGCAGGGCGCGCTGTTCGCCTCGATCCAGCAGCGCTATGGCGTGCCGCCGGGCCCGCTGCTGGCGATCTGGGGCATGGAGACCGGCTTTGGCAGCCAGCGCGGCAACCAGAACATGCTCGCCTCGATCGCAACGCTCGCCTATGACTGCCGCCGCTCGGAATATTTCACCGAGCATCTCTACGCCGCGCTGCAATTGATCGACCGCGGCGCGCTCTCGCCGAGCCAGCGCGGCTCCATGCATGGCGAGGTCGGCCAGACCCAGTTCATGCCCAAGGCGATCCTCGCCTACGGCACCGGCAATCTGGAGAACTCCGCGAATGCGCTGTCCTCGACTGCGAACTTCCTGCGCGCCCATGGCTGGAAGGCCGGTGCCGGCTACCAGCCCGGCGAACCAAATTTCGCCGCCATCCAGGCCTGGAACGCCGCCGGCGTCTACCAGAAGGCGATCGCGCTGATGGGCCGCCAGATTGACGGCGGGGAGTAGGCCCGACTTACCCTCTCCCCTTGTGGGAGAGGGTCGCTTCGCAAAGCGAAGCGGGGTGAGGGGTCTGTCCCGGCGAACGAATTCTCTCTTACTTCAACGCCTGTATCCGCGGATGGAGACCCCTCATCCGGCGCTTCGCGCCACCTTCTCCCACAAGGGAGAAGGGAAGGAGCGACAGCGACAGTTCGTAGGGTGGGCAAAGCGCAGCGTGCCCACCTTCGCGAGGCGAGGTCTTGAAGGTGGGCACGGCGCGAGTGCGCCTTTGCCCACCCTACGGGCTCCTTCCGACAACCCGGAGGCAGTCCGGAATCGGGTGGTTATCCATTCGCCCAACTTCGTATCGTGCTCACAACGTGGAGCACGATATGCGCAAATTTCATTCGATCGCAGCACTTCGCGGCGATGGCCTTCGGCCGGAACTGCTAGATTTGTTCGACCGGCTGGCCTTCGATCCGCACGGCGAGTTGTTTGTGAGGCGTGACGGCATGTTGCAGTCCGGACCCGATCCCAAATCCGAGACGGCTCCTGTGGAAAGAACGCTTCCCAAGCGCGTGGCTTAACGGCGCGCCTCAACTCGTTGCGCCGTCACGCGCAATGACGGCAATGCCTTAAGGCGCCACCAGCTCCACCCGGCGGTTCAGCGCGCGCCCCGCATCCGTCGCGTTCGTGCCAACCGGCGCGAGGAATCCGACGCCGGCGGTGCGCAGCCGCTGCGGCGCGATCCGGTATGACTTCGCAAGCTCCGCCGCGACAGCCTCGGCGCGGCGGCGCGACAGGTCGAGATTGTAGTCATAGGCGCCCTGGTTGTCGGTGTGGCCGACGATGAACACCGAAAGCTGCGGCTGGCTGGTGAGCAGCTTTGCGATCTCCACCAGCGTCGGCTGGCTCTCCGCCTTCAGCACCGCCTTGTCGGTGTCGAAGTAGATGCCGTAGAGCGCGATGTGGCCGGCCTCACCAAGGCCCTTCTGCATGGCGGCGGCGTCCACCATCTTGTTCTGCATCGCGCCAAGCTCGGCGACAACAAGCTGCGCATAGATGTCGCGGTTGTTCTCGCTGACCAGCACGCTGGCATAGGTCTCGCGCCCGCCCTCGACCTTGCGTCCGGCAAAGTAGCGATAGTTGAAGCCGTCGATCCACATCTGCGGGATCGGCAGCGCGTCGACCGCTTCGGTAAAGGGAATCGCGCCGCAGGCATCGGTGTCGCAGGCCAGCAGCGTCTCGAAGCCGGCCTTGGCCAGTTGCGTCTCGAAATTGCGCGACACTTCCAGGATCGAGGGGCCGGGATTGGTGCGGTACGCAATCCGGATGATGCGGCCTTCCAGCCGCCGCGCGTCGGTCGGCTTGCCATCCTTGAAGGGTGCGGCCTGCATCCGCGCCGCGTCAAAATCCTTCACCTGGTAGCCTGATATGACGCTACCGCCGAAGCGGCCGATGCCGGGATAATCTCTGCTGCCCGCGACATCGCGCGCCTGGGCGAGCGCATCGGTCGCGGCGAGGGGGAGGAGGGCGATCAGGATGAGCAGTCGGAAGATCGTGCGAAGCATGGTTCTCTCGGCTGGTTATGGGAATTTGGAGGGCGCCGGTTATGAGTGTCGGCGAGGGCGGGACGGGTTCTATTCAAGAGGGCAATTGTGTCCGTTATTCCACCCGTCATTGCGAGCGAAGCGAAGCAATCCACCTCTCCCCGCGGGGATAGATGGATTGCTTCGTCGCTCCGCTCCTCGCAATGACGTTGTACGAACAGCCTTTTTTCATGCCATCATCCCCCGGCATCACCCAGGGATTCGCATGCCTATCCTCCGCCTCGCCGTCCTGCTTGCCACTTTCCTCGCCGCCACCCCCGCACTCGCCGCCCGCTGCGGCGGCGACTTCAACACCTTCGTCCGCAACATCTCGGCGGAGGCCGCCGCCGCCGGCATCTCGCAGGATGTCATCAGCCAGGCGCTTGGCGGGGTGCAGCAGGACGCGGGCGTGCTCGCCTTCGACCGCCGCCAGCGCGGCACGTTCCGGAAGACATTTGAGCAATATGTCGCGACCCGCGTCACCGCCGGCCGCATCTCCGGCGCGCGCGCCATGCTCAAGCGTCACGCCGCGCTGTTCTCGCAGGTCGAGCAGCGCTTTGGCGTGCCGCGCGAGATCATCGTCGCGATCTGGGGGCTGGAGACCGATTTCGGCAAGGGCGATATGGGCAAGCTGCCGGTGTTCCGCGTGCTCGCCACCATGGCGCATGACTGCCGCCGCACAGAGCTGTTCCAGGGCGAACTGATCTCGGCGCTGAAGATCCTGCAGCGCGGGGACCTCCAGCTCAACGACATGATCGGCGCCTATGCCGGCGAGATCGGCCAGACGCAGTTTCTGCCGTCGTCCTACATCAAGTACGGCGTCGACTTCGACGGCAACGGCCACGTCGACCTGCGCCACAGCGTGCCCGACGTGCTGGCGTCCACGGCGAACCTCCTGAAGACCAGCGGCTTCAAGATGGGCCAGCCCTATGACGAAGGCAGCGCCAATTTCGAAGCGATGCGCGAGTGGAACCGGGCGGTGATCTACCGCAAGACCATCGGCTACTACGCGGATCAGTTGCGGTAATCACCGGCCGTCATCGCATACTCGCTGTCGTCCCGGACAAGCGAGCGTAGCGAGCGCTGATCCGGGACCCATAACCCCAGGGAGCAGTTTGGCGAAGGCTGTAGCTCCAGCTTGCTCCAACAACAGCTCCCTGTGGTTATGGGTCCCGGCTTTCGCCGGGACGACGCGGAGTGAACAACGTATCCCCCCACTCACTTCGCCGCCTGCGGCGCGGTGATCCGCCGTTGCAGCACCGAGAAATACCTTCCCGGCCGGAACCGCTGCAGCAAATCCATGAACTTCGCATCGCCGCCGATCAACACCCGCGGCGCGTTCTTCTCGATGCCCTTGATGATGGTCTGCGCCGCCGCCTGCGCCGTGGTCCTGGCGAAATCATTGTCAAAGCGCTCGATCGATTCCACACGGCGGGCATTGTCGGCGGCGATAACGGTGCCCATGCGCATGTTGCGCACGATGTTGGTCTTGATGCCGCCGGGATGCACGACCGTCAGGTTGATCGGGCTCTTCGCCAGCCAAAACTCGTGGCGCAGCGCCTCCGAAAAGCCGCGCACGGCGAATTTCGAGGAGCAGTACGCCGTCTGGCCCGCCGGCGCGATGATGCCGAAGATCGAGGAGATGTTGACGACATGCGCCGCCGGCCGGGTGGCCAGATGCGGCAGGAAGGCGCGCGTGCCATGCACGACGCCCCAGAAATTGATGTTCATCAGCCACTCGAACTGCGCCTGGTCGATCTCGTTGAAGTGACCGAGCAGCGCGACGCCGGCATTGTTGACGACGATGTTCAGCCCCGGATGGGCTGATGTCGCCGCGCCGGCAAATTGCTGGATCTGCGCGGGATCGGAAACATCGACGCGATGTGTCGTCACCTTGCGCCCGCTCTTGCCAAGCTCGGCCGCGACCCCCGCAAGGCCCGCCTCGTCGCGGTCGGCGATCGCAAGATCGCAGCCGCGTGCGGCGAGCTCGATCGCCAGTGCCCGGCCGATGCCGCTCGCTGCCCCCGTCACCGCGGCGGCACTTCCATTGATCGCAGTCATTGCAGCACTCCAATTGCTCAGGGAACAGGCAGGCTCGCGGGCGGGCCGGGTTCCCTTCGCTTTTCTCAAATTGGAACCGAACAATACAGCCCCTGGGTTTTTAAACCCATGTTGCCGGGGCCACCTTTTCTGGACGGGAGACATGCATGGGACAATCAAAGCCATTCCGCGCGACGGCATTGGTGGTCGAAGACGATCCGATGCAGCGGGAAATGATCGCGCTGCTCCTGGAAGAGAGCCATTTCGACGTCATCGAATGCGAAAGCGCGGAAGCGGCGGAAACCGTGCTGCGGCGAATGGCCAGCCAGCTCGCGCTGGTCATGACCGACATCAGGCTTGCCGGCGCCATGGATGGCGTCTCGCTCGCCCATATCGCGCGGCGTTACAATCCGAACGTGGATGTGATCGTCACCTCCGCCAGTCCGCCGCCGCGGCCGCTGCCGCGCGGCGTACACTACTGGTCCAAACCCTGGGCGCCGCTCGACGTCATCCGCCTCGCCGAGCAGACGTCGCATCGGCTGGCGCAGCAGCTTTCCGATACGCCGGGAGGAGATGACGGCGTTACCCGCAGCCGGCACTAACGTGCTTCCGCGCCATTCCCCGGCATGATATGCCCGGGGCATGACGTGGTCCTTCCTGCTGACCTCGCTGATCGTGGTCGCCTCGCCCGGCACCGGCGTGCTCTACACGCTGGCGGTGGCACTTGCGCAGGGCTCGCGCGCGTCCGTTGCGGCCGCCTTTGGCTGCACGCTCGGCATCGTGCCGCAGATGCTTGGCGCCATGCTGGGGCTGGCCGCCATCCTGCACACCAGCGCGCTGGCCTTTGCGGCGCTGAAATGGTGCGGCGTCGCCTATCTGCTCTACATGGCCTGGCAGGCGCTGCGCGAGAGCGGCGCGCTGGCGATTACGACTGAGCCGTCGCAAAAGTCGGACCGCCGGGTGATCGTCACCGCGGTCCTGATCAACATCCTCAACCCGAAACTCTCGATATTCTTCTATGCCTTCCTGCCGCAGTTCATCGCCGTCGACGAGCCGCATCCGCTGACGCGCCTTCTGGAACTGTCGGCGGTCTTCATGCTGATGACCTTCGTGGTGTTCGCGCTTTACGGCCTGTTCGCCGCCGCCGTCCGCGACAGCATCATCTCGCGGCCGAAGGTGCTGGCCTGGCTGCGCCGCAGCTTTGCCGCCGGATTTGCCGCGCTTGGCGCCCGCCTCGCGCTGTCGGAGCGCTGAGGCTCCCCAAAAAATCAAAAGGCGGGCCGCCGCCCGCCATCTTCCAAATCAACTAAGCAACCCATTTGCCCGATCGGGTGCCCGGGCAGAGCGCGAGGCGCTCCACCCGGGCTGAATAGTTACTTCTTCGCCTTGGCCTTCTTCGCCTTTTTCGCCTTCTTGGCCTTCTTCGCTTTCTTCGCCATAGTATCCTCTCAAGGGTTTAATGGATTGAACGCGACTCCGAGGCATGCATTGTGGCGGAGGGCCAACCTCGCAACATCCTCGCGTGTATTTCGAGCAGATTCGCGGCCTGCTGCCGCGTGCTGTCACGACACGATGATGGCGTTATCCACAACTGATGTGTGTTTTGAGCAGCTTTTTTTGAAATTTTCCTGCGCCGCTCCAATGCAAAGCCGAGCTCGTCAGCGAAAGCGCCGACGCAACAGGGTTAACGCAACGCCAAGATCGCCGCGTCGTTCATCGCGCATCGAAGGCGATGCGGCGCATTCATCAAAATAAAACCACGGCGCTGATTGTGCGGTCGCGGTGACGCTCCGTTAAGCCAGAACGCTGCACCTTGAGGGCCAGGACGACGGGGAATCTCGCGGACGGAAGCACCCAACGCTGGGGCGATTTTACTAGGGGAGACGGGACAATTTCCGTCCCGAATTTCGAGATGCTGAGCGTTCCGACGCTTTGGACGGTACTGGTAATCAATTTCCTCGCGCTGGGCCTGATCTGGGCCTACGTGCAGCGGACCTATCCCTCCTTTGAAGCTGCCCGCTACTGGACCGGCTCGGCGTTCATGTGCGCGGTCTCGGCCGCCGTGGCGATGCTGCGCGGCATTTACGACCAGTCGCTGCTGCCGCTATTGGCCGCCGGCACCATCATGGTGCTCGCCACCTGCCTTGCCGCGATGGGCATCCGCTGCTTCTACGCGAAGCCGGTCGACTGGCAACGCACGGCGCTGATCACGGGCAACGCCTTTGTCGGCATGTTCTTCTTCATCTACATCCACGACAGCGCGCCCGCGCGGCTGACCATCTTCACCGTGACGCAGGCGCTGCCGCTGCTGCTGTCGCTGAAGATGCTGTTGTCGCCGCCCGACGGCAAGCGCAACGCCGGCGCGCAGCTTGCCGGCATCATCGTCATCCTGATCGTCGTCATCTATGCGCTGCGGCTGTTGGCCGGGCTGACCGGCGTCGCCGGCGGCTTCTCCTACACGAATTACGGCCAGTCCCAGTCGTTCCTGACATTGGTGCTGGTGTTCCTGTCGATGGCGGTGAATTTCGGCTTCCTGCTGATGGCGATCGACCGCCTGCGCTCGGAGGTCGCCGACCTCGCGCTGATGGACGACCTCACCGGGGTTGCCAACCGCCGCCATCTCCTGCAGCGGCTGACCGAGGAATGCGCCCGTTCGGAGCGTTCGAGCGAGCCGTTCACGCTGCTGGTGATCGATCTCGACGGCTTCAAGGGCATCAACGACACCCATGGCCATGCCGCCGGCGATGCCTGCCTGCAGCATTTCACGCTGATGGCGCAAACCCGGCTGCGGCCCGGCGACATGCTGGCGCGCACCGGCGGCGACGAATTCTGCGTCGTGCTGCCGTCCTCCACCATGCGCGAGGGCGCGATGATCGCCCGCCGCCTGCTCGAGGTCTGCCGCGCCGATGCCGAACAGTGCATCGGAAGCGATATCCCGATCTCGGTCTCGATCGGCGTTGCGCAGTGGACGCGCAGCATGGGCGCCTTCCCGGACCGGCTGATCGCGGCCGCCGACCATGCGCTCTACGAGGCCAAGCGCGACGGCCGCAACCGCTTTGCCGCCTACGATCCATCGCCCCCGCTGGTCCCTGGTCTCGAGGCCGATCCGGTCGCAGAGGCTATCCGCAAGCGCGCCTGACCTCGCGACCTGGCGTTTCGAACCAAAAAACGTGCTAAGCCGGCAGCGCCACCGGATACTGACTTCATGAAATTTCGCCTGCCGGCGATGGCGCTTCTCGCCGTCGTTTTTTCATTTCCAGCCGCCGCGCAAACGGACCTCGCGACGCTCGCGCGAGCCTCGGGTACGCCCGAGCTTCCCGGGCTGAAAATCGTCTGGCTCGCGCCGTGGGGCGATGTCGCCCGGGCGCACCCCTGGAAGAACATCATCGTGCACCAGACGGAAGGGCCTGCCGGCTCGGCCAAGGGCGGCGCGGCGCTGCAGAACAAGAATCCCACGCGGCGCGGCGTCACCGTCTGGGTCGAGACCGATGGCACGGTCTATTGGGCGGTCGCGGAGGATCTGGTGCCGACCCATGGCGACGGCGCCAACCGCAACGACAACAAGTACATCGACAACAAACCGACCTACCGGCAAGTCCTCGGCACCAACTCCATCGGCGTCGAGTTCGCCGGCAATTTCCCCGACGTCACCCGCGGCCCCACCGAGGCGCAGGTCGCGGCATGGCGCGTGCTCGTGAAGGTGCTGCGGGCGCGCTATGACATTCCACTGCAACGCGTCTACGCGCATAACTGGATCGACTACAAGGACGCGCGCTATTGCGAAGGCTGCGAGCTCGCCAGGCTGGCGCGGGAGTGGGGGGAGTGATGACCGATCTGTCGATGACATCAGTGCCGCCAACACGCAGCAAGGTCATCGGCGCCTTGCCGGCGCTTGCGCTGCTCCTGTGCACGTCGGTGCTGATAGCGCTGGAGGTGCCGAGCAAGCCGTTCCTCGACAAGAACAGCTTTTATCTCTCCTCGGCTGGCTTCCGCGTCCAGGTCGCCAACGACGCGGCGGCCAGAAAGGCGATGAACGCGCTGCCGCCGCATCGTTTTGTGGTTCACCGCTACGGCAACAACCAGGTGCGCTACCTCTATGCCGAGCCGAACCATTGCGTCTGCATCTTCATCGGCTCGCAGGAGGCGTACCAGAACTACCGCGACATCCTGGCGAAGCCAATTGATCAGCCGGACAACGTCGCGCCCGACTACAAGACGCAGGCCAGTGCGCTGCTGTATGGCGATCCCTACGATCTCAATTCGATCGACGCGCCGAACACGCTGGCGCAGGAGCTGCAGGACTATTACTAACCGCTGGACTTCCCTACCGTCGTCCCGGCCTAGTGCGCAATTGCGCACGGGCGCCGGGACCCATACCGCGTTGTGCTCTCGGTTGACACGAGATCGCAGACGCCGTCGCAAACCAATATCCGCCGCGGCGTATGGGTCCCGGCGTTCGCCGGGACGACGGCGATGTTTGTCGCGGCGGTGTGCCCGAAACAACGCCCGCCCCAAAAACAAAAAAGCCGGCGTTGCCGCCGGCTTTCGTTTCGATCCGCTGGTTGATTTACGCGCTTAGTGCGCGGCTTCCAGTTCGGCTTCCTGCCGCGCGATGGTGCCCTTGACCGCGGACTGCACCTTCTCGAAGGCGCGGACCTCGATTTGGCGAACGCGCTCGCGGGAGACGCCGAACTCGGCGGCGAGGTCTTCCAGCGTCATCGGCTCTTCCGCAAGGCGCCGCGCCTCGAAGATGCGGCGTTCGCGCGGGTTGAGCACACCGATCGCGCCGTTCAAGGCCTGGCGGCGGTGATCGAATTCCTCACTCTCCGCCATCAAGGCTTCCTGGTTGGGCGAATTGTCGACCAGCCAGTCCTGCCATTCGCCGGCTTCGCCGTCGTCGCGGATCGGGGCGTTGAGCGAGGCATCGCCGCCGAGACGGCGGTTCATGTCGATCACGTCCTGATCGGTCACGCCGAGGCGCTTGGCAATGATCTTCACCTGGTCGGGGCGCAGATCGCCCTCGTCCAGCGCGTTGATCTTGCTCTTCGCCTTGCGCAGGTTGAAGAACAGCTTCTTCTGGTTCGCGGTGGTGCCCATCTTCACGAGCGACCAGGAACGCAGGATGTACTCTTGAATCGACGCC
>Ga0081540_1001774_pt1 | contig 18107 bp, 13 predicted proteins | sample TabmetS2T1R1_FD_71024 | JGI IMG/M metagenome (GOLD analysis project Ga0081540, IMG submission 71024) | Tabebuia heterophylla rhizosphere microbial communities from the University of Puerto Rico - S2T1R1 | ecosystem: Host-associated > Plants > Roots > Rhizosphere ... | reverse complement strand
TTCGACCGTGTAGCGGGCGAGGGCCTGGCGGTCGGCGGCGGGCCGGGGTCGAGGAAAGCGCGGCCGAGCGCTCGCGTGCGCGCTGCCGGCACCGGCGCGACCCGGGGCTGGCCATCGAGGAGCGCATGGGCGACCGCCACCGCGAGCACGGCCGGGGTTCCGCCCGCGGGCCAGCCGGCGCCGAGCGAGTCCACGGTCGCCCGGGCGCGCTCCTCGTCGTTGCCCAGCAGGGCCGCGAGCAGCGCCTGCTGCTGCTCGGCGCGCTCGAGCTCGCGCTCGGCGTGATGGATCTCGGCGAGCGACCGGAAGGGAACCGGCTCGGCGCCCTCCACCGGCAGCGCCCGCATCGGCCGGGGACGGCGGAGCGCGCCAATCACGGCGGCCTGGTCGGGCCAGAGCATCCACTGTCCGTCCACACGTGCCACCGGCCTGGCCGCCAGCCGGTCCGCGCGATGCCGCAGACGGAGGCCGAGAGAGAACCCTGTCTGGAACACCTGGCGGAACGGCGTCTGCCGCACCACGGCCGCTCCCCGGCGCGGGTCCCCGCCGGTGAGGTACTCGAGCCCCAGGCCGAGGGTGTCGCGCGCCCGCTCGGCGGAGGCCCGGAAGGCCTCCAGGTCGCCGGGGTCCGCTCCGTCCGCGACCAGCGCCGCGTTGAAGACGCCGCGCAGCTCCTCCAGCGCGTTCTCCGCCTCGACCGGATCCAGACCCTCCAGCGCCGCCTGGACGAAGTCCACCCGCCGGCCCCCGCTCCGGACCAGCTCTGCCGAGGCGGCGGCCTCCGGCGGGGGTGGCAGGCGCAGCGCCGCGTAGAGTCCGGCCGCGGCCTCGGGGTCCGGAAAGCCGAGGTCCGACAGGCGCGCCCAGCGAAAGCGCAGCGCCGACTCCTCCATCTCGCTCGGGACCTCCCAGCGGAGGGCCTCCAGCAGACGGCTGAAGGCCAGCGGATCCTCGGCCATGAGGTCCAGGAGGAGCGCCCGGAGCGCGGCTTGCTCGTGTCCCTCGACTTTCAGCTCGACCCGGAAGTGCCCGTCCGCCGAGTCGAGGGTGACGCCCTCCACGACGGGGTCCGGGTTCTCCTCGAGGTCGTGCACCACGGTGAAGGCTCGCAGCATCGACTCGAGCAGCTCGAGGTCGAGGGCGTGGACCTTCCTGAGGAAGGCCTCGGTGTCGTCGCCCCGGGCGGCCCAGATCCATTCCAGCAGCTCGTGCGGGTCGAGGCTGTCGCGCTTCCAGGCGCCCAGGTCCACCAGCGACTGGAACTGCGCCGGGGAAGCGAGCTGGACCAGCTCGGTCGTGTCGGCCAGGCCCACCTCGGCCACCGTCGCGTAGAGCTGCTCGGGCGGCATGGCCCGCACCAGGGCCGCGGCCTCGGTCGAGGCGATCAGCGCATCCAGCCGCGCCCGGGCCGGCAGCACCGAGATGCGCTGGAGCGCTGCGGCCCGCTCGGACGCCGCGTCCCGTCCATTGCCGGAGGAAGCCACGGCCGCCGTGCCTCGCACAGCGGGCGGCGGCCGCGCAACCCCCACGGCGAAGACCGGCCGGAGCTCGGCTCAGGTCACTGGAGCGGCGTCAGGCACTTCGAGGTGACGCTGAAGCCCAGGAGGAAGGGCTGGCTCGTCCCGTCGTTGCTGGTGAGGAGGAACTTCACCAGGAGGTACTTGAACTGGGGCACGGGTCCGGGCGCGCGCTGGAGGTTGCCGTCCGAGTTGTCGGTGAACGGCCCGTATTCCTGCGAGACGGTGAAGTCGAGGTTGTTCGAGCCGCGCACGAAGACCACCACCGAGGTGTTGGGCGGGGTGATGGCGTTCCAGCGCACCGTGTCCCATTCGGCGTAGCGCGAGCAGCCGGAGACGGTCTGGCTGAAGCTTCCCTGGTTCAGGGTGATGTGCCGCAGCTGGTAACCGGTGAAGTCCGAGTAGGTGTAGAGCGCTCCGGCCTGGTTCGCCGAGGTGGTGACGCCGCCCGTGTTCCGGTCGATGCGCATCACGTTCCCGGTGGAGTTGTTGACCCAGAGGTTCTTGTTCTGGTCCAGCCCGATCCCGATGCTGGTCTTGCTGAAGGTCGAGGTCGCGTCGACGAGGCCGGTGGGCGTTCCGCCGTCGAACACCCGGACCCCGCCGTCGTCCACGCTCGCGCCCCAGACCAGCGCCGCCGACCCGAGGTTGTTCCGGTCTCCGCTGAACCAGACGAACCCGTCCTCGTCCACCGTCACCCCGCGCCCCTGACCGATCCTGGTTCCGCTCGGCGAGGTGAGCCCGGCGAAGTTGAAGAGGTCCCAGCTGCCCGCGTCGATCGGCCCGCCGTCGGTCGGCGGGGTGTAGCGGGTCGCGGTGGGCCCCGAGCCCCAGTTGGGAACCCAGACCCGTCCCAGCTTGTCCACCGCGATGCCGTACCCTCCGCGGGGGAATCCGCCGGGCGCGACGATGGCGTTGGCCAGCAGCGAGGCGGTGTTGGTGTCGATGACCGCCACCGTGTTCGAGGTGCGGGCCACCACCCAGAGCCGATTTCTGCTGTCCACCGCCGACCCGTAGGGCTCGATGGAGGGCACGCCGATGTACATCCCGCCGCCGTCGGGAAGCTGCCCCACGTTGGTGCCGGGTGGGATGGCCTTGGGAATCCCGGTGAACGGATCGAGCCGCCACATCCGCCGGTCGATCCAGGTGCCGACCCAGACGTCGCCGGGTCCGCCCTCCGGCGCCGCGGCGATGGAGATCGAGCCCTCTCCGAACGCGCCGTTGGGGTTGATGTTCCCCAGCTCCTGGGTGAAGAGCACGCACTCGTCGTAGAGCAGCGGATTGTTGGGATCGCTCGGGTTCAGGTACTCGTTGGGCGTGATGACACCGTAGTTCGCCACGTCCGAGGGGTCGTCGAAGCTGGTGTCGATCTTGCCGTTACCGTTGCGGTCGACGCAGTTGAACGGGTTGCCCGCGACCTTGGTGACGCTGAAGAACTGATTCGCGTGGGAGGCGAAGTTGGCCACCCACATGTCGCCGTTGATGTCGATGGCGGTGCGGCTGGGGTCGTAGACCGTGGCCGCGGAGCTGTGGTTCCGCCGCCCGAGCCCGTCCAGAGGGAACACGCTGATGTAGCGGCCGACCTCGTGGATGCCGCCGTCGGCGAGGAGGTTCTTGGTGTCGAACTTGGACACCGTTCCCATCTTCCAGTTGGCGATCCAGGCGAAGTTGATCTCGATGTCCTGGCTGTTGAGCGTGATGCGCCCGTTCGGATCGACCGTCACTCCGTCGCCGCTCGAGCCCACGCCGCCGTCGAGGCTGAACCCGCCGTCCGGCGGGAAGTCGATGGTGCCGCTGAAGCCTCCGTCCACCACCGGCGGGCAGACGATGACCTTGCAGATGTCGACGTTGGGGTTCCCCCCGCCACCGTCACCTCCGTCGGCACCGCCGCCGCCACCGTCGTTTCCCCCACCTCCACCGCCCCCGTTCACCAGCGGAAAGCGCGAGACATCCCCACTGCACGTGCAGCCGGAGGCAGCGGTGATCGCGGCAGCGACCATCAGGAGGGGCAACGCCCGGCGGGTCATCGAGGCTGTCTCCACGAGTGGCGGCACGGGCCTGTGCACCCTGTGGGCACACTCTGGGCCTTCAGGCGGGGAATCATCGGGCGGGCTCCCCGGTCGGTCAACACTCGACCACGGCTCAAGAGGTGGCGACCCAGAGCGACTCCCAGACCTCGGGAACCCCCTGCTTTTCCGTGGCCGAGAAGCCGAGGACCGTGTCACGGGGGACCGACAGTCGCCCGGCGATGGCCGCGAGGCGGGGCTTGCGGTGGGACTTGCCCACGCGGTCGAGCTTGGTGGCCGCGACGAGCACGCGGCGTCCCGCGGAGACCAGGTAGGTCAGTGTGCGGACATCGTCCTCGGTGGCTCCGACCTCGGCGTCCACGATGGCCACCACCCCTCGGAGCGAGGTCCGCCGCTGGAGATAGGTGGTGATCATCCGCTCCCAGCTCTCGCGCTCGGTCCGTGACACCTTCGCGAAGCCGTACCCGGGAAGGTCGGCCATCCGGACGGCGCGGCGTTGCTCTCCCCGCTCCAGCAGGACGTCGAAGAAGTTCAGGGTGCGGGTGCGGCCGGGCGTGCTCGAGACGCGGACCAGCTTCCGGCGGCTGGTCAGCGCGTTGATCATCGACGACTTGCCCACGTTGCTCCGGCCGACGAAGGCGATCTCCGGAACGTCGGCGGCGGGCCAGCCGGCCTCCTCCACCGCGGTGGTAAGGAAGCGGGCGTCGAGGACGCGGATCACTTCTCGGCGCGAGGAGTCGGCGGCGCGCCGCGCTTCTGCCGCTCCCCGCTCCAGTGGTCCATCGCCTTCAGCTTCTCGGCGAACTGGAAGGGACGGAGCGAGGGCGAGCTGGGCTCGTGGCAGCTCCGGCAGGACTTCTCCGACGGGTCCTGGAGCCCCACCAGCCTGGCCAGCTCCGGGTCCTTCATCACGTAGGCCGGGGCGTAGTACTGGCCGCCGCCGTGGCAGGTCTCGCAGCCGATGCCGGCCATCGACTGGTCGGCGAGGTTCGGGGCGTGGCAGGTGGTGCAGCGCGCCTCCTTCTGCTGCTCGGCGGTGAGCGACTCCATCGAGCGGGCGTGCTTCGACGACCTCCAGGCCGCGTAGGCGTCAGGGTGGCATCCCTTGCAGCTCTCCGGTCCGAGGAAGTCGGCGCCGGCTGCCACCGCGGAGCACAGCACGGCGAGCGCCAGCGCCCAGCGGGTCGAGCGTGGGAGGGTCATCGAGCACCGGGCAGATATGGGATTGCCCTCCCCTCTGGCAAGCGCGACCATAGTCCCCATGCGTTGCACCGGCCCGAAGCGCACCCTGCTGGTCACGCTTCTCCTCCTCGCGGGTACCGCCCACGCCAAGGCCTGGAACGGCATCGAGCCTGGCGTCACCCGGCGCGACGAGGTGGTGAAGCGATTCGGCCCTCCGAGCAAGACGGTCACCGTCTCCGGCAAGGAGGTCCTCGCCTACACCGACTCGGCGGCGATGAAGGGGACCTCGCAGGCCCAGTTCCGGGTGGAGCCTGGCACCGGCCTGGTGGAGCGCATCGACGTCTTCCCGTCGACGGTGGTCGACCACGAGACGGTGGAGGCCACCTTCGGGCCCATCTGTCCCAAGGCCGGGGCCCCGCAGCCGGCGGCGTGCTTCCAGAAGAAGCTCACCGACGACTTCCGCACCTACTACGTCTACACGCGCCTGGGACTGGCGGTCTTCTTCGACGAGACCGAGGACCGGGTTCAGTCCTTCGTCTACACCGCGCCGCGGCCTGCAGCGGGACCCGCGCCCACCCCCGCCCCGGCCTCCGGGTCTGCCCCTCCTCGCTGATGCGGGTGGTGGGCCTCACCGGCGGCATCGCCTCGGGGAAGAGCACCGTGAGCGCGATGTTCCGCGACCTCGGTGCCGAGGTCGTCGATGCGGACGCGGTGGCCCGCGAGGTCGTCGAGCCGGGCACGCCGGGGTTGGTCGAGGTGGCCGGCCGCTTTCCCGGCGTCGTCGACAGTGCCGGACGGCTGGACCGTGCGGCGCTCGGCCGTCGCGTGTTCGCCGACCCTGCCGAGCGGCGGGCGCTGGAGGCCATCCTCCACCCCCGCATTCGCGAGGAGGTGGCGCGGAGGATGGAGGCGCTTGTTCGTGGAGGCGTGACGGTCGCGCTCTACGACGCCGCGCTCCTCATCGAGAACGGGCTCCACCGTGGAATGGACGGGGTGGTGCTCGTCACCGTGCCGGAATCGGTCCAGCGGTCCCGCCTCGCGGCCCGCGACGGCCTCGACGAGGCGGACGTCACCGCGCGGCTGGCCGCGCAGCTTCCCCTGGCCGACAAGCGGGCGTACGCCACCTGGGTGGTCGACAACGGCGGCTCGCTGGACGAGACCCGGGTGCAGGTCCGGCAGATCTGGGAGGAGATCCGCCGGAGCGGCTGACGTAGTCTCCGCCAGCCATGTCCCCGAGCGAAGGCGCGACGCTGGTCACCGGCTATCCGGGCTTCATCGGGAAGCGGCTGGTGGAGCAGCTCGCGCAGCAGACCCGGGGGCGCGTCTATGCGCTCGTCCAGCCTCGCTTCCTGGACGAGGCACGGAGCCTCGCGGCCCGGGTGCAGGGCGCGGCGGTGGAGGTGCTGGCGGGCGACGTCACCGATCTGCACCTCGGTCTGTCCGGCGATGAGGTGGAGCGCGTCGCGGGGAACGTCACCCGCATCTTCCATCTCGCGGCCCTGAACCAGCTCACCGTTTCGCGGGAGGTGGCGTTTCGCACCAACGTGGACGGCACCCGGAACGTGCTGGAGCTCGCCCGGGAGTGCCGCCGCCTCGAGCGACTGGTCCACTTCAGCACCTGCCACGTCGCCGGCGCGCGCGAGGGAGTCATCGCCGAGGATGAGCTGGACCGGGGTCAGGAGTTCCGGAACGCGTGGGAGGAGAGCAAGTTCCACGCGGAGAAGGCGGTGGTGCGGGCGATGGACGGGCTCCCCATCACCGTCGTCCGTCCCTCCACGGTGGTGGGGGACTCGCGCACCGGGGAGATCGATCGATTCGAGGGTCCGTACGCCCTCGGAATTCTCCTGGTGGCGAGCCCGCTGGTCGTCCCCTTGCCGCTGCCGGGCAACGGCGTCGCTCCGCTCAACGTCGTTCCGGTGGACTTCGTGGTGCGAGCCACGCTGCACCTCGCGGCCGATCCGAGGGCGAAGGGACAGGCCTTCCATCTGGTGGATCCGAATCCGATGAGCGTCGCGCGGGTGTACGAGCTCATCGCGGAGCGCGCCAACCGCCGCCTCCCCAAGCTCACCTTCCCGGCGCGGGCAGCGGAGGCGGTGCTGCGCCTGCCGCTGCTGGAACGTGTCACCCGCCCGCAGCGCGCCGCGCTTGGCTACATCAACCAGCTGGCCTGGTTCACCAGCTCGAGCACGCTCGAGCTGCTGGAGGGGACCGGCATCCGCTGTCCCCGGCTCTCGACCTACCTGGACACGCTCATCGCCTACGTCCGGGAGGACTACGCCCGCCGGCAGGCGGCGGAGGCGGAGACGCTGGTCGAGGATCCGCTGGACGAGGGCGCGAAGGCGAACGCGTGAGCATCGCTCCGGGACAGACCTTCTCGCTGGTCCGCGAGTGCGACCGCTACCGTTCGATCTACTACGCGGGAGCAAGCGGGGACTTCAACCCCATCCACATCGACGTGGAGGTCGGTCAGGCAGCGGGCCTGGGCGGGGTCATCCTCCAGGGACTGTGCACCCTCGCCTGGGGCGTGGACGCGTTCGCGCGCTTCCTCGGGGACCCGGGGCTGGTCACTGGGGTGAAGGCGCGCTTCAGCAAGCCGGTGCGTCCCGAGGACACGGTGCGCTTCGAGGGAACCGTGACCGAGGTCTCGGGCGGCGTGGTGAAGGCGAGCATCGACGCGCGGAACCAGTCCGGCGACGAGGTGCTGAAGAACGTGGTGGTCGAGGGCCGCGCGCGCGCTCCCGGCTCCGCGGAGACGGGCAGCGTGCCGGGAATGACGGCGCGAGTGGCCCAGGCGGCCGAGGTGCTCCGCATGTCCCGCGCCGAGCTGCTGGAGGAGGCACGGCTCCCGCCGCTCGCGACTCCTCCGGGGACGGCAGGGTCGGCCGGGGCGGAGCGCGGACCCGGTCGCACCACGCTGGGGCGAACCTGGGGCCCGTTCCGTCACGTCGTCGGCGCCGAGAAGATGCGTGAGTACGCAGTGGCCATCTCCAACGGCGTGCCCTCGTACGCCTCGACCGGTCTGCCGGAAGACCTGCACCCGTTGCTCCACGACGAGGTGGCGGCGGAGCACTCGGCATGGGGATCGATCATCGCCTTCCCGATGTTCGCGGTGCTGTTCTCCATCGCCCCGGCACAGGCGGCGCTGCTCGACCCGGCGATGGAGGTGGACGTCTTCCGTGTGCTGCACGGGGAGCAGGAGTTCGAGTTCCTCGAGGTGCTGCGGCCGGGCGACGTGATCCTGACCACCGGGACGCTCGAGTCGCGATCGCAGAGAGGGAAGAACGAGCTCTTCGTCATCCGCACCGACTCGGTGAACCAGCACGGCCGGCTCGCGGTGAGGGGTCGGTTCACCGCGTTCGTGCGGGGCTGAGCTCAGCGGCGCCGAACCCTCGGACCGCTCGGCCCGACGCCACGCTCCTCCGGCGCCAGCCGGGACGGTACGCCGCGCCTCGCCCTGGGGAGCACTCCCGGTTACGACCCCGGCCCCGCGGCTGACGTGCTGCAGCCGGCTCCCGAGCGCTGTGGCTTTCGTCCGGGCTCCGGCGTCTCTGTTGCAAGTGCCAGCACCGAAGGGGTGGCACATGCGTCGAGACTTTCTTCTGCTGTGGGCCGTCTGCGCGGTGCTCGGATCGGGGTGCGGTGGCAAGGCCCAGCCTCCAGGTCAGGGACCGCCGAATCAGGGGCCGCCCAGCTCACCCGATTCGACCGAGGCGCAGCTTCAGCTGGCCCACGTGCCGCGGGACGTCGAGTGCCTTCGGGTCCAGGCCACGGGCTCGCGCACGGTGCAGAAGGACTTCGATGTGCAACCCGGCCAGGGGCCCGTCTCCCTCCAGCTCGGCGGCGTTCCGCTGGGGTCCGTCGTGTTCACCGTCGATGGCTTCGCACTGGGCTGTGGCGCCGTGGTCTCCGGGAGCCCGGTCACCTGGAAGGCGGACCCGGTCGCGGTCGACACGCTCGCCGGACAGGTGGCCGCGGTCGCGCTGGCGCTGCGCCGGGGAGGCCCCGTCGATCTCACCGTCGACTTCTTCGACGAGCCGATCTGCGTCCGGGGCGACGGCGTCGATGCCTCGCGCGGGCCGTTCGCTCCGCCGGCAGATGCAGGGATCGTCTGTGGGGCCGGAGGAACCCGGACCCACGAGCTCGAGGTGACGGCGGTTCCTCCCCGGACTCTCATCGACGGCCTGCACCATCCACTCGACGGGCCGCTCGCGGAGCGGCGTCTTCCTCCACCGCCTCCGACGGTGCCCTTCGGAGGGGACGACAACCTCTACTCCGGCATCTGGCTCCAGGGGAACGAGGGCTACGCCTCGTGGTTCACCACCAGCTGGCAGGAGTTCACCTACCAGTGGGAACAGTTCGCCAGCTACGGGCTCCGGATGCACGACTTCGAGACCTACCTGGTGGGCTCGACGCGCGTCTTCGCCGGGCTCTTCAAGGTCGGCACCGGTGGGCATGCCGCCTGGTTCACCAGCGACGGACAGGGCTTCCTGGACAGGTGGGCCGAGCTCGAGTCCGAGGGGCTGCGGATGCACGACTTCGACACCTTCGTCGACAACGGCACCAGGATCTGGGTGGGCATCTTCCGCGAGGGCACCGGCGGTCACGCCGCCTGGATCACCAGCGACTGGAACGAGTTCCAGACCAAGTGGGCGGAGTTCGAGAGGCTCGGGCTGCGGATGCACGACTTCGAGGCTTACGAGGATGGCGGGCAGATCGTCTACGCGGGCATCTTCCGGGAGGGCTCGGGCGGCCACGCCGCCTGGATCACCTCGGACTGGGACGACTTCGTCCTGAAGTGGGGCCAGTACGAGGCCAGCGGGCTCCGGATGCACGACTTCGAGACGTACCTGGACGGCCGCAGCCGGGTCTGGGCCGGCGTCTTCCGGCCGGGCGCGGGCGGCCATGCCGCGTGGATCGGTGTCGACTGGGAGAGCTTCATCTCCAAGTGGCACGAGAACGACGGCTACGGGCTGCGGCTGCACGACTTCGAGACGTACCCCTCCGCCTGCCCGGCGAGCTGCCTGAACCAGCTGGTGATGCCGCACGAGGCGGGGACCGACCCCACGAAGGGCGTCTACGACTACAACATCACCTCGACCGCCACCCACTGCAACGGGCTTCCCGGGACCTGCGGCAATCCGGCGCCGGGAACCGCCGCGGTCACCTACCACCAGCCGGTGGTGACCACTCCCCAGGGACGGTACGTGCGGTTCAGCGCGGTCTCGCCGATCGACCCCATCTTCACCCTTCCCTTCTCCGACGCCACCCACCACAACGGCTGGCTATACGGGACCGGGAGCTGGCACCACGCCATCGACTACTCCATCGCCGGTGACACCTCCTTCGAGATCAAGGCCGCGGCACCGGGCAAGGTGGTGCACGTCGGCTGGGATGCCTGGTCCGGCGGTACCATCGTGGTGAGCCACGACGTCGGCGCCGCGAAGGACGTCTACCGGACCATCCACATGCACGTGCGCAACGGAGCGAACGCCGATTGTGATCGTGCGTGGAACCAGACCTACGAGCCGAACAAGGCCAAGGCCTGGGCGGCGCACTACAAGTACTTTCTGGAGCAGACCGGCTGCACCCAGGATCCCGCGAGTCGCATGCTCGACCCCCTGCGCTGGGGGACCGACAGCGAGACTCTCTCCCCCGGCCTGCTGGGGAAGACGGTCGGCCGTGGCGAGGTCCTGGCACATGCCGGAAGCACCGGCCCCGGCGGCTGCGGCTGCATGCCCGACAATCCCGACACGGATGCGGTGGGCACGGGGAAGCTCGGGCCCAACACCCACCTGCACATCTTCTTCGCGAAGAAGGACCCCACCGACGACCAGTGGTACTTCTTCGACCCCTACGGCATCTATGCGCCTCGCGCTTGTTATCCCGACGGGATGACCGACCCGGTCGCGACCGCCTGCGCGCGGTACCCGATCGCCTGGAAGGACGCCACTCCGCAGCTGCCCTGATCGTCGCAGGCACCGGCGTCGGCGCCCGTGCTCGATACCTCAGCTGACGATGACTCTCTGGTCGAGCAGCTGCGCGAGGATGCGCGCGGTGTCCAGGCGCGACATGCCGGACACGGAGAAGAGGTCCTCGAAGCTCAGTGTCCCGTCGATCTGGGCGAGCATGAAGCCCGCGCGGTGGTCGAGGTTGAGCCAGATGACCTCGTCCTCCTTGAGCCGCACGCGCGGCACCGCGCTGAGCTTGCCGATCTTCGATTCGTAGATGGTCTGGAGCTTGGTCTCGCTCCGGGCCAGCGCGTCGGTCAGCCCGTCGAGGTCCGGCCAGAGCGCCTGTGCCTCGAGGAGGAGCTCGCGCGCGCCGCTGTGGTCGTCCATCTTCTGCAGCTCCCGGGCGCGGTCGAGCTTGCGCATCGCCACCGCGCGGGGGTCGCGCGGGACGGGCGCGGGCGTGAGGCCGGAGACCGTCCGCGGCTCGGCGAGCAGCTCCAGCGCGGCTGCCGGGCCCTCGGGCGCGATCAGGGTGGGACCCTCGCCTTCCCCGCCCCAGGCGTCGCTCGGGAGCGTGAGCCCCGCCTCCGGCGGAGGCGGAAAGGGAGCGATTGCGGGCGGCGCCGCGGCTGCGGCGGGGATGCGCGGAGCGGCCGGGAACCCCGCCCCTCCCCCCGGCAGCGGGACCGGCCCCGCACCCCGCGACGGAGTCGTCACCGGCGCCACCGGCGGGCTCACCGGCATCGGCCAGGGAAGCGGCTCGAGCGAGGGAGACGGCTCGGGCGGCAACCCTCCGGCGGTCCCCTTCGACGGCAGCGGCACCACGGTGTGCGTCTCGAGCGTCGGTGTTCCCCTCGGTGGCCCCGCCGGGGGCTGCCACACCGGACCGGCGCCGGGAGCGCTCCGGACCGGCGACACGGCGGGAGGGAGCGGAACCGGTCCGCTGCTCCGGGGCAGGTCGGGCCGGGGACCCGGAACCGGCGAGACGAGGGGCGCCACCGGTGGCGGCGTGCCTGCCGGGGGAAGCGGGATCGCACCGGTCGTGGCGGGCCGGATCGGTCCGGGGACGGGGCTCCTCGCTCCCGGCGGAGGGTCCGGCGTCAGGGGAATCGCCCCGGTGGTGCGCGAGAGCCCGACCACCGTCGGCTCCTGGAACAGCCCCGGTGGCGGACCCGGAACGGGGCTCCGCCTCCCGAGGTCCGGGGGAAGCGGGATGGCACCGGTGGTCTGCGAGGTCGAGCCGGCCGTCGGGGAGAGCAGCTCCGGCGCGGAGATCACCGGCTTCGGGCCGGACCGGCGCAACGGCGCCGGTGTCCCCTCCGAGAGCTCGAGCCCGAAGTCGTCCCCGCTCTCACCGAGATCGTCGCCCTGGAAGTCGTCTTGCCGGGGTGACAGCGGCGAGGGACCCCAGGGGATGGTGCTCGTCGGCCCTCCGGCGTCCGGCGAGCCGGCCGGCGGGCGGACGAAGAAGCGCGAGGTGTTTCCCATCCCGTCCGAGGGCGGGGCGTTCCACCACTCCTCCGGGATGGAGGAGGCGCCCGGGGCCTCCTCCTGAAAGAGCCGGGGGAGCGGGACGGAGAAGAGGTCCGTGCGGGTGAGGGGGACGTCGCGAAGCTCCTGGGGGACGGCCTCGGACTCGGGCGTCGAGTGGCCCAGGAGCTCGCGGGCGCGGATGCTGTCCGGATCCAGCTTCAGCGCCTGCTCGAAGAGCTTGCGCGCCCCATCCAGGTCACCGCTCATCTTCAACCAGAGGCCTGCCTCCAGCAGCTGGTTGGCCCGCGCGCTCACTGCCTCGCTCCCAGCCGCTCGAGAACGCCGACGAAGAGCACCCGGGTGCGCTCCAGCTGGTCCACCCAGTCGGTCAGCGCGGCGAGGTCCTCACCCTGCGCAGCGGCGCGGGCGGAGGCGATGACCTCCTCGGCCCGCCGTAGCGCCTCCCGCCCGAACTCGCTGCTCCCGGTGAGCTGCCGGACGCGCGGGATGAGGGCCGAGACCTCCGCCGCGGCGCTGGTGAGCGCATTTCGCTTCTGCTCCACCTCGGAGGAGATGCGCGCCTCGAGCATGCTGTCCGCCTGCTGCTCGAGGATGTTCTTCAGCTCCTCCGGGGTGAGGCCGCCCGAGGCGGTGACGGTGATGGACTGCTCGAGACCTGTCTCCTTGTCGCGGGCCGAGACCGAGACGATGCCCTCGGAGTTGATCTCGAAGGTGACCTCGATCTCCACCTCGCCCCGCGGCGCCAGGCGCAGCCCGGAGAGGATGAACTCCCCGAGCAGCTCGTTCTGGTGGGCCAGCTCGCTCTCCCCTTGCAGGACCATGATCTTCACCGTGGTCTGCCCATCGCGGCTGGTGTGGAAGAGCTCGGTCACCGAGGTGGGGACGGTGGTGTTCTTGGGGATGAGCACCCGGTTGTAGCCGCCGGCGATGGCCACCCCGAGGCTCTGGGGCGTGACGTCCAGGAGCAGCACCTGGCTGGACGGCTGCATCAGCGCATCCGCCTGCAGGGCCGCGCCGAGCGCCACCACCTCCTCCGGGTGCACCCCCTTGGAGGGGTCGCGCTGGAAATGGCGCCGCACGGCCTTCTGCACCGCCGGCATGCGGGTCATCCCGCCGACCAGGACGATCTCCCGCAGCTCGTCCGGGTGGACGTTGGCCTCGTTGAGCACCTTGTCGACGATCTCCACCGTGCGCTCGACCAGATCCTGGGTCAGCTCCTCGAACCGCGCGCGGGTCAGCGTCGCCTGGAGGTGGATGGCCGAGGTGCCTCCGGGCGGGGTGTAGAGGAACGGCAGGTTGATGTTGGTCTCGTTCAGCTCGGAGAGCTCGATCTTCGCCCGCTCGGCGGCGTCCTTCAGCCGCTGCAGGGCCATGCGCTCCTTGCGCAGGTCGACGCCGTGCTCCTTGGCGAAGTTCATCACCAGCATCTCGATGATGCGGTTGTCGAAGTCCTCGCCGCCCAGGTAGGTGTCGCCGCCGGTGGCGACCACGTCGAACACGCCCCTGGCCACCTCGAGCACGCTCACGTCGAGCGTCCCGCCGCCCAGGTCGAAGACGGCGATCTTCCCGGTGACCTGCTTGCCGAATCCGTAGGCCAGCGCCGCCGCGGTGGGCTCGTTGAGGATGCGGAGCACGTCCAGCCCGGCGATGCGGCCCGCGTCCTTGGTGGCCTGCCGCTGGCCGTCGTTGAAGTAGGCGGGGACGGTCACCACCGCCTTGCTCACCGGACGTCCGAGGGATGCCTCGGCGTCGAGCTTGAGCTCGCGCAGGACCGCGGCGGAGATCTCCGGAAGGGAGACTGCCTTCTCGGCCATCTGCACCCGCACGTCGTCGTGCTCGCCGCAGACGATCTGGTACGGGAGCGCCTCCCGCGCACGCCGCACCTGGTCCGAGCTGAACTTCCGGCCGATGAGCCGCTTCGCGGCGTAGACCGTGTTCTCCGGATTGGTGATGGCCTGGCGCTTGGCGAGCTGCCCCACCAGCCGCTTCCCGGCGCTGGTGACCGCCACGATCGACGGCGTCAGGTTCTGGCCGGTGCGGTTGGGGATGACGTGTGGCTGCCCGCTCTGGACGATGGCCACCACGCTGTTGGTGGTGCCGAGGTCGATGCCGATGACGGGCTCCTGTTCAGCCATCCTGACGCCGTGAGCGTACCTGACCGTACGTCTTCAGCGAACCTGGCGGAGCAGGGCCTTGGCCTCCGCGTTCCGGGGGTCCAGCTTCAGAGCCGCCTCCAGATGTCGGCGTGCCACCGAGCCCATCCCCATCCGGAGGCAGATCTCCCCCAGGACCAGCTGGGACGGCAGGTGGTCGGCCCGGAGCGTCACCGCACGCTGGGCGAACCCCCGGGCCTCGGCCAGGGGATGGCCGGCCTTGAGGAGCCACCTGGCCGCCTCGTACGCCGCGTCCGCCCGGCGGGGGTCCAGCTCGGAAGCGCGGACGTAGGCACGGGCGGCTGCCGTCGCGTCTCCGTCGTGCGCGGCCGCGCTCCCGGTCTTCATCTCGTCCTCGGCGCGGTTGCTGTTCAGCTGCTGCTTGGCCTCCACCTCCAGCGCCGGCGCGCGGTCCTTCCCCGCGTGCCCGCCGAGGGCCTTGGCCTGCTCGAGGAGATGCAGGGCCTTCTCCGGCGCCGTCCGCATCTGGCGCTGCGCCTCCTCGACCAGGGCTCCCGCGCGGGCCTTGCTGGCGAGGTACGGATGGCGGGCGAGGCGGGCCCGGCGCTCGTCGGCGCGAGGGTCGACGCCGGCGGTGCTCCCGCCAGGAGCTCCACGGGCGGCGGGCCGGGACGGGGCGGACGGCGGTGAACGTCGCAAGGCCTCGGTGAGCGTCTCGTGGGCCTCGCTCAGCCGCTGGAAGATGCGCTCCAGGCGGGCGCGAAACGTGCCGAGGTTCTTGCCGTAGTAGCGGTCCGGGTGGAAGACGCGGCTCGCGTCGAAGTAGGCCAGCTTCACCGCCTCGGCGGTGGCGCCCGGCTTCAGCCCGAGCACCGTCCAGTCGTCACGCCCCAGCAACGCCTCGCGAGCGAGGATCTCTCGCTTGCGGTCCAGGTCGAGATCCACCGCTTCGTTGAGGGCGTCGTCCTGGCTGCGATCCGTGCCGCTGGGCAAGAAGTTTGGTCCCTCACTGGACGGGTACCCCTCGACGCTAGCGTGCGGTCTCGCAGGTGGTCAAACCTGCGACGGTCAGGCGTGCGACGGGGGTGGGGCCACCGCGACCACGCACTCCTCGAGGATGCGGAGTCCCTCGTCCAGCTCCTCGCGGGTGACCACGTAGGGCGGAGCGAGGCGCACCGTCCGCTCCCCGGCGAGGTTGCAGAGCACGCCGCGCTCGCGGCATCGGGTGACCACCGGACCGGCGTCGAACGCCAGCTCGAACCCGATGAGCAGTCCGCGCCCGCGGACGTCCTTCACCAGCGTGGGATGGCGGACCTGCATCTGGCGTCCGCGCGCGACGATGTGCTCGCCCTTCTCGAGGTTCGCGGCGAGCAGGCGCGGGTCGCTCGCGAGGCGGACCGTGGCGACGGCCGCCGCAGCCGCCACCGGGTTTCCGCCGAAGGTGCTTCCGTGCGTGCCGGGCGAGAGCGCCTTCCCGGCTTCCTCGGTGCACACCATCGCTCCGATGGGGAGCCCGTTGGCGAGGCCCTTGGCGAGGCTGAAGCCGTCGGGTCGGATGCCCTCGTGCTGGAAGGCGAGGAACTTTCCGGTGCGGCCCATGCCGGTCTGCACCTCGTCGATGAGGAGCAGGACGCCGGTCTCGTCGGCGAGCGTCCGGAGCGCGCGGAGGAAGCCCTCGGGAGCGGTCCGCACCCCACCCTCGCCCTGCACCGGCTCGACGAGGATGGCGGCGGTCCTGGGGCCCACGGCCTTCCGCACTGCCTCCAGGTCGCCGTAGGGAACGTGCACGACGCCCGGAAGGAGCGGCTCGAAGCCCTTCTGGTACTTCGTCTGTCCGGTGGCGGTGACGGTGGCGAGCGTGCGGCCGTGGAAGCTGGTCTCGAAGCAGACGAACTCGAACCTCCCCGGCTGGCCGCGCGCATGCTGGGCCTTGCGCGCGAGCTTGAGCAGCGCCTCGTTGGCCTCCGCGCCGGAGTTGCAGAAGAAGGCGCGGTCCAGCCCGGAGAGCGAGGTGAGCAGCTCGGCGAGGGTGACCTGGGGCTCGGTGTAGAAGACGTTGGAGGCGTGCCAGAGCCGATCGAGCTGCGCCTTGGCCGCGGCGGTGATCTCCGGGTGGCAGTGGCCGAAGGGCAAGGTGGCGATGCCACCGAGCAGGTCGAGGTAGACGTTGCCGTCGGCGTCCCACGCCCTCGTGCCCTGCCCGCGCTCCAGGACGATGGGCTGCTGCTTGTAGTTCTGGAGCAAATGGGCCCGCGCGCGATCCATCACCGCGCGGTTCTTCGACGGCAAGGGGCGCTCGACACCGGGGACGGCGGTCTGCGGGATGGGCATGGCGGCTCTCGTCAGAGAATATAGCGAGAGAGGTCCTCGTCCTCGACGACCTCCCGCAGGCGGGTGCGGACCACCCCTGCGTCGACGACCTCGTCGCGCGAGCGGCCGGGATCACTGGCCTCGAACGAGACCGGGTCGAGCAGCCGCTCGAGGATGGTGTGCAGCCGCCGCGCGCCGATGTCCTGGGAGCGCGAGTTCACCAGCGCGGCGATGCGCGCAACCTCCACCAGGGCATCGTCGGTGAAGTGGAGCGAGACCCCCTCCGTCTCGAGGAGCGCGGTGTACTGGCGGATGAGCGAGTTCTTCGGCTCCCGGAGGATGCGGACCAGGTCCTCCTGCCGGAGCGGCTCCAGCTCCACCCGGATGGGGAAGCGGCCCTGGAGCTCGGGGATGAGGTCCGCGGGCTTGCTCACGTGGAAGGCGCCGGCGGCGATGAACAGCACGTGGTCGGTCTTCACCGGGCCGTACTTGGTGGTGACGGTGCTCCCCTCGACGATGGGAAGGATGTCGCGCTGGACGCCCTCGCGGCTGACGTCCGGACCGCCGCCCCGGGCCGCTCCCTCGCGGCTGGCGATCTTGTCGATCTCGTCGATGAAGATGATGCCCGCGGACTCGGCGCGGAGCAGCGCCTCGCGGTTGACCCGGTCCTGGTCCACCAGCCGGCCGGCTTCCTCCTGGGCGAGGAGCTCGAGGGCCTCGGGAACGGTGACACTGCGCCGGCGGGTGCGCGCCATGCCCGGCATGGTGCGGAAGAGGTCGGAGAGGTTGACGCCGATCTCCTCCATGCCCTGTCCGGAGAAGTTGCGGAGGAAGGTGGGGCCGGCGTCGGCGACGTCGACCTCGACCATCCGATCGTCGAGCGTGCCGGCGCGCAGCTGGGCCCGGAGCTTCTCGCGCTCGGCGTCGCCGAGGCGGCCCGGCGGAGGAGGCGGCGCCGCGAAGCCCATCCCTGGGCGTGGCGCGTTCGGCGCGCCGTGGGCGAGCAGCTCGACCAGGCGGTCCTCGGCGGCCTCGCGGGCGCGGGTCCGGACCTTGGCGGTCTCTTCCTCACGGACGAGGGCGATCGAGGCCTCGACGAGGTCGCGGACCATCGACTCGACGTCACGGCCCACGTAGCCCACCTCGGTGAACTTGCTGGCCTCGACCTTCACGAAGGGGGCCTGGGCGAGCCGTGCGAGGCGGCGGGCGATCTCGGTCTTTCCGACGCCGGTCGGCCCGATGAGGATGATGTTCTTCGGGGTGATCTCGTCCTTCAGCTCGCCGGTGACGCGCTGCCGGCGCCAGCGGTTGCGGAGCGCGATCGCGACTGCGCGCTTGGCGGCGGACTGGCCGACGATGTAGCGGTCCAGCTCGGAGACGATCTCCCGGGGTGTGAGGTTGGCGCCGCCCGCGGGCATCGCTTCAGAGCTCCTCGAAGGTGAGATTTCTGTTGGTGTAGATGCAGGTGTCGGCAGCGATGCCGAGGGAGACCTCGGCAATTTGCCGGGCGCT
>Ga0081540_1001773_pt1 | contig 18126 bp, 15 predicted proteins | sample TabmetS2T1R1_FD_71024 | JGI IMG/M metagenome (GOLD analysis project Ga0081540, IMG submission 71024) | Tabebuia heterophylla rhizosphere microbial communities from the University of Puerto Rico - S2T1R1 | ecosystem: Host-associated > Plants > Roots > Rhizosphere ... | reverse complement strand
CATGCCCCTCTTCGCAAAGACCTCCGCCCTCGACGAACGCTCCGCACGCCTGGCCGGCATCGGCCTGATGCTGTTTGGCGTCTTCATGTTCTCGTTTGGCGATGCGCTCGGCAAATTCCTGGTGGCGACCTATTCGGTCGGGCAATTGCTGTGGCTGCGCGCGTGCGCCGCGCTGGTGCTGCTGTTTCCGATGATCTGGCAGCAGCGCGCCGCGTTTCGCAATCTGGAGCGGCCGTGGTTGCAATGCTTACGGGTGACGCTGTCCACCATTGAGGTCGCGGCCTTCTTCCTTGCTACCGTCTATCTGCCGCTCGCCGATGTCATCACCTACTACCTGGCGTGCCCGATCTTCGTCACGGCGCTATCCGGCATCGTGCTGCGCGAAAAGATCGGCTGGCGGCGCTGGAGCGCGGTATTGATCGGCTTTTGTGGCGTGCTGATTGCGCTCAGGCCTTCGGCGAATAGCGTGAGCTGGCCGGCGTTGATTGCGCTGGCGGGCTCCACGTCATTTGCCTTCCTGATGCTGATCACGCGCTCGCTGCGCGCCACGCCCGATATCGTGCTGGCCTCCACTCAGTTCATCGGCACCTTCACGCTCGGCGCGCTGATGGCGCCGTTCGGCTGGGTCGCTCCGAGTTTCGCAAGCCTCGGCATGTTTGCGCTGGCAGGCGCAATCTCGGTGAGCGCGCTGATGTGCGTCAATCGCTCGCTGAAACTGGCGCCGGCTTCCGTTGTCGTGCCATACCAATACTCGATGATCGTGTGGGCGGTGATGTTCGGCTATGTCGTGTTCGGCGACGTGCCGGAGCTTGCCACCATCATCGGCGCTGCCATCATCATCGCCGCCGGCATCTACATCTTCCTGCGCGAGCAGGCCCTGGGGCGCGAGGAGCCCGCCGTCAATCCGCCGGCATAAGGGCGTAGGGCGGGTTAGCCGATTCCAGGTCCCAGGTGGACCAACAGGCACCGCCGGAAGGCGTAAGCCGCCGTTGGCCGACATGGGTCGGCGGGTTACGCTGCGCTAACCCGCCCTACGGTCCCTGAGGCGTTTCATGACCCCCACCGCCGCCGAACGCGATGCGCTGTTCGAAGCCTTCGCCCGCGCCCTGTTCAGGAACGACATGGATGCGCTCTATGCGGTCGTCAGCGAAAACTTCGTCTGGCGCTATCACGACGGCATTTCAGCCGAGCGCGTGCTGACCGGACGCGATGCCATCCAGGAACATATTGCGGAGCGCAAGACGTTCTTCTTGTCGAGCCGGTTTCATGACGTCGTCTATCACCACCTGCCCGACATCTCCTTCATGACCTTCCGTGTCAGCGAAACCGTGCGCTCCACCGGCGAACAGCGTGAGCAGCAGGGCATCGAGCGCTACACCTTCGAAAACGGCAAGCTCGCCACCAAGGACGTCTATCGCAAGCCAGTTGCGGTGTGAGGCGGGAAGACTTGTCGTCCCGGCGAAGGCCGGGAGGTGGATTCACACTCGAAGTGCAACACTTGAGCGGCAAAGGACTCGGCCGGGGTCCTGAAGTCAAGACACTTGCGCGGGGTGTTGTTGTAGGCGGCGACGAGCCGGCGGAATCGAGCGGTTGGCAGGGTCGCAAGGTCGGTCTTGCGAGGAATGAAGCGGCGCATCCGGCCGATGGCATTCTCGATGCCGCCCTTCTGCCAGGGCGCGTAGGGGTCGCAGAAGAAGGTCTCGATCGAGAGGGAGCGCAGCGCAAGGTGGCGGGCAAACTCGGTGCCATTGTCGAAGGTGACGGTCTGACGAAGCGGCTGCGGGATGGCAGCGAACAGATTGACCAGATGACGGGCGACGCCACCTGCGGCCTTGCTGGTGAGCCGGATCGCCAGCAGGAGGCGGGAGGCGCGTTCGTGGACGGTCAGGATGGCCTGGCCGTATTTTGCGAACATCATCAGGTCGGCTTCCCAGTGGCCACAGGTCTTGCGGTCGGCAGCCTCGGCAGGCCGTTTTGCCACGGAAATACGGCCTTCAATGAAACTTGCGGGGCTGCCGCCCTTGCGACCGCGACAGCCGCGCTTGCTCTTGCCGCGCGGCAGATAGCGCCGCCAGCGGTAGTCCTTGGTGCGCGCCAGTTGGGCATAGATGAAGCGGTAGATGCTCTCGTAGGAGATCACCTTGCGGCCCTGTTCGCGTTCGAGCCGGCCGGCGATCTGCTCGGGCGACCATCCGCTTGCGAGCCGCTCAATGACGGCGGCTCGCAAGCTCGCATCGCGTTCAAGACGCGAGCCCTTCCAGCGTCGGGCACGGGTCTGCTGGTTGGCGTAACCGGGCCGATAGCCGACCTGAGCGCCACTATTGCGCTTCAGCTCCCGAGAGATCGTTGATGCCGGGCGATCCAGAGCTGCCGCGATTTGCCCGATCGAGCTGCCATTGGCTGAAAGCCGGGAAATCTCGCATCGTTCGTCAAGGGATAGCTGCTTGTAACTCCGCCCCATGGCAACACCTCCCGAAGGAAGTGTTGCACTTCGTTTGTGAACTCAGGGGACCCATAACCACCGGCCCTCATTGTCGAGACAGGCCTAGACACGAGCACCATCTCCCATCATGACCGTCACGGAGTATGGGTCCCCGCTTTCGCGGGGACGACGTGGATAGAGTTGTTTCAATGACAAAACCTCTCGCCAACCGCATTGCCCTCGTAACCGGCGCCTCGCGCGGCATCGGCTATGCCACCGCGGTTGCGCTCGCAAAGCGCGGCGCGCATATCGTGGCGGTGGCGCGCACGCAAGGCGGGCTGGAAGAGCTCGACGACGAGATCCGCAAGGATGGCGGCACCGCGACGCTGGTGCCGCTCAGCCTCACCGACACCGACGGCATCGCGCGGCTTGGCGCGGCGCTGCACGAGCGAAGCGGCAAGCTCGACATCCTCATCGGCAATGCCGGCGTGCCCGGCCCCTCCTCGCCGCTCGGCCATATCGAGCTGAAGCAATGGACCGACGCCTTCGCGGTCAACGTTACCGCGAATTTTCAGCTGATCCGCTGCATGGAGCCGCTGCTGAAACAATCCGACGCCGGCCGTGCGGTGTTCGTTACCTCCGGCGCCGCCAGCAAGGCCAATGCCTATCTCGGCCCATACGCCGCATCCAAAGCCGCGCTGGAAACGCTGGTGCGGGTATGGGCCAATGAAACCGCATCGCTGTCGCTGCGCGTGAATCTGTTCAGCCCGGGACCGATCCGCACCCGCATGCGCGCCACCGTGTTTCCCGGCGAAGACCCGATGACGCTGGATACGCCGGAACAGGCCGCCGAGCTCATCGTGCCGATGTGCTCGCCGGAATGGACCGAGACCGGCAAGCTCTACGATTACAAGGCCCGCACGCTGCTGAGTTTTCGCGCACCAGCCCAGACGTGACAGTAGACGTCAAAGGTAACGTCTATACCGCCGAGGTCGACACCGGAAAGCGCATTCAGAAGTTCAAATTGACCTCGGACGCGCTACGATAGGCGCATTGCCATACCCGCTTGGGGCGGGAACAATCAAAGGAAATGCCGGGCAAGGTTTCTTAAGCAAGCCGCCCGGCATCAGCCTATGGAGGACAAAAATGACAAAAAAAATCGCGCGCCTTTCTACCGCGCTGATCGCGCTTGCCGGCCTTGGCCTTGCCGGGCCCGCGCTGGCGCAGGACAAGAACATCAAGATCGGCGTGCTCAACGACATGTCGAGCCTTTACGCCGATATCGGCGGCCCGAACTCGCTGGCCGCGGTCAAGATGGCGGTCGAGGATTCGGGCCTCAAGGCCAAGGGGTGGACCATCGATGTGCTGAGCGGCGACCACCAGAACAAGCCCGATATCGGCGTCAACATCGCGCGGCAGTGGATCGATGCCGAGAAGGTCGACGCCATCGCCGATACGCCGAACTCCGGCGTTGCGCTGGCCGTCAACAATCTGGTGAAGGAAAAGAACTCGGTGCTGCTCAACTCCGGCGCCGCCACCGCCGATCTCACCGGCAAGGCCTGCACGCCGAACACGATCTCCTTCACCTACGACACCTACATGCTCGCCAACGGCACCGGCAAGGCGCTGACCAAGGCAGGCGGAGACACCTGGTTCTTCCTCACCGCCGACTACGCCTTCGGCCACGCGCTGGAGCGCGATACCGGCAACGTTGTTACGCAAACCGGCGGCAAGGTGCTGGGCGCGGTCAGGCATCCGCTCAATACGTCGGACTTCTCGTCCTTCCTGCTGCAGGCGCAGTCCTCGAAGGCCAAGGTCATTGGGCTTGCCAATGCCGGCGGCGACACCACCAACGCGATCAAGCAGGCGGCCGAATTCGGTATCGTCCAAGGCGGACAGAAGCTCGCCGCGCTGCTGCTCTTCATCAACGACGTGCATGCGCTCGGCCTCAAGACCGCGCAGGGCCTGACCTTCACGGAGTCCTTCTATTGGGATCTCAATGACAACACCCGTGAATGGTCGAAGCGCTTCCAAAAGCTGTCGCCGAAGGGCTCGATGCCCTCGATGACCGTTGCCGGCCTCTATGCGGAGATCCGGCATTACCTGAAGGCGATGGAAGCGCTCGGCAGCAATCCGCATGACGGCGCCAAGGTTGTCGCCAAGATGAAGGAAATCCCGACCGACGATCCGCTGTTCGGCAAGGGCCCGCTGCGCGCCGACGGCCGCCGCCTGATCCCGGCCTATCTGTTCGAGGTGAAGAAGCCCGAGGAGTCGAAAGGCCCGTGGGACTATTACAAGCTCGTCGCCACCATCTCGCCCGAAGACGCGGCCAAGCCGCTGGAAGCCAGCGACTGCCCGCTGGTGAAGAAATAGGCGAATGATTATCCGGGGCCGGGTCGCGAGATCCGGCCCTTTCTCCTCAACGCGGCAGCAGATTGGTCTTGGCGAGATCGAGCACCTCGTCGCCGCGGCCGCTCATCACCGCCCGCAATATCCAGAGGCTGAAGCCCTTGACCTGCTCTGCAGTGATCGTAGGCGGCATGGACAACTCCTGCCGGGCTGTCACGACATCGAGCACCGCCGGCCCGTCATGGGCGAGCACGTCGCGGATCGCCTTTGGCAAGTCACCGGGGTCCTCGACCCTCACCGCGTGAATTCCCATCGCACGCGCCATGGCCGCGAAATCAGGGTTTTCCAGATCGACGCCGGTCTCGATGAAGCCGGACGCCTTCATCTCCAGCGCGACAAAACCCAGCACACCATTGTTGAAGATCACCACCTTGACCGGCAGCTTCTCCTGCTTCAGCGTGATGAGGTCGCCCATCAGCATGGCAAACCCGCCATCGCCCGACATCGACACCACCTGCCGGCCCGGCTGCGACGCCTGCGCGCCAATGGCATGCGCCATGGCGTTCGCCATCGAGCCATGCACGAAGGAGCCGAGCAAGCGGCGGCGCCCGTTCATGACCAAATAGCGCGCTGCCCAGATCGTTGGCGTGCCCACATCGCACGTGAAGACGGCGTCAGCGGAAGCAATCTCGCTGAGCAGCCGCGCCAGGTATTGCGGATGAATCGGCTTGTGACCGGGCGTTCCGCGCGCCAGCTCGTCGAGCCCTGCGCGCGCTTTCCTGTAGTGCGCCAGGCTGTCGTCGAGATACTTGCGGTCGCCCTTCGCGGTCAGCTTCGGCAGCAACGCCTCGATGGTGGCGCCGACGTCGCCGACAAGGCCGAGCTCGAGCTTGCAGCGACGTCCGAGATTTTCCGGGCGGATGTCGACCTGCGCGATTTTGGCGTCACCCGGGAGAAACTGCTTGTAGGGAAAATCGGTCCCCAGCATCAGCAGCACGTCGCAAGCGTTCATGGCGGCATAGCCGGACGAGAAGCCGATGAAGCCGGTCATGCCGACGTCGTAGGGATTGTCGAACTCGACATGCTCCTTGCCACCAAGCGCATGCACGATCGGGCTCTTGAGCTTGTCGGCGAGCTGGATCAGCGTGCCGTGGGCACCGGCACAGCCACGGCCGCAAAACAACGTCACGCGTTTGGCGCCGTTGAGCAGCGCGGCAAGTGCCGAAAGCTCTGTCTCGCCCGGCCGAACCACGGGCGTCGGCGGCAACAGCGCCGGCGAAATCCCCCGTCTCGGCGCCGGCTGCAGCGCGACGTCGCCGGGGATGACCAGCACCGCGACGCCGCGGCGGCCGACTGCGGCACGGATGGCGTTTTCCAGCACATAAGGCAGTTGAGCGGGATCGGACACGAGCTCGCAATAATGGCTGCACTCGCGGAACAAATCCTGCGGATGCGTCTCCTGAAAATACCCGCCGCCGATCTCGGCGGAAGGGATTTGCGCGGCAATTGCCAGCACCGGCGTACGGCTGCGATGGGCGTCGAACAGGCCGTTGATGAGGTGCAGATTACCTGGCCCGCACGATCCCGCGCATGCCGCGAGCCCGCCGGTGATTTGCGACTCGCCTGCGGCGGCAAAAGCGGCCGCCTCTTCGTGCCGGACGTGCACCCATTGGATCGCCTCGCGCTTGCGCAGCGCTTCCGTCAGCCCGTTCAGGCTGTCGCCAACCACGCCGAAGACGCGCTTTACGCCAGCCTGTATCAGGGTTTCCGCGATAAGGTCGGCGACCGTGTCGGCCATGCTGGGCTCCGTATTGTCGGGGCGTCTATCTCCGGCTTAGCGGGCGGACCGGGCCCAAACAAGGCACCCCCATGACATACCAGCTCGACCCAATTGCAGCCGCCGGCTTCACCCGCGCTTGCCCGCCAGCGTCCGTAGCGCAATCGCCAGCGCCAGCACGAGGAGCGCCGCGGCAAGCAGGAACGGCGCGCCCGGCAGCTTGAATGCCGTTTGCGGGCTGATGAAGTGGGCAAAGGTCAGTGTGAACAGGAACGGCCCGAGCAGCTGCGAAATGCTGACGACGCTGGTGGTCGCGCCCTGCAACTGTCCCTGCTGCTCCGCCGTTACCAGTTGCGTGGCCAGTGCCTGCGTGGCGGCGCCCGCAACGCCCCACAGCGCCATCATGGGAATGCCTGCCCACGACAGGTAGCCGTTAGACGTCACGGCGAAGATAAAGAAGCCCACCGCACCGCAGGCAAGCCCGAAGAACAGCGCATTGCGCTCGCCGAAGCGCCTTACGATTGGTCCGATCGCCCCGCCCTGCACCACCATCTGGCAAATGCCGACCAGCGCCAACGTCAACCCAACGGTCTTGGCGTCCCAGCCATAGCGATAGCTTGCATACAGCACGAACACCGAGGGCAGCGACACATGCGCGAGCTGCGCGAAGAAATTCGCCAGCGACAGTCCGGCCAGCACGCGGTCGGAGGTCAGCAGGCGCAGCGCGCCGACCGGGTTGGCGCTCTTCCAGTGCCAGGGCGAGCGCCGCTCTTTCGGCAGCGACTCCGGCAGGATGAAGAGGCCGTAAAGCGTGTTGGCAAAGCTGAAGGCCGCCGCAACCCAGAACGGCAGCCGCACGTCGATATCGCCGAGCACGCCGCCGAGCGCGGGGCCAAAGATGAATCCGGCGCCGAAGGCGACGCCGATCTTGCCGAACACCGCCGCGCGCTTCTCCGGCGCGGTGATGTCGGCGATATAGGCAAACGCCGTCGAGATGCTCGCCGAGGTAATGCCGGAGATCAGCCGGCCAATGAACAGCCAGGTGAGCGACGACGCCAGCGCCATCACCACATAGTCGAGCGCCAGTCCGAAATTCGACAGCAGCACCACAGGCCGGCGGCCGAACCGGTCGGACAGCGAGCCGAGCACGGGTGAGAAAAAGAACTGCATCACCGCCCACGCCGTGCCGAACAGACCGTAGATTCGCGCTGCGTTCGCGGTGTCGTTGTCGACAAAGCTCTCGATCAGCTTGGGGAGGATGGGAATGATCACGCCCAGCGCCAGCGTGTCGAGCAGGATGGTGACGAAGATGAAGGCGACGGCCGCGCCACGGGGCGCCGCAGCAGCCGGGCTTGCGGGTGTTTGCTCGCTCATGACGGCCGCTTCCGCTTGTGCGCGAACGGATTGGCCTTCTCGCGCAGGGTGATGCGGATTGGCGTGCCCGGCAGCTCGAACGCTTCGCGCAGCGAGTTGGTGAGATAGCGCAAATAGGATTGCGGCACGGCATCGGCGCGGGAGCAGAACAGCACGAAGCTCGGCGGCCGCGCCTTGGTCTGGGTGATGTAGTTCAGCTTGAGCCTGCGGCCCGACACCGAAGGCGGCGGGTTGGCGGAGATTGCCTGCTCGAACCAGCGATTGAGTGCGGCCGTCGGGACGCGCCGGTTCCAGATCGCATAGGCCTGCTGTATTGCGGCCATCAGGCGGTCGATGCCCTCGCCGGTCAGACCGGACACGGCCACAACCGGCGCGCCCTTGACCTGTGGCAGCCAGTGATCGGCATCGGTGCGCAGGCCCGAAATCAGGTTCGGCTTGCGCTCGACAAGATCCCATTTGTTGACCGCGAGCACGATGGCGCGGCCTTCGCGCTCGATCAGGTCGGCGATGCGCAGATCCTGTTCCTCGAACTTGTTCTGCGCATCCATCATCAGCACGACGACTTCGGCAAAGCGCACCGCGCGCAAGGCGTCCGCGACGGAAAGCTTTTCGAGCTTCTCCTCGATGCGCGAACGCCGCCTCAGGCCGGCGGTATCGAACAGGCGAAACTTGCGTCCCTGCCAGGCGATCTCGACGGCGATGGAATCGCGGGTGGTGCCGGCCTCGGGGCTGGTGAGAAGCCGCTCCTCGCCAAGCAATTGGTTGATCAGCGTCGACTTGCCGGCGTTGGGCCGGCCGACGATGGCGACACGAATGGGCCGCGTCGCGGCCTCTTCTTCCGAGATGTCCTCGTCGTCGGCCTCTTCTTCATCCTCGACCGGCTCCGGCATCAGCGCGCGCAGGGCTTCGTAGAGCTCGCCCATGCCCTCGCCGTGCTCGGCGGAAACCTGCACGGGATCGCCGAGCCCGAGCGCGTAGGATTCCATCGCCCCGAGTTCGCCGTGCTTGCCCTCGGCCTTGTTGGCGACCAGCACTACCGGCTTGTTGGCGCGGCGGGCGAAATCGGCAAAGGCGCGGTCGGTTGGCGTGAGGCCTGCGCGCGCGTCGATCACGAACATCAGCGCATTGGCCTGCGCGATGGCGGCTTCCGTCTGCTCCTGCATCCGCGCCGTCAGCGAGCCCTTTGCGCCCTCGTCGAGACCAGCGGTGTCGATGATGGTGAAGGCGAGATCGCCCAGCTTGCCTTCGCCCTCGCGGCGGTCGCGGGTGACGCCGGGCAGATCATCGACCAGCGCAAGCTTCTGCCCGACCAGCCGGTTGAACAGCGTCGACTTGCCGACATTGGGCCGGCCGATGATGGCGATCGTAAACGACATGGAACGATTTCAAGCGCCGGTTTTGCCGCGCCTGTCAATGCGACGGGAAATAATACTAGCGCGAGAAACTGCCGCTCGGCAGCGGCGCAGGGAATGCGGATTGCTGTTGCTGTGCCGGCTGGGCCTGTTGCTGCTGCGGCTGCGGATCAGGCGGCGGCGCGGTGGTACGGCGGCGAACGATCTTCTGCTTCGGTGGCGGAGGTGCCGCGGCAACGCTGTTTTCTTCGGCCGGCGTCGCATCCGGATCAGTAGCCGCAGTCGCCTGCGCGGCGGGAGCGGCGGCCTGCTTCGATTTGCTCTTGGACTTCGCGGCCTTCGAGCCCGGTGGCGGTTCGAGCGGCGCGGCTGCCGCGGCCGCGTTCTGCTGGTCGATCTGCTCCTGGCGCGCGCCCTTGTAGAGATCCTTCGGCACGCCCTGCTCCAGACCGGGCACGCCTTCGGGGAAGACCGGCTTGCGCTCGCCCGGCAGCTTCTTCTTGGTGTCCAGAAAGTCGAGCAGGTCGGACGGATCGAAATTGGCCAGGCCGCCGCTGCAGCCGCCGAGTGCGCCAGCAAGCGCAATCAGGACGGAAAGGGCGATCAGGCGTTGTGATCCGCGCATGGTCCGTGATCCCGTCAGCTCTTGGCCACCGGCGGCAGCAGGGCCTGCAGCGCTTCGGCGCGCGAACGCAGGCCCGGCGGAGTGTCGCCGTCATTTGCAATCATGTCCAGCCACTGCCGAGTCGCGGTGGCATCATTGGCACGCCAGGCCGACAGCGCCAGCAATTCGCGTGCGCTGTGGCGGAACGCCCCGTCCTTGCCGGCGGCCGGCTCAAGCCGCTGCAGCATGTTGGGATAGGTCGTGGTTTCCAGCATCAACTGCGCGGCGCGAATGCGCGCCAGATCGCGCTCGGAAACGGCAACGGAAGTATCGGCGGCGATGTCGTCGAATGCCTTGGCTGCGGCTGCCTTGTCGCGCGCGGCGATTTCGGCTGCCGTACGCAGCCGCGCCAGTATGCGATAGCCATATGGCGCCTTCGCCGCGAGATCGGCAAAAGCGGCCTCCGCCTCGGCATGCTTGCTCTGGTCGGAAAGCTCGGCGGCGCGGTCGAACGCGGCCCCGGCCTCGGCGGCCTTCTTGGCTTCCAGATACTGATAGCCGCGCCAGCCGCCCACGCCCGCAATGATCAGGAGCGCCAGGCCGATGATGTAGATCGAATACTGGTCCCACAGCTTTTTGAGCTGATCCCGACGGACCTCCTCGTCTACTTCGTCAAATAATTCAGACACTTAAGCCTACCCGTGGCGCCAAAATGCGCTTTCCAGGACGTGGCGCCAGGCGCCCGGTCCCCCGCTTGGCCGCGGCGTTACCCTAACGATATGGCCGTGGCAAGGCAAAGTGCGGCGGATCAAGGCGTTAACGGGGGAGATCGGCCGGAACTGGCCGACAGGCCCGCAAGTGCGAGCCGCCAGCGTTGACATCGCGGTTCAGGTTTAGGCGTATTCCCGACCCTACGATAATTGGTTTGCAGGTGATTCATGCTCTTGCGCGCCTCGCTTGTGCTGCCGGCCGTCATGTTTGCGCTGGGAGTAGCACTCGTCGCCACAACCTCTTTCGCCGCCGAGATCAAGCCCAAGACGCCGGACAGCGCATTCGCCGGCAAGCTGCGTCCAGACATTCTCGGCATCTCCGCGGAATCGACGGCGGACGCCGCACGGAGCGCGTTCGACGCCGCCTTCAAGGATCGCAACGACAGCAAGACCGAGATCGGGCAAGCAAAACTCGGCGCCACAAGCTACGTCGCCACGCTGAATTTCAGCGTGCCGTTCAATGCCAAGCAAAGCGGTGAGGCGCTGGTCGCCGGCTTCTCCTCGCCTGCCAGCGAGAACCGCGTCTTCTTCGTCTCGCGCACGCTGAATTTCGCTGATAGCGAGCAGCCGGCGAAAGCCGACATGATCAAGCAGGTGATGGACAAATACGGCACGCCGACCATCGTCGGCGACCAGCACCTCTATTACATCTATCGCGGCAACTCGATCGTGTCCGTCGGCGGCAAGTTCGGCAAGCCGGCGCTCGCGCTGGAGGCGATCGACAAGCCGCTCGATCCCAGGATGGCGCTGAAGCTCAATGCCGACAGCGGTCGCGGCAGCTGCGTCGCCGTGGTGAAGCGTTCGATCGCCGCGAAAGAGAAGTCGCTCGCCGCCCTGCTCGACGACGCCAAGGGCGCCAATTGCGACGGCGTCTTCAGCGTGCAGTTCACGCCGGCGACGCAGGCCGACCGCATCAGCATTGCGCAATTCATCCTGCTCGACGTCAAACGCGTGATCAGCGCCTCCGCGATCGACGCCGAGGCGCTCGCCGCCGGTAATGGCAGCCCGCTGCCGAAGGGCAGCGCGCCAAAGCTCTAGAGCCTTTGGTCATAACCAGGACCGCTCGATGCAGGACAAGTGGTTGTCCGTTTGGCCCCGTCGGCTTCGGACATTCCGGGAAGGCGAGAGACAACTACATCAATAAAAAATCAAGGAAGTGCAAATGCTCCCGTACGAAGACAGGACGCAGATGGGTACCGTCTATAAATTTCGGCTCGCGTGCTCCGAAAAAGGCTGAGCACGTTTCACCGTTCCCGCAAACGTCGGGAAAGACATCTAGGAGCTTCGCTCCGGTGCGCTCTGCGACGGCACGCAGATCAGAGTCATGCTGAGCGTAAACCGCTCGCAAATCGGCAATCGGCACGGACTTCTCAACATTCGGATCGATGCGAATCCCGGTGACACCTCGCGTAACCATACGTTGAGGATTCAGGACTGTAAGCGACTGCGGCGCACCTAGCACGAGGTAAACTGTCGCATTCAGTTTCAGTTCGCGAACATAATCTTCGAGGTTGGCATAAAAAGCACGCCTCCCTTCCTCTCCCCCATCCAGAGGAATAGACTTGCCCTCCCGTTCGATGAAGGCATTTTTTCTGGGCCAATAATGAGGACCGAGAACGACCGTTTGCACCTTCTCTCTTTGTACCAACTCCGACAATCTGTTCGCGACGTTGCCGCAGTTTGCAAATTCATCGCGGGCGATCACACCAGGCACCAACGGGCATGCTGGGCCTGTCACGAAATAAGCACTGACCGCTAACCGCCCTTCGTCTGCGAGTTGCTGCAAACGAGGGCCGTAGTGAAACATCGCACTGTTGCCGGCCAGCGCTACTTTGCGAGCGCCTTGGCCGATTTGAGCCACCATGGAATATCCGCGGCTATCATACTCAAGAACCTTCATGCCGTTCGTCGGCGCGTAGGTCTTTTCGAGAGTGGCGGCGTTCATTTTTTCCAGATCGAGGCTGGCGGAAAAACGTTGCGGCACGCCACCCATGACCCATACCGCCAAGCCACAAGCACCAAGCACGGCGACGCAGGCCGCGACGATGTGCGTGCGCCGCAAGCGATTGGAACTAAAGCGAACAGGGCGTTCAATGAAACGGTATGTGGCCCAAGCCAACAGCAAGCTCGCGATCACAATTCCGAAGGCCATAAAAGTGGTCGGGGGCTTCCCTCGGATAACATAAGAGAAGGCGATCAGTGGCCAGTGCCACAGGTATAGGGGATAGCTGATAAGCCCTATGAACACCGCGACGCGATTTGAAAGAATGGTTTTGTTAACAACGGCATTTGATCCGGCCAGGATGACCGCGACCGAACCCGCCACGGGCAGCAAAGCGAGCCAGCCGGGAAAGCGCATATCCGATGCAAGCAATCTCGCGGACATCAAGATGGCTGCCATGCCCGCCAGTGAAATTACATGCTTAAGGCCCGCTTTGAGATTGATATCCGGGCGCCAAGCCAGTGCTGCACCGGCCAGCAGTTCCCAGAAGCGCGAGACCGGCAGGTAGAAATCGCTCGACGTGTCAGTGAGCGAGAGCGCGATATTGACCGCAAAGGAAACCACCAGCAGCCCAACTATCAATCGCCCAATCGCGGCCTTTAGTTTGAAGGCGATCCAAAGCAGCGGTGGCCAGAGGATATAGAACTGCTCCTCAATGCCCAAAGACCAAAGATGCAGCAGCGGCTTTGAAGTAGCGGCACTGTCAAAGTATCCGCTCTCGCTCCAGAGTGCGAAGTTAGACAGGAAGCTGGCCCCGAAAAAGACTTGCTTGCCGAGTTGAGCAAGTTGCGAGGGCATCAACACGACGAAACCATATGCCAACACCGCGGCGAGGCAAACAGCGAGGGCGGGAAAGATGCGCCTGATGCGGCGTCCATAAAAGCCCGCTAAGGAGAACCGGTGCTGCTCGATTTCACTGAACAGGATTTTCGAGATGAGATATCCGGAGATGACGAAAAACACGTCTACGCCAACAAAGCCGCCAGGAAGCCACGCTTCATCAGGGAACGCGTGAAAGATCACCACCGAAAGCACCGCCACCGCTCGCAATCCGTCGATATCGGGGCGATAGTTGTGGGCAAGAGTAGTTGTGTTGATCGGTGCAGTCATTTGGCGATTTGCATGGTGATCAGGCTTTAGCCAATGTTGCGACAGCAAGCAATGAACCGATGAAGACGTTCCAGACCAGTCAGGCCATGTCTGCTCTACCGCTCGAAGCGGACTATCCCAGACAATGAGTACACGCCCTAGCTCGCCGCGGCGGAGCGGTCGGCCAGCGCTTCGCGCAGCTGGCGCTTGATCACCTTGCCGTTGGCGTTGCGCGGCAAGGGCTCGGTCAGGAGGTCGATGGTCTCCGGCACCTTGTAGTCGGAGAGCCGCTCGGCGCACCAAGCTTGCAGCGTCTTGCGTTCGACGGATTCGCGCACCACCACGACTGCATGCACGCGCTCGCCGAGCACCGGGCACGGCTTTGCGATGATCGCGCTTTCAACCACCGCCGGATGGCCTGCCAGCACCGACTCCACCTCGGCGGAATAGATCTTCAGGCCGCCGCGGTTGATCATGTCCTTCTGGCGATCGAACACGCGGACGAACTTGTCCTTGTCGATCGAGCCGAGATCGCCGGAATGCCAGAAGCCGCCGGTAAAATTTTCCGCGGTGGCCTTGGGATTGTTCCAGTAGCCCTTGATGACGGAGCCGCTGTGAATCCAGATCTCGCCGATCTCGCCGCGCGGCATTTCCCTGCCTTCGGCGTCGACGGCGATAATGGTCGCGCCCGGGCACGGCAGGCCGACGCTGTCGATGTGGCTTGCGACAAATTCGGCGGGCATCATGGTCGAGGGCGAGGTCGTCTCGGTCGCGCCATAGCAATTGGCGAGCTGCAGCCCGGGAATCTTCGCCGCCAGCTTTTCGATGGCGGCGATCGGCATCGGCGCGCCGCCAAAGCCGCCGATGCGCCAGCTCGAGAGGTCGTAGTTGTCGAAATCCGGCTGCAGCAGGCAAAGATTATACATCGCCGGCACCATCACCGTGTAGGTGACGCGCTCGCGGGCGGCGAGCTTCAGATACTCGGCCGCCTTGAACTCCGGCATGATGATCAGCGCGCCGGCGCAGCGCGCCATGGAGGTGATGTTGGCGACCACGCCGGTGACATGGCCGAGCGGCACGGCGGCGATCGAGCGATCGGCTTCCGTGAGCTTAAGGCACGAGACGAAAACCATCGAAGAATGGATGACGTTGCAATGCGCAAGCATCGCGCCCTTAGGCTTGCCCGTCGTGCCTGATGTATAGAGGATCATCGCGGTATCCTCTTCGCCGACTTTTGCGGGCGCCGGCAGGGATAAATTGCCCCGCAATGAAGAAAACTGCGACCGGCCCGCATCGTCGTCGACGGCAACGCGATGCTTCAGCTCCGGCACGTCGCGCGCGCCAGGCAGACGATCTGCCAGTGCCGCCTCGTGCACCAGGAGCTTGGCGCCGCAATCGGTCAGCACATAGGCGATCTCGGGCTTCTGCTGGCGGACGCTGAGCAGCACCGTGACCAGCCCGGCATGCGCGGCGGCAAACATCGTCAGCACGAATTCGACGCGGTTGCCGAGCAGCACCGCAACGCGGTCACCGGGCATGAGGCCGAGCTTGGCAAAGCCCGCGGCGATATCTGCGGATTGCGCGACCGCCTCGCGCCAGCTCAGCCGGCGCTCGCCACAGATGATCGCCTCGCCATCGGGATTGCGAACTGCTGCTTCCGCAATCATCGCCCAGATGCTGACGGGCCGCTCGATGAACGCCGGCACCACGCGATCGCCGAAGCGCGCTTCCAGCCGCATGGGGGGAATGGAAGAATGCGACCAGTCCATGGCGCCGCTCCCTTATGTTTTTGTTTTCATTCCGTAGACGTGTTCGGGACCGGGAAAATTACGCGAGCGGACGTCGGCGGCATAGCCCTTGATCGCAGCTTCGATCGCTGGGCCAAGATCGCCATAGCGGCGCACGAACTTTGGCGTGCGCGGCGACAGGCCCAGCATGTCCTCCAGCACCAGCACCTGGCCGTCGCAGGCCGCACTCGCGCCGATGCCGATGGTGGGTGCTGCGACCTTTTCGGTGATCTTGCGCGCCAGGGGCTCGGCGACGGCTTCGATCACGATGGAGAAGGCGCCGGCCTCAGAAATGGCGCGCGCATCGTTCTCGATCGGCTCCCAGCTGCCCTCCTCACGGCCTTGCGCGCGGAACGAGCCGAGCGTGTTGATCGATTGCGGCGTCAGCCCGATATGGCCCATCACAGGGATGCCACGCTGGGTCAGGAAGGCGACCGTCTCGGCCATCCGCTCGCCGCCTTCGAGCTTGACGGCGCCGCATTGCGTCTCCTTCAAGATCCGCACCGCGGAATGAAACGCCTGTTCCTTCGACGCCTCATAGGAGCCGAAGGGCATGTCGACCACAACCAGCGCCTGCTGCGAGCCGCGCATGACCGCGCGGCCCTGCAGGATCATCATGTCCAGCGTCACCGGCACCGTGGTCTCGTAGCCATGCATGACATTGCCGAGGGAGTCCCCGACCAGGATGACGTCGCAATGCCTGTCGACCAGCGCCGCGGTGTGGGCATGGTAGGAAGTCAGCATCACGATGGGGTCGCCGCCCTTGCGGGCGCGAATGTCCGGCGCCGTCTTCCGCCTGATCGCCGCTTGCACCGACATGTCAGGCCCCGATGACGGGAACGCCGATGACGGCGGGATGGAAGGCAAAGGCGAGCGCGAGATAGGCGACGACGCCGACAGCAATCGCGATCAGGTCATTGGTCGGCCCACCCACCGGGATCGGCGGCCCGCTGGCGTCCTTGCGCCGCTTCAGCGAGATGCGGTCGAATACCGCCCAGGCCAGGAACGCGCCGAACAGGATGATCGAGCCGAGATCGCCATTGGCGAGCAGATGCGCCGCCGCCCATAGCTTGATACCCGCCAGCATCGGATGTTTCAGCGTGGTGTAGATGCGGCCGCGGATGTAGGAGGCGACCACCATGATCACCGCCGGCAGCATCAGCGCTACCGTGATGTGCTTCATCGCGACCGGCGGCTGCCAGATGTCGATCCAGCCGGTTGCGCGATACCGCGCAAATCCCCAGACGATCAGCGCCAGGCCCACGGCCGACACCAGGGAATAGAGGATCTTGTATGTGCCCTCACCGGTCGAGGCGATGATCTGCGCGCGAAGCTCGCGCTGCGTGGTGAGCGTGTGCGCGCCCAGGAACACCACAAGGCCCGCAATCATCACCCAAAGTCCCACGGTGTCCCTCCCGTTTTGCGCCCGCTTCCCCCGGCAAGGGCTATCATTTCCGGGGCTTGCAACGCAATGCGTCTGCCGCCTGCCTCATTGCTGCTGTGACGTCTTGCCCAGCGCGCGATTGTCGACATAGCGGATCGCGATCGGCCGGCCCGCGAGCGCGCCGCCAAGGCCATCGGTGAATTTCAGCGGCAGGCAGGCGCCGAGCGAGGCGTTGATGGCCTTCAGATAAGTCGCGCGCGTATCCGCCGACACCCCGGCAGTGGCAAAAGTCACGCGCGGCGTGGCAATCATCTCGCCTGACCGCTTGAAACTGAAACGAACCGACATCTGCATGCCCTCCCGCGCGGCATCCTCCGGCGGCGGCGACCAGCAGGAGCGAAGCGCGGCGAAGAGATCGCCGATGTTGTCGAGGTCGTGGTCGGGCTTTTGATATTTCGCAGCGTCCTGCTCCGGCGGCACGCTCTGGATCGTCAGCCGCAGATCCTGCCCGTAGGGATAATCGATTTCGGGAATGCATGGCCCGTGATTGAACACGCTGCAATAATACGGCGTGCACGGCCGGGGATCGAGCACGCTGCATGGCGTATGCGAGAACGGAATTGGGTTGAGCTGGCGGCTCGTGTCGACCTGGCCCGAGAGCAGGATAGCGAGGAACGGCAGACAGCCGATGATGACGACGCGCCGCAGCATGGAGGCCTCGAAAGCGACACACCGGCACAATGGTGCGCCCGACGCGCTACATCAAGGCATTCGCTGTTCACAACCTCGCGTTCTCAAGCCTTGCCGCGTGGGCCCTCCTTGGTAAGCTAGCGGCCAGGATTTCCCGCCAGTCGTTACCAGCCCATACATGTTCACGCATATCGAGCGACCGACTGAGAGGCCGCCAGTTCCGGCAAAAATCCTTTCCGATTTCGGCTTCCTGTATGCGTCGAGCGGATTCATCGGCTGGCTTTTCGCCGTGACCGCTCCTGTAGCCATCATCCTTGCGGTCGGTTCAGGCGGCGGACTTTCGGAAGGCGAAATCGCGTCCTGGATTTTCGCCGTTTTCTTCATCAACGGCCTGCTCACCATCCTGTTTTGCTGGCTATACCGGCAGCCGCTGGCCTTCTTCTGGACGATCCCCGGCACGGTTCTGGTGGGCCAGTCCCTGACCCATCTGACGTTTCCACAGGTGGTCGGCGCCTATTATGTCACG
>Ga0081540_1000728_pt1 | contig 18127 bp, 17 predicted proteins | sample TabmetS2T1R1_FD_71024 | JGI IMG/M metagenome (GOLD analysis project Ga0081540, IMG submission 71024) | Tabebuia heterophylla rhizosphere microbial communities from the University of Puerto Rico - S2T1R1 | ecosystem: Host-associated > Plants > Roots > Rhizosphere ... | reverse complement strand
CACTCGCCATCGATGCGCACGCGATAGTGACCATCCTTGCTTTCCCAATCGGCATCGTCTACGCGCTTCGCATCACTGCCATCGCAGCACGGCCCCTTTCCACTGCGCAAGCTCTCATACCACCCGTTTAACTCAGGTCGCTCGTGATCGTGAGCGCGAGCAATCGTAGAGACCAACAGCATGACTGCGAAAATAGCGAGCGTTGCATAGCAACAGTCAAAGGCAGCAATCCGATTCAAGCCGATAACTCTTCGGATGGCGGGCGAAGGCGCAAGAGCCGGACTGGTCGACGCATGCGAAACCCGCGTCGGAAATCCGCAACGATGGCCGCGTTCGGTGAGATCCCGCGCCGTATGCTGATGAGCCATGTTCATTTAGCTTCCTTGCTCGTGCGTGGAAGCCGCGGCCCGCTCACCAGTCACACCATGGATGCGGGATGCGCCCACTTAGATCGTATCGCAGAGGTAGATCTTGCTTCGGCTTCTATCAGGTGGTGATCGTAACCGCGTCGGGCCGCTTGCTGCGATTGTTTCGGTCGTGCTCCAACTAGAAGCCTTGCTCGAACGACAATGCCGACTGACTCTCGTTCTATGCCGCATTTCCTCTTCATGTGCTGAGCATACTGGGCTCAAGGGTGGAGATCGTGGTCGCCCGCTATTGAACCGCCCGCTTGCGGTGACTTTTTCAAGCTTGCTGGATTGTAGCGAAGCTGACTTGAAGGTCGGAGAGAAGCACTACAGATCGCATTGCGCTTAGTGTAGCTCTTTTCGCAGGAGACAGAATCATGGTCGATCAAGAAGTAGTTGGCAGTCAGCTCAAGACGGATCGCTTCCCCTTCCAGAGTGAGGGCGACATCACGCTGGCGGTCCGCAATGCGAACTACACGCTAGGGCCGGTGATGTTGCACATCGCCATGGAGCCCGGCGCGGTCATTCCTGCACATCTCCACAAAGGCATGGCCGAGGCACTCTATGTGGTTGAGGGCGACTTCACCAACGAGGGCAAGCAGTACCAAGCAGGCACTTCGTTGCACTTCAAAGCGGGCAAGGAACACGGCCCGCACTCCACCAAGAACGGGTGCAAACTACTCGTCCTCTGGACAGAACGCACTGCGAATGGGGCGGCAAATCTCGCAGACTTCGTGATCGCCAAAGAGGCACCTTAACGGCATTGCGCACGGATCCGGACGGCAAGCACCAGGCCGGTAATGAGAACCGATTTGTCTAAGTCTGCAGCGGGGCGACCGTCCTTTGGCGAGGTCAAGAGAACGGCGTGATCGGTCGCTCCCGCAGCACCCCATCGATGTACAGGTCGACGTGCTCGTTGTAGAAGCTGAGCAGGTTTTCGATCTTCGGGCACTCGGGAATTGGCGCCGGATAACTCCACACGATGTCCTTGACGAGCTTGTCGCCCACCCGAGCCGACCAGTGGCGCGCCACACCTTTATACGGGCATCGCGTGACAGTCTCGGTGGACTCGAGCAGATCCATGCGCACGTCGAGTTTCGGAATGTAATAGCGGGTCGGCAGCCCCGTTTCGAAGAGGAGGATGGGTCGGCGAGTTTCAGCCAGTGTCACGCCTTCAATCTCCACGCGCACGTGCCTCGAGCTGTGGACGGTGTCAACTCTTGTGTACGGATCTCGAGGATGAACGAAGACCTGCTCGTCCTCCTCGAACCACGCGTCCATCTCATTCCAGTAAAAAGTGAGGTGACCTTCCAGTGCGGCTCGATCGCCGGTCGATTTGCTGTAGGCGCGGGCCGCGTTGTGAGCGCTGCGGTCCTTTACCACCAGCCGCCAGCGAATGGTGTCCGCCGGTTGCTGTGACTGCTCCAGATATTCCATTCGGACATCCGCAATCGGAAACCAATAGGCCGGCGGCCGCTTCGTTTCATAGACGAGGAGAACGTGCTCGCTGTCTGCGATCAGCTCGCCACTAAAGTACGTCCGAACCCGGCGAGGGCTGCGTTCGATGTGTACTCCCTCCTTCAGCCGGGCTCGCTCCTCTGCAGCCGGAGCGACTGGTCGTGCGAGTGTCTCAATCATCTCGAGTCTCCTTCCTTTGGACCGCAGATCAGGCCCGACGAGCCGCGCGCGCAATGGAGAAAGCTGCGCGTCCGATCGCGCCGCAACTAGCTGTAGCGAACTCAAATCCCGCCAAGCCCTGAGGGCCGTCGCGTCGACTGCCAATGATCATCATCTTCCGTCGATGTTGTCGCTTCAGTGGCGGATGACCGCTGACGTAAACCCAATCCGAAGCCGCTACCGGCCATGGCAGGTGGTCGATAGTGTAGATACGGGGCTGCCGCGGGGTGACGCGCATCCGCGATTGCTTTGGCTTTTTCATTCTTAACGCAATCGAGCTGACGTCTATCATCGCTTTCACCTGAACCTAATAGTCACTTGGCGCACCACCGTACGCCAACCTTCACCCTGACGGCGGAAAAGAGAAGCGGACTCTCTCACGTGATTTGTTGAACAAAATGCCTTGGTGAAGCTCATGAAGCGCGCCGCAGTTGCGATGGCGAAACGATGGCGGCGAGCAGTACTGCGAGAATGCCGGTCAAAAAGATTCCGTCAAACGTCCCAGCGCCGCCAATCGAAGCTATGGGCGCGCCGAGGCTCCCGATCCTGCTTAGATTGAGAAGATCCGCGCCAATCAGCGTTCCCATCGATCCGCCCACATAGGCCAGCGGTGCTGCAAATTCCCGAGAGAGCAGGAGGGCAAGAATCGCCGTACTGACGACAGGCACGAACACCGGAACGGCGATTCCTATTCCGGGCACCGGGGTGGCCAACCAATGGATAATGGCGGCGATTGCCGCCGTGGCGATGGCTGCCCTGATCCAGAGGTCATATCGAATAAGCAGATAGGCGGACATCAATGTCGGGATCACGGCGCCGCCGACATTCACGGCCAGAATGGTGCCACGCGAAACTACAACCGGCACCACATAGCGCATGCCAAAAAAGTCCACGATCTCCCCCGACCTGACCGGTGGACCGGTCAGCTCAGTGATCGGAACGTTGATGTAGCTGCCGATCAATGAGCCGAACAGGAGCAGAAACGCGGCGCCCGGACCCACTCCCAGTCGCATATAGGCATATCCGAGGATTCGCAGCTGGATCAGGATGACTAGCACCACAGCCAAAAAGACCAGGATCGAGAATGATCCCGGTGTCAGCGGCAAATAGTGAAACTGGCTATCCAAAATCGGTGCCCTTGCTTGGCTTGACTGGGCCGCTCATTAGTTGGGAGATCGCTCACATGATCACAAGGATTATGCCGCGCAATTGAACATTCAAAATCGCGACTCTATGGCTCTGGCCGTTGCGACCGGTCAAGCGAGTTGGACCAAGACTCCAAACGGCTTCGCGTTCATTTTACGGGTGAACAGTTGCGCAAAACCATTTGGTATTCGCGGCCCGACAAGCGATGATGCAGCCGTCAGCTTACTGTTTCAGTCTGCCTCGTTGTGGGCCGGATCGCAGGAAATTGATCTGCGGTCAACGTCTCGCGGGCCAGTAGCAGGCGGCCGCCTTCGTCGAGATCGGCGCTCCGTGTGCGTAGGATGGCAGTCGCCTGCTCGAAGGCCTTCGTGATGATGTCCCGCACAGCCACGTCGATCTCGCGCTCGGTCGTCTCGGAGGCTTCGACGCCGCTGGCCGAAGTCCCAAGGAACGGCTGTGGCGGTGCTGAATAGGTGCGCTGGCCCACCGTCTCATCCATGCCGAACCGGGTAACCATCTGCAGCGCGATCTCGGTCGCACGCTGCAGGTCGTCGGCCGCGCCGGTGGAGACCTCGCCGTCGAAGATCAGCGCCTCCGAAGCCCGCCCGCCCATCAGCACGGCGATGCGGTTGGCGAGATCGTGGCGGGCGAGCACGAAGCGATCCTCGGTCGGCCGCTGCATGGTGTAGCCGAGCGCGCCGACGCCGCGCGGGACGATCGAAACCTTGTGCACCGGATCGACGCCAGGAAGGCTCGCGGCGACCAGCGCATGCCCCATTTCGTGATAGGCGACGCGGCGGAGTTCCTCCAGGCCCAATACGCGGCTCTTCTTTTCCAGTCCCGCCACGATGCGCTCGATCGCCGCGGTGAAATCGGCGAGCGTCACCGCTTCGGCGGTGCGCCGGGTCGCCACGATGGCGGCCTCGTTGACCAGATTGGCAAGATCGGCACCAGTGAAGCCGGTGGTCAGTCCGGCGATCTGGTCGAGGTCGACGCCCGGGGCCAGTCGTATTTTGGCCACGTGTACCTTGAGGATTTCGAGCCGGCCGGAGCGGTCGGGCCGGTCGACCAGTACCTGGCGGTCGAAACGGCCTGGCCTCAGCAAGGCCGGATCGAGTACCTCCGGCCGGTTGGTGGCGCCTAGCAAGATCACGCCCATCATCGGGTCGAACCCGTCGAGTTCGGCAAGCAGCTGATTGAGCGTCTGCTCCTTCTCGTCATAGCCGCCGAGAGCGCCGGGACTGCGGCTACGGCCGAGCGCATCGAGCTCGTCGATGAAGATGATGCAGGGCGCTGCCTTTCGCGCCTGCTCGAACAGATCGCGCACGCGCGCCGCGCCAACGCCGACGAACATCTCGACGAACTCGGCGCCCGAGATCGAGAAGAATGGCACGCCCGCCTCGCCGGCCACCGCGCGCGCCAGCAGCGTCTTGCCAGTGCCGGGCGGACCTACCAGCAGGATGCCCTTCGGGATACGCGCGCCGAGCCGGCCAAAGGACGTCGGATCGCGCAGGAAGGCGACCACTTCCTGCAGCTCAAACTTCGCCTCGTCGACGCCGGCCACGTCCCTGAAGGTGGTCTTGGTGTCGGTCTCGACATAGACCTTGGCGCGCGACCTGCCGATCGACATAAGGCCGCCAAGGCCCTGGCGTTCCGCCATACGGCGGAACCCGTAGATCCAGATCAGATAGAAAATGAAAATCGGCAGCACCCAGGACAGGATGGCGGAGAGCAAGGTCGACGACGGCGCGCCGGTGATGGCGACACCGTGGCCGCGCAGCTTGTCGGCGAACTGGGGATCGACGCGGACCGTGTAGAACATCTTTCGGCCGTCCGGGAACGGCTCCTTCAGGATCCCCTGGACGGTCTCCTGTCCGACAAGCACTTCCGCGATCTTGTTCGCGTCGACGAGCTGCTCAAACTGGCTATACGGAATCGTCTCCACCTGAGTTAAGCGCAGCCACAGGAATTGGACCAGCATCACGCCGAGAAAGGCCGCAAAGATATACCAGACCGCAAACTGGTGCTTGCGCTCTTCCGGCTCCTTCGGCATGGGGCTTTTCGTCCCGCTTTTGCCCGGCCCGGCGCTAGGTGCATCGCCATATCCAAGCAATTTCAGGAATCGCCAACGCGGCGCGGATTTTTGCCTGTCCTTCGACGGCTGATCGAGCATGTCGGTTTCCGTCGGCGACATGTCTCACATCGCCACTCTAGCTGATCCATCACCATTCATACTTAGGATTCTACAAGTATGGAGTCCAGCGTACCGGCGCCGGATTCGAGCAAGACCAAACAAAGCGCAGCAAACGACAAACGGTGTGAACGCTTGCGCCCTTGAAAGCCTGACGTTTACCTATGTGAGCCGTTGATCTCGATTGTCTCAGGCTACACGCGTCGGAAAAGTCGCCGCGCCGCGCCGAAAGCGCTTCACGAGTCACGCAAGATTGGCCGAACTGCAGCAATCGCGGGCAAGCGAATGGTGCAAGGTCCGGGTATGACAAGGTATCGCCGGACGATCGCAAGAGGAAATCCGGTGCAACGCCCGTCTCAGATTCCGCAAGGCCGGTGTTGCGCGCGGAAAACATAGGAAGCCACTTCCGCGCTCGCAGTGCGCATGCAGCCACATTCTTGGCCTTCAAATGGGAGGAGTGATCAAATGAACGACGATGCCCTGCTTTCAGCGCCGCGCCGCAACGTCCTCACCGGGATCGGAGCCGCCGCGCTTGGCGGTGTGGTGGCAGGTGTTGTCGGGCGAGCCGCGTCTGTACAAGCTCAAGAAAGCAAGCGCGGCGCTGTGGTGCCATCTATCCTCGCGTTCGATGTCAATGAATCGATGCTCGACATCCATCACCTTGACCCGTTATTCCAGCGGTTATTCGGCGACAAGAAGTTCGTGAACGAGTGGTACGCACAGCTCGTCCTCTACTCGGAGGCTGTAACCCTGGCGGGAGGGCCCTACACGCCATTCTTCAACTTGTCACGGGCCGTGCTGAAATTGATGGGTTCGGTCCACAGCGTCTCGATTCGGCAGGCCGATATTGACGAGCTTGGAATGCTTTCGGCCACTATGCCTGCGCATGCCGACGTGCCGGCCGGACTGAAGCAATTGAAGGACGCCGGCTTCCAACTGGTTACGCTGACCAACTCGCCGTCCGATGCGCAAGTCAAGCAATTGAAGTCGGCGGGTATAGACGGCTGGTTTGATAAGTTATTAAGCGTCGATCGCGTGCGCCGATACAAGCCCGCGCCACAGGTTTACCACATGGCCGCAGAGGAGTTGAATGTGCCGACGGCCGCGATTTGCTTGGTGTCAGTCCACGTATGGGATGGCCTCGGCGCGCAAAACGCCGGCTGTCAGTCAGCGCTGGTCGCAAGACCCGGCAATGCTCCGCCGCCTACGCTTGACGTGCCAGGGTGGCCTGCACCCGCAGCCGTTGGGCCGGATCTCCCGAGTGTGGCCACGCAATTGATCAAGCTGTGGCGTTCATAGCCCTGTCGCCAAATTTGCGTGCATCGGGAAGTCGCGTCCCGCACCGATAATTCAGGGTCTGAGAACAAGGCGCCGCCCTATGAAGAAGGACAACAAGCGACACGGGATTTGTCGGCGCGAGCTATTGGCTGGCGCTGCCTATCTCGCTCTCGGGACTTCACGTTCCAGTGCAACGGTCATCTTCGATCATCTTCCGTGGATACCTAACGCGGGCAACCCACCGCCCGCCGCTAAGGTGGGCCCTTGGCTTTTCTTCACCGGTGATGAAGGCAGAACAGCCGAAGCGCTCGCCGACCGCATTATCCCTCCCGACCCGGAGACGCCCGGCGGCAAGGATTCCGGGTGCGCTGTATTCCTCGATCGCCAGCTCGCCGGCCCTTACGGGCGCCAGGATGGCCTCTACGTCCGTCCGCCCTTCCTGAACGGCGCGAAGAACCAGGGCCACCAATCCAAAAAGGGGCCAGCGCAGGAGTACCGTGACGGTCTCGCGGCGCTTGACAAGGGCTGCAAAGCGCAATTTGGCGACAAGGCCTTCTTCGAACTCTCCGTCGGCGACAAGGACCGCGTCCTCGCTCGCCTCGAGAGCGGAGAATTCAAACTCGACGGCATCGACGGCAAAGCTTTCTTCGAACAGGTGGTCAAGGACGTTCAGATGGGATTCTTCGCCGACCCGATCTATGGCGGCAACCGCGACATGGTCGCGTGGAAAATGATCGGCTTCCCCGGTGCTCGCTACAACTATCTGGATTGGGTCAGCCGACACAACGAGAAATTCCCCTTGCCGCCAGTCAGCATGACAGGGCGCGCCGAATGGACGACGGGAACGCAGAGGTAAACTCATGGCCAGAAGACTTCCAAGAAAGGACGTCGTCATCATCGGGCTCGGCTGGACCGGATCCATCATGGCCAACGAACTGACCGACGAAGGTCTCGAGGTGATGGCAATCGAGCGCGGACCGTGGCGCGACGCTCCGACCGACTTTCCGCCGACCTACATGCAAGACGAATTGCGTTACCGCATCCGACACGAATTGTTCTTGCGACCCGATCAATTGACATTCACGTTCCGGAACAAGATGGACCAGACGGCTCTCCCGATCCGGAGTTGGGGAGCATTCATGCCGCCCAACGGTGTCGGCGGCGGAGGGGTACATTGGAATGCCGAGATGTGGCGTTTCCTGCCATCCGATTTCGTGCTCAAGACGTACCTGACGGAAAGGTACGGCGCTTCCTTCCTTCCTGAAGATATGACCATCCAGGACTGGGGCATCACCTACGACGAACTCGAGCCGTTCTACGACCGCTTTGAATATCTCTGTGGGACGTCCGGCACTGCGGGCAACCTCCGTGGCAAGATCATGGAAGGTGGCAATCCGTTCGAGGGCCCGCGATCCCGCCCGTATCCGACTCCCGCACAGGCCCAACCGTTCAGCCACACTCTGTTCGGAAAGGCGGCGCGCGAACTGGGCTACAAGCCGTTTCCGCAACCATCGGGTAATCTGTCGCAAGCCTATACGAACCCGCTCGGGATGAAGATGGGGCCATGCACATATTGCGGCTTCTGCGAATGGTTCGGTTGTAGCAACTATTCGAAGGCGAGCCCGCAGACCACGATCCTTCCTTATCTCGTTCGCAAGCCGAACTTCGCGGCGCGCGACAACTCGGAAGTCATCAGGATCAACGTCGACAAGTCAGGGAAGAAGGCAACGGGCGTCACGTTCGTTGATTCAAGCGGTCAAGAGTGGGAGCAGCCGGCCGAACTCGTAATTCTTTCGGCATTTGCGTTGTTCAACGTGCAGCTTCTTCTGCACTCGCAGATCGGTCGTCCATACGATCCCACAACGAAGACAGGCACTGTGGGACGAAACTACACTCACCAGACTGTCTCGACCGTGAACGGCTTCTTCGACCCGAAGAAATTCAACTTCAATCCATTCATTGGGTCGGGGTCAATCGGAATGTGTATCGATGAGTTTAATGGCGACAATTTCGATCATGGACCGTATGGCTTCGTCGGCGGCGCGTATTTGGGGCAAGTGCAGACGGGCGCACGGCCGATCGAAAGCACGCTTGTTCCGCCAGGTACGCCAAAATGGGGCGCGGCCTGGAAAAGCGCCGTCAAGGAGAACTACCTGTCAACCGTCAAGCCGGGTGCGGGCGTGCACGGCAGCTTCTACGCCTATCGGGACATCTATCTCGACCTCGATCCGACCTACAGCGACCGATTTGGTCGTCCGCTGATGCGCATCACGATGGATTTCAAGGAAAACGAGATCAAGCAGAACAAGTTTCTGACCGATAAGTTCGCGGAAATCATCAGGGCCATGGGCGCAAACAAGCTCGCCGTGCTTTACCGCAAAGGGCCGTACGACATCACCACCTATCAGACAACGCATTTGAACGGCGGCGCTGTGATGGGGAGCGATCCCACCACGAGCGTGATCAATCGGTATCTTCAAAACTGGGACGTACCGAATCTGTTCGTCCTCGGCGCCAGCGCATTTCCGCAGAACCCCGGCTACAACCCCACATTGACGGTTGGAGCCCTCACCTATTGGGCCGCAGCAGCGATCCGAAACAAGTATCTGAAGAGCCCGGGGAGACTTATCGATGCCTAGGCGATTGCGTTACTCTCTCGCCACGGCCGCCCTTCTCTTGAGCACGGGCTCGTCCTTCGCGGGCGACGCGGGCCCGCAAGAGTTCACGCAAATCGAGCGGGGACGATATCTGACCGTCCTTTCAGACTGCGGAAGCTGCCACACGGTTCCGGGCAGCAACCAATCGTTGGCCGGCGGCCGCCCGATCGAGACTCCCTTTGGCAACATCGTCGCGCCGAATATCACACCTGACCTTGAAACGGGCATCGGCAGCTGGACCGATGAGCAATTCGACGCGGCAATCCGAAAGGGGATACGACGCGATGGTTCGCGCCTCTACCCGGCGATGCCCTACAACGCCTATACGAAGATGTCACGCGACGATGTGCTCGCGATTCGTGCCTATCTGAATACGGTGACGCCGGTCCGCAATGCCGTCGTCGCAAATACTCTGCCGTTCCCGTTCAACATCCGCGCAACGATGCGCGTGTGGAACGCCCTTTACTTCAAGGAAGGCGACTATCGACCGGATCCAAAGAAGTCAGTCGAATGGAATCGCGGGGCATTTTTGGTCGATGGTCCAGGTCATTGTGGCGCTTGTCATACGCCAAAGACCTTTCTCGGTGGCGACAAGACTGAGCAATACCTCCGGGGCAGCTACCTTCAGGGTTGGTCGGCTCCCGACATAACAAACGATGCGCGCCTCGGAGTGGGTAATTGGTCAAGAGAAGACTTGGTTTCCTATCTGAGGTCCGGCCACAATCGCATCACAGCGGCGACCGGCCCGATGGGCGAAGTGGTGACTCTGTCGACGGCGCATATGACGGATCCTGACCTCAATGCCATCGCGACCTATTTGAAATCGTTGCCTGGCAAGAGTGTCACCGCCTCTCCTCTTCCCGCCAACGATCCGGCGATGATCGCGGGCGCTGCGATCTATCGGGACCAATGCTCGGCCTGCCATGGTCTGAACGGCAAAGGCGTCCGTGAACTCTTTCCGTCCATCGCTGATTCTTCGATGGTCAGATCGGAGGACGCCACGACGTCGATCCGGATCGTTCTGAGGGGCGCCCGAAGCGTCGGGACGAAGACTCAGCCCACGGCATCCGGAATGCCCTCCTATGGTCAGCAACTCGACGACAACAAGGTCGCAGCCGTTCTCACCTACATGCGAAACAGTTGGGACGGAGCAGCCACGCCAGTCGCGTCTGAGCAAGTCTCGAAAGTGCGGCGCGATACCGCGCTTCGACCGGACTAGCAGGTTCCGCCGCTGGCGGCTTCCGCGCCTGCAGGCGGCGTGGCTGCACGTAATTTCCGTTGCTTACCGCTCAAACAAGCAGATCCCTGTCACCACCACCGGTCGGGCCAGATATCTCCTTCATTAGCGCCTCGCGCGACGAGATTGTGCCAAGCAAATGCAAACATTGCGAGCAGCAGTGCGCCGATGCCAACTGGCACAATCAGAAAGCTCCAGGACATGTTATTGACGACAACAACCAGCGGATCGATCCCGGCAGGCGGGTGAAACGTGCCGGTCAGATGCATTGCGATCATTGCCAAACCGACAGCGACGGCGGCGGCCCACGGCGCCGGGCCGCACAATTTCACAACCAGCAGTCCAACGAGTGTGGAGACAATGTGACCGCCGACAAGGGCACGAGGTTGCGCCGGTTCCGCCTTTGGTGAACCCAATACTGTTACGATCGACGTCGCGAATGGAATCGCGAAAAGCGGAAATGCCCTCTCAATGGAGAACGCCTCCATGCTCCCGATGGCAATTGCGCCCCCGGCCGCACCGGCGAGGATCGCGGATAGTTGAGGTCGGTCGAGCATCCTGGCCTGTGGCATCATCGATTCAGTTGCGCCGGCGAGCAACGTTGTCGCCCCGCGCTAGCATTTCAACAGGATCTAGGCCTCGGTCGGCACGTTATCACACTTTGCGGTAACCGCGCTCCTGCAGCACCCAGCTGTTGCCGTCCGGATCCGAGAAGTCGGCGAAGCTGGCGTAGTCCCCGCGCGCGGGGTCGAGCCCGGGTGCGAAGCCTCCGTCCCAGGCACCGACGGGGATCTTGTGCCGGATCTCGCCGACATCGACGCCACGTTCGAGCAGGCGGCTCCGCGCCGTCTCGAGGTCGGTTACGACGAGATAGACCTTGCGAAGGGATCCGGCAGGCGCGTCCGTAAGTCCGCGCCCGATCTGTATCGAGCAGCTGGAACCCGGCGGCGTTAGCTGTACGACACGAAACGCGTTGTTCGGTGAATAGTCGACGTCGAGCGCGAAGCCGACCTGATCGACATAGAACCGCAGCGCCCGCTCGAGATCGCTCACCGGCAACGTGACCACCTCGACGGAGGACTTCACGTCGGCCATGCTGGTTGTGTTCATCGCACTCGCCTCGTCAGTTCAAGGATTCATAGATCGATGACGACGTCACCGACCGGTTGGGAGCAGCAAATGAGAAGGTTGCCGTCCGCGGGGTTCTCGAGAGGCTGCGGTGCATAGGCGACATCGCCCGAAACCAGACCGCTCTCGCAGTTGTGACAGACACCGGTCCGGCACGACCAGCGGACCGGCACGTCGCACGCCTCGGCCAGCTCCAAAATGCTTTGGTAAGCTGCCGCCTTCCAGTGTACCGCGATGCCACTTCGGGCGAACGACACCAGCGGTCCGGTGCTGGCGGCATCCCTGGGCAAATGTGGAGCTCGCGTCGCCGTGCCGACGACGCCAGGAGTCATCGGCTCGCTGCCGCTGAAGATTTCGACATGAATCCGCTCCAGTGCCACGTCCAGGGCTGCGAGCGCCTCTTTCATGTCTGCCATGAATCGAGGCGGTCCGCAGAGGTAGACATCCGCCTCTCTGGGGATGCCGACCACTTCGAGGACCGATCGCGACAGGTGACCGACAGCGTCAAAATCCTCGCCTATCTTGTCGCGCGATCCCGGCCTGCTGTAGCAAACATAGCTGCGGCCCTGGGCGAGCGCGGGCATCAGGCGGCGGACTTCGTCGGCAAATGGATGATGCTCGCGGTCGCGAGCCGCGTGCAGCCAGAAGATCTGCAGTGTCGAGCGGGATTCTGCCAGCGCGTGCAACATCGCCAGAACAGGCGTCGCCCCGATTCCTGCGCTGAGCAATATCAAAGGCCGCTCGCCAGACTGCAGAATGAAGCTTCCGCGCGGCGAGCTGACGTCGAGAAAATCGCCCAGGCGGACATGCTGCCGCAGGTAGCTTCCAGCTGCCCCATTCGGCTCGATCTTCACGCTGATCCGGTAGCGGTCCGTCGAGAGCGGGCCCGAGAGCGAGTAGCTGCGAAAGAACGGCGGACCACTGCCATTTTGAAGTCGCAGGACCACATACTGACCGGGCAGAGCCTTTCGCAATGGTTGACCGTCCGGATGCCGCATCGACAGGGAGAGGACGTCTTCGGACTCCCGTTCGATCGCCGCCACTACGAGCGCCTGAAATCCTGGTGCAGCCGGATACGAAGCTGCGGCTGGCGCAAGGCCCGGGTTGCCACTCCCTGCAGCAGTCTTTTGGCTCTTCAGCAGCGCCTCAAATGACCAACGCCATCCGGGCGAAAGCGCCTCGATCCGCAAAGCACGCTCCAATCGATCGCGCGGATGATCAGGCGAATACAGCAGCGCATTAACCTCTGCGACAGTCATTCGCTCGCTCGCCTCTCCCACCTTGACGATAGTGTCGCCAGCGCCCACCTCGCCCTCTTGCAGAACGCGGAAATAGAATCCCGGCCGACCGCTGGATGTCAGCAATGCCGGCATCCGCGGCTCGTTCGTCCGAATACCAACGCGATAGCAGGTGACGCGGGGTTGGGTGACCTCGAACACGGCGTCGCCGATTTGATAACGGTCGCCGATGCAAACGGCATCGTCGGGCAATCCTTCGACCGTGAAGTTCTCGCCGAACTGCCCGTGGACGAAGTCGGTCCGCTTCAGCTTCTCCTGCCAGTAACGATACGACTCGATCTGGTAGACGAAGGCGGCTCGCTGCTCACCCCCGTGGCCGCACGGATCACCTTGACCGTCTCCATCCAGATTCAACTGGCCGATCCGGCAGCGGCCACGCACCGGATTTTTCCAGATCCCGGTGCGTACGGTGCGACCGTTCCACTCCATATCGCGCGGAAGCCCGACGTTCACCGACAGCAGTCGAGCCATGTACCGCTCCGCTTTGATGGTGACCGGAAGTACTCCTAGCCCCGCGCAGCCGCTGCAGGCGCGGCACCGGCTGCTTGCTCGTGGACGACCTCGGCGACGTCGAGGTTGCGGTCGGGACCGTGCGGAACCACCGTCTGGCCCGGCTCGAGATTAAGCTGCTTTCCATCGAGATGTACCGAGACGATATCCGGTTCGAACGACACCAGATTAGAGATGTCGCGTACGCCGGGATAGGCGTCAGGATAGAACCATGCCGCCAGTCGTGCGTCATCGATGGAGTAATAGCTGCAAAGCCCCTTGTACGGACAGAACGTCTGAAGTTTCACGGGAGTAAGGGCCGACTCATCGATGTCGGCGCGTGGAACATACCAGCGCGGTGCAAAGCCCGACTCGTAGAGGACCACCGGTTGCTTTGTATCGGCGACGATTCGATCGCGATGGCGGACCACGAGATGGCGTGTGGTCTTTCGAATGTCGATGCGGTGGTAGGGGTCAGCGGCATGGCCCAGGATCCTTTCGTCTTCTTCGTAGAAAGCATCCATGGCGCGCCACGCGAACGCGACGCAGGCTTGTAATTCGCTCGCGTGAGCAGGCACGCCCGTGTGTTGCCACGCCCCTCGCTGCGCAATGTGTTGTCCGTCCGCGCGGACGCTGTACCAGAATGTGGGTCCGAGATCGGGATGCTGGGTGGTTTGCTCGGTCTGTTCCAGGACGTTTGGAGAAACGTCGGTCTCAGGGAAATAGGCTACCGGATAGCGGCCAGGTTCGAACAGCAGCAGGACGCGCTCGCTGTCGGCGATCCAGCGCCCCCCGAAACGCACGCGCATGCGCCGGCGCAACCGCTCGACGTACAATAATCTCTTGGGCAGCGGTTCCGGCACGAGGAATCGGCCGATTGCTCCCGTTGAGAGCGGCCCTTGTTGCCAGGACAGTCCCATCGCTCTCCCCCCTAGGTGTTGCTGATCGAGGGCGGTACACGTCCACCCGGAATATCTTATCTGGAACGGGGAGCCGACGCCGAAGTTCCAGGAGTGCAGAGTGCGGGCGGGACGAACGGCTTCTCAGGATGCAGCTCGATAACCCGGTGAATCCAGCGCATTCATCCAGCCGGAGATGGCCCGCCCGATCTCGTCCGGTGAATCTTCCTGGACGAAATGGAGCCCTGCGATCGTCACCTCGGTCTGCGCCGGGAAGCTGCGGGCCAGGTCGAGAACCGGGCCGTGGGCTAGGATTCCACCGGGCTCGGCCCTCAGGAACAGCTTGGGAACATTGCTCGTCTTAAGCCAGTCTGCGTAGGCGGTCACGATGGCAGTCACATCGGCGGGCTCGCCATCGATGGGAATCTGCCGGGGCCAGGTCAGCGTCGGCCGTCGCCCCTCGCCAGGCTCGGCGAATGGCCGTCGGTACTCCGCCATATCCTCGTCGGACATCTTGCGCAGGATGGCTCCCGGCAGGATCTTCTCGATGAAGAAATTGTTTTGCAGGACCATTTCCTCGCCCTTCTCTGAACGAAGCCCCTGCAAAGCGTGACGCATCTCGAACTTGTCCCAGTGATCCCAGTACTGCGGCCCCATGATCGCCTCCATATACGCGATACCCTTCACGGCCTTGCGGTGGCGATTGGCCCAATCGAAGCCGAGAGCCGAGCCCCAGTCATGGATGACGAGGGTGACCCGTTCGCGCACATCCAGGGCCTCAAGCAGGGCGTCGAGGTAGCGGCGGTGCTCGACGAAGCGATACGAGTCGCGGCCACTGTCAGGCAACTTCTCGGAGTCGCCCATGCCGATCAGGTCGGGGGCGATGCAGCGGCCTAGTGGCTGAAGATACGGCAACACGTTGCGCCAAAGGTATGAGGAGGTGGGATTACCGTGTAGCAGCACGATGGGATCGCCCGCTCCCACTTCCACATACGCCATCTCGCGGCCCAGGACCCGCTGCCGCTTCTTTTTGTACGGAAATGCCGGAGAGATCATGTTCGCTTCTCCCAGTACAATCGGGCACAGCGACACCGCGAGAGCCTAAGCCCCCGAACACAGCGCTGCCGCGTATACCGAACACTCTTACTCGGACCTAGTACCATTCGCTTGCCCCCAATTGATGCGGTTTAGCGAATCTTGCTTGACTCATGAGCGCCTTTCGGCGCGGGTACACCATAAAGCCCGTGGACCACGGTTTGATAAGAGCGTATTGGATTTCCGGGAGCGCAGCAGGAGCTGCGCAAGCTGGGGTTGCCACCCTGTCCGGACTAAGTGACAGGAAGTTACTGGATACTGATGCTACGCGCGGCGAGATCGACTCCCATCGGCGTGTGTGTGAGCCATCAGACCATGGTGAACCCAGCATCGCTGCGCCGATGCTCACTCAGAGGTTACTCCGAGCAATGCTATGAAGGTCTGCTCGCCTTCACTTTCCGACTGTTCGACCCCACGTGGCCATCGCAACCAAGTGCTCGCAGCTATGCCTACTTCACCTCTCAGCGCCGCGATGAATACGGGCATATCGTAGGATTTTGCGGTGAAGAGTCCATTCATAGCGATCATCGACGACGACGAGTTACTTTGCTCGTCACTCGCAGATCTAATGCGCTCGGTCGGCTATATCGCCGAGCCTTTTTCCTCCGCGGAGATGTTTCTGGGCTCGCGCCATTTGCTCAGTGCGGATTGCATCATTGCCGATGTTCATATGCCCGGAATGGGCGGGCTCGACCTCCTCAGTAAACTCCACAAACAAGGCGTCCTGACGCCGGTGATTCTCATCACGGCTTTATCCGATAGCCAACTTGACGATGATGCAATCTCGGCCGGCGCACAGTGCCTTCTCCGAAAGCCGTTTGAGACAAGTTCTCTGTGTGAATGCGTCGAGAGGAGCCTTCGACGGCACTAAGCCGCTCCCAAATGGTCAACCAAATCGGGAAGGATCACCATGTTGACGCGAAATGCGACGCCTGACCGGCTGAGCGCATTCTCGGACGGCACAAGGCGAACAGGATTGCCCAAACCACTTCCGTTGGTTTGGGGAAAACGCCGAAAACGAGAGGAAAATCAGAGCGGAAGTAGTGAGGCTGCGCTCCCTAGGGGAATCGAACCCCTGTTTCAGCCTTGAGAGGGGCAAATAATGGGTCCGTCTCCATCCGCCACCGTTCGCCGACATCCAATTTTTTCAATAGGTTGAATGCCCATAGTTCAGTATCGTTCACTGACGTACACGCATATTCGACCAATATTCGACGTATACGGTGCGACAAACGCTATGTCGAAGACACTCACCGAGGCTCAGGTCACGACGGCTAATGCGCGCTCCAGGCTCGAGCCTGGCGTGCATTGGCGTCGCCTCGATGCCGAAGCGCATCTGGGCTATCGCAAAGGAAAACAGAGCGGTGTTTGGTTTGTCCGGTGGCGTAATCACCACAAAGGCGGCAACTACAAGCAGGTGTCACTCGGCGTCGCCAACCACATCAATGACAAGCCCGCCGCCGGGATTCTGACGTTCGAACAGGTCGTGAGAACGGCACGAGAGGCCGTAGCTCGAGCCAGAACAGAAGCCGCGTCGCAGGCCGCGGGCCCAGTTCCTACCGTGCGATCGGCCGTTGAATCCTACATCATGGAACGCGACGCTCGAGAAAGACGCCGGACAGGTCGCGACGTCCGATCCGACGCCGCTACCAAGCTGCGGCGCTACGTTCTTGGTCAAGAAAAGCGCGGCAATCAGGAAGCTGCGGAAGCTGCTCCTCTCGCATCGGTGTATCTGCATGCCTTGACAGAAAATGACTTGATAACGTGGCGTGAGGGTTTGCCAGAGGACTTGAAGGTCACGACCAAGCAGCGGTTCGTGAATGACCTCAAGGCCGCACTAAACGCCGCGTGGCCGCGGCTTTCCGTAGATCGGAAGAAACTAAACCCGACGTTCCTCGCCATTGTGAAGGCCGGCTTCAAAGCCGAGCGGATCGATGATGATGATGTCGTGTCGGTTGCTCGGGATAACCAGATTCTCACGGATGAGGAGGTTGGCGGCATCCTTCAAGCTGCGTGTGAAGTCGATCAGGAGCTAGGATTTGACGGCGATCTATATCGGATCGTCGTATGTCTGGCCGCGACCGGCGCGCGGTACGCCCAGGTCAGGCGAATGCGCGTGGGCGACATACAGGTTTCGGCACGGCGTCTGATGGTGCCGGGCTCTTACAAGGGCGCGGCGGCAATAGCGGTTCAGACCCGGTCCCGGTGGGCGACGATGTGGTTGAGGTGCTTTTGCCCGCAGTCGCCGGGCGGCCAAGCGATGCACCTCTTTTCGAACGATGGATCCATGAACAGGAGCCGGGGGGTATCGCGTGGAAGAAGTCCGAACGCGGTCCGTGGAAAAGAGGCGAACTTGCACGTCCCTGGAAGGCCATTCGCGAGCGCGCCGGCATGCCGGAGGTGATTCCCTATGCATTGCGGCACTCGAGCATCGTGCGCGGTCTGCGAAAGGGCTTGCCCATCCAACAGGTCGCCAAACTGCACAACACCTCAGTCAAAATGATCGAGCGGCACTACGCGAAATACATTGCGACCGCCTTGGAAGACCTCGCGAGGGCGGCAGTCGTGTCCCTGGTGCCGCGGAGTGATGGAAAAGTGGTGCCGATGGGGAAACGCGCGTAAGGG
>Ga0081540_1001772_pt1 | contig 18145 bp, 14 predicted proteins | sample TabmetS2T1R1_FD_71024 | JGI IMG/M metagenome (GOLD analysis project Ga0081540, IMG submission 71024) | Tabebuia heterophylla rhizosphere microbial communities from the University of Puerto Rico - S2T1R1 | ecosystem: Host-associated > Plants > Roots > Rhizosphere ... | reverse complement strand
GGCCAGCTCATCGAGGAGACCGAAGCCAGGGAAATCGAGGACGCCCAGGTCCAGGAGATCCGTATCCGCTCGGCGCTGACTTGCGAAAGCAAGAATGGCATCTGCGCGGCATGCTATGGTCGTGATCTGGCACGCGGCACGCCCGTCAATCTCGGCGAAGCTGTCGGCGTCATCGCCGCGCAGTCGATCGGCGAGCCTGGCACGCAGCTCACCATGCGCACCTTCCATATCGGTGGCACGGCGCAGCTGGCGGATTCGTCGTTTATCGAGTCGAACTTTGCCGGCAAGATCAAGATCCGCAACCACAACGTCCAGCGCGACAGCCAGAACCGTCTCGTCGCAATGGGCCGGAACATGACCGTCCTGGTGCAGGATGACGAGGGCAAGGACCTCGCCACCTACAAGATCATCCAGGGCGCTCACATGAAGGTGGATGAGGGCGACACCATCCGGCGCGGCCAGCGTCTGGCTGAGTGGGACCCGTATACCCGCCCGATCCTGACCGAGGTGGACGGCAACGTGGACTTCGAGGACCTGCTCGAAGGCCTGTCGGTGAACGAGCAGACCGAAGAGACCACGGGCATCACGCACCGCGTTATCGTCGACTGGCGCGCCAACCCGAAGGGAAGCGCGCTGCGTCCGGCTGTCATCGTGAAGGACAAGAAGGGCAAGCCGCACAAGCTGCCGCGCGGCGGCGATGCGCGGTATCTCCTCTCGGTGGATGCAATCTTGTCTGTCGAGCCGGGTGCGCATGTGAAGGCGGGCGACGTGCTGGCGCGTATTCCGCTGGAATCGGCCAAGACACGCGACATCACCGGCGGTCTGCCGCGTGTTGCCGAGCTGTTCGAGGCACGCCGTCCGAAGGACAACGCCATCATTGCCGAGATGTCCGGCACGGTGGAGTTCGGCCGCGACTACAAGAACAAGCGGCGCATCACCATCGTGCCTGACGATGGGACCGAGGCGAAGGAATACCTCATCCCGAAGGGCAAGCATCTCTCCGTCCAGGAGGGCGACCGCATCGAGAAAGGCGAGTTCATCATCGACGGCCACCCGGCCCCGCATGACATCCTCGCCATCAAGGGCGTCGAGGAGCTGGCGTCTTATCTCGTCAACGAGATCCAGGAGGTCTACCGGCTGCAGGGCGTGACGATCAACGATAAGCATATCGAGGTGATCGTCCGGCAGATGCTGCAGAAGGTGGAGATCGAGGACGCCGGCGATACCGACCTGCTCAAGGGCGAACAGGTCGATCGCGCCGAGATGGACGAGATCAACGAGAAGATCGAGAAGAAGGGCGGCCGCCCTGCCAAGGGCAGCCCGGTGCTGCAGGGCATCACCAAGGCGAGCCTGCAGACCCGCAGCTTCATCTCGGCGGCGTCCTTCCAGGAGACGACGCGCGTTCTCACCGAAGCCGCCATCAACGGCAAGGTGGATACGCTCGATGGTCTCAAGGAGAACGTCATTGTCGGACGCCTGGTCCCGGCCGGAACGGGCGGCACGATTCGCCGTCTGAAGAAGGTCGCCCTGCATCGCGACGACCTCATTCTCGCCGAGCGTTCGCGTGCAGGTGGCAAAGGTGTTACGGCGTCCGACGAGGCAGAGGTGCCGATGCTGCCCGAACGGCAAGGCGCTCAGGCCGCCGAATAAGCGGAATAGAGCGAACCATTCCTCAAAGGGCGTGCCTTCGGGCACGCCTTTTCTATTTTCTTGACAGTTTTGAGGCAGACACAGTTTCTCCAGGGGATTGGAAAAATTTTCTGAATTTAGTGCGGCTTCCGCTTGGAAGATGGCACAAACTTCGTTATTTTATGGCCTTGCACTGCTGAATAACAAACCGGCAATGCAACAGAGTATGGTGCAAATGGGGTGTTCAAGGTTTGCCCGTGCCGCGTTGCAGAGAACGTCCATAAAGACTTAAGCGACGAACCATAGCTGGAGAGCCGAAGTTCTGAGTGGCTTTGCTGCGCAGAACCTCAAATTGGCTATTCTTCCGGTCTATTCTGGTTTGGGAGTGCCATGACGATGTCCGAGGTTACGCCTGCGGAGTGGCGTAAGCGTTTTCTCATTGGTGGGCTGGTCCTTTTGGGATTGCCTGCATTGACTTCATCGCCTCTTGTGGGGCCGTACCGGGCGCTCGCGGAGCAGCACACCGGGATAGGCGACGCGAATACGGCCGCTATCGCTGGGGGGGCAGTCGCTGCAAAGCTGCCTGTCACCTATTCGATCCGGGTGATTAAGCAATCCCCGGATAAATTCAAGCTGAGAGGCCTGGTCGTCACGAAGGAAGACCATAAGGCGTTGCTTGGCTTGGTAAAAGCCAGTTTCCCGTCCGCTGAGGTTTCCGACCGAATCAAGGTCGCCGATGGCCCCAAGGCCGAAATGAAGCTCGGCGGCATCAGCTTTGCACTCAAAGCGCTCAGCTATCTGCAAACGGGTTCGGCAAGGATCGAGGAGCAGGGTGTCGCACTCAACGGCGCGGTGGAGAACCGGGCAGTCTACGACGAGGTGAAAGCCCTTATTGATTCGGGGCGTCCCACCGGCCTTGTCGTGACGAACGGCATCACCGCACCGCGAAATGCTGTCTCTTGGCGTGTCGAAGTCAGCGAGGGAAAGGTCAGGCTCACCGGCGCTGTCCCCGACGGGGAGGATAAGAAAGAGCTGGAAGCGACTGTGCAGAAACTGTTTTCCGGCACCGAGATCGTAGACAATACCTACATCAGTAACGAACCCTGCCCGGAAACCTGGCTGGACGCAGCGATGCATTCACTGAAAGTGCTCCGCCTTCTCAGTTCGGGCGTCCTCCAGCTTGCCGATCATTCGATTCGACTCGATGGTCATGCGTCTGATGAGGCGACGCTCCGCGAGATCGACGACCTCGCCGATCGATATCCGGCAGGCTTTGCCCTGGAGAGCCAGGTAAGTGTTGCCGCGGCGCAGGCCAGCGTGTTCAGCTTCGGCACATTTCCGTTGTCAGCCACCGCCGCGACGCATCGTCGTCCGGCCGTCGACGGCATCGATATTATCGACGGCAGCGACACCAGTGTGTCGACCGGAACTGTGAGCGCACAATAGCGCCGCGCATAACTCACCGCTGGGTGCGACGGCCGAACGCATGATGCCGTTCAGTTTGATCTCTGCAGCGCGTCCTCGTCTTAAGTCCGCACGCTCTGGTACCGGGATCAGCGCATGGGGCCCCGGCAACTCCATTGCTCCCCGCTGCTTCGTTTTCCAAGCATGGTTGAGGAGAGACTGGCGTCAGTCAACGCAAGGTCATCCCGCAGGTCTGACGCTCGGCAACTGCTTGCGGCTGCTCTCTTCCACAGCGGCGAGGCGATGGATGTCTGGATCGGTTCCTCGCAGAAAGTCGGCAATAACGCCCATCGAGAAGCGGTCGGTCAGGAGCGGGGCATGACCCTGCGCGTGGATGGTGATCGCTGTGAGCTGGGGGTGACGTCGCGCCATTTCTTCGAGGGTCTTTGCGCTCAAGAGATCCGAATTTTCCCCCCGCAGCACCATGACCGGAATATGCGCTAAGGCCTGAAATTGCGGCCACATTTCCGGAAGCTTCTGCGTGATGTCGATCTCCGAGAGCGCGCTGGAGATCTTGGAATCATAGCTCGGGGCCGGCCGACCGCCCTGCTCTCCGAACCATTGGTGCGCCAGCTTGCGCCAGTCTTCGTCGGTGAGGTTGGTGAAGAAGCGCTTGTTCATCGAGCGCAGCAGTTCGGCCGCTTCGTCCCAATCCGCTGGAACCGGGATTTTCCCCGCATAACCCATGATACGGGCCAGGCCTGCGGTTTCGATCACCGGCCCGATATCGTTCAGCACCAGCGCTGCCATGGTAGTCGGCCGTATGACCGCCATCAGCATCGCTATGATACCACCTCGCGATGTGCCGATGACGGCCGCCTGATGCAGGCCGGCGATCGCCATCAGGTCCAGAATGTCGAGCAATTCGATGAAAGGCGAATAATTCCGCCAGCTCGGATCATAGGCCGACTGACCACGGCCGCGATAGTCCGGACACCACACGTCGCGTGGCCGGCTCGGATGGCTCGACAGGAAGGTGGCGAGGTCATGAAAGTCGCGCGAATTGCGGGTCAGACCTGGAAGGCAGAGCACGGGACGCCCCGCCGCGACTTGCGGCGCATAGTGACGAGCATAGAGCGTCAGCCCGTCTCGCGAGGTGAAGGTCACCTCCTCCCAATTCCGCTCAGGCTCTTCGATCATGCCGCGCTCATCTCAAGAATTGCGCGGATTGTTTCATGGCTGACGTGGGAGGGCAAGGCGCCCAGAACTGCATTCACAGACCGTCGTTCCGTGAGGCTGCGCTAACGCATTCCGGCTTCGAGGAAGTTGCGTGGCGCATCCGTGCGGCCACGATGCAAATCCTGCGCAAGCCGCAGGGCATCCGTATTGCGGCCAAGGCGCGCACGGTAGACCTGCGCGCTTTCCATGATTTTGATCACATAGTCACGTGTTTCGGTGAAGGGAATGCGCTCGATCCAGTCGATCGGATCGACCTTCTTGTCGCGCGGATCGCCGAACTGCGCCATCCACTGCCTCACTCGCCCAGGTCCGGCGTTATAGGCCGCAAGCGCCAATATGTATGAGCCATCGTAGCTCGAGATGAGGCGGTGCAGAAAGGCCGAGCCCAGCGAGAGATTGTAGCTGGGATCACTCGACAGCTTCTTCTTGTCGAATTTGATGTCATGCGCTCTTGCCACTTCCTTAGCCGTCGATGGCAGGAGCTGCATGAGACCAATGGCCCCCGCGCTGCTGACCGTTGCGGGATTGAACTCGCTCTCCTGGCGCGTCAAGGCGTGGAGAAGCGGCTCTTCGAGATCCTTCGCATCGGAGAGCGATTTGAAGTCTGGCAAGGCGTCGGGATAGGCATATTGCTCGACGGGGAAGCCTCGGTTCATGGCAATCTTGGCCATGCGCACCGCCCGATGTGCGCCTGTGATGCGGGTTGAAAACTCGCAGGCGAGTGTCATGTCTGGCGCGCTGCTGATCTGCCTGGCAAGGTCATCGAAGAAGACCGGAACCAGCCCGTCGAGACCGGCCCTATTGGCAGCGGCGAGCGCGAGGAGCACCGGATTCTGGGTAAAGGAGCGAATGTCGGATCGGCTGGGGCGCGCATAAGGACGCCAGGCAAACTGCTGGGCTTTCGGCTCCGCCATCTGGCGGGACAGCTGACCGTAAAACGTGTGGGTGTATTGCGCCGCTTCGGCAAAGTGGGCCGCGGCGCCGCGCTTATCGCCGAGGACGAGCTCGGAGCGTCCCAGCCAGTAATTGGCTCGCGCGCGATGTTTGGGCAGGCCGCCGGCTGCCGCTGAGGCGAGCAGGTGCTTGTGCGCGGATTTGGGGTCATTCAGGAAGCGTAGCGCAATCCAGCCTGCGAGGAATTCCGCATCGCTGAGGTCCTCCGCGGGCAGCTCGCCGCCATAGCCGCGCGCCAGCGCATAGGCCGTCTTTGCCTGGCCGGAATTCAACGCGGTTCGGACCTGCGTTCCGCGGAAATCCCACCAGCTCATCGGACTGATGAGCTTGCTACTATCAGTCGGGGCCGCCTGCAGCAGCTCCCAGACGGTCTCGTCCTTGTCGCTGCGACGCGCCCATTGAATGCGCGCAAGCATGACTGCGGGATCGGTTTTCAGATTGCTGTCGAGCTTGGAGAGCAGTGTGCCGGCATTCTTCTCGCCCTTGATCAGGGCGATTTGCGCCTGAATGGCGGGTTCCCACTTCTTGTCGACCAGCGGGACGAGGCGTTCGATGGTTTTGAGATCGCTCTTGCGGTTCTTGATGAGCAGCCAGTCGAGCCGGGCCTTATGGTCCTCCGGGCGGAGCGCATCAGGGAATTTGTCCTTCAACCTGGCTTCGATTGCGGGTGTCAGATAGTGCTCGCGCCAGGCCGTGCGGATGAGTGCCTTGCCGTCGTCGGCTTTGCCTGTCGCAATCAGCGCGCCGCCGAGCGCTGCTTTCCCTGCGCCGGAAATCGGCCGGCGCTCCTGGAAATAGGCGAGGATCTTTTTCGGGTTGGTTTCGCGCCAGAACAACGCGTCCTCGGCACGTTCCTCCAGCCCCTGGCGGTCCGGCCAGAGTGGGTTGGAGTCGCGAAAGTCGGAAATCTCTTCGGCCGTATTGTCAGGAGCGCCGGAACGGTAATAGTACCAGAGCGCAAGCTTTTGCGCGCCTTTATCGCGCAGCTTCGGAATGAGCAGGTGAGCTGGGGCGTAGTCGTCCCTTTGAACCAGCCGGATGACTTCCTTCAGGTTCTTGATGTCATCGGCCGACAGATCGTAGCTCAGCAGCGGCTTAAGCGCGTCATCCACCTCGGCCTTGGAGAGCTTGGCGCCCCCTTTCGGCGCGGCATCGGGACGAACGGGTGGATTTGAGCCCGTGCTTAACGGCGAAATCTCTGCAAGTTTGTCGCCGATGACATCCCGCTTCTCGCCTGTACCGTCTTTTTCGGCGCTTCCGTTCTCGCCGACATCGTCTCTTTCAGCCTTGAGATTCTCGTCTTCGCGTGGCGGGGCAATATTCGCGGCCATGTCCTCGGTCGCCGTAGCGATCGCCTCGGGAGGCGTTTCTGCGGCTGGCGTGGCTGGCTTTTCCTCGGGCAGGCGATCGGCCCTGAGTGTCGGTTGAGGCCAGTCACTCTGCTGGGGTGTTCCATCGGGCTGCAGCATCGGGCCAGCACGGTCATCATCACGCGTTGCGGTGATCACGTCGCGGGCCGAGACGATGGCGTCTGTTGCGTTCTGTTGAGGCCAGGGACGCAAGAAGAGTAATGTCGCAGAGCAGATGACCACGGCGGCGATTACTCCCGCTGTAGTCAAGACAAACTTCCTGCCGAAACGAGCGTCACTCGGTTCCATGAAAAGCCATATGCTCTCGAACAGTATGTGGTAGGCGCCTGGATCCCTCTGATGGCGAGCCGTAACTGCCTGCTTTTTGACCGGACTGTATCACATGCCGGTAAAGCGATGCGAGCACCTTGCCGCACACGCTTTCCGTAACCCTAAGCCAGAACAATTAACATGGCTTTGCGGGCACGGCTTTTGGCTGCTGACGGCCAGCTTGCTCCGCTTCTCTTAAATCTCTATGGTTTGTTTGGGTTATTTCTGAGGCGCGGCGAGAAGCCATGCCAGGGGCGGAAACAAAGGGCATTCCTCATGTTCAAGGGATCTTTCACAGCGCTGATCACGCCTTTCGACAATGGTGCGCTCGACGAGGACGCCTTCCGCGAACTGGTGGATTTCCAGATACGGTCTGGCACGCACGGCCTCGTTCCCGTCGGCACGACCGGCGAATCACCAACGCTCTCGCATGATGAGCACAACCGCGTCGTCGAGCTTTGCGTGAAGCAGGCTGCCGGCCGGGTGCCGGTGATCGCCGGAGCCGGCTCGAACAGCACCGCCGAGGCGATCGAACTGGTCCGCCACGCCAAGAGCGTGGGCGCGGTCGCAGCGCTTGTCGTCACCCCCTATTACAACAAGCCGACGCAGGAAGGGCTCTACAGGCACTACAAGGCCATCAATGATGCGGTTTCCCTGCCGATCATCATCTACAACATCCCGCCGCGCAGCGTGATCGACATGTCGGTTGCGACCATGACCCGGCTGTTCGAGCTGCCCAATATCAGTGGCGTGAAGGACGCGACCATGAATCTTGCCCGCGTCAGCCAGCAGCGTGCGGCGATGGGACCTGGCTTCAATCAGCTTTCTGGAGAGGACGGCACCGCGATCGGTTTTATGGCGCATGGCGGGCATGGCTGCATTTCGGTGACCGCCAATGTCGCGCCGCGCCTGTGCGCCGATTTCCAGAATGCCTGCCTGGCAGGGGATTTTGCGCGCGCTTTGCAGCTCCACGACCGGCTGATGCCTCTGCACGAGGCCTTGTTCGTCGAGACCAGTCCCGCCCCGGTGAAATACGCGGCCGAATGCCTGGGGCTTTGCCGTTCAGAAGTGCGTCTGCCGCTGGCGCCCGCCAGCGACAACGCCAAGCGCCTTGTAGACGAGGCGATGGCCAAGGCTGGTATTGCGGCCGAGGCGCCGGATTTAGCCAGGGCAGTCAATGGCTAAATCGCCGGCCGGACCGCCACGTAAGACCATCGCTGAAAACAGAAGGGCGCGGTTCGAATACGAGATCCTCGATGTGTTCGAAGCCGGCATTGCGCTTGCCGGGTCGGAGGTGAAGTCCTTGCGTCGCGGCGCATCCAACATCGCCGAATCCTATGCCAGCGAGCACAATGGCGAGTTGTACATCATCAACGCCTATATCCCCGGTTATGCCGAGGCCAATCGCTTCAATCACGAAGAGCGCCGACCGCGCAAACTGCTGCTGCACAAAAAGGAGATCAACAAGCTCATTGGAGCAGTGCGCCGCGAGGGCATGACGCTCGTGCCGCTCAAGCTGTTTTTCAACGACAAGGGACGGGCCAAGCTGGAGCTGGCGCTGGCACGCGGCAAGAAGCTCCACGATAAGCGCGAGACGGAAAAGGCGAGGGACTGGGGCCGACAGAAGGCGCGGCTTCTGCGCGACAAGGGTTGACGACGGCGCGATTTCTCATTCGCGATCAGCCGCTACGTCGCCTTCTCTTCCTGGACAGTGAGGTCAGACGAAGCGACGCCGGACGCGCGCTTCCTATGGTCACCTATCTAAGCCAGCGGGAAGCCGAGCTTTTCGACACCTTCGTACAGGTAGTCGGCCAAGAGCGGGATGCTGATCAGATAGCTGGCATCCACGAACAGGTGCTCGGATTTAGCCTTCTCGAAGGCTTCCGCCAGGTTCTCCGGCGAAAAAGTTCCCCGGCCGATCCAGGCTATTGCAAGTAGACTTGCCTGCTCGTCTTTGTCGAGCGTGTCGACAAATTCGGCTAACACTCCACCTACAATAGAATTATCAAAGGAATCAGAACTTCCGTTGCTGGTCTCGTCATGGAAAGCTCTCTGCATTAGACGTTCCCATGAGCCAGCGACAATATCATGCTCTCGCGCACGCGCTATGGCGTGTGCGACTTTCGCCGCCAAGGAATCAGAACTTCCGTTGCTGGTCTCGTCATGGAAAGCTCTCTGCATTAGACGTTCCCATGAGCCAGCGACAATATCATGCTCTCGCGCACGCGCTATGGCGTGTGCGACTTTCGCCGCCGAAATTTTGAGCATTTGTTTCTCTGAGCTGATCTCTTGCTCAGATTGTGACCTGCCTTGACGTTTGATGCAAGTCTTCCGTTTCGACTGCAAAATTGTCGAGATAATTCCGAACGCTGCAAAATACACTTCGGAACATATCGGGGGTCAGCTGCCCGGTATTCGTGTTGTAGCGCGAGCAGTGATAGCTGTCGAAGAGAGCGGGGATATCACGTGGACGGTGAATTGCGCCGTGGCTGAACGGATAGGCTGATAGTTTCAGGCCGAGCGCCCGGAGCGCCGTGTCGTGCGCGATGCGGCCCAACAGCACGATGGCGCGCAGCCGCGGCAGATCACCGATGGTCCGTGTGAGAAAGCTGCGGCAGGTGGTAATTTCCGCCGGCTCCGGCTTGTTGGCAGGCGGCACGCAGCGAACCGCATTCGTGATCACGCAATCGGTGAGCGTAAGTCCGTCATCCCCACGTTCAGCGTAATCACCCGCGGCAAAGCCATAGGCCAGGAGGGTCTCATAAAGCAACACGCCGGCGTAATCGCCAGTAAAGGGGCGGCCGGTGCGATTGGCTCCGCGCAGGCCGGGCGCCAGGCCGATGATCAGAAGCCGTGCGCCGGCATCGCCGAAAGAGGGTACGGGTGCGTTATGCCAGTCAGGGAATTGCCGCCGATTGTCCATGCGGAAGGCAACGAGCCGCGGACAAAGCGGGCAGTTCGGGCCTGGTTCGCCACCGATCATATCTTTGCCCTCCGCCGAGACAGAAAACCCCGGATGTGAATTACACCGGGGCGGCAAAGAAATTCAACTGCCCGCTCCGCGTGATCTGCGCGGCCGAGTCTTATACGTCGGCGAAATCGTCCGAGTCGGCTGGATTGTAGTTGGAACTCCCGCGATGGCTGTGATGGGTATGCTCGCGGGCCTCACGCTCGCCAGCAACGCGGCAGACCTCAGCTTCCATATCGGCGAGATCGATGAATTGGTCGGCCTGCCTGCGAAGCTCATCGGACACCATCGGCGGCTGGGTGTTCATCGTCGAAACGACACTGACCCGTTTTCCCTTATGCTGGAGTGCCTCCACCAGGGTGCGGAAATCGCCATCACCGGAGAACAGAATGACGTGATCGAGATGCTCCGACAGCTCCATGGCGTCGACTGTCAGCTCGATGTCCATATTGCCCTTGATCTTGCGTCGACCCGATGCGTCGGTAAACTCCTTGGTGGGCTTGGTCACCATGGTGTAACCGTTGTAATCGAGCCAGTCGATCAGCGGCCGAATCGAGGAGTACTCCTGATCCTCCGCGAGTGCGGTGTAATAGAGGGCGCGCAATAGCCGTCCCTTACCGCGGAACAGGGTCAACAGCCGCTTATAGTCGATGTCAAACCCGAGGGATTTCGCAGTTGCGTAAAGGTTTGCTCCATCGATAAAAAGGGCTATCCGCTCCGTAGGATAGAAATTCATTTCGAAATGACCCTTTCGAGGAAGCGAGTTGTCTTTGCGTTCACTCATTTCGTTGCCTTATTCCCGCTTCCCTGGCTGCCCTTTGGCTTGCAGCTTTTATCGCAGCCTAATGTTAGCACGTGCCCGTTCATGATTGTATTCAAATGATTATAATCAGTCTGGGCGCTAATATTACCAGCCGGTGGGGCGACGCAGCTAGTACGATTCGCGAGGCCCTCCGTCAGCTCAACAGCGCAGGAATTATTGTCACATGCCGTTCAGCTCTATATGTTACAACACCGCTTGGTGTGACCGATCAGCCCAACTTTGTAAACGCGGCCGCAGCAGTCACCGCAGCGATTTCCCCTAACGCCCTGTTATCGTTGCTAAAGAAGCTCGAAGCGAAAGCAGGACGTAAGCCTTCCAGGCGTTGGGGCCCGCGCGCTCTCGACCTCGATATCATCGACTATAAACGTCGAATCATAAACTGGCCTAAAGATGAGGTTTTTTCACCTAAAAACAAGCCTGAACTTATACTCCCTCACCCGCAAGCTCACCGCCGCGCCTTTGTACTCAAACCGTTAAGCGAGGTGGCACCACACTGGCACCATCCCGTATATGGTCAGCCTACTGCGTATTTTCTCACAAGGCTTCGCTTCACGAAAGAGGGTAGGGTCTTAAAATTTGTTAATGAGCCGAAGCAGTTTGACGAATAGGCTGTGCTGCTCCTTGCAGGTTCGCGCAAAAATCGTTATTTGTTGTGGTCGTTTCCCGAAAAGCAAAGGATTGCCCTCGCTATGGCTCGCGTGACCGTCGAAGACTGCGTCGATAAGGTTCCAAATCGGTTCGAGTTGGTTCTGCTGGCCGCCCACCGCGCCCGCACGATTTCCGCCGGCGCCCCGATTACGCTTGAGCGCGAGAACGATAAAAATCCCGTGGTGGCCCTGCGGGAGGTCGCTGAGCGGACGGTCTCGCCAGAGGATCTGAAGGAAGATCTGATTCACACCATGCAGCGTTATGTGGAGGTCGACGAGCCCGAGCCCGACGCTGTGCCGCTGTTGTCGCCCACCTCTTCCGATCGCCCAGTGTTCGGTCGTGACGATGAGCAGAGCGATCACATCATTGACCGCATGACCGAAGAGGAACTGCTGCGCGGGCTGGAGCGGAGCATCCCTTCCGATCAGCAGCAGGGAGGCCGCTCGCGCTAAAATCGGGGGCTTGGGGCCTTGGCCCCACGCGCGGCGGGGAAGGGTTCCCGTCATGATGCGGCAATACGAACTTGTCGAGAAGGTGCTGAGCTACGATCCGAACGCGGACGAGGCGCTGCTCAACCGCGCCTATGTCTATGCCATGAAGGCTCACGGCCATCAGAAGCGCGCCTCCGGTGACCCGTATTTTTCCCATCCGCTGGAAGTGGCCGCCATCCTCACCGAATATGAGCTGGACGACGCCACCATCGCGACCGCTCTGCTTCACGATACCATCGAGGATACCGAGGCCACCAAGGCCGAGATCGACGAAATGTTCGGCGCTGAGATCGGTGCCCTCGTCGATGGCCTGACCAAGATCGACAAGCTCAACTTCGCCAACAAACGAGCCGAGCAGGCCGAGAATTTCCGCAAGCTCCTGATCGCTATTTCCTCGGACGTGCGCGTGCTCTTGGTGAAGCTGGCCGATCGCCTGCACAATATGCGCACCCTCCAATACAACAAGCCGGAGAGCCAGAAGCGCAACGCGCAGGAGACCCTCGACATCTACGCTCCGCTTGCCGGGCGTATGGGCATGCAGGAGATGAAGGACGAGCTGGAGGAGCTGTCCTTCCGCTGGCTTCATCCCGAGGCCTATGAAACGCTCACCACCCAGCTCACCACGCTCCGCCAGCGCAACAAGGGACTCATCCAGAAGATCGAGGCCGAGCTGACGGCCAATCTTGCCGAGCACGGCATCACGGCCATGGTCCGCGGTCGCGAGAAGAAGGCTTATTCCATCTGGCGAAAGATGGTGAACAAGCAGATCTCGCTCGAGCAACTGTCCGATATCTACGGGTTCCGCGTGGTCGTCGACAGCGTCGATGAGTGCTATCACGTGCTCGGCGCCGTACACACCACCTGGCGCACGGTTCCCGGCCGGTTCAAAGACTATATTTCGACCCCGAAATTCAACAACTACCAGTCCATCCACACCACCGTGATCGGCCCCGGTCATCAGCGCGTCGAGCTCCAGATCCGCACCAAGCTGATGGATGAGATCGCCGAATTCGGCATTGCCGCTCACGCCATTTACAAGGACGGCGTCGTGATAGCGAACGGGGGCGAGCGCTCCCCTTCCGAGGACGCCACGCCCTATCAGTGGCTTCGCCGGCTGGTCAACAACCTCCTCGAGGGCGACAACCCCGAAGAGTTCCTTGAGCACACCAAGCTCGAGCTGTTCCAGGATCAGGTGTTCTGCTTCACCCCGAAAGGCCGGCTGATCGCTCTGCCGCGCGGCTCGACGCCCATCGACTTCGCCTATGCCGTGCACACCAATATCGGCCATCGCTGCGTCGGGGCGAAGGTCAACGGCCGGCATATGCCGCTCGTCAGCGAGCTGAGGAATGGTGACGAGGTGGAGATCATCACCTCCGACGCGCAGACCCCCCCACCGGCATGGGAAGGCATCGTGGTGACCGGCAAGGCTCGCTCCGCGATCCGGCGGGCAACACGCGAAGCGATGCGCAAACAATACGGTAACCTCGGCCGTTCGATTCTGGTTGGGTTTTTCACCCAGCATGAGAAAGCCTATACCGAGGACCAGATCGCGAAGGTGGCGTCACAACTGGGTCAGAAGTCGGCGGAGGACGTGCTGGCGCCGGTCGGGCGCGGCGAGCTGGCGGCGAGCGAGGTGTTCCGCGCTGTCTACCCGAACGAGCAGCAGCCGGAGACCCCGAAACGCAAGGTGATCAAGCGGTCGGACGAGGGCTGGTTCAATCTGCGTCGGGTGATGGGCCTGAAATTCCGCTGGCCCGGCAGCAATTCCGGACAGGGCGTCGGCGACATCAACGGCATCCCCATTCGCAGCGTACACAGCGAGCTGCCGATCCGCTTCGCCGACGGCGGAGCCATCCCCGGCGAGCGCATTGTCGGCATTCTCGATCCCGGCGTCGGCATTACCATCTATCCCATCCACTCGCCGAAGCTGCGCGACTATGACGAGCAGCTGGAGCGCTGGATCGACGTCACCTGGGATATCGACGAGTCGTCGCCCGAGCGCTTTCCGGCCAAGATCAAGGTAACCGCCCTTAATCAGCCTGGTTCGCTTGCTGAAATAGCGACCGTGATCGGCAAGACCAACAGCAATATCGATCAGCTCCGCATGGTCGGAAAGCAGCACGACTTCACCGACATGCTTATCGATATCGAGGTGTTAGATCTGAAACACCTGCGCGATATTCTCTCAGGACTTCGCGGCCTGCCCATGGTCAGCCACGTCGAGCGGGTGATGAGCTAGAGGCCGAACGCTGTTTCGACACCCGGCGAGGCCGCCTGGCGGTGTGGGGCGACAATAGCCGCCGCAATCTCGCAGGCACCACCCCGATCAAGATCGACCCGATGCGGATCTGACCACCGGAATGTTCGTTCTGGGGGGGGGTGTGCTGCGACCGGCGAGCCACCGGTAGCAGCGCGCGTTTGATGCAGTCAGACTGCATCGCCTTCAGCGGCTCGAACTCCTCAATAGCTCGTCGTGAACGTCGTTCAAAATCATGCTTGAACGATGTTCAAGTTTCTGTCATAACGTAATGAACGTTGTTCACGGCAAGGAGAGGTGGATGCTGAAGACCTTCGTAACCTTGGTGCGCGGCAGCGCCGGGGCGGTCATGGACGAGGTGCAGGATCGCAACGCGCTGCTGATTCTCGATCAACAGGTGCGCGATGCGACCACGACGCTGGATAAGGCCAAGCGCGCCCTGGCGTTCGCGATGGCCCAGGATCGGCAGGAAGGCGCGCGCCTGGGTGAGCTGGAGCGCCAGTTGGCCGATTTAGAGACACGCACACTCGCAGCGCTTGATGGCGGCCGGGAGGACCTTGCGCTCGATGGCGCCGAAGTCATTGCACGCCTCGAAGCGGACCGCGATGCAGCAAAAAACGCCCGTTCGCTGTTTGCAGCAGAAATCGCCAAGCTGCGCGATCATGTGCGACGGGCAGAGGGGCGTATTGTTGCGCTCGACCGCGGGCGGCGCCTTGCGCGTGCGGCGGAGGCGGTGCGCCATATGCGGCGTGGCCGAGCCGAAGGCGCTATGCCGCATATGGCAACGCTCGCCGAGGCGGAAGAGACCCTGAGACGCCTTCGGGAGCGACAGGAGGCAGCCTCGATTGCGGAGACCGCGCTTGACGAGATCGACACTGCGGCGGCTCCCGCCAGCGCTGCCGAGCGTCTCGCGGCCGGGGGCTTCGGGCCGCCTCTGCGCACAACCGCCGATGATGTGATCGCACGCCTCAAGCTGCGCGGCCAGAAGGCGGCGAGCTGAAGACAGTTCCGTTTACCTGCAAGTCCATCAATCTCAACCAAGGAGACCCGCGATGTCCGTCCCGCAGAATACCACGCCGCATAGCTCGGCTTGGGTCAGTTTCACTTATGTCTCGTTCGCCGCCTCACTCGCGATGATCGGTCTCGGCATCTTTTATCTGCCGCTTGACTGGTGGAGCCGGGGCTATCTGGCAATGGGGGTTCTCATGCTCGTCCAATCCTGCGTCACCATGACCAAGACCGTTCGGGACCAACATGAGGCAACGAAGCTGGTAAACCGCATCGAGGATGCTCGCGCTGAACGCATACTGATGGAAGTCGGCAAGTCAGCGGCTTGACGCTTCAGCCAGAATGCCCGACATCCTCCAAAGGCGGTCGGGCAGTTTTCTTCCGGCCGCATCCGGATCGAGCGGCACTGAATGCCGTCCTATCGAATGCTTTCCTTGCCACGCGCGTCTGTTTAGCTCGCTTGGGACGCTGCCCGCTCCCCCTCGCTGACTTTCACCGCGTCGCAGTGCCGCGCGCTTTGGTCCATCATTTGCGAAAAGCTCTCACTTGGTTGAAGACGCTAGCGCTGCGGCAGGCGGACGCCGCCAAGCAGAACTGCCCACGCACCTACGTGTTGCGCGCGGCGGTGCTGTTGGGGAGCAATGATAAAGCCTGAGATAACCGGGACGGCGGGATCGCGTGGCACTTGCTCCTTCGTAACGCCTGTGGCACTGCAAGCGCCATTCGGTACGCCGGTTCTTTCGTGACCTGGGATGAGACGCGCATGCTCGCTCAGCCAATGGAGAGCAATGAAAACAGCAGAACGCAGACAAAACCTGAAAGACACCCTGATCACGTTGGCCGAGCGGGCCATCGAGCAGCATGGTCTGGCCGGCATCAAGGCGCGTGAGCTTGCAGCCGAGGCGGGCTGCTCGGTTGGTGCGATCTACAACATTTTCGCCGATCTCGACGACCTTATCCTGACAGTGAACGATCGCACTCTCAGCCTGATCAGAACGGAGCTCGAGGGTTCCATGGGAACGTCCTTGGCTGAGCCTCGGGAAAGAGGCGCGGAAGCAGCCGTCGCCTACCTGGTTCGGCTGGCGCTCGGTTACCTGCATTTTGCAACCGCACACGCCCAGCGCTGGCGGGCGCTGTTCGATCACCGCCTTGCTGCAGGCAGGGACCTGCCGGACTGGTATGTCGAACAGCGGCAGAATACCTTCAGCCTGATCGAGGCACCCCTGCGGTTGTTGCGGCCCGACCTCGAGCCAGAGCAATGCAAGCTTCTCGCGCGTTCGATGTTCTCGGCCGTTCATGGGATGGTTTCGCTAGGTCTGGAGGAAAAGATCGGCGATATATCTGTTCCAGAGCTGGAACAGCAGATAACGACCATCGTGATCGCACTTGGCCGCGGCTTAGTTATCTGCCCCAAATAGTCCTGCCGCCGGCGCTAAGCGAAAGTGTGCTCCGAGGAGCAAGCGGCGGCGTCGCGGTTGCGGCCGCTGGCTGGTCGATCGCTCGGTCCCGCTCAGAAGCGTTCACTCACACGCCGTTTGCCCCAGCCCGCGCAGCTCCATCTCCATGGCGCTGAAGATCAGGTCGAGACCGAACGCGAAGATGCGATCAAGCTTCGTCACCCTGAGATGGGGAACGACCTCGGTCACCCGCGGGAAATTCTCGCTATCGCTGAAGTCTTCCAAAATGATGGCGGTTGCATCCGGCTGCAGGCCGCGGCTGCCGACCTCCGCAAGGCCGGCCCCGTTGACGAAGCCGGCAAGCACACGAAAATAGCGGGCGGAGGCCTCGGCATTGAAGCCCGCCTCGCGGAAAGTCTGCAGCAGCCGCTCGTAAAACTCCAGTGTAGCGATCGTGCGGAACCGCCGCGTTGCCACCAGCACATAGGCGGACGGATGCCGAATGGCGATCTGACGTATGTTCTCGAACACCCGTCGCAGGCGCTTCAGGGGCGGGTCGCTCTCCACAAGGCCCACTTCCATTTCCTCGACGAGCAGCTCAAGCACGCCATCTAAAAGCTCGGCCTTGTTGCGGAAGTGATGATAGAGGGTCATCGCCTCCACGCCGAGTGCGGTACCGAGCCGGCGCATGGAGAGGGTCTCAAGGCCGTCGCTATCGATCAGCTCCAGCGCTTTTTCCGCAATGACGCGCCGCTCCAGCGGCTGCCGGCGCTGCGATTTTGTGTCTTTCCCGGGTTGTGACATGCAAGCGACTTTACAATGTAAGTTCGCTGCAGTATATACCTTACGATGTAAGGTTGGCGTAATAAGGGTGATCCCACACCTCGGGCAACGGACGGTCGTGTTTGACCGCTACGCGGCGGCCCACAGATGACCAAAGGGCTTCGCTTCGGATCGGATTCCATCCGCTGACCTTCGGGGACGGCAAAGTAGCCGCCCTGCGCGAATTTCCGGACACCGGCAAGGCCGAGGCGGCCAAAGCCGCCTGAGCGGTCCAGCCAATGGAATAGAGAGGACTTTCCGTGATCATTTCAGCAGCCGACTTCCACGACATCGAGATCGTCGAACGCGACGCCTGGCTCGATCTCTATGCCGCCGCTCCGCTCGATGCCGCGGCTAAGCTGGGCTTGGCGTACACCCTCAAGGACGATGCCGCGCTATTGATTTTGCGCGGGCTCGACGCGCTTACGTTCAACCGGCTTGCTTGCCTCGGCGTGGTGTCGCCGGCCCAGCCGGAGGCGCTCGATGAGGCAATCGCGACTTTCGATACAGCGGGCGTGCGCAACTGGGTCGTTCAGGTTCCAGGAGGGGAGAAGACTCTCGAAGCGCTGTGCAAGGCCCGCGGCCTTGTCCCACACCGCCGCGCCTGGGCGAAGTTCATCCGGGGGCCCGGCATCATCACCACGCAAACAAGCCTGGAGATTCGCACGATCAGCCGCGAACATGCGGCCGCGTTCGGCGAGATTGCGGCCACGGTCTATGGTTTGCCGCCAGCCGCGGCTGCGTGGCTGTCGGCGCTTGTCGACCGGCCCCGCTGGACTTGCTTCATGGCGTTCGATGGCGAGACGCCGGTCGCAACCGCAGCGCT
>Ga0081540_1001771_pt1 | contig 18152 bp, 20 predicted proteins | sample TabmetS2T1R1_FD_71024 | JGI IMG/M metagenome (GOLD analysis project Ga0081540, IMG submission 71024) | Tabebuia heterophylla rhizosphere microbial communities from the University of Puerto Rico - S2T1R1 | ecosystem: Host-associated > Plants > Roots > Rhizosphere ... | reverse complement strand
TGCGTCGCTGTTGGGAGACAAGCGGGCATCAGGCGGCGCTCATCCAAGCGCCCGATTTATGATTTCTCCTCCTAATCCGCGGCAAGCGCCGTTTCGGCGCGGAGGCGTGCGTCGAGCGCCGCCAGCGCGTTGCGGCGCTCGCTCCCGACATCCGTCAGGTACCCGCCGACGAAGACCTTTGTCGCTGTTGCGGCCATGGCGAGCACGCCGATCTGCGTGCTGTGGTGAATGCGCGCGGAGCTCCATAGCTGCCTCCCCGTCTGCTCGGAGACGGCGAACACGCGGTAGCCGTCCGTCGTGAAGAGCCTGCCGCCGGCGCGGGTGAGCTCGAAAACCTGACGCTTGGTCGAGAGCCGAGACGTCCAGCTCGTGTCAACTCTCGCGTCGGCCGTGACGTGCGCGAGGCCGAGGCCCGCCACGTACCAGCCTCCCCTGCCGTCGGCGACTGCGTCGGCACCGCGAACGCCCTGCCTGAGACGGTGGGTGAGCGTGGTCAGCACCTTGCCGCTCCGCAACGAGACCAGCGCCGAAGCGTGACAGGCAGCGCCTCCGGCCGTCCTCGCCGAAGCGCCGCTCGCGGCCAGCACTACGACCGCAAGCACGAACGCCCTGACCGCCATCACCGCTCGCCGACGTTGCAGAACTGGCCGCCGACGAACGCGCGGCCGCCTGAGATCGCGATCTTGCCGACGTTCTCGAACTCCGCGATCTTCGGGAACCAGCGTCTGAAGCGCTTCGTGTGCAGGTCGATCGCGATCAGGTTGAACGATCCGCCGAAGTTGGTCCGGGAGTCGCCGCCGAGGAACGCGGTCGAGCCGTGAACCGCAATCGCCACCGCAGAGGGAACCTCGTCGAAGGCGTACCCACGGACGGGCTTGCTCGTCCTCGAGTCGAAGACGCCGCCGCCCTCCTCCCCGCCGATGAGGACGAGGTGGCCCGCGATCGCGAGCCCCATCGGCGAGAAGAAGTCGCCACGCGGGGCGAAGCTCGTCAGGCGGCCGTCGCTCGCGCGCACCGCGGCGACGCCCCTCGGGCGGGGAGTGAGCCGGCGGCCCAGTCCGCCGAAGTTGCCAATGAAGTAGAGGCGTGAGCCCGAGAGCGCAAGCTTGCCGACGATCCCGGGGGTATGCGGGCCGTAGAGCTGGAGCGGCGCCGGCGCCCGCCAGGGCGGGAGGCGGCCGGTGACAGGGTCGAGCGCGGCCAGCGCCGTCCGTTTGGCGCTGCCGAACCGGGTGAACTCTCCCCCGACGTAGACCATCGTCTTGCCGGCGGCGACCGACCAGATGCGCGGCGTGCTGGGGCCGGACACGCGCGCCGACGACCAGAGCAACCGGCCCGTCGCGGCGTCGACCGCGTAGACGCGGCGTCCGTCGCTCGCGAACAGCCGCTTGCCTGAGCGGGCGAGCGTGCCGGGGCGAAGACGAACGTGCAGCGACGAGTGCCAGGACCTGTCGAGGCTGCCGTCGAACCGGGCGTGCCCCATCCCGATCCCGGCTACGTACCAGCCGCCGTGGCCGTCGGGCACTGCGTCTTCGCCGGGGAGCAGCGGCCCGTGCGCGTAGCCGGCGTAGGCACCGTCACGAGCGGAGAGCCGGCGAAGCACCTTGCCGGTTCGCACCGAGATGATCCCGACCTCGCGACACGGCGGCGTCCCCTTCGCCGGCGGCTCGGCAGCGGAGACGTCTCCGGCCAGCGCGGCCGCCACGGCGGCGGTGATCACGAAGCGCGTGAGCACGACGCGATCGTACGCCGCGAATGTCACGACGTCGTAACGGCTACAGCCGTTCGAGGCAGGCGCGCAGGCCCTCGCGCCAGTGGGGCAGCCGCGGGGCGTTTTCTCGTTCGCTCCGGAGCACCGAGTACGCGGGCCGTGGCGCGGGACGGGCGAGCTCCTCCGTGGTGATCTCGCGGACGCGGCAGTCGACGCCTGCCTCCTCGAAGATCGCCCGCGCGAACTCGGCCCAGGAGCACTCGCCCTCGGCGGCGAGATGCCAGACCCCGGCCGGGAGCGAGAGCACCTCCCGCGTCGCCTCCGCGAGGTGGCCGACGTAGGTCGGACAGCCGACCTGATCGGCGACGACGCCCACTTCGTCCCGCTCCTCGCCCAGCCGCAGCATCGTCCGCACGAAGTTCGTGCCGGTCCAGCCGAAGAGCCACGAGCTGCGGACGATCCAGCCCTCGCGGACCTCACGCTCGCCCTCGAGCTTGGTGCGCGCGTATACCGACAGCGGCCGCGGCTGGTCGGACTCGACGTACGGGTGGCGCTTCGTTCCGTCGAAGACGTAGTCAGTCGAGAAGTAGACGAGCCGTGCGCCGAGCGCCGCCACGTTGCGTGTGCCCTCGACGTTGACCTGCTCGGCGCCGGCCGGGTCCGACTCGGCCCCGTCGACGTCGGTCCAGGCCGCCGCGTGCAGCACCAAGTACCAGTCTGGTACTTGTTCGATCGGGCGCGTGACGTCCAGCTCCGCTCGCGTACGCGCGTCCGCCTCCGGAAAGGCCTCCTGCAGCGCCGCGCCGAGCTGGCCCCCGGCGCCCGTTATGAGGACGTCGTGTCCCGCTCCGAGAGAATCGGCGATCGCGTGCTCCAGAGGTGGGCGACCCGCTCGTCGTTCCACGGCACGCCGTGCTCGTCCGGGTCCGCCGAGTCGTACTCCTCGGTGACGTGGTAGAGGAAGAGGCAGTCCGTCAGCGCCTCGTACCCGTGCGCGTGGTGGCCGGGAACGTAGACGGCGGCCGGGTTCTCGTCACCGATGTCGGCGGTGAACGTCTCGCCGCTCTCACGGTCGAGCACGACCACGCGCACCATCCCCTGCAGGCACGCGAACAGGTCGCTCTGGCCGCGCTCGTGGTAGTGCAGGCCGCGAATCACGCCCTGCCGCGAGAAGGAGAGGTTCGACTGCTTCACCGGCTGCGGGAGGACCGACTCGCGCATCAGCTCCATGAACCAGCCCCGGTCGTCCTCGTGGCGGCGCAGTGGGATCAGCCGGACGCCGTCGACCATTCCTTGTTTGCGCCGTTGGCGCGCACGTAGTCGTTCACCTCGTAGTACGCGTCGATCGACTCGCCCGCGTCGCCCCAGAAGCCCTCGAGCACGTCGTACTCCATCTCGCCCCGGCCGACGTACCAGTTGTTCACGTCCGTGATCTCGAGCTCGCCGCGGCCGGAGGGCTCGAGCGTCGGGAGCACGTCCCAGACCTGCTCGTCGTAGAAGTAGATCCCGGTCACGGCGAACTCGCTCGGCGGGTCCTGCGGCTTCTCGATGATCCTCGTGACCCGCCCGTCCTCGAGCTCGGGCACGCCGAGGTGGCGAAGGTGCTCCGGCTCGGGGACCTTGGCGAGCAGGATCCGCGCGCCGCGCTCCTGGGCGTCGAAGTTCTTGACCGCCAGCGCGAGGGACCGCTCGACCACGTTGTCGGCAAGCATCACGCAGATCGGACCGCCGCGACCGAAGCGCTCCGCGAGCCCGAGCGCCTCCGCGATCCCGCCGGGCTTCTCCTGATAGGCGTAGAAGAGCCGCTCGACCCCGTGCTCGTGGCCGTTGCCGAGCAGCCGGAAGAACTCACCCGCGTGCGTGCCGCCGGTGACGAGCATCAGGTCGGTCACGCCCGCCTTGACCAGGGCCTCGATCGCCCAGCTGATCATCGGGCGGTCGTAGATCGGCAGCAGGTGCTTGTTGGTGATCTGGGTCAGCGGATGCAGCCGCGAGCCGGTTCCGCCGGCCAGGAGCACCCCTTTCAGCCCGTTCGCCATCGCGCGGATGCTACGAGGTCGGCGCCTTGAAAGGTGACGGAGGCACGCGCACGACCCTCGCCACGCGGCTCGGCAGCCACCAGTTCCAGCGGCCGAAGAGGGCCATCAGAGACGGCACGAGCAGGACGCGGACGATCGTCGCGTCGACCAGGATCGCCACCGCGAGGCCGAGGCCGAACTCCTGCAGGCCGACGATGCGCCCGGCGACGAAGCCCGAGAACGCGGCGACCATGATGATCGCGGCCGCGCTGATGATCCGACCGGTCCGCTCGAGCCCGAGGCCGACCGCACGCACGTTGTCGTGGGTCTCGTCCCAGGCCTCGCGCATCCGCGTGACCAGGAAGACCTCGTAGTCCATCGACAACCCGAACAGCATCGCGAAGAGGAAGATCGGGATCCAGGCCTCGATCTGCGGGAACTGGTAGAGGCCGAGCACGTCGTTTCCGACCCCCCACTTGAAGACGATCACCAGCAGCCCGTAGGCGGCGCCGACGGAGAGCAGGTTCAGGATCACCGCCTTCAGCGGCAGGAGCAGCGAGCGGAAGGCGCGCATCAGCAGCAGGTACGTGAGCACCAGCACGCCGAGCACGAGCCACGGGAAGACGGCGTAGGAGCGCTCGATGAAGTCGACGCCCTGCGGCGGCCCGCCTCCGGCGAGCACCCGCGTCCCCGAGGGCCACGAGACGGAGGGGATGATGGTGCCCCGCAGATCGTGGACGAAGGCCTGCGCGGGGCCCTCGCCGTACTCGTGCTTCCCGGCCACGACGATCTGGGCGTAGCGGCCGCTCGGGTCGACGAGCGGCGGGCGGGCGCGGTACCGGACGAACGCGACCTCCGGGTGGCGCCGCACACGCTCGACCAGCGCCGCGATGCTGCGCTGGGTGTCCGGCGACGCCGTCCCGCCCGGCCGGCCGGTGTCGACGATGATCTGCGTCGGCGAGAGCGCGCCCGCGCCGACCGCGTCGCGGAGGATGGTGAAGCCGCGCACCGCCTGCGGATGCTGCGGGATCCCCTGCGCCGAGCCCGGTGTCAGCGCCAGCGCGAACACGGGCAGCGCGAACGCGACGAGCAGCACCGCGCCGGCCGCGAGGAACGCGAGCGGCCGCCGCATGATCGCCGCCGAGAGCCGCTCCCAGAATCCGCGTCGCGAGCCTTCCTCGCCGAAGCGCCACACCCGAACGCGCTTCGTCCCGCGGCGGCCGTAGAGCGAGAGCAGCGCCGGCTGCAGGGTCACGGCCGCCGCGATCGAGACCAGCGGGATCAGGAAGCCGCCGATCCCCATCGAGCGCATGAACGGCGAGGGCATGAACAGCAGCAGCGCGAGCCCGATCGCCACCGTCGCCCCCGAGAAGACGACCGCGCGGCCCGCGGTCGCCATCGTCCGCACCACCGCGTCGTCCTTCGAGCCGCCGCGGGCCAGCTCTTCCCGAAAGCGGTACACGATCAGGAGCGAGTAGTCGATCGCGATTCCGAGCCCGATCAGCTGCACCAGGTTCGTGACGTAGGTCGCCATCGTCACGTGGTGCGCGAACAGGTAGACGAGCCCTAGCGTCCCTTCGATCGTGCAGGCGGCGAAGAGCAGCGGAATCGTCACCGACCACGAGAGGCCGAAGACGAGCAGCAGCACCAGCAGCGCGATCGGGATCGCGATCTCGAACTCGCCCTTCCGCAGGTCCTCGTCGAAGATCGGGTCGAGGTCGTGCTGGATCGCCGCCTGGCCGGTGACGAACGACCGGACCCCGCCGTCCTGGGGGAGCTTGGCGAGGAGGTCGTCCGTGAAGCCTTTCGCCTTCGCGAGGTCGAGCGTCGAGGTGATGTCGCCGTACAGGACGTGCGGGCCGCCGGCGACGAGTGGCTGCGCCCGCCCACTCGGGACGAGCGTCGCCGCGGCGGCCATCCGCTCCTGCAGGAGCGCGCGCCGGCGGAGGTCGGCCGAGTCAGGAACGCGGAAGACGATCGTGAAGGCGCCGTCGCTGCGGTCGCCGTAGTGCTCCTTCAGGACCGTGCGCGCGCGTTCCGAGTCCGTCCCCGGCATCGTGAAGGTGTTCGAGAGCAGCGCCGAGAGCCTCGATGACGACCAGCCGCCGCCGACGAGGATCACCAGCCAGGCGGCCACGACGACCCAGCGATAGCGCAGCATCCAGCGCGTCCAGCGCTCCATGTGGCGGCGTTCTCCCCTCCTCCCGCGGCGGCTTTCGCGAAGCTAGTGTTTGCTAACTTACCTGCGCCCCACGGCGGGTTGCAAACCTGAGTTGCGTGGGGATCACTACCGTTCCAGCGAGGACCCCATGAAGCGCCGAACCGACATCGATCGCCTGCACGAAGAGATCCAGGAGCTCATCGACGACCTCTGGCACCTGCCGCGTTTCGCGGGAGGCCGCCGCGGCTTCCGGCCGGCCGTCGATTGCATCCGCTCCGAGGACCCGGCCGAGCTGAAGGTCGTGGTCGAGCTGCCGGGCGTCGACCCGTCCTCGATCCAGGTCGTCGCCGCCGACCGCGTGCTCGTGGTCGCCGGCGAGCGCTGCCGGCCAAACGTGAGCGGGCGCTACCAGCAGCTCGAGATCGAGTACGGCCCCTTCCAGCGGCGCATCCCGCTCGACGAGCCGGTCGACACGAACGCGGCCAGCGCGCGCTTCGAGGGCGGGATGCTGACCGTGACCCTGCCGATCGCGGCCGAGGCGCCGAAGACCGAGCGCGTCGCGATCGTGATCCGAGGAATGGCGTAGCAATGTCCGAGCTCAACTTCGAAGAGCCGTTCGAGCCCGGCGACGTCGAGATCCCGTCGACGCTGGCGGTGCTGCCGCTGAAGGAGACGGTGATCTTCCCGCAGTCGGTCTCGCCGCTGGCGATCGGCCAGGAGCGCTCGATCCGCCTCGTGGACGACGCGCTCGAGGGCGAGCGCATCCTCGCCCTCGTCACGGTCAAGGGCGAGGACGTCGACCAGCCCGTCTGGGACGACCTCTACGAGATCGGGACGGCGGCTGTCGTGCACAAGATGATTCGCGTCCCCGACGGGACGCTGCGCATCCTCGTCCAGGGCGTCGGCCGCATCCGGCTTCAGCGCCACATCCAGGACGACCCGTACCTCGTCGGCGAGTTCGAGGTCGTGCCGGACGTGGTCGAGGAGACCCCCGAGCTCGAGGCACTGACGCGAAGCGTGCAGGACGAGTTCGCCCGCCTGATCTCCCTCGTGCCGTACCTCCCCTCCGAGCTGGAGCTCGCGGCGGCGAACGTCGGCGACCCGGGGGCGCTCTCGCACCTCGTCGTCTCGACGCTGCGCCTGAAGACCGAGGAGAAGCAGGCGCTGCTCGAGCAGCCCAACGTCTCGAACCGGCTGCGCGACGTGCTGCGCATCCTCAAGCGCGAGCTGGAGGTCGTCGAGCTCGGCACGAAGATCCAGTCGCAGGTCCAGTCGGAGCTCGAGAAGGGCCAGCGCGAGTACTTCCTGCGCCAGCAGCTGAAGGCGATCCAGGAGGAGCTCGGCGAGGGCGACGAGCAGCAGGCCGAGATCAACGAGCTGCGGCAGCGGATCGAGGAGAAGAGCCTCCCCGAGGAGGCCCAGAAGGCGGTCGAGCGCGAGCTCTCACGGCTCGAGAAGCTCCCACCTGCAGCGGCCGAGTACGGCGTCATCCGCACCTACATCGACTGGATCCTCACGCTGCCGTGGACCGAGACCACCGAGGACAACCTCGACCTCGAGCGCGCGCGCGAGGTTCTCGACGACGACCACTACGACCTCGAGAAGGTCAAGGAGCGGATCCTCGAGTACCTCGCCGTCTCGAAGCTGAAGAACGACCTCTCCGGGCCGATCCTGTGCTTCGTGGGGCCGCCAGGCGTCGGCAAGACGTCGCTCGGGCAGTCGATCGCGCGGACCCTGGGCCGGAAATTCGCGCGGCTGTCGGTCGGCGGCGTTCGCGACGAGGCCGAGATCCGCGGCCACCGCCGGACGTACATCGGCGCGATGCCGGGCACGATCATCCGCTCGCTGCGCGACGCCGAGTCGAAGAACCCGGTGGTGCTGATCGACGAGATCGACAAGATGGGCGCCGATTTCCGCGGCGACCCGGCCAGCGCGATGCTCGAGGTGCTCGACCCCGAGCAGAACTCGCACTTCCGCGACCACTACCTCGACCTGCCGTTCGACCTCTCGAAGGTGCTCTTCATCTGCACCGCGAACCAGCTCGACACGATCCCCGGGCCGCTGCTCGACCGGATGGACATCATCCAGCTCTCCGGCTACACGGAGGACGAGAAGGCCGGGATCGCGCGCAAGTACCTCGTGCCCAAGCAGCTCGAGGCGCACGGCCTGACCGAGGAGCAGGTGACGGTCAGCGACGACACGCTGCACGTCGTGATCCGCGAGTACACGCGCGAGGCCGGCGTCCGCAACCTCGAGCGCCGGATCGCAGACCTGCTGCGCAAAGCCGCGCGCGAGATCGCCCAGGGCGAGACCGCGAAGATCGAGGTCGATACCGAGCAGGCGCGCGCCTGGCTCGGGCCGCGCCGCTTCCCGGCCGACCCGCGCAAGCGCACGGCCGACGCAGGCGTGGCGACAGGGCTGGCCTACACGCCCGTGGGCGGCGACGTCCTCTTCATCGAGGCGACCGCCTACCCGGGCAGCGGCAAGCTGACGATCACGGGCCAGCTCGGCGACGTCATGAAGGAGTCCGCGCAGGCCGCGCTCTCGTGGGTGCGCTCGCACACCGCGGAGCTCGGTCTCCCGGAGAACTGGTTCGCCGAGCACGACGTGCACATCCACGTCCCTGCCGGCGCCGTCCCGAAGGACGGCCCTTCGGCCGGCGTCACGATCGCCACCGCGATCGCCTCGCTCGTGCGCGACGAGCCGGTCGCCGAGGACGTCGGCATGACCGGGGAGATCACGCTCACCGGCCAGGTGCTGCCGATCGGCGGCATCCGGGAGAAGGTGCTCGCGGCGCAGCGCTACGGCCTGCAGCGGATCGTGCTCCCGCGCGACAACGAGCCCGATCTCGAGGAGCTGCCGGACGACGCGCGCGAGGAGCTCGAGTTCATCCCCGCCGACACGATCGAGGACGTCTTCGCCGTCGCCTTCAGCTCGCCGGCCGGCTCTCGCCGGCAGGCCACGCCGGCCTCCGAGCGGCAGGCCGCCGCACCTGTTTAGCGCGAAGCGCGGCTAGGGTAGAGAATCCGTGCAAGCAAGCGAGTGGAAAGGACGGCCCCGGATGGCCAAGGCGAGAGACCGGATCGAGGACGCGAAGCCCTACGTCAAGCGCGCGATCGAGGACGAGGCCCTGCGGGAGAACCTGCGCAGCGCCTTCGCCACCGCGCGCGACGTCTACGACGAGCTGATCGGCAACCGTGGCGTGACCGGCGTCGCGACCAAGGTCGCGAGCGACAAGGACATCCAGGAGCAGCTCCGCTCGGCGATCAGCGACCTGCGCGACGCCGCCGACCGGATCCAGGGCCAGCAGGCACACAAGGGCCGCAACAGCTCCCTGCTGCTCGCCGGCATCGCCCTCGGGATCCTCTTCAACCCGCTGACCGGGCCCGAGACCCGGCGGTGGCTGAAGGACAAGATCTTCGGCGAGGACGAGGAGTTCGGCTACGGCGGCTCGTCCGGCAACGGCAGCTAGCTAGGGCCTCCGCGCCCGGGGGCGCAGCAGCCCGAGCGAGCGGGCCACCTGGGCCTCGGCGCTGCGCCTGTGGGCCGACATCGCGCGCTGCAGCGAGCCGGGCTCGAGGCCGCTCGCCTGCGAGATGTCCGAGACCTGCAGCAGGATCGCCGCCGGCTTCGGCGCGGGATCGGCGATGCCGGTCTTCGCGAGCCAGCTCGCCACGTTCGAGAAGCGCACGTCCTGGAGGTGCTTCCACGCCTCGAGGTAGCCCGTCGGGTTGACCGCGCCGTCGTAACCCATGAACAGCAGCGGGGCCGGATGCACCTCGAAGTGCAGGTGCGGCGGGGTGCCCTGGGCGTCGCCGGTGTTGCCGACGAAGCCGAGCATCTCGCCGGCCTTGACGTGCATCCCGTTGCGGGCGAGCGGCGTGAACGCCGAAAGGTGCGCGTAGTAGAACTCGTTCCCCTGCGAGTCGCGCAGCCAGAGCCGGTTCCCGCCGACGTCGTTCCAGCCGACCGAGAAGACGAGCCCGTCGGCGCAGGCGAGGATCGGCGCGCCGAGCGCGGCGAAGATGTCGTCTCCGTGGTGCCAGTTGCCGGCGACGTCGCCGCGGAAGGCGCCGAAGCTGTCGCCGAACGAGGACGGGCCGTAGACGGGGAAGACGTAGCCGCCCGCGGTCAGCCGCGGCGCGAGGCCCGTCGGCCCCTGGGTCACGAGGGGCGGCGAGCTGCGGCTGTTCTTCGTCGGCTCGGGAGCGACGGGCGTCTGCTTCTGCTTCGCGTGCGCGGGCTGCTTGGCCACCGGCCCGGGGGCGATCGGCTTCGGCGGCGGCGCGACGCTGGACTGCACGTTCGCCTCCGCGTAGCCGACCTGGATCTCGGAGCCCGCAGGCAACGCGCCGTGCGGCGCGGTGAGATGCACCGCAAGTGCGGTCACGAAGCCGTGGAAGCCCTGCGTGCCGCCGGCGCCCGAGCTCGTGTCCGTGCCCTGCTCGAGGGTGACGAGGTACCCCCAGTCGCCGACGGAGACACGGCCGTTGGGCGCGACCGCCGCCGCCACGCCGAGCACCGTGAGCGACGAGACCGTCGCACCGGCGAAGTCGCCCCTCGCGGCGCGTCCCCTGGTCGAGCCGTGCGCGACACCCTTGATCGTGCCGGCCGTGATCTCGCCGCCGAAGAGGCTGAGCGACTGCACCTCGCTCGTCGCGGCAGCGGTTCCCGCAGCGCCCGAGTCGCTCGAGACGGACGCGCTGATCGAGCCGGTGCTGACCACCGAGCCGTCGCTCGGGTAGGCGAAGGCCGAGCCGAATGCCGCGTGGTAGGGCGGCGACGAGATCGAGCCAGCCTCGGCGCCGGCCTGCCCTGGGACAATCACGCGGATCGCCACCGCCCGCGCCGACGCGCCCGCGGTCGAGCCGGCGCCGCCGGCGCCTCCCGCCCCCGTGAGCAGGACGAGGAGACCAGCCAGCGCCACGAGGATCGTGAGCCGCTTCCCCACCGTCCCCGCATTATCAGCAATAACCGCGACGGCGTGACGATTTTCTACGCCAGGCGACGCCTGGCGAACTCCGAGAAGCGCCGACGCTCCTCGTCGCTCGGCCCGAGCTGCTCACCCGCGTAGGCCGGGTCGGCCGCGATCTCCTCAGCCACCGCCACGACCTCCCGCACTACCTTGTCGTGGTGCTTGGGGCTGTGCGCGAGCTGCTCCGCCCAGGTCGCCTCGCTGTCCGCCTCGACCTCGTTCTCGACGAGCAGGCGGCCGAGCAGGATGCCGACCCGGATGTAGGCGAACGTGCGAAACGCGAGCAGCCTGCTCGGCGAGTCGACGAGCTCGGCGATCTCGGGACGCTCCTGCTGGATCTCCGCGACGATCGCGCCGATCGGCTCGTCGACGAGCGGGATCCAGAAATCCTCGGCGGGCTCCACGTCAGGAAGCATAGGGCGGTTTCCGCAGGGCACGCCAGGCGAGTTGGGCGGCGACGCCGAGCATCAGCACCGCGAACAACCGTCGCAGCGCGTGCTCGGGCAGCGACTCGGCGATCTGCACACCGGCCTCGACGCCCGCGACCGCGCCGAGGGCGACGACGAGCGCGGCGCGCCAGCGGACGTTCCCGTAGCCGACCTGCCGCCAGACGCCCGCAGCGGCGGTCGGCAGGATCGCCAGCAGCGAGGTCGCCTCCGCGTGCAGCTGCGTGAGGCCCAGCACGAGCGTCAGCGTCGGCACGAACAGGATCCCGCCGCCGACGCCGAAGAGCCCCGAGAGCACGCCCGCGGCCAGCCCGAGCACCGCGGCCAGGGCGAGCGCCCACATCAGACGAGCAGCCAGATCGCGATGGCGGTCAGGAGCGCGGCGAACCCGAGCGAGAGCGTCCGCCCCGTGAGGCGTTGCTGCAGGCCTGTGCCGAAGACCGCCCCGAGCGTGGCAGGCAGGCCGACGACCGCCGCCGCACCGGGCCTCACCTCGCCGTGAAACGCATAGGTGACCGCCCCGACGAGCGCGATCAGGCCGACCGCGCCGAGCGACGTCGCCATCGCCGGCCGCTCGGCGAAGTGGGCGAGCAGGATCAGCAGCGGCACCACGACGATCCCCCCGCCGACGCCGAAGAGGGCGCTGAAGAGCCCGGCCACCAGGCCGATGAGGAGGTAGCGCACCGCCGTATTCTGCGCGGTGTGGAGGATCGGCTGGCGCGGCTGCGCTCCGAGCCCGGCCTGGCGGCCGTGCTGCTCGACGTGGACGGGACGCTCGCACCGATCGTCGCGCGGCCGGAGCTCGCTGCCGTGCCTGAGGAGACGCGCGAGCAGGTGCGGCGGCTCGCCGGGCGCTACGCGCTGGTCGCGTGCGTGAGCGGGCGCACCGGAGAGGAGGCGGCGCGGCTGGTCGGAGTCGAGGGCGTCGTCTACGTGGGCGTCCACGGGCTCGAGCTCGCTCCCGAGGCCGAGCGCTGGCGCGAGACGCTGCAGCCGTTCGCGCAGGTGGCCTGGCCGTGGCTCGAGGACAAGGGCCTGACCGTCGCGCTCCACTGGCGCGAGGCGCCTGACGAGGAGGCGGCGCGGCGCGAGCTCGTGGCGGTGGCCGAGCGAGCGCGGGCCGCTGGGCTCGAGGCCCGCTGGGGGCGGAAGGTGCTGGAGCTGCGACCACCGGTCGCCGCCGACAAGGGGACCGCGGTACGGGCGCTGCTGGCCGAGCGCGGGCTCGAGCGGGCGCTCTACGCCGGCGACGACACGACCGACCTCGACGCCTTCCACGGTCTCGACGGCCTCGAGCTGCCGGTGCGGGTCGCGGTCGCCTCGCCGGAGGGCCCGGCGGAGCTGCGCGAGGCGGCCGACCTGGTCGTCGCGTCGCCGGCCGAGCTGCTCGAGATCTTGCGAGCCCTCTAGATGCACCTGACCGAGGCCGTGCTGGCACCGCTGCGCGAGCGCTACGGCGAGCCGCAGCCGCTGCGCTGGGAGGGCGAGGTGAGCGCGGGCGAGTTCGCGCTTGCCGGCAGTTCAGCGGAACGGCGGCACGACGTCACGTTCTTCGTCTTCGATCCCGCCGGCCGGCTCGCGCTGATCCAGAAGTCCTCGTATCCGGAAGGCGTCTGGCGCCCGCCAGGCGGCGGCGTACGCCCGGGCGAGCGTTTCGAGTCAGGCGTCGAGCGCGAGGCGAAGGAAGAGCTCGGGATCGAGATCGAGCTCGAGCGCTTCCTCGTCAGCTCCGAGGCGACCTTCCGCAGCGCCGAGGGCGTGATCGACTGGCGCACCCACGTCTTCTCGGCGCGCACCGGCGAGCAGCAGCTGCGGCCGATCGACACGCACGAGATCAGCGCCGCCCGCTGGGGCACGAGCGTGGAGCTGGCCGGGCCGATCCGGGCGCGGCTGCTCGAGACCGGGCGCGCGCTCTGGCGCTACCGGGTAGCGCTGCACGACGAGGCGCTCGCCGCTCTCGGCCATGCCCCAGGGACAGTCCCTGGGACAGGTCGCTGATCGGGGCCGCGGCCGCTTGGCGACCACGGTTAAGGCTCGCGGGACGGTCCCGATGGGCCACGGTCGAGGGACTGTCTCCGGGACCTGGCTCGACTAGACCAGGTCGAGCAGCTCCGGCAGCGCCCGGATCCGCAGGCCGTCCCACTCCGGCTGTACCTCGCCCGGTAGCTCCTCGGGCGGCACCTCGAGCATCACCGCCGCCATGCCCACGCGCTCCGCGCCACCGAGCTCGTCGTTGGCGCCGTCCCCGACGAACATCGCCTCGCCGGCCGGCACGTCGAGCTGCTCCAGCGCCAGGCGGTAGATCCGGGGGTCGGGCTTGCGCAGCCCGACCGAGGACGAGAAGACCTCGGCGTCGAAGAGCCCGTGGAAGGGCGTCTCCGCCCACAGTCTCGGCACGTCCTCACTGCAGACGGTGATCAACCCGGTCTTGAGGCCGCGGTCACGGAGCCCGGCGATCGTCTCCGCCGCGCCCGGCACCGGCACCAGTCCCTGCCGCGTGACGGCGCCTCGCAGCTCGAGCACGTCCTCGGCGGCCTCCGGCGAGAGGTCGAACCGCGCGAGCACGTCGGCGATCGGCCCGGTCTCGCGGAGGTGGGCCAGCTCGCCGTACCAGCGCTCGTCGAACTCCTCCTGGCTGAGCCCGAGCCGCTCGGCGACCCGCGGGCGAACCGCGGCCCACTCGGCGTGCGGCCACCTCGCGATCGTGTTCCAGAGGTCGAAGACGACCGCGCGCACGCGCGAGGTCACTTCATCAGCTTCCGCAGCTGCGCCCACGTGCGGGTGTTCGCCACCTGCCCGGCCGTCAGCCATGCCCGCCTGGCCTGCGAGACGCCGAAGTCGACGTAGTCGAGCGCCTTCACCTGGTGCGCGTCGCTCGAGATCACGATCGGCATGCCCGCCTCGCCCGCCAGTCGGGCATTGACGTCGCGCAGGTCGAGCCGGTCCGGCTGCGAGTTGATCTCCAAGAACGTCCCGGTCTCGAGCGCCTTCTCGATCACACGCTCGAGGTCGATCTCCATCGGCTCGCGCCGGGTGATCTTGCGGCCGGTCAGGTGGCCGATCACGTGCACGTGCGGGTTCTCCATCGTCGCCAGGATCCGCTCGGTCGGCGAGCGGTCGAAGGCGGTGTGGATCGAGGCGACGACCCAGTCGCGCTCGGCCAGCACCTCGTCGGGGACGTCGAGCGTGCCGTCGGCCTTGATGTTCACCTCGACGCCCTTCAGCAGCTTGAGCGGCGCGACCCGCTCGGCCAGCTTGTCGATCTCCTTCGCCTGCTGCTCCATCCGTCCCTCACGCAGGTAGTGCGAGTGGTCGGTGATCGCGTAGTAGGCGTAGCCGCGCGCCTTCGCGGCAGCGACCATCTCCTCGAGCGTGTTCTTGCCGTCGGCCGACCAGTGCGAATGCGTGTGCAGGTCGCCGCGGAGCTGCCCCTGCTCGATCAGCGCCGGCAGCTCCCCGGCCCGCGCGGCCTCGAGCTCACCCGAGTTCTCGCGCAGCTCCGGCGGAATGTACTCGTAGCCGAGCCGCTCGTAGACCTGCTCCTCGTTCTCGGCCGTGAACACCTCGCCGCTCTCGACCTCCGTGATCCCGTACTCCGAGACCGAGAGCCCGCGCCGTTGCGCGTCTTCACGCAACGCGAGGTTGTGCTCCTTCGAGCCGGTGAAGTGCTGGAGCAGGTTGCCGTAGCTCTCCGGCGGCACGACGCGCAGGTCGAAGCGGAAGCCCTCGTGCGAGACGACGGTCGCCTTCGTGGCTCCCTTGGCGACGACCTCGGAGACCCAGGTCAGCTTCGTGAAGTACTCGGTCAGCGCCTTCGGGTCGCTGGCCGTGGCGATGATGTCGAGGTCGCGGACGGTCTCCTTGCGGCGGCGCGCGCTGCCCGCCTCGCAGACCCGGTCGGCGGCCGGGTGCTCGCGCAGCACGTCCACCACGGCGAGCAGCGCCGGCAGGGCCTGGCCGAGCAGCGCCCGCGGCGGGCCGCTCGCCTTCTTCTTGCGCGCGGTCGACTTGAGGATGCTCTCCTCGGTCTTGGCGCCGAGGCCCGGCAGCGTCCGCACCCGCTCTGAGCGCGCCGCGTCCTTCAGCTCGGCCAGCGTCGTCACGCCGAGCTCCTGCCAGATCTTGCGCACGGTCTTCGGCCCGAGCCCCGGGATGTGCAGGAACTCGACCACCTCGGGCGGGATCGTCTTCCGCCGTTTCGAGAGCGCCGCGATCTCGCCCGTGTCGACGATCTGGACGATCTTCTCCTGGATCGTGGCGCCGATCCCCGGCAGCTCCTTGGCCGTGCCCTCGAGCGCCAGCTGGGCGACAGGCGTGCCGGTCTCGCGCACACGCGCTGCGGCCCGGCGGTAGGCGAGCACGCGAAAGGCCGCCTGTCCTTCGATCTCCAGCAGGTCGGCCAGCAGCTCGAGCTGCTCGGCCACGTCCTGGTTGCGAGGGAGCGTCTTCGCCACGACAGCGATCATAGGGGCGTGAAGGCGGTCGTCTGCTTGCCCACCTACAACGAGCGAGAGAACCTCGAGCGCATGGTCGCCGCGCTCGCCGGCAAGAGCGTCTCCGTGCTAGTGATCGACGACAACTCGCCCGACGGGACCGGCGAGCTGGCCGACCGCCTGGCCGCCGAGCACGAGCACGTGAGCGTGCTCCACCGCGAGCGCAAGGAGGGCCTCGGCCCCGCGTACCTCGCCGGCTTCGAGCGGGCGCTCGCCGACGGCGCCGAGCTGGTGCTCGAGGTGGACGCCGACTTCTCGCACGACCCGGCCGACGTGCCGCGGCTGATCGAGGCCGCCCGCGACGCCGACCTCGTGCTCGGCTCGCGCTACGTGGACGGCGGCTCGGTGCGAAACTGGGGCGCCGTCCGGCGCTTCGTCTCGGCCGGCGGCTCGCTCTACGCGCGGGTTCTGCTCGGGGTCCCGGTCCACGACCTGACCGGCGGCTTCAAGTGCTTCCGGCGCGAGGTGCTGGAGACGATCGACCTGCAGGCGATCGACTCAAGGGGCTACGCCTTCCAGATCGAGACCACCTACCGCGCGCTCCGGGCGGGCTTCCGCGTCGTCGAGGTGCCGATCACGTTCGTCGACCGCGAGCACGGCGGCTCGAAGATGAGCCGCGCGATCGTGCTCGAGGCGATCTGGAAGGTGCCCGTGCTGCGGCTCCGGGCGCTGGCCGGCCGTCTGTAGAGTCGAGCCGTGCTCGAGCTGACCGACGACACCTTCGACCAGGAGGTGCTGCAGTCCGAGACGCCGGTCGTGGTCGACTTCTGGGCGCCGTGGTGCGGGCCCTGCCGCGCGGTCGAGCCCATCCTCGCGGAGCTCGAGGCCGAGCACCATGGGCGTGTCAAGTTCGCCAAGCTCGACATCGACCAGAACCTGCATGCCGCCTCGCGCTACGAGGTGCTCTCGATCCCGACCGCGATCCTGTTCGAGGGCGGCGAGCCGCGCGGGACGGTGGTCGGCGCCAGACCCCGCTCGTACTACGAGCAGGCCTGGGCCGAGTGGCTCACGTAGGCGAGGCGGGCTCGGGCGCCTGCTGCGGCTGCGCTCGCAGGTGTCGCTCCGCCTTGCGCGAGACCTGCAGGGAGTCGGCAGCCCCGTATAGCCGGACGCGCGGGTCGAGCACCGAGTAGAGGATGTCCACCACCAGGTTCGCGATCACCACCGCGAGGCTGACCGTCAGCACGATCCCGAGGATCACCGGCACGTCCCCGTTGGCCAGCGCGTGGACGAGCAGCTGCCCCATGCCGGGGAGCGCGAAGGCCGCCTCGATGAAGAGCGCACCGGCGAAGGCGATGCCGACGTCCATCCCCAGCATCGTCACCAGCGGCAGTGAGGCATTCCGCAGCACGTGGGCCCGCAGGATGCGCCGCGAGCTCGCGCCCTTGGCGCGCGCCGTGCGCACGTAGTCCTCGTTGAACTGCTCGAGGAAGCTCGCCCGGATCATGCGCGCGTAGAAGGCGGCGAAGATGGCGGCGAAGGTCAGCCACGGCAGGAAGAGGTGGTAGGCCCAGTACTTCGGCCCGCTGCAGAAGTAGGAGGTCGAATATTCCGCGTGGTGGGCGAAGGTGCAGTAGCCGCTGACCGGGAAGGCGTGGGCCCGCACGCCGAGGAAGTACGAGAGCATCAGGCCGAGCCAAAAGGGCTGGCAGGAGACGAGGACCAGGACCCACAGCATCAGTCCCCGGTCGAGCAGCGACCGGGGTCGTAGGGCCGAGAGCAGGCCGATGGGGACGGCCATGATGAAGCACAGCACCAACCCGCCGATCACGAGCGACGCGGTCACCGGCAGCGTCTCCTGCATCGTCTGCACGACGGTCTTGCTCGAGCGGGTCGAGTGGCCGAGGTCGCCCCGCACGATGTGGGTGATGAACACCGCGTACTGGTGTGGGAACGAGCCGTGCGCGTTGTACTGCGTCTGCAGGCCGGCGGAGAAGCCCTGCTCGTTTCGCTGGGCGTTGCGCGAGTCGTCGGGCAGCATGAAGAACACGACGAACGTGATCAGCGTGATCGCCCAGAGCAGCACGAGCGCCCAGAAGAACCGCTTGAGGAGGAAGATCAGCACGAGCGCCTAGCGTTGCCGCTCGCGCCGCCTAGCGCAAGTTGCCGGCCCCCCGCCCGCCGAAGTGCTCCCACCCTCTGAGTTCTACCGGTTCTCCGCGGAGGCGGATTGCGACGCCTACGCCCTCCACGCAGCGGCCGATCACCCGGAAGCCGAGCGGGTCGGGGGTGGCCGCGAGCAGCTCGTAGTCCTCGCCGAAGCCGACGTCCTCGACGGCCGCCCCGGGCGCGAGCGGCACGTGCTCGAGGTCGAGCTCGAGCCGGCAGCCCGAGCGCGCGGCGAGGTG
>Ga0081540_1001770_pt1 | contig 18155 bp, 14 predicted proteins | sample TabmetS2T1R1_FD_71024 | JGI IMG/M metagenome (GOLD analysis project Ga0081540, IMG submission 71024) | Tabebuia heterophylla rhizosphere microbial communities from the University of Puerto Rico - S2T1R1 | ecosystem: Host-associated > Plants > Roots > Rhizosphere ... | reverse complement strand
TACCGGCCCGAGTTGCTGGTTGCCGATGAACCGGTGGGCGGCGAGGCGGCAGTGCCCATGCCGGAGAAGCAGCCACGTAATCTCAATTAAGCCAAAACCATTAAGCGCTAGAGCGGCGGACTTTTAATTGGACGGGGAAGCGCGGCTCTAGCTCTTTGTTTGCGCATCGGATTTGTCCGAAAACCGGTATCCACTTTTCGGTCCGATGCGCTGGTCCGCTGCCGTCGGTTGACCAAGATCGAAATGGCTCGGATATCAGGCAGCGCGAAATACGCTTGGGGACTTGCGCACAGGAGCCGTGAAAAGACCATACTACCCTGCGATGCGCTTGGCTTGTGTGCGTTTCCGTTGATCTTGCGAAAGACACCTCATGGCTTTGAGACATTTTTGCCTTGCGGTCCTGTTTGGCACCGCATTCGGTCGGGGCGCCGCGCTCGCCGAAGAGTTGCCGACGCTCAAAGCCGGCCTATGGGAGTCGACCGTGATCACCAGCAGTGCAGCGGCGCCGCCGGGCACTTACAGGCAATGCATGGATGGCACAATCCATCTGGAGGAGTTGGTTCGCGCAACTGGCGGTGCATGCGATCTCAAATGGAAGCGAGCAGGCGACCGGATCGAGACGGAGACGAACTGCAAGCTCGGCATGGTCTCGGCCAAGGGCAAAGGCTCCATCACCGGCGATTTCAACTCCAAGCTCAGGATTGAGACGACCAGCACCGTCTCGATGGACGATCCGCCACCAGGCGCACCGCAGATCACCCTTCCCAACGCAGATCAGACCACAGTGCTCGAGGTGCGCTGGATCGGCCCTTGTGAGCCAGGACAGCAGCCGGGCGACTTCATTACCCCGGATGGCAAAGTCGTGCGCCTGCCGACTTCACCCAGATAAACACTGCGTAGGGTGGACGAGGACGCCATAAGCGCAATCGCTTCAGCCGCCACCGTGCTCAATGCGGGAAGGCGACCCGCTCACTCGTCTTACTGCACAATACCGTCGGTGCGCCACTGCCGCCGTCGAGCATCATGCACATGCTGTTGTCGCAACCAGGTGCGGCAAGAGCCTGAGGAGACGAGGCTCTGTCGTCTCCGACCTGTGCCGCCTGCTCATAGAGTTGCCTGGCCTTCTTTGCATCGGCCAGATCGCCAATGACGCGCAGGTATTGCAGAATGGCCGGGTCATAGGTCTTGGCCAGACCTTCATACGCTTCGCGGCTCCCGCCCTTTTGCGCCGCATATTCGAAGGTCGTGCGTGCTCCGGCAATATCACCCCGGCCGAGCATCTGATAGGCGCGCTTCAGCACCGCCTGGTTCGGTGCGGGTTGTTTCGGCGTCGGCTCCGATATGGAGCCGGTCGTCTGCCGAACATCCAGAATAGAATAGCGGTGCAGGTAGACGGTGCGCGGAGGAAGCGCACAGGCGGTGAGGAAGCGCGCGAGATCCGGTGAAGCGACGCCGTAGGAAATGCCGCTCGCCTCCTTGTTGATTGCCGTGCTGATCCCCACGACGATGCCGTGATTGTCGACCAACGGACCACCGCTATAGCCGGGGCTGATCGGTGTCTGGTGCTGAAGCTGATTGGTCAGCCAGGCGCCGGTCATGACCCGGGAAATATTGCCTTTGAGCACTGAAGGCAGCACGAAATTGCGATCGGCCGTTTGCACCGGGCCGATCTCTCCACCCAGATCAGCCGCTGCCGGAAAGCCGATGGCATAAAGGTCGGAGGCCAACTCCGGGAAATCGGCGGCAAGCGGAAGCGCCTGTCCTGGAAGATTTTCGACTGCCTGCAGAAGTGCCAGGTCTTTTTGCGGGAAGACGGCAAGCAGCTCCAATTTGACCCAGCGGATCTGACCCTGCTCGCCTATGTAACCGAGCGCATAGGCCGTGCCCTTCTCGACCACATGATTATTGGTTGCAATCACACGATTACCACTGACGAGAAAGGCGGTGCCGCCCTTGATCAGACCGTCGGTCTGGACGACAAGGCGATACACCTGCTTGGAAACATTGACGATGATCGGGCTCGCCTCCGACGGGGAATCCCCGGCCCACAAGGTCGGCATTCCCCGATATTCGGCACTTTCTGTCTCCGCGGCGGGGCTATGCTTCCCGGCAAGACAGATGAGCCCGCAGAGCAGAAAGACATTGAACAGGAAATAGTTTCCAGAACAAGGAAGCAGCCGCACATGCCGACTCCTTCAAAAGCTTCATCAAAACGAGGGAGTACAACTTGACTGGGTCTCTTCTTGGATGAGTATCGCGAAATGCAATAACTATCAGGCTGGGCAAAATTGTGACCAATTCGAGATGAAGGTCATCAAATGTGGTGGAATCTAAGCCGGCGGCCTGCTATCCGGTCGTAATTGGCGTCGCTAGTTTTGGATTTGTTTCCCGCAATAGAAGCTGCTTTATCGTTCAGACCACAGATCTAAACGATTAATCCCGATGACAGACGCAATTCAGTCCCGTTGTGCATCGCAATGTTTGCGCGTGCAATTTTGATGCCTTGGGTTTGTCGTGTTGAAGACAGGCCAGGACTGGCCCGAATCATATCGCTCCGCCTCAAAGTAGGAAGAAACCGAACGCGCCTGCGGCAATCACGGCGGCCCAGGCTGGTGTCTTCCAGGCGGAAAGGGCGACAAAGGCAGCTGCCGCCAGTGCCATGGTGCGCGGTGAGCTTATGCCCCCGGTCATAAAGTGCGCTTGCTAACAGACCGACAACCGCCGCGTTCACACCCATGAGTGCCTTTTGAGCAAACGAGACAGATCTGAGGCGCTCCCAGAAGGGCAGGGCACCGAGGATGAGGAGCACTGAAGGCAGAAAGATAGCGATCAATGCAATGATGGCTCCTGCGAGCCCGTTCGGCGGCATGCTTGCAACCGCGCCGAGATAGGCAGCGAAGGTGAAGAGCGGCCCCGGCACAGCCTGAGCGGCGCCATAGCCTGCCAGGAATGCCTCGCGATCGACGAGCCCGGTTCCGACGACCTCCGCCTGTAGCAGAGGCAGCACCACGTGGCCGCCCCCAAATACCAGGGCGCCGGCCCGGTAGAAGCTGTCGATCAGCCGCAGCGTGCCATTGGCGGTTACGGCGGTGAGAGCGGGTAAAGCGAGCAGCAGAGCCAAGAACAAAGCGATACACGCGAGCGCTGGTCTGCGCCCTATCGGAATGCCAAACGTATCCTGACTGCCCATCCCCGGCGGCCCCGGCCGTAGCCAGGTAAGTCCAATCACGCCGCCCACAACGATTGCCAGGACCTGTCCGAGGGCATGCGGCATCAGCAGGGAAATGATCATGGCCAGAACGGCAATGCTGGCCCGCTGCCGATCGGGGGTGAGGGTGCGCGCCATACCGAGGACGGCATTGGCGACCACCGCCACGGCGGCGGCCTTCAGCCCGGCAATCCAGCCGGTTCCGGCCTGCGCCGTAAAGGCATCCACGCCAAAGGCGAAAGCGGTGAGAAGGATAGCGGAGGGCAGAGTGAAGGCGCACCAGGCTGCCAGCATGCCGGCAAACCCTGCACGCTTCAGCCCGATCGCCATCCCGACCTGGCTGGAAGCGGGGCCGGGAAGGAACTGGCAGAGCGCTACCAGATCGGCATAGGCACTATCGTTGATCCACCCCCGGCGCAGGACGAAGGCTTCGCGAAAATAGCCGAGATGCGCGACCGGCCCACCAAATGAGGTCAGCCCCAGCGCCAGGAAGGTGCGGAACACCTCGGCAGCCGACCCCGCCTGCCGCGCATCGGCGACCGGTGCTGTCTGATCGCCGGTGCTCACGCCTTTCCCCCTCCGCGGTTTGCGCGGGGCGGGACTGCCCCCCTTGGCCTATACCAAGACCTTGTCCAGATGTCCGGCGATCTTGTCGATGAAGCTGGAGGTCGACAGCCAACCCTGCTGATCGCCGACCAGCAGCGCCAGATCCTTGGTCATGTAACCGGCTTCGATGGTCGCGACTGTGACATCCTCGAGCGTCCCGGCGAATTTACCGAGTTCGGCATTGCCGTCCAGCTTGGCGCGGTGCTTCAGGCCGCGCGTCCAGGCAAAAATCGAGGCGGTGGAGTTCGTCGAGGTCTCCTTGCCCTTCTGATGCTCGCGGTAGTGGCGCGTGACCGTGCCGTGCGCGGCCTCGGCCTCGACGGTCCTACCGTCGGGCGTGAGCAGCACCGAGGTCATCAGACCAAGCGAGCCATAGCCTTGCGCGACAGTGTCGGACTGCACGTCGCCGTCATAGTTCTTGCAGGCCCAGACGAACCCGCCCGACCATTTCAGCGCGGCGGCGACCATGTCGTCGATCAGCCGGTGCTCGTAGTGGATGTCCTTGGCGGCGAACTTGTCCTTGAATTCGCTATCGAACACCTCCTGGAAGATGTCCTTGAAGCGCCCGTCATAGGTCTTCAGGATGGTGTTCTTGGTGGAAAGATATAGCGGATAGCCGCGCTCCAGCGCGTAGTTCATGCTGGCTCTGGCAAAATCCCGGATGGAGTCGTCGAGATTGTACATCGCCATCGCCACGCCCGAGCCCGGGAAATCGAACACCTCATGGGTGATCGGCTCGCCGCCTCCCTCGAGCTGGAAGGAGATGGTGAGCTTGCCCTTGCCTGGGATCAGCATGTCGGTTGCCCGATACTGGTCGCCATAGGCGTGGCGTCCAATGATGATCGGCTTGATCCAGCCGGGGACCAGCCGCGGCACGTTCCTGGCGATGATCGGCTCGCGGAAGATCACCCCGCCCAGGATGTTGCGGATGGTGCCATTCGGCGATTTCCACATCTTCTTGAGGCCGAATTCCTTAACGCGAGCCTCATCCGGGGTGATGGTTGCGCACTTGACCCCGACCCCATGCTGCTTGATGGCGTTGGCCGCATCGATTGTGATCTGGTCGTTCGTGGCGTCGCGGTTCTGAATGGACAGATCATAATAGAGCAGGTTGATGTCGAGGTAGGGATGAATGAGCTTGTCTTTAATGAGCTGCCAGATGATGCGTGTCATTTCATCGCCGTCGAGCTCGACGACCGGATTGGCGACTTTGATCTTGCCCATGTATTGCCTCGACATGAATTCCTGGGAAACGCCGCGATTTGCCTCGGGCTGGTTGTACCATAATGGAGCCTTTTGCCGCCGCCAAGAAGCCGAAAGACGCGGGAAGGCCAGGTAGATGGGAGTATAGCCCAGGTGAGCCAAACGGATCGTATAGAGGCGCAATCGGCGGGTCAGACGGCTCCGGTGATCGTTCTCGTGGAGCCGCAGCTCGGCGAGAATATCGGCCAGGCCGCCCGGGCCATGGCCAATTTCGCTCTGACGGAACTCCGCCTCGTTGCTCCGCGCGATGGCTGGCCGAGCGAGAAGGCGCTGGCAGCGGCCTCCGGTGCCGGGGAAGTGATCGCAAAAGCTGAGGTTTTCCCGACGCTTGAGGCTGCGATCAGCGATCTGCACTATGTGGCGGCGACCACCGCCCGCATCCGCGAGATGGTGAAGCCGGTGCTCTCGCCGGAAAGCGCGGTGAAGCTGATGGCTGCCAAAGCCGATGGAGGCGAACGGTGCGGCGTACTGTTCGGCCGCGAACGCTCAGGCCTGGAGAACGATGAGATCGCGCTTGCCGATTCGCTGGTGATCGCCCCCGTTAACCCGGCGTTTGCCTCCATCAACCTTGCCCAGGCGGTGCTGCTCATTGGCTATGAGTGGCGCAAACTGGTCGCAGGCGCTTCGCTCGGGCGGGCGACCGCTTTTGACGGCCCTGCACGCGAAGGCCTGCATATCAACAAATCTTTTCCCGCAAGCCGGGGGGAGCTCCTGGCTTTTTTTCAACACCTCGAGACAGAACTGGAGGAAGGAAGCTTTTTCAAAACTGACGACAAGCGGGCGAGCGTGATACGGAATATCCGGAATATGTTCGAGCGAGCCGCTCTGACCGAGCAGGAAGTGAGAACGCTGAGAGGCATGATCGTTGCCCTCACCGGGCTGCGGCGTGTCCGCCACAGGTGAAGTAGGGATGCAACAGGTGTCATAGTTATGCCGCCTTTGTGGTATTGCCATTGCCCAATAAATGTTAGGCGTGTGGGCTCGGAGGGACGATCGGGCAGGTGATGACGATGGAAAAATTAAGCCGGCTGGCATTTTTGACGTTTCTGTTTTCCGGGCTCGCCTTGACGACGGCGGTTGCAGCTCAGGACAGCGCGCCCCAGACCGATAAAGACCAAGGCCAAAAAGAACTAAGCCTCAAATCGGTGAAGCTGATCACCGCCTTCGCCCTGACGACGATTCCGAGCGAGGTGAAGCAGCCGGATGGCAAGGTCATCAAGATCGACCGCAAGAACCTCGAAAGAATTCTTGTCCCGCTGGACGACGCCCGCCGCATCATTGTCGCCGCGCGCAACTCGGCGCATGCGCAGATCTGCGACCTGCCCGAGCTGCAGGCGGAGAACTATCTGGCGCTGATGCGAAGCGAGCAGGCCAAGAACAAATGGACGTCGGAGCAGATGTTGTTCATCAACCGTCTGCACCTGTTCACGGTGATGTGGCTGACCGGCAACGTGAAATTCACTGAAAAGGACGGCGACAAGGAGCCGACCGTGATTTCCGAGCCGGACAAGGGCGACAAGAAGACCTGCACGCCGGAAGAGAAGGAAAAGGTCAAGGCCAACATCGAGGCCTATTTGAAGACGGTCCAGAAGTCCTGAACCCGCTTGCACCGCGCTGCTGGTTGACAGCACTGCCGGCCTTGAGCTAAGCATTATGCGGCCCCGGAGAGGGGCCGTTTTCATTTCCATGTCCGCGGCGGCCGTGATGGCGTCTGCCTGTCGCTCTTCCGCAAGGTTCCTGGGACCGACCGGCAAGAAAGAGGAGGACATGCTCCTACCGCAAAATCCATCCGAGGAGTGACCCATGACCAAGCGCGTCAGCGCCAAACATAAGATCGATCGCCGTCTCGGCCAAAATATCTGGGGCCGCCCGAAAAGCCCGGTGAACAAGCGTGAATACGGCCCCGGCCAGCACGGCCAGCGCCGCGCCGGCAAGTTGTCGGATTTCGGCATCCAACTGCGCGCCAAGCAGAAGCTCAAGGGCTATTACGCCAACATCAACGAGCGCCAGTTCAAGAACATCTACAAGGAGGCAACGCGCCTGAAGGGCGACACCTCCGAGAACCTGATCGGCCTTCTGGAGCGGCGTCTTGACGCTGTTATCTACCGCGCTAAATTCGTGCCGACCCCGTTCGCGGCCCGCCAGTTTATCAGCCACGGCCATGTCAATGTGAACGGCCGCCGGGTGAATATCCCGAGCTACCGCTGCCGCGCTGGTGACATCATCGAGGTCGGCGAGAAAGGCCGCGGCCTGGTGCTGGTGCTGGAAGCCGTGCAGAGCCCCGAGCGTGACGTGCCGGACTATATCGAGGCCGACCACGGCAAGATGAAAGCCACCTTCGTTCGCGTGCCGCAGCTTGGCGATGTGCCCTATCCCGTGCAGATGGAGCCGAACCTGGTGGTCGAGTTCTACTCGCGCTGATTGCCGCGATATCGCTCGCCTTTTGCAAGGCTGCCGGAGACGGCAGCCTTTTTGCTATCGGCTTAGAGAGCGGTGCAAAGCCATCACCGTCGATCGCGTAGCCTGCCGCGCGAGAACGAACTGCTGTCATGCGCTGCTGACAGAAACTGGCGGTGGGGCGTCCTATCCTTTCGCCATCCGACGACGTGGCGTTGATCGGCGAAAGGAAGATGCACTATGGCGAAGTTCAGCTTTGTCCTGCTCTACGTTGATACTCCCTCTGCGAGCGCAGCGTTCCATGCTGGGCTTCTCGATCGGCAACCCGTCGAAAACTCACCGACCTTTGCCATGCTGCCCCCTCATCGAAGGCGTGATGCTCGGCTTGTGGCGACGCGATACGGTCTTACTCAAAGCAGACGCACAGCCGGCGACAGCGAGATTGCGTTCATCGCAGAAAACGCCGAGGCGCTCAGCCGCGTCTACAAGGATTGGAAGGGGCGGGGTGTGGCCATGGCCCAAATGCCGACCACGATGGATTTCGGCGAGACCTCTGTTGCCCTCGACCCTGACGGTCACCGCCTGCGCGTCTTTGTGCCGAACGATAATTGAGCACGGGAAGCCGTCGGCCTGTTCCCGTTAGCTCGACTGGCCGCGCCGGCGCCGCTCGCGTGGCGGCTGGGGTTCGGCGTAATCCCCGACAGCCTCGGCCTCTTCGCTGTGCATAGGTCTTGCAACCGGCCGTTCCATCTGGGAGACGCGGTCGCGCAGCGACGCGGGGTCTTCGCTGCTCCCGTTGGGATTGGCCGGCATGCCGACACCGTCCGTACGCTGCGGGATGGAGGGCTGCTTGGGCGCTTCGGCTCTGCGGGTGGGGGCGTCAGGTCTGCGCGCCGGCCTCTTCCCCTTGCTGGACAGCGAGCGGATCGCCCCCTGCATGGCGTCGATGGCCGCTTCCTTTTTGCCGGCGGAGGAGCGAGCAAAGACATTGAGCCGCCTGAACAGACCGGGCCCACGCTCAGACTTCCGGGACGCAGAAGAGCGGCCGGAATTGCCGGTCGGCACGGGCAGAGAGGTACGGATTTCTTCTCCGTCGGCAGACATCGGCACGGCAGCCGGCATCTCCTCCAGCTCCTCTTGGGGCGGCAGAGCCAGCACCTCCTGTTTCTTCTTCTTCTCGCGCTTTTCCTCACGCTTTGACGAGCGGGCGAGCGCATTCAAAAGGTTCATCACCTCGCGCTCGCTCATCGGCTCGCCGAAATAGAAGCCCTGCGCATATTCGCAGCCCAGCGCGCGCAGGTACGCAACGTCGTCTTCGCGCTCGGTACCCACTGCCACGACGTCCTTGCCGAGCTCGCGCGCCATGGCAAGCGCGGCACGCAGGATCACCGCACCGGACTTGTTGTCGTTGCCGTGCATGACGAGGGAGCGGTCGATCTTGATGGTATCGACCGCGAGGCGATGCAGATAGGAGAGCGAGGAATAGCCGGCGCCGAATTCGTCGAGTGAAAGGCCTGCACCCAGCCCCTTCAGCCAGTCCAGAATCTCGATGGCCTGCTCGGGGTTCTCCATGATCAGCGATTCGGTGATCTCGAGCCGCAGGCAACCCTTCGGCACGCTCTCGCGGCCAATGATCAGGCGCAGATCCTGCACCAGCTCCTGCTTGAAGAGGTGCCGCGACGAGACGTTGACGCTGACAAACAGCGGATCTTCCGTGCGCGCCAGGGTGCGGTGCCAGCGGGCAACCTGGCGCACCGCGCGCTCCATCACATAGCTGGACAGCTCCGTGATGAACCCGGTCTCCTCGGCAACGGGGAGGAATTCCGCGCTCGACAGCGTGCCGAGCTTGGGATGCTCCCAGCGCACCAGCGCTTCAAAGCCGGCGAGCTGTTCATCGCCGAGCCGCATGATCGGCTGATAGTTCACCCGGATCTGACGCTTCTCAATGGCCTGCTTCAGCTCGCTTTCGATACCGTCGCGCTCGTCGCGTTCGCCGCGCATCTCTGGCTTATACAGCTCGATCCGGTCTGCGCCGGAGCGCTTGGCGCGATACATCGCTGTCTCGGCTTCACGGAGGAGCTCGGCAGGCGTGGTCTGCTGGCCGTCATAGACCGCGATACCGATCGAACCGGTCAGCACTACGTCGCGACCGGCGATCTTCATCGGTGCGCGCAGCGACCGGCGGACGCGCTCGGCAAGGAGGGCGATGTGGCGCGGTTCAGTCTCGGCCGAGAGCAGGACACCGAACTGCTCGCCGCCAATGCGCGCCATGGTGTCCTGCGGCCCGAGATGCCGGGCGAGGCGGCGCGAGATCGTCAGGAGCATGGAGTCGCTCACCGTGAAATCGGCGGCGCGGTTCAGCGTCTTGAAGGTGTCGATGTCGATGAACAGGATGGTGGGCTTTGAGCCATCCTCGGAAGCGCGGGCGACGGCGCAATAGACGCGGTCGAGGAACAGTTCGCGGTTCGGCAGGCCGGTAAGGCTGTCGTGGATGGCGTTGTGGAGCAGCCGTTCCTGGGCGCGCTTCTGAGCGGTGATATCGCGAAGCAGGCCGGCGCAGCGCAGTGTCCGGCTCTGGCGCGAGGCGACAGCCTGCGCACGCAGCTCGTACCAGAGATAGCTGCCATCAGCCCGGCGCATGCGGAATTCAGTGGTGATGTCGCCGCCCTGGCGTTCGCGGATGGTCCACAGGATCAATCGCATTCGCTCGCGGTCGGAGGCATGCAGATGCTGCAGCCAGTCCTCGACATTGCCACGCACCGTGCCAACGGGATGACCCAGGGAGGCGTCGATCTCCGGACCAACGAAGATATCGTCGCGGCGCGTGTTCCATTCCCATACCGAGGCGCCCGAGGCCTCCAGCGCAACCACGCGCATCTGGAACTGCCCGGCATCCTCGCTATAGGAGGGATCGACGCTATGGAACGCGTATTGCGTGACAGTGAAGGACAGCAGGCCGACAATAAGCACCAAGCCCGCATTCAGCGCCGGGACCACCACATCGCCAGACAGCTTGCCGAGAATGGCGACGCCCACGCCGAAGGTCCATACCAGGAACAGCATCCAGGTTGGCAACAGCGAGAGTGCGCGCTCCTGGCCGCGCAGAGCGAAGAATGTCAACAGGAGGCTGCCGATGGCGGCGATCGGGAGATAGGAGAGTCGGGCAAGGCCGGCCGCCAGCTTGCTGTCGATCACCGAAAGACCGACGAGGCCGAGCTGGCCCGCTACCCATCCGGCGAACAGGATGGCGAGGAAGGCATGCCAGAGCCTCAGCCGCAGGAACACATAGAGGAACAGCACCAGCGAGGCCGCAATTGCGGCCTCCGTCGCTGCTCGATAGATGGCATTGTCCTCGGCGCCGAGCTTGAACAGCTTATGCCAGAAGCCGAAATCCACGCAGAGATAGGCGACTACGCTCCAGGCGACGAGCGCCGCGGCCGGGAACAGCGTCTTGTGGTTGGCACCGAAAATGGCGGTCAGGTAGAGCGCCAGCACACCGACAATGCCAAGCAGGATACCGTTGAACAGTGTCAGGTCGACGGTCTTGCGGCCAAGCGTCGACGGATTGGCGAGGTAAAGCCGCGGAAACGCCGCCGAGCTCAGTTCGACGATGTAAGTCACCGTCGAGCCCGGCTCGAGCTGCAGCCGATAAATGTCGGCATAGTCACTTTCGACGCGCTCCGGGCGGAAACCAAGCGAGACGGTGACATTGGAAATGCGCGGTGCATCGAGATCCGGCCAGAATACTTTCGACCCGATCAAGTCGTAACGCTGGGCCATCAGCCAGAGTGACACCGTCTGGTCGGTCGGATTGTTGAGCGCGAAGACCACCCAGTTGGGATTGGTACCCTCGGTCTTGGCCGAAACCGACATGCGGCCGGCAACACCATCCGGCCCCGGCGCCGTCTCGACGCTGAGCCGGTCGCCGCGGCCTTCATACAGTTCGCCGAGCAACGTGATGTCGATGCGTTCCTGGTCGGGGCCTATGACGATGGATTCAAGCGCCCGCGCCGGCGAGGCGGCGAAGCCTGCGGCGAACACGAAGAGCAAGGCGACGCACAGTATGGCGCGGAGGGGCGCACCGACGAAATGCAACAGCGGGTGTGAGGAAATACGAACCCCCGATGCCGAACCGCCCCTCATCTGGCGTTTCGTGTTCCACTCTCGCTTTGGAGAGGTGTGCGAAATCCCCCTCACCGGGCCGCCTTTAGCGTCCGCCCTCTTCCGCGAGGGGAGAGGGCTGTGCCGTAATGGCGGAGGGACGGTGCCCTCTTTACCCATTTGGCATCCTCCTTGCTTCTCCCCTCTCGTGCAGCGCGTCTAGGGTTCCGGCCGCCTTGATCGGCGGTGCTGGTCCGAGAGACGCAACCCGGCAAATTCCGGGAAACACGGCGGGCCAAAATCCCGGGAGATCACTGCACGAGGTTTGCGGGCGCAGACCTGTCTCTCGGGCACGCGCTCCCAAACCGCTCGGTCGCAAACGGAATTGGAGGGCCTATGCGTCGCATCTCATATTTCGCGCTGAGTGTGCTTGCCCTGTTGAGCCTCGGCTTCAGCCAGGTAGAGGCCGCGCCGAAGAAGGATTTCAAGGTCTGCTGGTCGATCTATGTAGGCTGGATGCCCTGGGGGTATCTCGCCGACAGCGGCATTATAAAGAAGTGGGCCGACAAATACGGCATCAAGGTCGATGTCGTGCAGATCAACGACTACGTCGAGTCGATCAACCAGTATACCGCCGGCGCCTATGACGGCTGCGCCATGACGAATATGGACGCGCTGTCGATCCCTGCAGCCGGCGGCGTTGACTCCACGTCCCTTATCACCGGCGACTATTCCAACGGAAATGACGGCATCGTGCTGAAGGGCAAGGACAAGCTCACCGACATCAAGGGGCAGAAGGTCAATCTGGTCGAATTGTCGGTGTCCCATTATCTGCTCGCCCGGGCGCTGGACAACGTGAAGCTGACCGAAAAGGACATCACCGTCGTCAATACCTCCGACGCCGATATGGTTGCGGCCTATGCAACGCCGGACGTGACGGCCTGCGTGACCTGGAACCCGCTGCTTTCGGAGATCAAGGGCCACGCGAAGTCGAAGGAGGTGTTCGACTCCTCCAAGATCCCCGGCGAGATCATCGACCTGATGGTGGTGAACACCGAGACACTCAAGGACAACCCTGACTTCGGCAAGGCGCTGGTCGGCGCCTGGTATGAGATCATGACGCTGATGACCTCCGGCTCCAAGGAAGGCATCGCTGCCAAGGAGGCGATGGCCAAGGCATCGGCCACCGATCTCGCCGGCTTCGACAGCCAGCTCAAGACCACCATGCTCTTCTCCAAGCCCGCCGAAGCGGTCGCCTTCACCAAGGACGCCAAGCTCCTCCACACCCAGGAGTTCGTCGCCAAGTTCCTGTTCAACCACGACATCTTCAAGGGCGCCTCGAAGTGGGACGCAGTGGCCATGGAATTCCCAGGCGGCAAAACGCTGGGCGACAAATCCAAGATCAAGCTGCGGTTTGATGCGGCCTATATGGAGATGGCGGCGGGAGGCAAGCTGTAGGTCCGATATCGGTGATTGGACTGGGACCTTTCTCTGCCGGGCGAATACCGGATGGGATAAGGGACGGCCCTTGGACCGGGCCGTCTCCCAATATCGCTTTACGATGCCGCAAAGGCCTCGCGCCGGCCGAATGCGAGGACCAACATCGCGCCAAGCAGCGTTGCGATCCCGCAGTAGCTAATAGTGGCCACCACGCCGAGATGATCGACCAGCATGCCCCCAAAAATCGCGCCGCTGGCAATGGCGACCTGGAACGCTGCAACGAGCAGTCCGTTGGCGGCTTCCGTCTGATCGGGTGCCACGCGAACCATCCAGGTCTGGATGCCCACCGGCAACGCGCCAAAGGCGAAGCCCCAGAATGCAACGGCGGCAGCGGCAAAGGAAAGCGACGTCCCCAAGATGACGAGTGCGGCAGCCGTCACGGCGATAAGCAGCGAGCCAAGGACAACGGCAGCTTTCAGGCTGCGTTCGATCACCGCCGCCCCGGCGAAATTGCCGAAGAAGCCGCCGACACCATAAGCGAGCAAAACGAGCGAGATCATCTCAACGGAGAGCGCAGGCACCTGCTCCAGGAATGGGCGGACATAGGTAAAGCCGGCGAAATGTCCCGAAATCGACAGCAGCACGGTGATCAGCACCAACCTCACGCTCGGCCGGCCAAGCAGCTCGAACAGGGTGCCGATGTTGGGCGAAGCCCGCGGCGGCAGCTTCGGCATGGTCAGCATCTGGGCGAACAGAGTCACGAGAGCGATCCCGGCGGCAATGACGAACACCGCGCGCCAGCCCAGCAGCCCACCGAGATAGGCTCCGACGGGAGCGGCGCTGACCGTCGCCACAGAAACGCCGGTGAAGACGATCGACAGGGCCCGCGGCACCAGTCGCGACGGCACGAGGCGCAGAGCCATGGCGCCGGCCATTGACCAGAACGCCCCGAGACTGGCGCCGAGCAGCAGCCGGGCAATGAGCAGCATGGTAAGACCCGTTGCGGTCGCGGCAAGTACGTTCGAGATCACCAGCAGCAGTGTCAGCGACCACATGACGATCCGCCGGTCGAAATCGCGGGTGACGATCGGCGTCGCGAGCCCCGCGACGGCGCCGATCACGGCTGTCGCAGTCACTGTCTGCCCGGCCGCGCCATCGCTGACGCCGAGATCGGCGGCAATAGGCGTGAGCAGGCTGGCAGGCAGGAATTCGGCGGTGACAAGACCAAACACGCCGAGGGTCAGCGATATGACCGCAAGCCAGGCCGGTTCGGTACGCTCTTCGCCGACGGGCGACACATCGAGATTTTCGGCAGTCGTGACGGACATGGATTCGCTCATGAACACCTCTCCAAACGATCTTGCCCGCAAATTGGCAGTGACCTTCTGGAGTTTCCATGTTAGAAAACCCGGAATGCTTGACTATTCGTCCAGAAAAGGTTCACCCGATCCGCTCACCGAGATGCTTCGAGGCCTGCGCCTGGATGGCGTCGATTACGCCCGCTACCAGATGGCCGCGCCCTGGGGCCTGCTCTTTCCCGACCAGCAGGCGGCGCGGTTCCATTTCGTTGCTGAGGGTGGCGGCTGGCTGCGGACGCCGTCGAATGAATGGGGCCGGCTTCAGCAGGGCGACGCGGTGCTGCTCCCGCGCGGTGCCGAACACGCGCTGGCGAGCGAGCGCAATGCCTGCGCTGCTCCGCTCGGCTGCTGCCAGTTCGAGAGGGTCTGCGGCGATATCGCGGAGGCGCATGGCGGCGGCGATGGAGAGAAAACGCTGTTCTTCAGCGGCAGCATGACCTTCAACGTCGACAGCCAGCATCCACTCCTGCGTATGATGCCGGAGGTGATTTGGGTGCACGAGTTAGCCGCAGGTGAGCCGGGCCTCCCGCCCCTGCTGAGCATGATGGCTTGCGAGCTGTCCATGGACCGGGTCGGCGCCGGTGGCATTCTCACCCGGCTCGCGGACGTGGTGGCGGCGGGCATCATCCGCTTGTGGATCGAGCGCGGTTGCGGCGATTCAGGAGGCTGGGTCGCCGCCGCGCGCGATCCCGATATCGGCAGGGTGCTGGCCGCGATCCATCTGGAGCCGGACAGGGATTGGACGGTCGCAGCGCTCGCTGAGGTCATGCACGCCTCGCGCTCCGCCTTCGCCGAGCGTTTCGCAAGCGTCGTCGGCGAGACTCCGGCCCGCTACGTCGCCAAGGTGCGGATGCATCAGGGGCGGCAATGGCTGGTCCGCGATACGATGAGGATAGCGGCCGTTGCCCATCGCCTCGGCTATGAGTCGGAAGCCTCCTTCAGCCGGGCCTTCAAGCGCATCATGGGCGTAGCGCCGAGTCATTTTCGGTCCAGCCGGTCCGATGAAGCGCGGTCGGTAACTGCGCCCCCGCAGCAATTCACCAGCGCTGGCGACGCGGGCACCACGCCGTCGTCGGGCAAGGCCGAAGGCCGCCGACCCGAAGGACCCATTGCGTGATCGTTCCATGCGCACGAATTGAGACACCATCGCAATGCCGGGGCCGAGGGAGGCGACACGGACGTCAACTTATACGCCTGCAGACAATTTCGTCTAAACTCATAGCGGTCGTGCAGCCGACAGGATAAAACCCCATGCGCCTGATCAACCAGCGACCTGGCCATAGCGAGCGGCTCGTGCTCGGGGCGATGCTGTTCGTGCTGCTGGTTGCGGCCTATCTGATCGGCAGCGACATCCGGCTTTCGGAGAACCCCGACGACAAGCTGCTGCCCTCGCTCGCGCAGATGGGCGCGGCGATCTGGCAGCTCGCCTTTCAGCCGGAGCAGCGCTCGGGCGACTATCTGCTATGGACCGATACCGCCGCCAGCCTTGCCCGGCTGCTCGGCGGCATGACGATATCGGCGCTCATCGCCCTCCTCATCGGCATCCCGACCGGCCTCATCCCTCGCGCCCGCGCCGCGTTCGCCCCGTTCGTCACGGCGATCTGCCTCATCCCGCCGATCACGATCCTGCCGATCCTGTTCATCGTCTTCGGCCTCGGCGAGACCTCGAAGGTCATGCTGATCGTGATCGGGACTGCGCCCTATATGGCGCGCACCGTTGCGCAGGCCGTCGCGGATATCCCGCAGGAGCAGATCGTCAAAGGGCTGACGCTCGGTGCCAATACCTGGCAGATGATCCTGCGTGTGGTGATGCCGCAGATCATGCCCAAGCTTATCACCGCGATCCGGCTGGGGCTGGGGCCAGCGTGGATCTTCCTGATCTCGGCCGAAGCCATCGCCTCGACCGGGGGCCTGGGCTATAGAATCTTCCTGGTGCGCCGGTATCTGTCCATGGATGTGATATTGCCCTATGTCGCCTGGATCACGTTCATCGCCTTCACGCTGGACTGGCTCCTGCTCCTCTATTCGCGCAAGCGCTACCGCTGGGCGCACCTGAGCGGCACAGCCCTATGAGCTATGTGGAGGCGAGAAACATCTGGGTGGCCTATGGGGCAGTAAGCGTTCTTGAGCGCGTCTCGATCGCGGTCGAGCGGGGCACCTTCTGCACCATTGTCGGCGCGTCGGGCTGTGGGAAGTCCACCTTCCTGCGGGTGCTGCTCGGGCAGGAGCAGGCAACGCGCGGTGCCGTCTATGTCGATGGGCAGAGGGTGCCGGAGGAGCCGACCTCAGAGTGCGGCATCGTGTTCCAGCGCTATTCGGTGTTCCCACACTTGACCGTGCTGCAGAACCTGATCATTCCCGCCGAGTTCGGCGCGGCGCCCGTGACCGGCCGGCTGTTTGGGAGGCGTTATGCGAGAGCGCGCAATGCAGCCATGGCGATGCTCGGCCATATCGGCATTGCGCATGCCGCGGACCTCTATCCGGCCCAGCTCTCCGGCGGCATGCAGCAGCGTCTCGCCATTGCCCAGGCACTCCTCAAACAGCCCAAGGTGCTGTTGCTGGATGAGCCGTTCGGAGCGCTCGACCCCGGGATCCGTAGCGACATGCAGGTGCTCTTGCTCTCGATCTGGCGCGAGACCGGCATGACCATCTTCATGGTGACCCACGACATCGCCGAAGCGTTTCGGCTTGGCACCCGCCTCATCGTGTTCGACAAGGTGCGCCATGACCCGCAGCACCCCACCGCCTATGGCGCGACCATCACCTATGACCTCCGCCTTAAGAACGGCAAGGCGCTGGACGGCATCGCCACGCCCCATCTCATCGAGACGAAAACAGCCGAGGAAGAGCGAGCAACCCATGTTCTATCACTCTCCGAAACGTCCCGCGCATAACAGGCCAGCGCCCCGGCCGTTTCTGCCCTGCGTCCAGCGCGCCCATCATCCTGATTTCAATGCACGCGAGACCTTCGGATGGAAGGCTCTGGAAGCAGAGGCGAAGCTCTCGGGAGAGGGCTGGCGCAAGGAGCAGCAATGGGCGCTGGACATGGGGTTGCCGGGGGCTGAGTCGCTGACAGATCGCTCGATCTCGACCTTCGCGCGCGGCGAGCTGCCGCATTTCGCCGGGATCAACACCTTCATGAAGGCGCCCTATGTCGAGAACGTCCGCGACGTCGCGAAATATGACGCGGCGGTGATCGGCATTCCCTTCGATTCCGGCACGACATATCGGCCGGGCACGAGGTTCGGGCCGCAGGGCATCAGGCGCATTTCGGCGCTCTACACGCCCTACAATTACGAGCTTGGCGTCGATCTGCGCGAGCAGATGACGCTGTGCGACGCCGGCGACGTGTTCACCATTCCGGCCAACCTCGAAAAGAGCTTCGACCAGATCTCGCGCGGCGTTGGCCATGTGTTCTCCTCCGGCGCGCTGCCGCTGATGCTGGGCGGCGACCATTCAATCGGTTTCCCCTGCGTGCGCGGCATCGCGCAATGCACCTCGAAGCGGATCGGCATCATTCATTTCGACCGCCACATCGACATCCAGGAAAAGGATCTCGACGAGCGCATGCACACGACGCCCTGGTACTGGGCGACCAACCTGCCGAACGTTTCGCCGACCAATCTGGTGCAGCTCGGTATCGGCGGCTGGCAGGTGCCGCGCGAGGGCGTCGAGGTCGCGCGCAAGCGCAACACCAATGTGCTGACCATCGCCGATATCGAGAAGATCGGGCTGGAGAAGACCGCCGAGATCGCGCTCGAACTGGCGTGGAAGGACGCGGA
>Ga0081540_1001769_pt1 | contig 18165 bp, 12 predicted proteins | sample TabmetS2T1R1_FD_71024 | JGI IMG/M metagenome (GOLD analysis project Ga0081540, IMG submission 71024) | Tabebuia heterophylla rhizosphere microbial communities from the University of Puerto Rico - S2T1R1 | ecosystem: Host-associated > Plants > Roots > Rhizosphere ... | reverse complement strand
CCGAGCACCCCCCGTAACGTGCTCGGTGAGCGGCTCGAAGTCTGCTCGATAAGCCCAATGACGGGGTTCTTTCGAGACGGCTGCTGCGACACTGGGCGAGAGGACATCGGTAGCCACACGGTCTGCGCCGTCATGACCGCCGCGTTTCTCGAGTTTTCCAAATCCCGCGGCAACGATCTTTCAACACCGATACCGGAATTCGGCTTTCGCGGCCTGAAATCCGGCGACCGTTGGTGCCTCTGTGCTCCGCGTTGGCAAGAAGCACTCAAGGCGGGCCAGGCGCCCCGCGTGGTCTTGCGCGCCACTCACGAAGGCGCTCTGGGTCACTGCTCGCTCGCCGATCTCAAGCGCCTCGCGGTGGACCTAGCCTGACCCCGCACTTGCCGACGAGTTGATCGGACAGGCGAGCCGATGTCGGCTCCTGGCCCGTAGCCGACACGGCAGATCGGCTCACCAACGTCCGCCTTTTGGAGTGGAGCGGACTAAGTTCGGACGGGGTCCGAGGTCGGCTTGTGACCCTGAGCGGACATACTCCGGTATTCCCGGGAGCTAACAGTGCGCTGGAGGGCATGGTAGTCTCTCAGTCGAACCGGTCCAGAACGGATGACCTGAAATCCGTAGGGGGCCGCCGATGCAGCAAATTTCAGATTGGCTCGAAAAGCTCGGCATGTCCGAGTACGCCAAGCGTTTTGCTGAAAACGGGATTGGTTTGTCAGCACTTCGCCATCTGACCGATCAGGACCTTAAGGACATCGGCGTGCTGCTCGGGCATCGGCGGATAATGCTCGCGGCTATCCACGAGCTTGGGAGCCCTGCCGTAGCTCAACCCGTTACGGCCGAGTTGAAGCCCCAAGACACCGCCGAACGCCGCCAGGTCACCGTGATGTTCTCGGACCTTGTCGGTTCGACGGCGCTCTCCGCGCGGATGGACCCGGAAGACCTTCGCGAGGTCATTTCGGCCTACCAGAGGTGCGTCGCCGAGACCGTGCGCCGCTTCGGGGGCTTCGTCGCCAGATACATGGGCGACGGTGTGCTGATTTACTTCGGCTATCCGGCAGCGCATGAGGATGACGCCGAGCGTGCAGTTCGGTCCGGCCTCGAGCTGATCGATGCGGTGGCCACGCTCCCCCCTCCTGAGCCCCTCCAAGTGCGGATAGGGGTTGCCACCGGGATGGTGGTGGTCGGGGACCTTGTGGGCCCCGGCGAGGCGCAGGAGCACGATATTGTCGGCGAGACACCGAACCTCGCGGCACGCCTTCAAGCCATCGCCGAGCCGAACACGGTCGTCATCGCCGAGGCAACGCGCAGGCTGTTCGGCAATCTCTTCGAGCTGCGAGACCTCGGGCCCAAGGACCTCAAGGGGATCGCCGGGCCGGTGAAGGCTTTCGTGGTGCTGCGGGCAAGTTCCGTCGCGAGCCGCTTCGAGGCGATGCACCCCGGCGTCCTGACTGCACTGGTCGGACGAGAAGAAGAGCTTGAGCTGCTGTTGCGGCGCTGGGCGAGAGCGAAGACTGGCGAAGGCCAGGTGGTGCTACTGTCCGGTGAGGCCGGCATAGGCAAATCCAGGCTCGCCGCCGCGCTCATGGAGGCCCTCGCGGCCGAACCATACACGCGGTTGCGTTATTTCTGCTCGCCACAGCAAACCGACAGCGCCTTTTATCCGATCATCGGGCAGTTCGAACGTGCCGCCGGATTTGCGCACGGCGACACATCGCAAGCAAAGCTCGACAAGCTCGATGCGCTGCTGGCGCAGACCGCGACGTCAAGGCAGGACGCGGCGCTTTTCGCCGAGATGTTGTCACTCGCCAACGACGGACGCTACCCCGCTTTGGAGCTTGCTTCCGAACAGCGCCGGCAGAAAACGCTGCAGGGACTCGGCATACAACTGGAAACCCTGGCGCGCTCCAGCCCCGTGCTGACGATCGTCGAGGATGCACACTGGGGAGACCCCACGAGCCTGGAAGCGTTCGGTCGCACGGCGGACCTAATCGCAACGCTTCCCGTTCTCATGATCGTGACGTTTCGGCCCGAGTTCGAGGCGCCCTGGGTCGGACAGCCGCACGTAACAGCTCTTGCCATCAACCGGCTGGGCCATCGGGACATCGGCACCCTGATCGACCGCGTCGTCGGCAACAAGCTGCTGCCGGCGGACGTCAGGCAGGACATCATCGAGCGGACCGACGGCATCCCACTGTTCGTCGAAGAGATGACGAAAGCGGTGTTAGAGGCCGGGAGCGAGCCGGAAGCGAGGCAGACTGCGGCTACAGTTCCCCCACCGGCGCTGGCGGTGCCCGCGAGCCTGCATGCCTCTCTGATGGCGCGGCTCGACCGGCTCGGCCCGGCCAAAGAGGTGGCACAAATCGGAGCGGCGATAGGTCGTGAGTTCTCGCATGCGTTGTTGTCCGCCGTGGTGCGCAAGTCGGGGGCGGAACTCACCTCGTCGCTCGACCGTCTGAACCGAGCCGGTTTGTTATTCCGGCAGGGCGTGCCACCTCATGCGAACTACCTGTTCAAGCATGCGCTGGTGCAAGATGCCGCCTACGGTACGCTCCTGCGCGAGCCGAGACGCGCGCTTCACGCCCGGATCGCCGAAACCCTTGAAAGTCAATTCGCCGAGACTGCCGAAAGCCGGCCGGAGATCCTGGCGCGGCATTTCACCGAGTCCGGGCTGATCGAAAGGGCGGCGGGCCTGTGGGGCAAGGCGGGACAGCGGTCGCTCGACCGCTCGGCACTGGCCGAAGCCGCGGCCCAGTTCACGCGGGCGCTGGCGCAGATCGCGACCCTGCCCGGCACCCCGGCGCGGCGTCGCGAGCAGATCAAGCTTCAGGTCGCGCTGATAACCCCACTCATGCATATCAAAGGCTATGCCGCCACCGAGACCAAGGCGGCTGCCGAGCAGGCCCGTTTACTGATCGAGCAAGCTGAAGCCCTAGGAGAGCCTCTGGAAGACCCGCTGCTGCTGTTTTCGGTCCTTTACGCCTTCTGGGTTCGGACTCTTGTGGCATTCAATGGCGACGTCATATGTGGTCTCGCAGCGCAGTTCCTGGCGCTGGCGAAGAAGCAAAGTGCGACAGGCCCGCTCATGGTTGGGCATCGCCTCATGGGCGTTTCTCTGGTGAGTACGGGGGACATCGCGGCCGGCCGGGCACACTTGGATCAGGCGATCGCGCTTTACGACCCAGGCCTGCATCGTCCGCTGGCGACGCGATTTGGCCAAGATGTTGGGGTGGCAGCTTTATCCTATCGGTCGTTTGCTCTGTGGGTGCTGGGTTATCCGGACGCCGCGCTTAGAGACGCCGATGACGCGCTCAGGAAGGCGCGAGAGATCGGCCAAGCCGCCACGCTGATGTACGCTTTAGACCTTGCCTCAATACCATACACCCTCTGCGGCAATTACGTCGCGGCAGCTGCGCAAGCCCAAGAGGTTGTAGCTCTGGCCGAAGAAAAGGGTTCCCCGCTTCTGAAGGCATTCGGAGTGATGAACCAGGGCAGTGTATTGGCCTTGGCCAGCAAGGCTTCGGACGCGATTGAAATGTTTATCATCTCCGGGATTTCGGTCTATCGGCCAACCCGTACAACATGTTGGCTGCCACTCTTTTTGCCGCGCTTAGCCCGCGTTCATGCGGAGCTTGGGCATTTCAAGGAGGCTTGGCGCGGCATCGGCCAAGCGACGAATTTGGCGAAAACAACCAAGGAAATTTGGTGCGAGGCGGAGATTCACCGTACAGCGGGAGAAATCGCCCTGATGTCGCCCGAGCCGGACGTGGCGAAAGCGCAAGACTATTTCGAGCGGGCGCTCGAAGTCGCGCGTGCACAGCAGGCGAAATCCTGGGAGCTGCGCGCAGCCACGAGCATGGCGCGGCTTTGGCGCGAGCAAGGGAAGCGGGACGAGGCCCGAGAACTTCTCGCTCCGGTCTACGGCTGGTTCACCGAAGGCTTTGACACGCCGGACCTGAAGCAGGCGAAGGTCCTGCTCGACGAGCTCTCAGCATGATCGCACATGTCGGCTCGTGGCCCGAAGCCGACATAGCTGCCAGAGCCATCGAGGTCCGCTTCCGGGGCAAGAGCGGCCGTAGAGCAGGGCGGCGCAGGACTTCCGGTGCTGACCCAGGCTGTGTAAAAACGCAGCGCCGAGCAAATTGCGGAGAAAAGTATTCCTTCGGAAGCCCACTCTGGAAGCGTGAGGAGAATACTGAACTGCAGCGCCTCGACACCAGAGAAGCAGATTCTCTGCCCTTCGCGAGATTTCACGTTTTCACACAGCCTGGACCTGAACCGGACATTTCGGATTTGCCGTGATCGGCAGCGGATGAACAATTTCAGCTTGTTGATTTAAGTCAACGACAAGCATTCCGCATTGTTTTCGGCTTGGCCATTGCTGCCCACAACGGGATGCCGAACACCGCTCATACTTGATAATAACCAGGGAGGCTTACCCATGCCCACCTATATCTCTTTAATCAACTTCACTCAGAAGGGTGTCGAAGCGATCAAGGACGGGCCCAAGCGCCTCGATGCGGCAAAGCAACGCTTGCGCGCTGCTGGTGCCGAACTGAAGGCCTTTTACCTCGTAACGGGCCAATATGATGCCGTGTCCATTATCGAAGCACCGAATGACGAAGTGGCCGCAAAACTCGCCATGGGGACGGCAGCCCTCGGATTTGTACGGACGCAAACTTGTCGGGCGTTCACCGAGGACGACTACAAGGAGATGGCTGGATCTTTGTAAGCGAGCTTCATCTCTCAAGTACCAAGCCCCGGCCTCGCGCCGGGGTTTTGTTTAACGACGCATGTCTGCCTATGGCCCAAAACCGACATCCTGACTTGTGGACGCCACGTCCGCTTCTGGCGGCAGACCAGACCTGACCTGATAGCTCGACCGATGTCTGCAAATGACCCATAGCGGACCTGGGACCGGCTCCGGTTGAGGTCCTCGCTAAACCGAAGCGGACCCGCGTCCTCTCGACCCAAAGGTGTTTTTGCGGCAAACTTCGTGAAGTAAGACTAAATTTCGCGGCAGCGATGGGAACTCTGCTATGGGCCACGCCAGATGCAACTGCGGTGCAGTCACGCTCTCGCTTCCAGAAGAACCGTCCAAGATAGTCGTTGCTTGTCACTGCATTGACTGTCAACGCCGAACTGGCGCGCCGTTCGGTGTAGGCGCTTATTACCCCGCAGAGGTTGTCTCAGTTTCAGGAACCTCAAAGGAATTCACGCATGCCGCCGCAAGCGGTGGGGAAATGAATAACTATTTTTGTCCACAGTGCGGATCAACAGTCTATTGGAAAGTCACAAGCTTGCCTTCGATGATCGGCGTTGCAGTCGGCGCTATGGCAAATCCAAAATACCCAGCCCCCGTCATATCGGTCTTCGAGCAGTCGAAACATGACTGGGTTCAAATTGAGGGTACCGTAAAGCACTTCCGGGAGAACTACCACCCGAACAATTCAGACTGAGAGACACCTCCGGAAATCCTCTCCCGCGCCGTCGAGGTCCGGTCATGGCCCGTAGCCGACATTCCGTGTCGTGGTTGCAATGTCCGCTTTCAGGGGTGAGCAGAAATGCCGTCTTGGGTAGGGCATGTCTGCAAGTGACCCAAACCGGACATCGAGTCGCAGAGATCGAGCCGTCTTCCAGTGAGTGAACGTTAATGGCGTTCGCTGCGCGGAGAAACTTCATGGTGGGTCAGCGGATCAGTAGTTTCGGATCGTGGACCTCCCCTATCACGGCCGGCCTGGCTGTGAATCGCAGTAACGACCGGAATCGGCGCCAGGGTCGTGAGTGTCGTCCTTAAAGTTCGAACCGTCCCCGCACGTCATTCGGTAATAGCTGCGCACAGGTAGCAAAGAAGACTGGCGGGGGTGCTTCTCGGTCGGACAGAGCATTCAAATTTCCTGACCGCCCAGGCTCCAAGGCTTCAGATTGGAATGTTCGCCAATTGCCGTCATTGCCCATTGTTTTCGGGCGAGAGTGGTGTGGATTTCGGTAGTTCTAGGTTGCCTCGAGTTGGAGATACGTGGGAACTTGCTCTCCATTTTCGATATCAATTAGCTTCTCACGGCGACGGATCACATTAACGGTACCATCAAGACCGATAAGAACTACCGCGGGTCGCAAGCCAATGAACTGCATTGACTGGGTTAGGTTATAAGCTCCAACCGGATGAAGCACCAGTTTGTCATTGACCTCAAGCGGCGGAAGCTCGACCTCTTCCCGAATTACATCTATGTTCATACACAGACAACCATAGAGTTTGACGGCGTTGGTGTGCAGCGGATGACTCGGCGTAGTGGGCATCACGCCGACTCTAAACCACGTCGAAGTGTAGAGAAGGTTCACCCCGACATCGACGATATAGCCGCCGTGACTCTGCTTTCCTGAATTGAGCTTAGCCTTATGGCGTTCGGCTCCTTTGACGGCGACAACAGAAGCAATCAAGTACCCGGCGTCATCGATCAGGTGGCGACCGGTTTCGAGTCGCAATTGTGGACGCTGTGCGCGAGGGAGCGCATTCAGGACGCCAGCAATCGCCTCGGCATACTCTTCAATCGGCGGCACCTTAGTGTTCTCGGGCATTTCGTGCAGTAAGCTGTTGGAAGGAAAACCACCACCGAGATTAACACAAGGCACAAGATGGCCGGTCTTGCGAAAGACTATCTCTCGCAAGGTAACAAGTCGCTCTGCGGCAACAGCATAGGCTTTCGGTTCCAGAACATAGGTGCCGATGTGGCTGTGCAGAGTGTTCAGATTCAGATGCGGATTTGAGATGATACGCAACACAGCGCGTGCCGCCTCGCCGTTGGCCAAAGCAAATCCAAACTTGGACCAAGCCGGGGTCAAACCGGTGTCCATCCAAATACGGACGCCAACATCGACGCGGCGATGCATTGTAGACGCAATTTCTTCGATCGCTCGAAGCTCGTCCCAATTGTCAATTTGCACCAGGGAGCCTTGACGCAAGGCGTGCTCAAGGCTCTCACGCGACTTGCAGGGACCATTATAGATAATGTCCTTGCCCGGAATGCCAGCGTGCTCGGCTTTCTGATATTCAAAATCAGAAACAACTTCGGCGATCCACCCCTCTTTGTGGAAGATGTTACAGATCGCTTTGAGGTAGTTGGTCTTGTAAGACCAAGCGAACGTCGTATTCGGATACACGTCGCTGAAGGCTTTTTTTGCGCGGCGCGCCGTCTCGATCACAGTGCGCTCGGAGAAGACGAAAAGAGGCGAGCCGAATTGGCTGACAAGGTCGTCAATGTTGACCCCGTCGATTTGATCACAAAACGACGGCACGTTCCGATTGTGAGAGTTGCGGGCGACGACGGCGTCGCCGCGACCCAACTCCCCCGTTATGGTTGGTGGCGAATACGTTTTTGATTGCGGGGCACGCATTAGTTCACAGGCTCCAAAGATTGCAACAGATTCGGTTGTGCGTCTCTGATCAGGGAGCCATTGGACAACTCCGCCAACTGCGAAATATCTCCCACAAGATCAAGGTTATGACGAATGAACATTCGTCCCGGTTCACATGGAGAGGCCGGAGCTACCGGGAGCGAAAGAAGCATGTCAACCAGCATGGCTGGGAGGTTGCATCCGATCTGAGACGGAAAGTCAGTCCAAGCCGGAAACCGCGGGTTCATTTCGATTAGTTCGTGACCTTGTTCACCCCTGACAAATTCAAGCTCGAAGGGGCCCCACCATTTCAGTTTCTTGATGATTTTTTCCACGCTCTCTTGGAGAGCCGGATCGGCAACAACGATTCCACCGAACGCTTTGCCGTTGCCGGTCAACATGATCTTGCGAATAGCACAGGAACCAAGCAGGCCGCCCCGCCCGTCACCCAGACCGACAACATCGTATTCGTCGCCGCTGCCACTGACTGCGGACTGTGCGATCACAGGTCCACCCCACGCAGCCATAAGCGAATGAAATACATGGGCGACTTCAGCAGGCGATGTTACTCGTCCCGCGCCAAATTGCTTGCCTTTCAGGAACAGAGGAAATCCGATTTCCTCACATGCCTTGTGGGCAGCCATTAGATCAGAGACGACAATCGTTCTTGGCACACTAACGCCGGCTGCTTTTCCGAGTTGGAACAGATTTTCTTTGCTGCGCCGATCAAAGGATTTTTTGGTCAGCAGGGGCGTTTTGATTCCGCGAGATTTGAACTCGTCGGACAGGTCGAGGTAGTTGGGAATCTCCGAATCCAAACACGGAATGACCATGTCGAGCGGATAGATTTCGGCGATTTCATCCAAACGTTCCAGAAGGGCATTGGGGCCTTTATTTGGAAACGGCATCAAAAACGCAGCATCAACGCCATCATCCGATTTGCTGAAGAGCCCGCTCTCAAGCGGATCGTATGACAGACCGATTATTTGCGCGGACGGATACCGGCGACGAATGCTCCGAATAACTGCGGGACCGGGTTGTGGATTATCGCCACGGTGCAAGCCGCTGACAGCGATGCTTAGTTGCTTGGTCATCGTACCACCGATATGTCATTCAAGAACAGTTCGATGTCCCGCGCAGCGATAGCTGGCGATATTTCGTAGCGCTGCGAATAGGAGGTGATGAGCGCTCCGAAGGGTGTCTGTTGTTTGAGTTCGCCAATGACAAATGCTGCACTTTCGCTAATGCGATGAAATTTGCCCGAGCAAACATCGAACGCGAGACAGCCGTTGACGATCTTCAAATTTGAAAGATGAACGGCGTTGCCGCCGTTCATCCCGTTCTTGCGTGTGCGCTTGGCACTCATAGGCCGCGACCACCACGTAGGTGATTACGGGAAGCTTGACCGGCACCAGCACCCTTGCCCCAGAACCCGCTGGCGGGCGCTGGCTTGGAGTAGTGGTCGCCGTCGGTCCACTTGGCGAAAGAGTCAAAAAGAACGAACTGATTGACTCGCTGAGCCGCCATTGCTGTTCCCATCATTGAGAACAACCCCGCAGCGGCGGCTGCACCAAGCAACGGTGCAGTCCTGCGGATCGCTTTTCTCTTCCTAGTCGACATTCCAATACTTCCTTCTTCTCTACACGTCGGTCATCAAAATCGAGCCGGAGAAGGTGCCGCGCGAGAGCACGGCCCAGCCGCGCGGGACCCGGCTGGTCTGCGGCCGCGACGCCAGTGTGTAGTTCTGGTTCATCGGCGCGGCTGTCGTCGTCTCCCTTGCCCCGAAACGGGACAAGACAGGGGCTCAGCTAAGAGGATAGCCAGAACCATGCCAGGACGGCCGCATCCGATTTCTCAGGTACGAGATGCGCGGGAAGAGCGTGTTAAGATTAACGCGCCGGCGCCGATGTCGGCTTCGCAGTGCTCGATCGCGTTCGCGCCGAGATGCTGCACAGTGACGGTCTGAGCGACCTTCTGAGGCAACGCCGCTTTGAGGATCCACCGTTAGCACCCGGCGGACTAAGCCGCCCGGGTATTTGCCCTGCCTCGCCTTCCGCAAGACCGTTTCTGGCCCGAAGCGGACATGCCGGCTGCCCCGCTATGAGGGTGAAGCGGACACGCGGCCCCGACCCGGGAATGTCGCCTTGTGACCCAAAGCGGCCATTCAACAAGCGCTACCCTAGACAGGCTGTCTCGCCTGGGGGATCATGTAGCGCTTGCGCGAACCGGGGCGTCGCCATGGATGTCGGAGGTTGGCTGCGGAGGCTTGGCCTCGAACAATATGAGGCGACATTCCGCGAGAATGAAATCAGCGAGAAGGTCCTGCCCAACCTGACGGCCGAGGACTTGAAGGACTTGGGCGTCGGCTTAGTTGGGCACCGCCGCGTGCTTCTCGACGGTATTGCGGCTCTGCGTGCTCAAGCGAGCGACAAAGCCGCCAATGACAGCGCCGAGCGCCGCCAGGTTACCGTGATGTTCTCGGACCTTGTCGGTTCGACGGCGCTTTCCACACGCATGGACCCGGAGGACCTTCGCGAGGTCATTTCGGCCTATCAGCGGTGTGTCGCCGACACCGTGCGCCGCTTCGGGGGGTTCGTCGCGAAATACATGGGGGACGGCGTGCTGATTTATTTCGGCTATCCTCAGGCGCATGAGCATGATGCCGAACGTGCCGTTCGAGCCGGCCTCGCGCTGATCGACGCGGTTGCTACGCTCCCAGCTACCGAGCCCTTAGAGGTGAGGATCGGGGCTGCTACTGGCCTGGTGGTGGTCGGAGATCTTGTCGGGTCCGGCGAAGCACAGGAGCGCGGTATTGTCGGCGAGACGCCAAACCTGGCGGCGCGCCTTCAAGGCATCGCCGAGCCGAACACGGTCGTCATTGCCGAGGCTACCTGCAGGCTGCTGGGCAATCTCTTCGAACTAAAGGACCTCGGGCCAAAAGAGCTCAAGGGGATCGCCGGACCGGTGAAAGCTTTCGCGGTGCTGTGGGTAAGTTCTGTCGCAAGCCGCTTCGAGGCGATGCACGCCGGCGGCCTGACTGCGCTGGTCGGACGCGAAGAAGAGCTTGAACAGCTCCTGCGGCGATGGGCGAGGGCCAGCACCGGCGAAGGCCAGGTGGTGCTGATATCCGGTGAGGCCGGGATCGGCAAATCCCGACTCTCCGCCGCGCTTATGGAGAAAATTGCGGCCGAACCGCACACGCGTTTGCGTTATTTCTGCTCGCCCCAACACACTGACAGCGCTTTCTATCCGCTCATCGGGCAGTTCGAGCGTGCCGCCGGATTTGCTCACGGCGACACATCGCAAGCAAAGCTCGACAAGCTCGATGCGCTACTGGCGCAAACCTCGACGTCCAGGCCGGACGCGGCGCTGTTGGCCGAGATGTTGTCGCTTCCTAACGACGGACGCTACCCCGCTCTGGAACCGGTGCCCGAACGGCGTCGGCAAAAAACGCTTGCAGCCCTCCGTGTGCAAATGGAAACCCTGGCGCGCTCCAGCCCCGTGCTCATGATCTTGGAGGACGCGCACTGGGGCGACCCCACCAGCCTCGAAGCGTTCGGTCGCACAGTGGACCAGATCGCGAGCCTTCGCGCGCTTTTGATCGTGACGTTTCGGCCGGAGTTCGAGCCGCTCTGGATTGGACAGCCGCACGTCACAGCTCTTGCCCTCAACCGGCTGGGACCTCGCGGGGTCGACACAATGATCGACCGCGTCATCGGCAACAAGCCGCTGCCGGCGGGCATTAGAAAGCACATCATCGAGCGGACTGACGGCATCCCGTTGTTCGTCGAGGAGATGACCAAGGCAGTGCTGGAGGCCGGGGGCGAGCTGGAGGCGATGCAGACTGTGGCCGCGGTTCGCTCTCCCGCGCTGGCGGTCCCCGCGAGCTTGCATGCTTCCCTGATGGCGCGGCTCGACCGGCTCGGCCCGGCCAAGGAGGTGGCACAGATCGGGGCGGCGATAGGCCGTGAGTTTTCTCATGCGCTGTTGGCTGCCGTGGTGCGTAAGCCACCGGCCGAACTCGGGTCGGAACTCGACCGTCTGATCCGGGCCGGTTTGCTGTTCCGCAACGGCGTGCCGCCGCACGCGACCTATCTGTTCAAGCATGCCCTGGTGCAGGACGCGGCCTATGGCACCTTGCTGCGCCAACCGAGACGCGCACTCCACGCTCGTATAGCCGACACAATCGAAAGGCATTTTGCCGACATCGCCGAGGGCCAGCCGGATCTGCTGGCGCGCCATTGCACCGAGGCCGGGCTGATCGACAAGGCCGCGGGTCTGTGGGGCAAAGCGGGATTGCGGTCACTAGAGCGCTCGGCGCTGGTTGAGGCCATCGAGCAGCTCACACGGGCGCTTGGACAGATCGCGACCTTACCCAGCACGCCGGCGCTTCGTCGCGAAGAAATCAAGCTTCAAGTTGCACTGATACACCCACTCCAGCATGTCAAAGGGCAAGCCGCGCCGCAAACCAAGGCGGGCGCGGAGCGGGCGCGTCTGCTGATCGAACAGGCGGAAGCACTTGGCGAGCCTCCCGAGGATCCGCTGCTGCTGTTTTCGGCTCTCGACGCTCTGTTTCAAACGGAGCTTGTGGCGTTTGACGGCGACGTAGTGCGCGAGGATGCCGCGCAGTTGCTGGCGCTTGCTAAAAAACAGGGAGGGAAAGTTTCGCTATTGCGCGGACATCAGGCCATGGCCTCTGCCTTGGCGCTTACGGGAAACCCCGCGGAAGGCCTTCTATATAACGATCAGGCGCTTGCGCTTTACGATCCGGTCGAACATCGGCCGCTGGCGACGCGGTTTCTCCAAGATCCCCGGGTGTTAAATTTAATCTCGCGGTCGGCAGCGCTGTGGGCTCTAGGCTATCCCGAGGCTGCGCTCGCGAGCGCGGAGCAAGCGCTCAGAGAGGCGCGTGAGATCGGCCACGCGGGCGCATTGATGCACGCGATTACGAATATATGCTTGGGCCAAATCGTAAGGCGCAACTACGCAACAGCGCAGGCGCAATCTGATGAGCTGATCGCGTTGGCCGAAGAAAAAGGTTCTGCTTACTGGAAGGCCAGCGGAATGCAAAGGCGAGCTGGTGTTTTGGCCTTAACGGGCAAAGCCTCGGACGCCGTCGGCATCTTCGCCTCATCGATCCCCGCACAGCGCTCGATGGGAGCAAGACTTTTTTTCCCGGTATGGCTATCCCTTCTGGCAAGGGCCTATGGGGAGCTTGGCCAGTTCGATGATGCATGGAGCCACATTGGCGAAGCCATCACGATGGTCGAGACAACAAAAGAAACATGGTACGAGGCCGAGGTCCATCGCATCGCTGGCGAAATCGCCCTGATGTTGCCAGAGCCGGATGCAGCAAAGGCCGAAGCCTGTTTCGAGCGGGCGCTCGCGGTCGCACGTGCACAGCAGGGGAAATCCTTTGAGCTGCGCGCGGCTCTGAGCATGGCGCGGCTGTGGCGTGATCAGGGCAAATCAGAAGCGGCCCGCGATCTTCTAGCGCCGGTTTACGGCTGGTTTACCGAAGGCTTCGACACGGTCGATCTGAAGGAGGCCAAGGCGTTACTCAACGAGCTGCAAGACTACAACGAGTTTTGATGTCCGAATTTATTGCAGCGCATGAGTCTGCTCATGGCCCGAAGCCGACGTGGTAGCTGGGACCAGCGACGTCCGCTTCTGGAGGTAGAACGGTCGTGGCATGGCGTTCGGGGCGCCCTTTGCCCCGACGCTGCCCTTTTCTAGCGCTGATTGCCTTTGCGCCGTGCGCCGCTGGGACAGATCCGGCGGAGGCGATGACCGGAGCGTGCTACGGGATCTTACAATCCATTTCAGGTCGCAGGACGACGCTTTCCTGAGCCGTGGCTTCGTTGCGGCAGCCGATGAAAACGGCGGGTTGCGCACCTCGGTTCACCGCCACATGCAACATGTTTGCGGGAACAAAAATGTAATCCCCGGGTCGCACAATGTCGCGATACTGAAGTTGATCGCCGGTCCAAAATTCCATTTCATCGCCGCTGAGCATGTAGAGCGCGGTTTCGTGATGCTCGTGCACATGTGCCCTGGTTCGCCTCCCGGCTGGCAGCGTAATCTTCCCGAGCCAGAGCGAGTTTGAGCCGACGGTTTCTGCGCTTACGCCGGGCTCGTAATCGCTACCTTGTTCGGCGCGGTAGCCGGGGGCGCCTTTGATGACCGACGCCTTATGCTGTGTAGCGATCGACTCGGTTTTGCTCCTGGTGGCTTCAAGAATCGTCATCGAAACCTCCTATTTTCGAGGGGATTCGCGCGCATAGGCTCGGCGATCAGCGACCCAAAAGTCTTGAACGCAAGCCCGAAATGTTCCGAAAACTTGCAAAACCCGTTAGTCTTTGGCCATGTCCACGGACTTCACCTTCGGCCCGTTCGTGCTCGATAGGCAGCGCGGAAAGCTTTTTCGCGAGGGTCGGCCAGTAGCCGTCAGCAGCAAGGGGCTTCGGTTGCTTGAGGCGCTTCTTGGCTCACGCGGCCAAGTGCTGACGAAAAGTGAATTGATGCAGGTGGCCTGGGGCGACACCGCGATCGAGGAAAGCAATCTTTCGGTTCAGATCGCGGCGCTGCGAAAGCAACTGGGGCCTATCTCGGAAGGCGGAGACTGGATCACCACGGTTCCACGGGTCGGTTATCGCTTCGTCGGGCCTCAGGCAAAAGAGCTGATGGCAAGCATCGCCGAGGCGACGTTGCCGGTTGAGCATCGACCATGGATCGCTGTTCTGCCGTTCGTCAATTTGAGTGGCGATAAAGAGCAGGAATATCTCGCCGACGGCATCACCGAAGACATCATCACGGCCCTGACACGGTTTCGTTGGCTCTTCGTTATCGCCCGCAATTCCAGCTTTGCCTATAAGCACAGATCGCTTGACGCAAAGCAGATCGCGCAAGCGCTCAGTGTGGAATATTTGGTTGAAGGGAGTGTGCGCAAGTCCGGCCAGAAGATGCGAATTTCTGCGCAGCTTGTCGACGCCAGATCAGGAAAGCATATCTGGGCCGAACGCTATGACATCGAATTGACCGACGTGTTCGCAATTCAAGACGAAATTGCCGAGCGCGTAGCAGGCGCTATCGAGCCTGAGTTGCTCAAAACGGAAGGAGCGCAGGCAGCGGCGCGACATACAGGCAATATAACAGCCTGGGATATAGTGCGGCGGGGGACATGGCATTTTCATCAAGTGACCCGCGAGAACCACCGAAAAGCCCGAGACCTATTTCGACAAGCAGCCGAACTCGATCCCGAGCTTTCGGAGGGGCATCTGTGGCTCGGCCGGGTCAATGCCGGCATGGTTGCTTATGGCTGGTCGGACGATCGCGCTGCCGATTTGCGGGAAGGCACGGAAGCGGCCTTGAAGGCGGTCCAACTGGACGAACGAAATCCTTACGCGCATTACTCGCTCGCTATCGTTAGTGCGTATGCGGACCAGTTCGAACTGTCGATCAGTGCCGCCAGAAAAGCGATTGAAATTAGCCCTAGCTTTGCCTTGGGCCATCTGGTTTTGGGACTGACGCTCTTGTTCAGCGGACGTGCTGCGGACGCAATTTCGCCACTTGAACACGGCTTGCGGCTTAGTCCGCACGACGCACAAGGTTTCGTTTGGTTTAATGCACTTGCGCTGGCCCGCCTTTTTTCGGGACAAGCCGAAGCAGCTCTCGAGGCGGCGGCACGCGCGGTGCAGGTACGGCCCAACTGGCCAACCAGTCTGGAAGTTCTTCTCTGCTGCCATGCGGCGCTTGGAAATTGGGGCGAAGCCCGACGCTGCGCGCAACGGATTGTCGGCGTTGCAAGCCCGTCAGACGACGTGCTGGCACCACTCAAGGCTCACAACCCGGCGTGGAAAGAGCAAATGACCCGCGCCCTCCAAACGGCCAAAGCCTAGTGCGCAAAGTCCAATGTCATCTTCTGGCCCTTAGCGGACGGATGCCGTCGCCGAAGCCAGGCTAATGACGTTCAACGGACGTTAATATGGATCTCTTTTCCCGCCAATTAGATTGAGGATATAATCTCACCGCGGCACTGTCGTGACTGCCGCCGCGTTCAGACCCATGAAGCGATACGTCAGCATCATCAGCGTGATCCTCGCTGCGAGTCTGCTGGGTGCCGGGGCCCTGATCGTCGCCCAGTCACGCGTGCCATCAGAAGCCATAGCGTTCTCGGTAACACGTACACCGGAACTTATAGAGCGCGCGTGGCATTTGCCAGCGGCAGCCACGTTCCACAGGAGCGTTAACTGGCAGTCAAATAGCTCTCGTTGCGGACCTGCCTCTGTTGCGAATGCGTACAGGTCGCTTGGCGAGGCGGCAAGCACGGAGGGAAAGGTGTTGGCCGGCACAGGGCGGTGCTGGACAGGGTTATGCATCCTGGGTCTCACACTTGACGAACTGGCCGAGGTCGCTAGGACCAACACGAGCCGGAAAGTCACGGTCTTGCGTGATCTCAGCGAGGACCAGTTTCTGGAGCATATGCGTCGCTCAAACGATCCGGGCCGACGCTACATCGTGAATTTCGATCGCGCGCAAATTTTTGGTGCTGGTGTTGGACATCATTCGCCCATTGGGGGCTATCTCGAAGCCGAGGACCTAGTTTTCGTGCTCGATGTCAATTCCGACTACCAGCCCTGGCTAGTCGAGCGAAAGCGCCTGTTCGCGGCTGTAAATACGTTCGACGGAGGTAAGAAGCGGGGACTGCTGCTGATAGAGTAACTTTTGCAATCCTTGAGGCACGGCATCTATTGGCCCAAGGCAGACGTAGCTGCGTCGGCCGCTTACGTCTGCCTTCGGGGGTAGACCAGACGTCGGCGGGGCAAGCCTGCGAGGTCGCCTTTTGACCCAAGGCGGAAAGTCCGGCTGCGTGTATCAGGCCAGCGCCATTCAGCCGTAGAGCGCAACCGACCGTTAGGGGGCGATGAACCACTCTTCGTCGAGCCACATATGACACAATCCGTGGCGCCATGGTACGACGATAGATGACTCGAAAACTGTGCCTCGCCTTAGCCATGCTGCTTCCGGCGTTCGCTGCGGCCAAGGATTGCTGGGCGTGGGGCGAGCATGCTACGTTCGCCCGAGCAATCAACCGCCCGTCCGCCCCATGAACCTCTCGAGCCGGGCCCGCCAGGAGTGGCGGATTATTCTTTGGGTCAGCCTCGGCAGTGCCGTGATCAGCGCGTACTTTGGCTATGCCGTCGGCGGGTCCACGCCAATGCACTCCGCGATGATGGGCATCGTCAATTCGGTGGTCATCGCCACACCGATTATGCTGTACGAGGTCAAAGGGCAACGTGTTGCCGCACTGAGGCGCCTGAGACGTCTGCCGTTGCTGGTCTATTTCGGCGTCAAGGTGCTCTTCTATGTCGTCGTCATCATCGGCGGCCTGGTAGTCGTGCGTGTTTTATTCGGCTCCTCGGAGATCATGCCATTTGACGAGGTCTTTCGCGGCTCGATCGCCTTCGCCGTGGCGATGTCGGTGCTCGCGAACCTCGCATTCGAGATGGGCAGCCTGTTGGGCTTTGGCACGCTCAAGAACCTGTTGAGCGGCCGCTACATGCAGCCCAAGCTCGAGCAGAAGGCATTCCTGCTCATCGACATGAAGGATTCCACCGGCCTGGCTGAGCGGCTTGGATCGATCCATTTCCATGAACTACTGAACGCGTTCTTTCGAGACGTGGCCGATGCTGCCCTCGAATGCGAGGCGGAGATCCACAAATACGTCGGCGACGAGGCGATCCTGACATGGCCCGACGGCCGCTCTTTGGCCAACGGCGATTGCCTGGCCTGTCCGTTCGTCGCCCGCAACTTCATCGTCGCCAACGGTGGACAATACCGCGAGCGCTTCGGTGTCGTGCCGGAGTTCCGCGCCGCACTGCACTACGGGGAGATCGTGGCCGGGGAGATCGGCGATGTGCGCCGCGAGATCGCCTATGTCGGCGACACGCTGAACGTGGCGGCGCGGCTCTTGGACGCGACCAAGATGATCGGCCGCGACGTGGTGGTCTCGTCGGATTTGCTGGAACGGGCGGCCCTGCCATCCGGCATTGGCGCCGAAGCGTTGCCGATCCTCACGGTGCGCGGTCGAGCGGCGCCGCTGGGGATTTCGGCTTTGCAGTGCCTCGGCGGGGACTTTCGTTTCCCAGGCAGCGATCGGACTACTGCTCCCAGCTTTTTTCGGGGGCAGCGATGACGTCGGGCGGCACCGGCTCGTCGATGCTCATCCCGTTGGCCGCGCATCCGTTGGTAGTTTTCGGCTATTTCGAAAACTCGCTCGAAACGAGAACCATGATGCGTTGCATGAGTCTGCTTCTGGCCCGTAGCTGACCTCCCTGGCCGCAGCCGTTAGGTCCGCCTTCGGGGTCAGATCGGACATACCGCTCGGCGCGGCCGATGTCGGCTCCTGCCCATAGCGGAAATCAGCGACATCTGCTCTGATCTCCGCTTATCGGGAACTCATTTTGCTCACTGCGAGCTTTCGGGTTTTCGGGCGATCAGATAGCGGAGTCTCATGGTCCCGACGTCGCCTTGATCGACGACATCGAATCCGCTCTGTCCAATGTCGACTGCGACCTTGCCCAGATTGGTATGTCCGTGCCGGTGGAGCTTGAAAGTGCGCTTCTGGCGCGGCGGCTTTGCAAAGTCGACGATCACAACGCGGCCGCCCGGCTTCAACACGCGGAACGCTTCCCTGCCGAATTGCGCGCGCCCTGCCTTGGGCACGTGGTGGAACATCAGCGTGCTGAGGACAATGTCGAACTCTCCGTCCGT
>Ga0081540_1001768_pt1 | contig 18168 bp, 14 predicted proteins | sample TabmetS2T1R1_FD_71024 | JGI IMG/M metagenome (GOLD analysis project Ga0081540, IMG submission 71024) | Tabebuia heterophylla rhizosphere microbial communities from the University of Puerto Rico - S2T1R1 | ecosystem: Host-associated > Plants > Roots > Rhizosphere ... | reverse complement strand
GTGCCACATGTGGCCGAGCCATTCGATCGCAGCCGCGCCCTCGCCGATCTGGCCGCCGGTCGGGTGGTCATCTTTGCTGGCGGCACGGGCAACCCGTTCTTCACCACCGATACGACGGCCGCGCTGCGCGCCGCCGAGATGGGCTGCGATGTGATCCTCAAGGCAACGCAGGTCGACGGCATCTATTCGGCCGATCCCAAGCGCGATCCTGATGCGGTGCGCTATGACCGGCTCACCTATGACGAAGCCCTCGCCCGTAATCTGCAGGTCATGGACGGCTCGGCCTTCGCGATTGCGCGCGACACCGGCATTCCGATCCTGGTGTTTAGCGGTGAGGGGGAGGGGAGCATCGCCGATGCGCTGACTGGCGCTACCCCCAGCACGCTGGTGTGCGGCTCCTGAGGCGAAGTGCACCAGCTTGCTGACAGATGCTCGAAGAAATATTGCGCACTCGGCCGCAACGCTTTACCAAGTCCCGAACGCCGGCGCCGATAATTCGCGTGAAGTGAGGAAACGACCATGGCTGTGGGCTTCGATCTGAAAGAAATCGAAAAACGGATGCGCGGAGCGCTCACGATCTTGAAGCAGGAATTCGGTGGATTGCGCACTGGCCGGGCGAGCGCGAGCCTCCTGGATCCCATAACGGTCTCTGTCTACGGCCAGCGCATGCCGCTCAATCAGCTCGCGACGATCTCCGTCCCCGAGCCGCGCATGATCACCGTTACCGTCTGGGACAAGAGCCAGGTCAATGCGGTGGACAAAGCGATTCGCGAGTCCGATCTGGGCCTCAATCCAGTGATGGATGGGACGACCCTGCGTCTGCCCATCCCGGAGCTCAACCAGGAGCGCCGCACCGAACTTTCGAAGATCGCGGGCAAATATGCCGAGCAGGCCCGGATTTCCGTGCGCAACGTTCGCCGCGACGGCATGGACCTCCTCAAGAAGCTCGAGAAGGATCACGATATCGGTGAGGACGAACACCGCACGCTTTCGGCGAAGGTTCAGGATCTCACCGACAAGGTCATTAAGGAAATTGATGGCGCGCTCTCGACAAAGGAGCGTGAGATCATGCAGGTCTGATTCGTCCCGACAAATCTTCTCATATGCCAGTCGAAAGCCAGTTGTGCAGAATGTGAGTGCTGAAAACCCGATGTCGCAGCTCGACCCTTCACACGCCGCAATGCCTTCCGTTCCGCGTCACGTTGCGATCATCATGGATGGAAACGGCCGTTGGGCGGCCCAGCGTGGTTTTCCACGAACAGAGGGGCATCGGCGCGGCGTCGAGAGCGTGCGTGGCTGCGTGCGTTCGGCGATTGAGCTTGGCATCGACTATCTGACGCTCTACACCTTCTCGTCGGAGAACTGGAGCCGGCCGAAGGATGAGATTTTCGACCTGATGGGCCTGCTCAAGCGCTTCATCCGCCGCGACCTCGCCGAGCTGCATAAGCAGAACGTCAAGATCAACGTCATCGGCACCGAGGTCGGGGTCGACGAGGAGATCATGGCCCTGATCCGCGAGGCGGTGAATCTCACCAGGAACAATACCGGCCTGCTTCTGACCACCGCCTTCAACTATGGCGGCCGCGACGAGATCGTGCGCGCAACCCGCGAGATCGCGCTCAAGGTGCAACATGGTGAGCTGGACCCGGCGGCGATCACTGCCGACATGTTCTCCGGCCACCTCGATACCGTGGGCCTGCCGGATCCGGATCTCCTGATCCGCACCAGCGGCGTGCAGCGCATCAGCAATTTCCTGCTGTGGCAATGCGCCTATACCGAGTTCGTGTTCGTCGACGCCTTCTGGCCGGATTTCACCAAGGACATTTTCGCGGCGGCGATTGCCGAATATCAAACCCGCGAGCGTCGTTTTGGTGGACTTGCGGCGCGATACAGCGCGTGAAGGGCGCGTTTTGGCCCAAAACTGCCGGAGGGACCGGCGTGGGGCGTTCCTATCCTGAATGGGTAATTAGGGTCAACTCGGCGCTGGTTCTGGTAGCGCTGGCGCTGGCGCTGACCTATGTCAGTTCGCGCACCTTCGCCGTTCTCATCACCCTGTTCATCACCGCAATGGCCTGGGAATGGGGGCGTCTCGTTCGCGGCAGGGGCTTCGACCTTGTCTTTTTCATCCAGCTCGCCGCGACTGCGATTGGCGCCTGGACTACGGTGGAAGGCTGCCCGGGTTGTGCATTGTTCATCGTGGTTCTCGGCACGATGGCGGTGTTCCTGATCCGCTCTCTCAGTGTCAGTGCGGCGGAAGCCTGGTGGTCGGCGGGAGGTGTCTATTATGCCGGCTTTCCCGCCATCGCGCTGATCTGGATTCGCGGTGATGAGCAATATGGCCTTCTCGCCATCCTCTACATCTTCGCGATCGTTTGGACCACCGATACCGCCGCCTATGTCTTCGGCCGCCTGATCGGCGGGCCCAAGCTGGCGCCGCGCATCTCACCCAAAAAAACATGGTCGGGCTTTCTTGGTGGCACGCTCTGCGCAGCCTGCGCTGGTGGGTTGTTCGCTCTCTGGATGCCTGAGACGAACGTCCTCAAGTTGGCCGCTCTCAGCGTCGTTCTCGCCTTTGCCGCCCAGTTTGGCGATCTGGGCGAATCTGCGCTGAAGCGCCTGTTCAGCGCCAAAGATAGCAGCGGTCTCATCCCCGGTCACGGCGGGGTGCTCGACCGTATAGACGGGTTGATCTTTGTTGCCTTTGCCGCAGCACTTCTTGGCTGGGCTCTCGATCCGGCTCAGCCGGGACGCGCATTATTAATCTGGTCTTAAGCGCGCCAACATGTTTAGGATCAGTCATGCAGGACCTGCGGGAAAAAACCGGGAATAGCGACAGCGCCGGCCATCCCTTCCCGGGGCCGATGGCCAAGGCCGAAGGCAATCGTCGTCGCGTCACCGTGCTGGGTGCGACCGGCTCGATAGGCAGGAGCACGCTGGATCTGATCGGCCGCTCTCCTGAGAATTATGAGATTGTCGCGCTTACTGCCTCAACCAATGCAGCGCTCCTCGCCGAAATGGCGATCCGCCATGGCGCCAAACGCGCAGTACTGGCAAGCGAGGCGCATTATCCCGAGCTGAAGGAGCGCCTCTCCGGCAGCGGTATTGAAGCGGCGGCAGGTGAAGCGGCGGTAATCGAGGCGGCGCAGATGCCGGCCGATTGGATCATGGCTGCCATCGTGGGCGCCGCAGGACTGCGCCCAACCTTTGCCGCAGCAGGGCAGGGCTCCTGTCTCGCACTTGCGAACAAGGAATGTCTGGTCTCGGCGGGCAAGGTATTCCTCTCTGCAGTCGCCGATGCCAATACCTTGCTGCTGCCGGTGGATTCAGAGCATTCTGCCGCGTTTCAAGCGATCGACCGCGCGCTCAGCCATTGCATTGAGCGCATTACACTCACCGCATCCGGCGGACCATTCCGCACCTGGGACGCTGCACGCATCAAGGCGGCAACTGTCGAGGACGCGCTGAAGCATCCGAACTGGACGATGGGCCAGAAGATCACCATCGACTCCGCGACATTGATGAACAAAGGTCTTGAACTCATCGAGGCCTATCACCTTTTCCTCGTCGAAGTGGAGCAGCTCGACGTAGTGGTTCATCCGCAGTCGATTATCCATTGCCTCGTGCGCTATTGTGACGGATCGGTGCTGGCGCAGATGAGTGCGCCAGACATGCGCACACCGATCGCCTACAGCCTTGCCTGGCCGCAGCGCATGATGGCGCCGACGGAACGCCTGGATCTGACGCGCCTGGGCAGTCTGACCTTCGAGGCACCGGATGAGAATCGCTTTCCGGCGTTGCGCATCGCCCGGGAGGCGTTAATTGCTGGCGGCAATGCGTCTACCGTGCTGAATGCGGCCAACGAGGTTGCTGTGGAAGCGTTCATTGCGAAGCGTATCGGCTTCACTCAAATTGCCGACGTCGTGGAAGCGGCGCTTGCGGCGGCGGTGAGCGAGATCGGCGGCCAGCCGGCTGAGACACTGGACGACGTATTGGAAACGGACCTTGCCGCAAGAGCGCTGGCGCAAAGGCTGTGCGAGATGCGCGCTGCATGAACGGCGAGAGGCGGCGATTGCGCTGTCCGAGAGAATGGAGCGGTGTTCATGGATTTCATTTCTAATTCAGGCATCTGGTCGGCGCTGACCTATGTGGTGCCGTTTCTTGTCGTGCTGGGTGTGGTGGTCTTTGTCCATGAGATGGGCCATTTCCTTGTCGCGCGCTATTTCAACGTCTCGGTGGAGACCTTTTCCATCGGCTTCGGCCCCGAGCTGTTCGGCTTCAATGATCGCCATGGGACGCGCTGGCGCGTCGCTGCGATTCCACTTGGCGGCTATGTGAAATTCAAGGGGGATGAAAACGCCGCGAGCATACCAAGCCGGGAGGATCTCAGCCGGCTGACTGAGGAGGAACGCCGCGGGAATTTCCACACCAAGCCCGTTGCCCAACGGGCTGCCGTGGTCGCGGCAGGGCCAATCGCCAATTTTATCCTTGCCATCGTCATCCTGACATTCTGGTTCACCTTTGTGGGCAAGGGGATCGTCGAGCCCCGTGTCGAGACCGTCGAACAAGGCAGCGCGGCCGCTGCCGCAGGCTTCCAGCCCGGCGACCTCATTGTGGAGATCGCTGGCGCGCGGGTGCAGAGCTTTGACGAAGTCCAGCGCGTTGTTGCCACCAATGCCGATACCGAGCTCGATGTCGTCGTCCAGCGTGGTGGACAGGAAATCACGCTCAAGGCGACGCCGCGTCTTGAGGAGAGGAAAGACCGCTTCGGCAACGTGATGAAAATCGGTCTGCTGGGCATTGGGCGTCCAACGAAGCCGGAGGATGTCCGGATCGAGCGCTATGACCCGCTGACCTCGTTCGGCATGAGCCTCAGCGAAACCTATTTCTGGGCCAAGCAGCCGGTGATTTTCATCCAGAAGCTGTTCACCGGACAAGCGTCCTCGGACCAGCTCGGCGGTCCCATTCGCATCGCCCAGCTCTCGCGGGAAGTCGCGTCCGTCAGTGTTCTGGAGCTGTTCCGCTGGATCGCGATCATCTCCATCAATATCGGACTTTTGAACCTGTTTCCGATTCCGCTGCTGGATGGGGGGCACCTGCTTTTCTATGGCATAGAAGCCGCACGCGGCAAACCATTGAGCGAGCGGACGCTGGAAATCGGTTTTCGAATTGGCTTCGCTTTGGTGATCATGTTAATGATCTTCGCGACACGCAACGATGTGATTCATCTGTTGCGCCGTATCGGATAGCGGTGCCTGATCAAGGTCTTATCTGTAGCAGCTTTGACTAGTTAGGAGTTATGGAAAGCGTTATGAGATCGCCAAGTGGCCGGGGGGCCACAAGGGCGTGTGATAGAACGACCGACTGACGCCAGTCACGTTGCGAACACAAACGGGTGGCTTGTAATGTGGTGTGCTGACGTCTTGGGGGACCGGCGTAACGGGGGCAAGAATCTTCAATGCTGCGAACAGCAATGAGCAGAATCAAATTATTGGTTTGCCTGCTGGTAGCGGTGTTCACTTGGTTCGGGGGAGCCGAGGGCATCGCTGTCGGAAAGGCCTATGCGCAGTCGGGCCCGGTGGTTCGCCAGATCCGGGTGGTCGGCAGCAAGCGCATCGAGCCTGAGACCGTCAAATCTTATCTCACCTTCAGCGAAGGGCAGCGTTACGACAGCTACAAGGCCGATGAGAGCCTGAAGGCGCTGATCGCAACGGGGCTTTTCGAGAACGTTGACATTAACCAGAATGGCGGGGTCGTTACGGTCACGATCTCGGAAAATCCGATCATCAATCAGGTGGTGTTCGAAGGCAATAAACAGGTCAAGGACGATACGCTCTCAGGCGAGGTGCAGCTCAAGCCCCGCTCGCTGTTCACCCGCGCGAAGGTGCAGGCGGACGTGCAGCGCATTCTCGATGTCTATCGGCGTTCCGGTTATTACTCCGTTACGGTCGATGCGCAGATCATCCAGCTCGACAATGACCGCGTGAACTTGGCCTTCGTCATTCAAGAAGGCGGCGAGACCAAGGTGCTGAATATCAGCTTCCTTGGCAACAAAGCGTTCTCCGACTCCAATCTGCGCAGCGTCATCACTACCACCGAGACCAATTTTCTTAGCTTTCTCAAGTCGACCGACGTCTATGATCCGGACCGGCTCAATCTCGATCGCGAACTTCTGCGCCGCTATTATCTGAAGAACGGCTATGCGGATGCGCGTGTTGTCTCGGCTGTGGCCGACCTCGATCGCGGCGGAAAGGGCTTCTTCATCACCTTCACCGTTGAAGAAGGTGAGCTCTATCACTTCGGCAATATCGACGTCGAATCGACGCTTCCATCGGTTGATCCAGCTAGCCTCAAGTCTGAACTCCTGACTGCTCCAGGCCAGATCTACGACGCCGAGGGGATCGATAAGACAACCGAAAAACTCACGATTGCTGTGGCCGAGCAGGGTTACGCTTTCGGGCAGATCCGCCCGCGCATCGACCGCGATCCGGTGAATCGCGCCATCACCGTCGTTTATGTCATCGAGCAGGGGCCACGGGTCTATATCGAGCGCATCAACGTGGTCGGCAATGCGCGCACCCGCGACTATGTCATTCGCCGGGAAATCCGGCTGGCAGAGGGCGATGCGTATAACCGCTTGATGGTGGATCAGGCGCGCCAGCGTCTCGTCAATCTCGGCTTCTTCAAGAGCGTGAAGGTGAATCGTGATCCCGGTTCTGCGCCGGACCGCGTGATCCTGACCTTCCTTGTAGAAGAGCAACCGACGGGCGAATTGTCACTAGCAGGCGGCTATTCGTCCTCGGAAGGCCCAATCGCGGAAATCGCCTATACCGAGCGTAACTTGCTCGGCAAAGGCCAGTTCTTACGTGTCAGGCTTTCGGGCAGTTTCGAGAGCGGGCAGATTGACCTCAGCTTCACCGAGCCGCGCTTCCTGGATAAGAACATCTCCGCTGGCTTCGATCTCTTCCACAAAGAGATCGATTTCACCGATGAGGCTGGTTTCAAGGATGAAAAGACCGGCGGTACACTTCGCGTCGGTTTCGCTCTGACTGAAAATATCTGGCTGCAGCCGAACTACACCTTCACGCACGATAACATCTTTGATGTGGACGATGATGCGTCGGCGGCTATCAAGGAAGCCGAGGGCGAGGCGAATATCTCCTCGGTCGGTTATGCCCTGAGCTATGATCTCCGCAACAACAAGCTGAACCCGACGCGTGGCGCTTATTTTGTGCTGACACAGGATCTTGCAGGTGTTGGTGGCGACGTGAATTTCCTGCGTAGTGTCGTGGAAGCACGCGGTTACTATCCGGTTTATGAAGGTATAACTCTGGTCGGGCGCTTGATCGGTGGTTACATCAACGGCTGGGGCGGCCAGGACGTGCGCGCGGTGGATGCCTTCTATAAGGGGGGCGATTTAATCCGCGGATTCGATAATGCCGGTATCGGGCCACGCGACGCGGATACCGATGATGCGCTTGGCGGCAAAGTCTTCTATGGTGGCACGGTGGAGGCACGTTTCCCCCTGCCGCTTGTTCCTGAAGAGCTTGGCCTGAGTGGTGCGATCTTCGCCGACGCCGGTTCGCTTTATGATACGGACATCAACATCGCCAATGTAAGGGTCCTGGACGACGACACGATCCGCTCTTCCGTCGGCGCCAGTCTTCTGTGGGCCTCGCCACTCGGACCGCTGCGTGCAGACTTCGCCTATGTCATAACCAAGGCGGATTTCGACAAAGAGGAATTCTTCCGCTTTGGTGCCTCGACGAAGTTCTGAGCCGAAGTCCTCAGGCGATCAACACGGGAGGGCCCCAAAGAGGGGCCTTCTTCATTTGAGCTCGTAACCCAATGTCACTGGAGCATCCCGGATTTTATGACCGCGCTGGCCCTTTCTCTCTGGAGAAGATCGCAGCAGAAACTGGGGTAACACTTGCCGATACCGAACGCGCTGGGCACGAGGCCAAGGACCTCAGGCCTCTGAACGCGGCGGGCCCTGAAGATGTTGCCTTCATCGACAACCCGCGCTATCTGCCCGATCTCGCTACGACAAAAGCCCTCGCCTGCTTCGTGCACGAGAAATATGCCATGCGCGTGCCTCCGGGCACCGTGGCCCTCGCGACGCCGGAGCCTTACCGCGCTTACGCCAACGCGCTTGCCCTGTTCTATCCCGATGCCAGCCATCCGAAAGCCGGCTGGATCGCCGACCATCCGAACCCGCTCATCCATCCATCAGCGAAGCTGGAAGAAGGTGTGATCGTCGAGGCCGGCGCCATCATCGGCCCGGAAGCGCAGATCGGCTCAGGAACGCGGATTGCTGCCGGGGCGTTGATCGGTTACCGCTGCGCCATTGGGCGCGATGGCTATGTGGGACCGCGTGCCGTTATTACCCATGCACTCATTGGCAACAACGTCATCATCCATGCCGGCGTCTCGATCGGTCAGGACGGCTTCGGCTTTGCGATGGGCCGGGCCGGCCATCTCAAGGTCAACCAGATTGGCCGCGTCATCATCCAGGACTGGGTGGAGATCGGGGCCAATGCCTGCATCGATCGCGGCGCACTGCGCGATACGGTCATCGGCGAAGGAACGAAGATTGATAATCTGGTTCAGATTGGCCATAACGTGGTGATTGGTAGACATTGCGTCCTCGTTGCACAGGTTGGGATTTCCGGCAGCACGGTGCTCGAAGACTTCGTCGTGATGGGCGGTCAGAGCGGCACGGTTGGGCATATCACCCTCGGAGCCGGTGCGCAGATCGCCGGCAATAGCGGCGTAACCGAGAGCGTGCCGCGCGGGGCGCGGTGGGGCAGTACGCCGGCGAGGCCCCTTAAGCAGTGGGCGAGAGAAGTTGCCCTTCTGAAGTGGATGGTCGCCCGCTTCAGCGGCGCAAAGCTGAAGGGCCTGGCGAAGCTTGATGAGTGATGTGTCTGCCATCAGACGGAGGCGAGCAGGAGAGAGCCACAGTGATGAATGACGTGCCGCCCGCAACAACGCTGGGCACCGCCGATATTGCCCGCGTGCTGAAGCTCCTGCCGCATCGCTATCCGTTTCTGATGATCGATAAGATCGTGGATATCGATGCTGACAATTCCGCTACCGGCATCAAGAATGTCACCGTCAACGAGCCGTTCTTCCAGGGGCATTTCCCAAATTTCCCGGTGATGCCTGGAGTCCTTCTGATCGAGGGCATGGCTCAGACCGCCGGCGCCATCTGCGTTGCGCATATGGGCGAGCATTACCAGCCGCAGCTCGTCTATTTCATGGGCATTGAGCGCGCCAAATTCCGCAAGCCCGTGATGCCCGGCGACACCGTGCACTTCCATGTGAAGAAGATCCGCAATCGCGGACCGGTCTGGCGCTTCGCCTGCGAGGCCAAGGTGGCGGGCAATCTCGTCGCTGAAGCTGAGGTGAGCGCGATGATCGTTGATCCGAGCAAGGCTCCAGGGGGAGAGAAACAGATTTGATGCCGCCCGCTCCCGAACGAGCTGACGCTCCCTCCGGCCCCGTCATCCATCCCACCGCTATCATCGAGCCCGGCGCCGAGATCGCCGTTGGCGTTCACATCGGCCCCTTCTCGGTCATCGGGCCGCAGGTCGTGCTGCACGAGGGCGTGCGCATCCGCTCCCATGTCGTCATTGTCGGGCGCACTGAGATCGGGCCGGAGAGCGAGGTCTACCCTTTCGCCTCGCTCGGCAACGCGCCGCAGGACCGCAAATTCCGCGGCGAGGAGAGCCGCCTCGTGATCGGCGCGCGCAACACCATCCGCGAATACGTCACCATGAACCCCGGCACCGAGCAGGGCGGCCTCGTCACCCGCATCGGCAATAACGGCCTGTTCCTGACCGGCGCCCATATCGCTCACGACTGCCAGATCGGCGACAATGTGCTGCTGGTCAACAATGCAACGCTTGGTGGACATTGCGTGGTGGAGGATTTTGCCTCGATTGGTGGGCTCTCGGCGGTGCATCAGTTCGTGCGCATCGGTGCCTTCGCGTTCATCGGTGGCATGTCAGGCGTGGAGAACGATGTTATCCCGTTCGGCATGGTGCTCGGCAACCGCGCACATCTCGCCGGCCTCAACATCGTCGGTCTGAAGCGGCGCAATTTCGACCGCGAGCAGATCCATACGCTTCGCAAGGCCTATCGCATGCTGTTCGCGACCGAAGGCACGCTGATCGAGCGGCTCGAGGATGTCGAGAAGATGTTTCCCGGCGATGAGCCGGTACAGCGCATCGTCCGGTTCATCAGGGCGGATTCCAGCCGCTCGTTCTGCGTTCCCCGAAATAATGGCTCATAAGCTCTCAATTCTTTAGGGCCGCCGTCATGGCCTTCAAACTGCGTGAGCCAACCCTGGGTGTCGTCGCTTGCGGCGGGACGATGCCGGCCGCTATCGCCGATGCAGCGATCGCGCAGGGTCGGCGCGTGCACATCGTGGCGCTCAAAGGGCAGACCGACCCAGATATTGCGCGCTTTCCGCACGACTGGGTGCGCCTGGGCGAGCTCGGACATCTGATCAGCTCCTTGCGAAAGGCGGGGTGTGAGGATGTGGTGATCATCGGCACATTGCGCCGCCCGAATATCTGGAAGTCGGGCCTGGACTTCGGCTTTTTCCGTCACCTGCCCACTATTCTCAGCCTGACACGCGGAGGCGACGACCGTGTGCTGACGCGCGTGGCCGACTTCTTCGAACGCCAGGGTTTTCGCGTGCGCGGCGCTCATGAGATCGCGCCATCCCTGCTCGCCCCAATGGGTGTCCTGGGCAGTGTGCGCCCCGATGAAGAAGCTGAGAGCGATATCGCTCGCGGCTTTGCGCTCCTTAAAGCCCTTTCCCCCTTCGATGTCGGCCAGACTGTGGTGGTTGCGCGCGGTCATGTGCTGGCGGTCGAGGCCGCCGAAGGGACCGATGCCATGCTGAAGCGGTGCGGCGAGCTGAGGCAATGGGGCCGGAGTGGTCGCGTCGGCGCTCTAGTGAAGGCGCCAAAGCTGGGGCAGGATATGCGCATGGACATGCCTGTTGTCGGGCCGCGCACTGTCGAAGCTGCAGCGGGCGTGGGCTTAGCAGGCATTGCGGTTGGAGCCGGACAAGTTATGATTGCCGAGCAAGCGGAGATGATCGAACTGGCAGATCGGTGCGGCGTTTTTGTCGTGGGTGCCAGTACTGGCGCTTCGAGGACATGATCCATAAATGGAAGCTGGTCTCGCGATGAGATCATGCTCAAGACGTCGGGTCCGTGAGCGAGCGGGATCGTCCGCCGGAGAGAGCACTTGAAACCAAGGACGCGCCGCATCTTCATCGTGGCCGGAGAGCATTCGGGCGATCAGCTCGGCGGCAAGCTGATGGCAGCGCTCAAGGATCAGAGCGAAGATCCCATTGTCTTTTCGGGGGTTGGCGGCGAGGCGATGGAAGCGCAGGGCATGCGCTCGATTTTTCCTTTATCCGATGTCGCGGTAATGGGGCCGCTTGCCATCCTGGCCCGCCTCCCGAAGCTGGTCAGGCGGGTGTATCAGGCGGTCGATGCCGGCCTAAAGGCTGAGCCGGACGCCGTCATCATCATCGACAGCCCGGAATTCACCCATCCCATCGCCAAGCGCATCCGCAAGCGGCGGCCACTCATCCCGATCATCGACTATGTCTCACCGAGTGTCTGGGCCTGGCGGCCGGGCCGCGCACGCAAGATGAAGCCCTATGTCGACCATCTGCTTGCCATTCTGCCGTTCGAGCCTGCTGCCCACGAGCGGCTTGGCGGGCCGTCCTGCTCCTATGTCGGCCATCCGCTTATCGAGAAATTGGACTGGATTAGAAGTCTCGATACAGCGGAAATGGCACAGCGGCTTGGCCTCCCGCCCGAGCGCCCAGTGCTGCTGGTACTGCCGGGCAGCCGCCGCACGGAAGTCCGGCGACTGATGCAGCCTTTCGGCGAGGCAGTGCGGCTGCTTCAGGGACGGCTGGGTGCAATCGAAGTCATCATCCCAGCGGTTGCGTCCGTACGGCCGCTGGTAGAAGCCGGACTGAAAGACTGGCCGCTTCGGCCGCATCTCGTTGAAGGCGAAAGCGATAAGTTCAAGGCCTTCCGTCTTGCCCGCGCGGCGCTCGCTGCCTCCGGCACGGTGACGCTCGAACTCGCCCTTGCCGGCGTGCCGATGGTCGTCGCCTACAAAGTCGACGCTGTGGCGAGCCGGCTGCGCTTCCTCCTGAACGTTCCCTCTGTCGTCCTCGCAAACCTGGTGCTCGAGGAGAACGCTTTTCCCGAATTCCTCCAGGAGAACTGCACGCCGGAAAAGCTCGCCGCGGCGCTTGAACCGCTATTGCGCGAGGAAAGTGCCGCGCGGGAGCAGCAGCTTGCGGCGCTTGAGCAAATTCCGCACAAAATGCTACTCGAGGGCACCACGCCTAGTGAGCGCGCCGCCGAAACGGTGCTCTCTATGCTGAGTGCCGGTATCCGCAAGCGGCTGGAGACTGTCCCCAAACCAAAGGTGCGTGCCGCTCAGCGCTGAGCGAGCGGCACGTAATCGCGATGCGCCGGGCCGACATAGAGCTGGCGCGGACGCCCGATGCGCTGCTCGGTATCCTCCACCATCTCCTTCCACTGGGCGACCCAGCCGACGGTACGGGCAATCGCGAACAGCACGGTGAACATCGAGGTCGGGAAGCCCAGGGCCTTCAGGGTGATGCCTGAATAGAAGTCGATATTGGGATAGAGCTTCTTTTCGACGAAGTACTCGTCTTCAAGCGCGATGCGCTCCAGCTCCATGGCGACCTGCAGGAGCGGGTCGTTCTTGATGCCGACGATATCGAGCACTTCTTTGCAGGTCTTCTGCATCACCCGGGCGCGCGGATCGTAATTCTTGTAGACCCGGTGGCCGAACCCCATCAGGCGGAACGGATCGTTCTTGTCCTTGGCCTTCTTGATGTATTCTGGGATGCGGTCGACCGTGCCGATCTCCGTAAGCATCTTCAGCGCCGCCTCGTTGGCGCCGCCATGGGCGGGTCCCCACAGACAGGCAATGCCGGCCGCGATGCACGCGAAGGGGTTGGCACCCGAGGAGCCGGCCAGCCGCACCGTCGAGGTGGAAGCGTTCTGCTCATGGTCGGCGTGCAGGATGAAGATCCGGTCCATAGCGCGTGCGAGCACCGGATTGACCCGGTATTCCTCGCAAGGCACCGCAAAGCTCATGTAGAGGAAATTCGAGGCATATTCGAGGTCGTTGCGCGGATAGATGAAGGGCTGGCCAACTGCGTATTTATAGGCCATTGCCGCAATCGTGGGCATCTTCGCGATCATGCGGATCGAGGCGATGTCGCGCTGCACAGGATCGTTAATGTCTGTACTGTCGTGATAAAAGGCGGACAGCGCGCCAACAACACCGACCATAACCGCCATCGGATGCGCATCCCGGCGGAAGCCGGTGTAGAACCGGTTCATCTGCTCATGCAGCATGGTGTGGTAGGTGACACGATTGCGGAAGTCGAGATATTGTTCCTGATCGGGCAGATCGCCGTAGAGCAGGAGGTGGCAGGTTTCCAGGAAATTGCCCTGTTCGGCCAGCTGGTCGATCGGATAGCCGCGATAGAGGAGAATGCCTTCATCGCCATCGATGAAGGTAATAGTGGATTTGCAACTCGCTGTGGAGGTGAAGCCGGGATCGTACGTGAAGGAACCCGTCTGGGCATAGAATTTGGATATATCGACGACATCCGGACCCATCGTGCCCGAATAAACGGGCATGTCGATGCTCTTGCCGTCGCGGCTGAAGCTTGCGCTCGGTTTAGCTTCTAGCCCTTCTTCTTTCTGCGCCGGAACTGCGCCCATGAGAGTCATCTCTCGTCTCCTTGCGAACAGCCGTGCTGCTTGCTGCGTGGTTCACACTGGCAGCAAAATGCTGCAGTGCATAGAGGTTATTTTGCGCTGCGGGAATGAATGTCTGGTATGCTCGTTTGAGCAATTCAGCTTGCTTGCAAAGCAGAGTTTTGGCGGCCGGTTTTAATGAACCATGTTCTCAGCCACACCCGTCGCCTGGTCCGCAAGACGGGCCAGCGCTTCGTCACGTCCCAATACAAATAGCACATCGAATATACCTGGGGAGACACTACGCCCTGTCAATGCCGCGCGCAATGGCTGGGCAGCATCACCTAGTTTGATGCCTATTTTTTGAGCATAATCCCGCGTCGCGGCTTCCAGCGACGGTACCGTCCAGTCCCTTAGCGCGGCATAGCTTTTGGCAAGTCCATAGAGATGCCTTCGCGCCTGCGGTGTGAGGAGCTTTGTGGCCTTTTCATCGAGGGGCAGCGGCCGCTTGGCAAAAAGAAACGCGGCGCCGTCGAACAACTCGACCAAAGTCTTGGCACGCTCTTTGAGGCCAGGCAGCGCAAGCTCTAGCTGTTTCCATTGTGTTTCCGACAACCCCGCCGCGAGTTGCTTCTCCTGCGGCAGATGCGGCAGAAGATCACGTAAGTATTTCACCAGATCGGCGTCATCCATCTGGCGGATATAGTGGCCGTTCAGATTTTCCAGCTTGGCAAAATCAAAGCGGGCGGGCGACCGGCCGAGAGCGTCCAGACCGAACCACTCAATCATCTGCTCGGTTGAGAAGATCTCGTCATTGCCATGGCTCCAGCCGAGACGGACAAGATAGTTGCGCATCGCCGCCGGCAAATAGCCCATCGCCCGATAGGCATCGACGCCCAGCGCGCCGTGGCGCTTGGACATTTTTGCCCCGTCGGGCCCATGGATCAGCGGCACATGGGCAAACACCGGAATGTCCCAGCCCATCGCCGCATAGATCTGCGCCTGGCGGGCGGCGTTGGTCAGGTGATCATCGCCGCGGATGACATGCGTGACACCCATGTCATGATCATCGACGACCACCGAGAGATTGTAGGTTGGCGTGCCGTCGCTCCGAAGGATGATGAGATCGTCGAGGTCCTTGTTGGGAAAGACGACTCGTCCCTGCACCTGGTCGTCGATCACGGTCTCACCGGTCTCGGGCGCCTTGAACCGGACGGCCGGAGCCACGCCCGCTGGCGCTTCCTTCGGATCGCGGTTGCGCCAGGTGCCGTCATAGCGCGGCGGCCGACCCTCGGCGCGGGCCTTCTCGCGCATCGCCTCCAATTCGGCGGCGCTCGTCCAACAGCGATAAGCCTTGCCCTGTGCAAGCAGTTGCTGCGCCACCTCGGCATGGCGTGCGGCCCGTGCAAACTGAAACAGCGGCTCGCCCTGCCAATCCAGCTCCAACCAACGCAGCCCGTCGAGGATCGCCTCGATCGCCGCCTCGGTGGAGCGCGCGCGATCGGTGTCCTCGATGCGCAGCAGGAATACGCCGCCGTTTGCCTTGGCATACAGCCAGTTGAACAGCGCCGTGCGGGCACTGCCGATGTGCAGAAAGCCGGTGGGCGACGGCGCAAAGCGCGTGACGACCTTGCCTGTCATTTCGGTCATGTCCTTGGCTGGACGAAAGGGGATGTTTGCAGTTGCCGGAGGTTTAGCACAGGCAAGCGCCACACGTAAGCCAGGGGAGTGCGCATGGCGATCGGCACTGCCTACGGTAGCCAGCAGCATCATGCCGGCGGGATGGGACAGCAAGTGTCGCGCATCGCTCTTGTGGCGGTCGCGTGGCTCGAGGTGCGGCTCGACGAGGAACGCGGGCGCTGGGTTCTCTGGCTGCCGGTGCTTTATGGGGTGGGGATCGCAGTCTATCTAGGCGCGCCCAGAGAACCCCCTTTTCTCCTCTGCCTGGCATTGCTCCTGGTTGCAGCGACCTTGCGGCAGTTCCTGCGCCTGACCGCATTGAAGCTGATCACCAGCACCACCCTGCTGATGCTCGCAGCGGGCTTCTTCACGGGCAAAGTCCGCGCGTTGATTGTTGATGCACCGGTGCTCACGCGTTCGATCGGTGCCGCGACTCTTACCGGCCGGATCGAGACGGTCGAGCGCTATCAGAAGGCGTTTCGCCTCGCCTTGCGGCTGGAGGCAATCGAGGGCGATCACAAGGGCGCGGTGCCGCGCCGGGTGCGGCTTCGCTACCACGGCAAGACGCCGCTGCCGCCGGTCGGCAGCCAGGTCAAGCTGCGCGCCAGTCTAAGGTCGCCGCCCGAACCTGTGATGCCCGGCGGTTTCGATTTTGCCCGCAACTATTGGTTCGAAGGGTTGGGTGCGACTGGTTTCGTGCTGGGGAAGGTCGAGGCCGTCGCCGCCGCGCCGCCACCTTGGGACATGATGCTTGAGATCATCGTGGCCAATCTTCGTCAGGCGATCGCGACGCGGATCGCCGCCGTGCTTTCGGGCAACGAGGCCGGGCTGGCGCAAGCGCTGATCATGGGCGAGCGCGCCAGCATCAGCGAAGAGGCAAAGTTGTCGCTCACCAATAGCGGGCTTGCCCACGTGATCTCCATCTCCGGCTTCCATATGGCGCTCACCGCCGGCTCGGCTTTTTGGCTCATCCGCGCCGTGCTCGCGCTCCTTCCTGGCCTGGCGCTCACTTTTCCGATCAAGATCTGGGCGGCGCTTGCCGCGCTGGTGGTCGCAACGCTCTATCTCATGATCTCCGGCAGCGACGTCACTGCAGTGCGGTCTTACATCATGATTGCAATCATGTTTGCCGCGATCGCGCTGAACCGGCCTGCTCTGTCACTGCGTAACCTGGCGTTTTCGGCTTTCATCATTCTGGCGGTTATGCCGGAAAGCCTGCTCGATCCGGGCTTTCAGATGTCGTTCGCTGCAACGGCCGCGCTCATTGCAGTCTATGAATCGAGGCTGCACCAACTGGGGCCGCCGCGCTCCTGGCCCTGGCCGCTTTCGCTGCCGGCCACGCTGCTGATCGGCGATGTGATTACATCTCTTGCCGCAGGTTTCGCGGTCGATCCGATCGGCGCTTATCATTTCCATCGGATCGCCACTTATTCCGTGCTCGGCAATATGCTCGCTATGCCCGCGATTTCGATCATTGTGATGCCGATGGCGCTCTTGTCACTGGTCGCCATGCCGTTTGGGCTGGAAGCCCAGCCCCTCATTGTCATGAGCTGGGGGATAGATGCCATGCTCGCCATTGCGGCGATGGTGTCGAATTTGCCGGGCGCCGTGATCCCGCTGCCGGCTTTCGATCTGCTGCCATTGATCCTGATGGTGTTTGGCGGGCTCTGGCTGCTGATTTGGCGCACGAGCTGGCGTCTTGCCGGGCTGGTTCCCATTGCTGCCGGTCTCGCAATGGCGCCATTCGCCTCCAGACCCGACATCTGGATCGACCGCGAGGGACAGGTGATCGCAGTCCGCCTGAAGGATGGCAGCCTTTCCGCGCCCAAGAGGCGCAAGGGTGAGTTCAGTCTGAAGGCGTGGCTTGAAGGGGATGGTGATTCCAGGGGGCCACGCGACGCAGCAAAGGGCGCTGGCTTTCAATGCGACGAGCAAAGCTGCCTGGCGCTCGTCCGTGGCCAGATCGTGAGCCACGTCTTCCATCCGGCCGCACTCGCCGATGATTGCCGCCGCGCCGCAGTCCTGATCGCCAGCCTGCCGGTGACAGAGCCCTGCCTTGGCCCCAAGGTGATCATCGACGCCCGTGACCTTTGGGAAAAGGGCGCGCAGACGGTCACGATCGGGCACAGGTCAGGCTTGGCTTCAGGCTTGGATGCAAGGAGTGCGCCTTCCCATGGTGCCGCTGAAGGCAATGGCTCCACCGGAGCCGCTCCCGATGTTAACGGCGCAGGCAGTTCAGGCCCGAACTCCGCGCCCGATTCAGGGCCTAAGAGGGACGCTCGCTCCAGTGCTGAAGGTGACGGGGGAGCCATGCCTCGTCCGGGCCAGAGCGGCATCGACAGTGAAGCCAGCTTTCGAATCGAAACGGTAGCGGACAGCCGCGGCAGCCGGCCCTGGGTCATCGCCCGGCATCGGCGCGAACTGATTACAGCGGCACCGCCTGAGCCACGCAGCACGGATAAGCCCAGCAGGGAAAGCGAAGACCTCAGCGGCCTCGATCTCCCCGGCGCACCCTCTCAATAGCGCCGTAGCAGGCAGACCAGCTTGCCCTGAATGCGGATACGGTCGGGGCCAAAGATCCGCGTCTCATAGGCGGGATTGGCTGCCTCGAGCGCTATCGACTGGCCTTTGCGACGGAAGCGCTTGAGCGTCGCCTCTTCTTCATCGACCAGGGCAACAACAATGTCGCCATTGCTCGCGGTAT
>Ga0081540_1001767_pt1 | contig 18169 bp, 16 predicted proteins | sample TabmetS2T1R1_FD_71024 | JGI IMG/M metagenome (GOLD analysis project Ga0081540, IMG submission 71024) | Tabebuia heterophylla rhizosphere microbial communities from the University of Puerto Rico - S2T1R1 | ecosystem: Host-associated > Plants > Roots > Rhizosphere ... | reverse complement strand
CGCACAAGGACCTTCGGCGGGCCCGTGCGGCGGCGATCAACATCGTCCCCACATCGACAGGTGCGGCGAAGGCGATCGGTCTTGTCCTACCGCAGCTTTCCGGCAAGCTCGACGGCTATGCGTTGCGGGTTCCGGTGCCCACCGGCTCGGCCACCGATCTGACCGTCACGGCCTCCCGCGAGACGTCGGTCGACGAGGTCAACTCGGCCTACCAGGCCGCTGCCGATGGCCCGTTCAAGGGCATCCTGACCTACACCGAGGACCCCATTGTGTCGACCGACATCATCACCGATCCGGCGTCGTGCATCTTTGACTCAGGTTTGACGAAAGTGATCGGCAACCAGGTGAAGGTGGTCGGCTGGTACGACAACGAGTGGGGTTACTCCAACCGGCTCGCGGATCTCACGCTCTACGTCGGCTCCGCTCTCTGAGCCGCCAATGCGAACCGTCGACGATCTCGTCCGAGTCGGCGTCCGCGGGCGGCGGGTCCTCGTCCGCAGCGACCTGAACGTCCCGCTGGCGTACGACGGCGAACGGGCGCGGGTGACCGACGACGGACGTATCCGCGCGTCACTGCCGGTATTGACGAAGCTGCTCGACCACGGGGCCCGGGTCATCGTCGCGGCCCACCTCGGGCGTCCCAAGGGCGAGCCTGATCGGCGCTACTCGCTCAGCCCGGTCGCTGACCGCCTGGCCGCGCTGCTGGGCCGGCCGGTCGACTTCGCGCTGGACACCGTCGGAGAGAGTGCCCGGCTGTTGGCCTCCGATCTGGACGACGGTGATCTGTTGCTGCTGGAGAACGTGCGCTTCAACGTCGAGGAGACGAGCAAGCACAAAGCGGAGCGGCAGAGTTTCGCTCGCTGCCTGGCTTTGCTGACCGGTGGCGAGGACGAGGGCGGCGCATACGTGGACGATGCTTTCGGCGCCGTTCATCGCAAACACGCGTCGGTCTACGACGTGGCCAAGCTGCTTCCGCACTACTGCGGCGATCTCGTGCGGGACGAGGTCGGGGTGTTGCGGCAGCTGACCGGTGAGCCTAAACGGCCTTACGTCGTCGTCCTAGGTGGCAGCAAGGTGAGTGACAAGCTGGCGGTGATCGAGTCGCTGCTGCCCAAGGTCGACTCCTTGCTCGTCGGCGGCGGCATGTGCTTCACATTCCTCAAGGCGCAAGGACTCGAGGTCGGCGATTCGCTGCTCGAAGAGGATTTCGTTGACACCTGCCGACGTCTGCTCGAACGGTCCGAGGGCAAGATTGGCCTGCCGCCTGACATTGTGGTGGCAACCGAGCTGACCGACGACGCGCAGACCCAGGTGGTGGCGGCCGATGCGATCCCGCCCGGGACGAAAGGTCTGGACATCGGCCCAGCGGCCGTAGCCGCGTTCTCGGCCGTCCTGGCCGACGCGCAGACAGTCTTCTGGAATGGGCCGATGGGCGTGTTCGAGGTAGCGCCGTTCGCGATTGGTACGAAAGGTGTTGCCGAAGCAGTAGCGGCCTGCCCGGGCTTGAGCGTCGTCGGGGGCGGTGACTCGGCCGCCGCCGTTCGCGTGCTCGGCCTTGATGCCGGATCGTTCAGCCACATCTCAACGGGCGGAGGCGCGTCGTTGGAGTACCTGGAGGGCAAGACCTTGCCCGGGGTTGCCGTGCTCCATGGGGCATAAGTGAGTGAGCATCGCAGGTGCGGAGCGGCGCGACCGATGAGCGTTTGCGCGAAGGGCAAAATATCGATGCGAGTGAGCACGTGCGCCAGCCGCTGATCGCCGGCAACTGGAAGATGAATCTCAATCATCTCGAGGCGATCGCGCTCACCCAGAAGATCGTTTTCAGCCTGAGTGCAGAGCAACTCGCGGCTGTTGAAGTTGTGGTGCTGCCGCCGTTCGTCGATATCCGCAGCGTGCAGACCCTCGTTGACGGCGATAAATTGCTGATCGGCTACGGCGCGCAAGATCTGTCGCCGCATGATGCGGGCGCATACACCGGGGACATCAGCGGCGCCATGTTGGCAAAACTAGGTTGCCGGTACGCCGTTGTTGGTCACTCTGAACGCCGGCAGTATCACGCTGAGGACGACGTCCTCGTGAACGCCAAGCTGCACGCGGCGCTGCGTCACAACCTCCGCCCGATCCTGTGCGTCGGCGAGTCGCTCGAGGTTCGTCAGTCCGGCCGGTGCGTGGAGCATGTTTGCACGCAACTTGACGGCGGGCTCAAGGGAGTGACTGCGCCGCAGGCATCGACGGTCGTCCTGGCCTACGAACCGATCTGGGCGATCGGTACCGGGCAGGTTGCGACCCCCGATGATGCGGAGGAAGTATGCGCCTCGCTGCGGGCCCACTTGGCGGAGTCCTACTCCGCCGAGGTCGCTCTCGATATGAGGATCCTGTATGGCGGCTCGGTGAAGGGGTCGAACGCGGCCGACCTGCTAGCCCAGGCGAACATCGACGGCGCGCTGGTCGGTGGCGCTAGCCTCGACGCTGCCGAGTTCGCCGTGATCTGCGGGGCGGCAGCCGGGGGATGACCGGAGCAGCGGGCAGGGCGCACCAATCCGCACGGTATTCTGAACCGGTCCCTGTCCCACGACGCCGCGGCGTCGAAGATCGCCCGGAAGCCGGTCGCAGTTCATGATTCTTGCGTTGTCCATTCTGCTCGTACTGGTGAGCCTGCTGCTCATCGTGCTGGTGCTGCTGCATCGCGGAAAGGGCGGCGGGTTGTCGTCGATGCTCGGCGGCTCGTTCTACTCGAACCTGTCCGGCTCCTCTGTTGTCGAACGAAATCTGGACCGGATTACCATCATCGCCGGACTGGTCTGGGCGATCTGCATCGTTGGTTTGGGACTGCTCTACAAGAACCAGGGAGGGTGACCCTCGCGGCGTGGCCGCGTTGCTCGAGTTCCGTCGGCTGTAAGCGCATTCAGGTTGTGAAAGACCAATAGTTTGCCGTAGCACCGATCAGGAGGAGATGACGTGTCTGGTGGCAGTGCGATCCGCGGGAGTCGGGTCGGGGCCGGGCCGATGGGGGAGCGCGAACGAGGTGAGTCGGCGCCGCGCCGACGGGTCTCGTTCTACTGCGCTAACGGGCACGAGGTTTGTCCCGCGTTCGCCGTGGACGCGGCACTGCCAGACACGTGGGATTGTCCGCGATGCGGCTACCCGGCCGGGCGAGAGTCGCTGACGCCGCCGGATGCGCCGCGTAACGAGCCGTACAAGACTCATCTCGCGTATGTGAAAGAGCGTCGCAGCGACGAGGACGGCGCCGCGATCTTGGAGGAGGCGCTGCAGAAACTGCGCGCCCGCCGCGGCGAGTTCTAGCGCAGCCTCTCCTTCACCTGCCTCGGTTAGCGGCCCGCCAGCCGGGACGACTCGATGGACCGCGCGGGGAATCGTCTGGCTGGAGTCCACCGCCCGAAGACGAGCGGATGGTCACCGCGGCGATGACACCCGCGACGAAAATCAAGAGCGCGGACACCATCAACGACGAACTCAGGCCGGCTCGGAACGCGCTGTAGGCCGCGTCGAGGACCTGGTTGACGATCGGTCCGTACGCGGCGGTAGCCGCCGATTTCCCACCACTAGGTACCGTGCCGTCTTTGATCGCCGCGATGACGATCGACTGAAAATTGGACGGTATGCCCAGCGCTTCCAATCGATTGGTGAGATCTGTGGTCAAGTGGGCGTTGACCAACGAGCCCAGGGCGACGACGCCGACGACCGCGCCGAGCTGCCGGCTGGTGTTGGTGGCCGATGCCGCCATTCCGGATTGGACGGCCGGAATCGCGCTTAAGACGGCGGACGTGAGCGGGACGACCACCACGCCGAATCCGAAGCCGGCTACCGCCAAGGCGGCTGCGAGCGGTACAAAGTTGCCGTCCGCGGTGAGGTAGTGCTCCGTGAGTACGAGGCCGAGGGCCGCAAGCAGGCTGCCTATCGTCATGGGCGCTCGCGGGCCTGCGCGGGCGACCCATCGGCCGGCGAGGAGTGACCCGACGATCATCGCCACCGTCATAGGGGCGAACTGCGCCGCCGTACGGAAGCCGGAGTATCCGACCACTTCCTGCAGATAGAGGGCCGTAAAGAAGAAGATCGCGAAGATGCCGAAGTAGGTGGCGAACGCGACCAGCAATGGGCCGCCGACAGCCGGTTCCCGCACGTAGCGGAGGTTCAGCATGGGCGCTTGGCTGCGACTCTCGACGATCAGGAATCCGATTAAAGCCGCACCGCTGATAACGAACAGCGCGACGATCCACGGCGTCGAATAGCCGGCATCTTCGCCGGCGATCCCGGCGAAGATGCCGCAACCGAGGAAGGCCGCTGCGAGCACGAAGCCTGGTATGTCCAACTCGGCGGCTTGCGGATCGGCCGATTCCGGAACGAAGCGAGCCGCGGCGGCGAACAGTAGGACTCCAAGAGCAACGTTGAACCAGAACACGGTTCGCCAACTGCCGATACCGACAAGTGCACCACCGAGGATCGGTCCAGCCGCCAGAGCCAAACCGGACACGGCAGCCCACACGCCGAGCGCGCGCGACCGCGTGCGCTGATTCGGGTAGAGATGCCGGATCACGGAGAGGGTCTGCGGTTCGCAGCAGGCGGCGCCCACGCCCATGAGAGCTCGGGCAGCGATCAGCAAGGCCACGTTCGGCGCCAGCGCGCCAAGCAGCGATGCGCCACAGAACAGCACCAAGCCGATAAGCATCAACCGCTTACGACCCCACCGATCCGCAATGGTGCCGGCGGGCAGCATAAGGCTGGCGAACACCAACGCGTACGCACTGACCACCCATTGCAGGGAGACGACACCTACCTGCAGGTCGGCCTGCACGCTGCCGAGAGCGACCGCCACGATCGTCGTGTCAAGGAAGGTCAGGAAAAGAACGCCACACAGCGCGGCGAGCGCCCGTCGCTGAAGCAACACCGGAGGGTTTAGGTAGCTCGGCGATGGATCCATGGTCGTTATAACGTCACGATGACCCCGTCGACCCGGTCTTGCACATCGGCGGAGCTGACCCCTGCAACGCGAGCAACTGGCAGAAACTCGCATCGCCGACCAGCCACTGGCCGCCGACGTTCACCGCGGTCCCGGTCTGGTTTGTCAACGCCGGTTGGCCGCCGAGCGTGATCGAGTACGTGACCGTCGCCTTGTCGGCGGACTCGACCGTCACCTTGGATACTGTCGCCTTCGTCGACTTCGCAAGCGGGGACGAACCTAGAGCCGTGATCACCGACGCGAAGGCCTGCCCATTCTGCAGCAGCTGCGCCTTCCGCGAAGCCGGCGTCGCTCCGTCGAAGAATTCCGACCACGCCGCGGCGATCTTCGCGGCGGCCGCGGATTCGGGGCCAGAGGCTCCGGATGCCGCGCTATTGGTCGCTGTTGCGCCGGGTGAGGAGACGGACGCCGACGGTAACGAGCTGCTGCTTGTCGTCGGGGAATTGGATGATGAGGAACTGCTACATCCGGCGGTCGCCAGGACGACGGTGAGCGTGATCACCGCAATGGAGCGGGCTCTATCGAGGATCCAAACCACCACCGCACTGCCTTTCTAGCGCCGGTGGACTGATCATCCAGCCAGCTCCGACGCTACTGCAATTTCTTACTTCGCGGCATTAGGGGTATCCCGCAATCCCATGCGCTTAGGCGTGTCCCTAGGCCTGCGGTCGGTAGACCTCCGCAGGCAGGTGGGACGCGGCATCGCGGTCGATAAGCCACAGCGTCCGGTACCGACCGCGCGGCCCGGCCGCTGGTACCTGGACCCGGCCCGCTCCGGACAGCGCCATCATCACCGCGTTAGCCTTCCCGGTTCCCGCCGCGATGAACCACACCTCATTGGCCGCGTCCAGCGAGCGAAACGTGAGCGAGAGGCGAGTGGGAGGTGGCTTCGGCGAGTTGTGGACGGCGATCACGGAGGCGTCGAGCTCGTACACGCCCGGGTGTTCTGGAAACAGGGACGCGCAGTGCCCGTCGGGGCCCACGCCGAGCAGGATGACGTCGAAATGCGGCACATCGTCGTCGCCCTGGCCGGCGGGAACCGCCGCCGACAGCTCGGATGCATACGACTCGGCCGCGGCCTCCGCGTCCTCGCCGTAGGGCCCGTCCGATGCGGCCATCCGATGGACGTTGGTGGGATCGAGTGGCAGGGCTTCGAGGCCTGCGTTCAGCATCGCCGTGTCGTTGCGGTCATCCGAATCGGAGGGGACGTACCGCTCATCGCCCCACCACAGGGCGACCCGGCTCCAGTCGATCGAGTCGCGCGCCGGCGAGTCACGCAACGCATGCGCAACCTGCTCGAGGATGCCGCCCGCGGTCACGACCAGATGCGCAAGCGGCCGCACTCGCTGCGCCGAGACGAGGGTCGCCACTAGCCGAGCTGCGACGTCGTCGGCGAGCTGCGTCGCGCTCGAGGCAACAACCAGCTCCGGAGCTGCTCCCATCAGGACGCGGCGGTCGACGAATCGGCCAGGGCCGGATCCTTCCAGATGTGTACTCGCTGGCCCGGGCGGTCGTTGAGACCGGTCAGACCGCTGACTGCACCGAGCGCTTCGGCGAAGACTCGGTCGGCGTCCAGTCGGCGCAGCTCCTCGGCCAGCAGCTCACCCAAGGACCGCTCCGGGAACGGAGCGACCGAATCCTGCTGCCCCTCACGATGCAGGATGAGCCGCCCATAGTCCTCGTTGGCGCTGATGACAGCACCGTCGGCAAGCGTGATCCGCACCTGGTCGATCGAGGCGCCGCCCGTCTTGTTCACGGGCACGTAAAAGCCGAAGCGGGAGGAAAGCCAACCGGCCAGAAGTTGCGCGGAAGGGTCGGCGTCGTCGCCATCCACCACCGCCGACGCGGCACCCTCGTGCCAGCCGTCGAATGCAGAGGCCAAGGCGGCCCGCCAGCCGGTGATCCGGGTCCACGCGAGGTCCGTGTCGCCCGGAGCGAAGTCGACCGCCCGTTGCCGCAGGGCGGCGACCCGGTCATCGGCCCGCGACACGTCGGTGATCCGACGGTTGGCGAAGACTCCCAACGGGTCGTAGGAGATGCGATCCGGAGGCGCTCCGTGCCACCAGGCGACGACGGGCGCATCTGGCGCGAGCAGCGGCAGCGTGACCGACTCGGCGTGCAGCGCGAGCCGCCCGTGCATGCGCATGACGACCGCCTCGCCCGGGCCGAGCCGGCCACCCATCAGGACCTCGGCATCCAGCCGAGGGACCGGGGCATCGATATGCCGCCGGATCACCATCAACATGCGCATCGGGTGCTTGCTCGCGGCCAGCGTCGCGGCTTCCTCGGCCTCGTGCACGTCTCGCTCATCGACGACGACAACGAGTGTCAACGCGTTGCCGCTGGTCACCGCTCCGCCGGTTCGCCGTTCGGCGGCGAGGGCCTTGACGACGGCGGTGCCGGTGGTGTCCCACAGCGTGGTCATGAGCCTGCCTCCGAGTGAGCACCCGGCTGGAGCGGAGCGAGGAAGCAGGCGGGTAACACAGTCACGAGGTCACACTCCTCACGGTCGACGCCATTCCCGGCCGTCACGGGCCAGCATCTCGTCTGCTTCCTTCGGTCCCCACTCACCCGCGCGGTACAGGTAGGGCGCTTTGCCGGCCCAGAATTCCTCGAGCGGGTCGATCACCTTCCACGAGGCTTCGACCTCGTCATTCCGGGGGAACAGCGTCGCGTCTCCGATGAGCACGTCGAGGATCAGCCGTTCGTAGGCCTCCGGGGAGGACTCGGTGAACGCCTCGCCGTACAGGAAGTCCATCGCGACGTCGCGGACCTCCATCGAGCTGCCCGGCACCTTGGAACCGAACTTGAGCGTCACGCCCTCGTCCGGCTGGACCCGAATGACCAACTGGTTGTGGCCCAGCTCCTGGGTGTCGGTACGGCTGAAGGGTAGGTGCGGTGCCTTCTTGAACAAGATCCCGATCTCGGTGACCCGGCGCGGAAGGCGCTTGCCCGTCCGCATATAGAAGGGCACACCGGCCCACCGACGCGTCTCCACACCAAGCCGGACGGCGGCATAGGTCTCGGTCTTCGAGTCCGGCGAGATACCGTCCTCGTCCCGGTAGGCCTTGGCTCGCTCACCCGCGAGCCAACCCTGGTCGTACTGACCTCGGATGGCACTCGCGTCGAGATCGGACGGCAGGCTCACGGCCCGGAGCACTTTGATCTTCTCGGTGCGGATCTCCTCCGCGGCGAACTCGACCGGCTCCTCCATGGCGGTGAGCGCGAGAAGCTGGAGGAGGTGGTTCTGCAGGACGTCCCGCGCCGCTCCAGTGGCATCGTAGAAGGCGGCCCGGCCGCCGATGCCGACGTCCTCGGCCATGGTGATCTGCACGGAGTCGACGAAGTGCGAGTTCCAGATCGGTTCGAACAGCTGGTTGGCGAATCGCAGCGCCATCAGATTCTGGACGGTCTCCTTGCCCAGATAGTGGTCGATGCGGAACACGTCATTCGCGGTGAACACGCTATCCACCAACTGGTTGAGCTCGCGCGCACTTTCCAGATCGTGCCCGAATGGCTTCTCGACCACGACGCGCCGCCAGCCGCCGCTGCGCGCGTTGCTGGCCATTCCCGTGCGCTCCATCTGCTTGAGCACAACAGGGAACATGGCCGGCGGGATCGAGAGGTAGAACGCCGCGTTGCCCTTGATCCCATGCGTGTCGCGCAGGCTGTCCAGAGTCGCCGCCAGCGTGTCGAACGCTTGATCGTCGTCGAACGAACCTGGGACGAACTGCAGGTTCTCATTCAGCCGGCGCCAGACATCGTCGTTCCACTGGGTGCGGGCGTGCGTCTTTGCCGCTTTCTTGGCCAGCGCCGCGAAATCGCCATCGCCCCAGTCCCGCCGGGCAAACCCGAGCAGCGCGAAGTCCGCCGGCAATAAACCCCGGTTGGCCAGGTCGTAGATCGCCGGCAGCAGCTTCTTGCGGGCCAAATCACCGGTGACGCCGAAAACCACGAGCGCGCACGGTTCCGGAACTCGCGGTAGCCGTCGATCTCGGGGATCTCGCAGCGGATTCGCGCGCTCGGCGACGGTATCGGGCGGCGCTGCCGCCGGAACCTGCGCCTCGGTTTGGTCCCCGGTGGCAGTCTCGGTCCCGGCTGGCACGGTCGTGACGGTGCTACCTGGTTCGGTCACCGTTACCCCCAATCGTTCGCGGTCAGTTCGAACGGCGTCCAGATGTGCCCTGGGTCAGGCTGGCCGCGCGGCGTCCAACTGTGCCTGCACACCTTCGAGCAACTGCTTCCAAGCGTCTTCGAACTTTTGCACACCTTCGATCTCGAGCACTTTCACCACGTCGTTGTAGTCGATACCGATAGCAGCGAGGTCGTCCAGAACCTTCTGGGCGGTCGCGTAGCTACCTCGTACGGCATCTCCGGTGATCACACCATGGTCCTCGACGGCGTTGAGGGTAGCCTCCGGCATCGTGTTGACCGTGTTCGGCGCGACCAACTCGACCACATACATGGTGTCGTCGTAGGCGGGGTCCTTGACGCCCGTCGAAGCCCACAACGGCCGCTGCGAAGTCGCGCCACGGGCCTCGAGGGCCTTCCACCGGTCGGAGGAGAAGACCTTCTCATAGCGCTGGTAGGCGAGCTGCGCATTGGCGACGCCGGCCTTGCCGCGCAGCCGCTGCGCTTCCTCGGTCCCGATCTTGTCCAGTCGCTTGTCGATCTCGGTGTCGGCGCGGGACACAAAGAACGACGCGACCGATCGAATCGTCGACAGGTCGATCCCGGCAGCGTGCGCCTGCTCCAGGCCAGTCAGGTAGGCGTCCATGACGCCGTCATAGCGGTCGAGGGAGAAGATCAGCGTGATGTTGACGTTGACACCGGCCGCGGTAGCCGCGGCGATCGATGGGAGGCCCGCCTCGGTCGCGGGAATCTTGATCAACACGTTGGGGCGGTCGACGAGCCACCATAATCCCTGCGCCTCGGCGGTGGTTTTCTCCGTCTCGTAGGCAATGCGCGGGTCGACCTCGATCGACACTCGGCCGTCAAGGCCGCCGGTCCGGTCGTAGACGGGTCGCAGGACGTCGCAGCCCCAGCGAATGTCATAGCTCGTCAGCAGCCGGACAGCTTCCTCGAGTGAAACCCCGCGCACCGCCAGGTCACGGATCTGGTCGTCGTAGACGTGCCCTTTTTCCAATGCCTTCTGGAAGATCGTCGGATTGCTGGTAACGCCGACAATGTGTTTCTCGTCGATGAGGTTTTGCAGGTTTCCGGTAACCAGACGTTCGCGGCTGATGTCGTCGAGCCAGATGGACACACCCTGGGCGGTCAGATCAGCGAGTGGATCGGACATGGTGATCTCCTTTAACTGCCGGTAGTAGCGCCGCGGATGTGGCCCGCGCGCTCCAGTGATGCATGGGCGGCCGCCACGACGCGGTCAGGGGTGAAACCGAACTGCTCGAACAGCACACTGCCTTCGGCGCTCGCGCCATAGTGGTTGATGCCGACTATCTCACCCGAGTCGCCGACGAATTCTCGCCAACCTTGCGGCACACCGGCTTCCACGCTCACCCGCGCCCTGACGTCCGGCGGTAAGACGAGCTGCTGATAAGCGGACGGCTGGGCCGCGAACCATTCCTTGCACGGCATGGACACCACCCGGGTCGGCCGGCCTTCGGCCTCGAGCCGCTCCCGCGCCTTGAGCGCGAGAGAGACCTCCGAGCCGGTCGCGATGAGGATGACCGCGGGCAGCCCGGCTGACGCGTCTTCCAGGATGTATGCGCCCTTGACCGCGTTCCCGACCTTGGCCGGGTCGAGGACGGGAAGGTTCTGTCGGGACAACGCAAGGGCGGTAGGCCGGTCCGTATGCTCGAGCGTGACCTGCCAGCAGACCGCCGTCTCGTTGGCGTCGGCTGGCCTAACTACGTCGAGGCCGGGAATCGCGCGCAATGCGGCCAGATGCTCGATCGGCTGGTGCGTCGGGCCGTCACCACCGAGCCCGATCGAGTCGTGGGTCCAGACGTAGATCGTCGGCAGCTTCATCAGTGCTGCCAATCGGACCGGTGGACGCATGTAGTCGCTGAACACCAGGAAGGTGCCGCCGTAGACCCGGGTACCGCCGTGCAGCACGATCCCGTTCATGATCGCGCCCATCGCGTGTTCACGAATGCCGAAGTGCAGAACACGTCCGTAGGGTCCGCCCGTCCACACCTTGGTCTGATGCTCGGCGGGAATGAAACTCGGTTCGCCCTCCATCGTGGTGAGGTTGCTCTCCGCGAGATCGGCCGAGCCACCCCACAGCTCGGGCAGTGGGTCCGCCAGCGCGGTGAGGATCTTGCCCGATGCCGACCGCGTCGAGACCGAACTCGCCTTTCCGTCCTTCTCGGCCGGGAAACTCGGTATGTTCGCGGCCCAGCCGTCCGGTAGGGAGCGCGTCGACATCCGGCGGAGGAGGGCCGCGCGCTCCGGATTGGCCGCAGCCCAGGCGTCGAATCGCGTCAGCCATTCCGCGTGCGCCGCTTGACCGCGTTCGACGACCTTGCGGGCGTGCGCAAGTACCTCCGCGTCCACGCCGAAGTGGACATCCGGGTCGTAGCCCAGAATCTCTTTGGTGCGGCGGATTTCTTCCTCACCGAGAGCGGACCCGTGGGCGGCGCCCGTGTTCTGCTTCGTCGGCGCCGGCCAGCCGATGATGGTGCGCACGCAGATGAACGACGGCCGGTCGGTTTGCGCCCGGGCCCGCTCGATCGCCTGCTCGAGAGCGACGACGTCCTCGCCCGAATCGACTCGCTGAGTATGCCAGCCGTACGCTTCGTAACGTTTGATCACGTCCTCGGAGAACGCGACGTTTGTATCGTCCTCGATCGAGATCTGGTTGTCGTCGTAGATCAGGATCAGGTTGCCCAGCTGCTGATGCCCAGCCAGGCTCGAGGCTTCGCTGGATACTCCTTCTTCGAGGCAACCGTCTCCGGCGATGACGAAGATGTGGTGGTCGAAGACGGATTCCCCGAAGGCTGGATCCGGATCGAGCAACGCCCGCTCTCGCCGCGAGGCCATTGCCATGCCGACCGCGTTGCCGACGCCTTGACCGAGCGGACCGGTGGTCACCTCGATGCCGAGGGTGTGGCCGTGCTCGGGATGTCCCGGGGTGAGCGATCCCCAGGTGCGCAGGGCCTGCAGGTCCGCGAGCTCGAGGCCGTACCCGGACAGATACAGCTGACAGTACTGCGTGAGAGAGGTGTGGCCGTTAGAGAGAATGAACCGATCGCGGCCCATCCAGTCCGGATCGGTCGGGTCATGGCGCATGATTCGCTGGTAAAGCAGGTAGGCGAGTGGCGCCAGGCTCATGGCCGTGCCGGGGTGGCCGTTACCCACCTTCTGAACGGCATCTGCGGCGAGCAGCCGAGCTGTGTCGACGGCTCGAGTGTCGAGGTCCGTCCACCACTTCGGATGAGTGATGACGACGTCAGGCTCCTCGCCGCGAGTTTCTGTCGCGGGCGACCCGGATCGCCTGCCCGTGCGGCCGCGACGCTCGCTCATATCAGCAACGGTCCCTTCGCTCATCTGGAGCGGGTCAGGCGTCGGTCATCCCACCCGCCTGGATCAAGGGTAGTCAGTCCGCCACGGCGAGCACCCTCGGGCTGGAAGTCCGTTGGCACAACGTTCACCTCCGCGTCCGGGGTCTGACCGGCCTTCACGACGGGGCGGATACGCTGGCAACGTGACCCAGGCTCCCCTCGCACCGGCGGGCGCCGGTGGGGAGGAAGCGCCAGTGACTCGACCGTTCGCGGCCGGGCGAATCCATCCCGTCGGCGGGCGTGATCGAGTTCCTGCTCACCCCAACAACGAACGGCGACCCCGCTCCCGCTTGCGCGCCTACGTAGCTCTCACCAAGCCACGCATCATCGAGCTGCTGCTTGTCACCACGCTGCCGTCGATGATTCTCGCCGCGGACGGCCTCCCGGACTGGACGACCGTTCTCGCGACGATGGTTGGCGGCACGCTGGCGGCCGCAAGTGCGAATGCCCTGAATTGTTACCTCGATCGGGATATCGACGCGGTCATGCGTCGTACCGGCCATCGACCGCTCGCGCGCCACGATGTGACGCCCCGCGCTGCGCTCGTGTTCGGGGTCCTTCTGGGCGTCCTCGCCGTCGGGCTCATCGGCCTGGCGACGAACTGGCTGGCGGGATCGCTCACCGCGCTCGCCATCGGGTTCTACGTGATCGTGTACACGATGGTGCTCAAGCGCCGCACGCCACAGAACATTGTGTGGGGTGGCGCTGCGGGCTGCATGCCGGTGCTCATCGGCTGGTCGGCGGTCACGGGCTCGTTGGCGTGGCCACCGGTCATCCTCTTCGGCGTCGTGTTCTTCTGGACGCCTCCGCACTTCTGGGCCCTGGCAATGCGGTTCCGTGAGGACTACGAGCGCGCCGGTGTGCCGATGCTGCCGGTGGTCGCGGCGCCCCAGCGAGTAGCGCGCGACATCTTGTGCTATTCGGGGTTGACAGTCGCGACATCGCTTCTGCTGTGGCCGGTCGCGACCAGCTGGGTGTACGGCGTGCTCGCAGCTGCGGCCGGCGGGGTGCTGCTGGTCGCTGCGTATCGCCTGTACGCGGACGTCCGGGCCGGCCGGACCGGCCGCCCCATGCGCCTGTTCCATCTGTCCAACAGCTACTTGGCCTTCGTCTTCGTCGCCGTCGCAATCGACACGTTCTTGCCCTGACTCACCCCGGCTCACTGAATCGCCGCCGTCACCGCGTCCCGGACGCGCCTCGGTGGGGCTCGGGCTCCGTACGATCGCGGAATGCCTGCCGTCACGCTTGCGACCTGCGCCCAGTTGCCGTCGGGCGACGAGGACGGGCTGCTGCTCACCGAGGCACTCAGTGCGTTGGGTGTCGACTGGCAGTGGGCGGCCTGGAACGATCCCTCGGTCGACTGGAGCATCGCCGGGCTGGTCGTGGTCCGTTCGACGTGGGATTACCCGGCCTATCGAGAAGCATTCTTGGGTTGGGCCGATCGGCTCGGCCGAGTAGAGAACCCGCCAGCGGTGCTGTGTTGGAACTCGGACAAGATTTACCTGCGCGACTTGGCGGATGCGGGCGTGCCCATCGTTCCCACCTCGTGGGTTTCACCCGGACAGGCTTTGGGGCTCCCGCTCGGCGAGGTCGTCGTCAAGCCGTCGGTCGGCGCCGGATCCATGGGGGCCGGTCGGTTCGACACCCGGCGCCCCGGAGTCGTGGAGTCCGCGCGCAGGCACGCTCAGGCCCTGCACGACGCCGGTCGGGTGGTGCTCGTCCAGCCCTACGTGGCCGACGTCGATGAGTACGGTGAGACGGCGCTGATCTACGTGGACGGAGCCTTCAGCCACGCGATCGGCAAGGCCGCGATGCTGCCTGGTGACACGGCCAACAATGTCGACGTGGACCTCTCGGGTGCCCTGTTTCTCAGCGAGCGAATCACCACCAGGGTGCCGTCGCACGACGAGCTGGCCGTGGGTCATCAGGTGCTGGACGTACTGCATCGCCGGTTCGGCCAGGACCTTCTCTACACCAGAGTGGACCTATTGCCAGCGCCGGCTGGGCCGGCGGTCGTCGAGGTGGAGCTGGTCGAGCCGTCGCTGTTCCTCGCCTTCGATACCGGATCGGCCGGCCGGGTCGCAGCTGCTATCGCCCGCCGGCTCGGCTGACAGGAGGCGTCATGACCCTGCCAATGCCTGCCGCCGACCGGATGCACGCACTTCGCCGCATGAAGTCGGTGGCGACCGGCATGCTGGTCGCCGCCGCCGCCGTATTCGTTGTGTGTGTGATCTTTGGTGACGGGCATGGGCTGTGGGGCTACGTGCAGGCGGCCGCCGAGGCCTCAATGGTGGGTGGGCTAGCCGACTGGTTTGCGGTCACCGCGCTGTTCCGGCACCCGTTGGGGATTCCGATCCCGCACACCGCGATCATCCCGCGCAAGAAGGACCAGATCGGCGCGGCGCTCGCGAGTTTCGTCCAGCAGAACTTCCTCACCGAATCGGTCGTGGGTGAGCGGTTAGCCGCTGCGCAGATTACGCGGCGGACTGGCGAGTGGCTCGCCGATCCCCGGCACGCCGCCCGAATTGCCGACGAGGCTGGGAGCGCGCTCAACGGCCTCGCCAACGTCGTGCGCGACGACGAGTTGCGCGACGCGGTGGCGCAATTCGCCCATCGCAAACTGAACGAGGTTCAGCTGGCGCCGCTGCTTTCCCGGGTTCTGGACGCCATACGGGAATCCGGGCAGCATCAGGCGGCGCTGACAGCTGGGTTGAAGGGCCTCATGCGGTTCCTCGACGACAATCGGGCCGTGTTCCGTGACCGGCTCGCCGATGAGTCGCCGGACTGGATTCCGGAATGGGTCGACGACCGTTTGTTCGCCCGGCTGTTCACCGGATTGCAGTCCTTCCTGGCGGACGTCTCGACGCAGCCGGATCACGAACTGCGAAAGAACTTCGACCGATACCTTCGCGATTACGCCATCGCGTTGCGAACCGACCCGGAGAAGGCGGCCACCATCGAGAAGGCCAAGATCGATCTGCTGGAACGGCCCGACGTGCGGGAGTGGCTGTCCGGCCTTTGGGCCTACTTGAAGAAGTCAATTCTATCCGGAGCATCCGATCCAAACTCCGACCTGCGTCGCACGGTGCAGTCGCTCACCATGCAGGTCGGGACCGCGTTGCGTGACGATCCAGGTTTGCAGAGCAAGATTGACGGGAGCTTGCAGCGCCTGGTCGGCCACGTTCTCGATAACTACTCCGACGACATCGCCGAGCTCATCTCCGGGACCGTCGCTCGTTGGGATGCTGCGGAGACCGGCCGTCGACTCGAACTACAGGTCGGGCGAGACCTGCAATTCATTCGGATCAATGGCACGGTGGTGGGCGCGCTCGTCGGAGTGATCATTTACGCGGTCAGCCAGATTCTCTGAGGCTCGCGCCATCAGCGCAGTGCGCAGCGCAGCGACCCAGACCACGCAGGCGCCGAGCATGTGGACGCCCACCAGCAACGCCGGGACCTTGAGAAAGTACTGCGCGTAACCAATGGCGCCCTGGGCGAGCTCCGCGCCGACCAGCCACCAGGCGGCCGCCCGCACCCGCGCGGGCGCATGCACGGCGTAGAGCAACGCGAGCAGGCCGATGCTCAGGCCGATGAGCAGCATGACGAGGTCGGCGTGCAACTGCGCCATTGCGCGGACATCGAGACCGGTCCGATGCACGTGGCCGGAGCTGTTGCGATCGCCAGCGTGCGGACCACTGCCGGTCACGATGGTGCCGAGTACCAGCACCGCGGCAACGACGACGACTACGAACCGGGCCAGAGCCGCCGCGGCCGGCCCGACCGGAGGTGGTACCGGCGCGTCGCGAACCCGCCACCACAGGAGCACGGTCACCGCTATGGCAGCCATCGACGTCAGGAAATGGAGCGCGACGACCCATGGATTGAGATCGGTGAGCACGCTGATCCCGCCGATGACGGCCTGTACCGGAATGATCGCGAGGGCGAGCGCGGCGAGGGCAACCTGCCGGTGCTGCACGACCGCGGCGATGAGCGTGGCCAACGCGATGGCGCCCAGCACGAACGTGAGCTGCCGGTTGGTGAACTCGATCAGGCCGTGGGCAGCGGCCTGCCGGGTGGGCGTGAGCGACGAGTCCGTGCAGGACGGCCAGGTCGGGCAGCCGAGGCCGGAGCTGGTCAATCGGACCGCGCCACCGGTAACGACGATGCCGCAGTTGGCAACGATCGACGCGATCGCCAGTCCGGTGAGCACCCGCGGTGACGCGAACCAGGCCCGGATCCGCGCGGTCACTCCCATCGGAACCATCTCACAGCGGCCGGGACGGCAAATGCGGTCCACGCCAGAAGCGTCACCAAGGCGCGAACCGGCGGTCCCGATCCGTGCTGTAGCACAAGGTGTAACCCGTCGGACAGCGCGGCTGAGGGGAGGAGCCGCAGCACGCCTGCGAGTCCGGGCGGGAACTTGTCCAACGGGATGGCGATCCCTCCACAGAACAGCAGGACGAGCCAGATGAGGTTGGCTGCCGCCAACGTCACCTCTGCCCGCAGCGTGCCGGCGACGAGTAATCCCAGGCCGCCGAACGCGGCGGTGCCGAGGACGATCAGCAAGATCGGCCACAGCGGATCGCCCTGCGGCTGCCAGCCCAGAATGAAGCCGAGCCCGCAGATGAGCACGATCTGGACGGCCTCCAGAATCAGCACAGCCGACGTCTTGCCGGTGATGAGCACCGAGCGCGGCAGCGCCGTCGCGCCGAGGCGCTTGAGCACGCCGTACTTGCGTTCGAATCCGGTGCCGATCGCGAGTCCGGTGAACGCCGAGCTCATCACGGCGAGGGCCAGAATGCTCGGCACCACGAAATCGATACGTGGCCCGCCGAGCGAATACAGCAGTGGCAAGTTGAAGAAGAACAGCAACAACAGCGGGATGACGAGCGTGAGCATTACCTGCTCGCCGTTGCGCAGCAGCAGGCGCAGCTCCATCCCGGTCTGGGCCAGGAACATTCGGCCGAGCGGGGCCGCACCCGGTGCGGGGGCGAAGGGAGATGCGGTGCCTGTAGTCGTCATGACCGGGCGCCGAACACGAGGCCGGGGGGTGGAAGGTCACAACAGGACCGCAGTGGTTGGTGCCCGCGGGCTAGCACGGTTGTCACGCCCGCACCGCGCGTCCGGTCAGGTCGAGGAACACGTCCTCGAGACTGCGGCGCTCGACGGCCAGCTCCTCGGCGAGGACGTTCTGGCTGGCGAACCAGGCGGTTAGCGTGGCGAGCAGCTGCGGAGTCACCTCGCCGGTAACGAGGTAGCGTCCGTCGCCCTGCTCGGCGACCCGGGTCCCGGGTGGCAGGGCGTCGCGCAGCTCGGTCACGCGCAGTCCCGTCGATACCCGTATGCGGATCTGCCCCTCGGCGCCGTGCCGGGTCAGCTGGGCAGGCGTTCCCGCGGCGACGACCCGGCCCGCGTCAACCACGACCACACTGTCTGCGAGCTGCTCAGCCTCGTCGAGAAAATGCGTAGTGAGGACGACTGTGACGCCAGCCGCCCGGAGCTCGCGCAGCAGACTCCAAGTGGCGTGTCGTGCTTGCGGATCCATGCCGGCCGTGGGTTCGTCGAGGAACACCAGTTCCGGGCGGCCGACGAGCGACAGGGCCAGTGACAGTCGCTGCTGCTGGCCGCCCGATAGCCGGCGCACCTGCACGGCCGCAACCTCGCG
>Ga0081540_1001766_pt1 | contig 18171 bp, 17 predicted proteins | sample TabmetS2T1R1_FD_71024 | JGI IMG/M metagenome (GOLD analysis project Ga0081540, IMG submission 71024) | Tabebuia heterophylla rhizosphere microbial communities from the University of Puerto Rico - S2T1R1 | ecosystem: Host-associated > Plants > Roots > Rhizosphere ... | reverse complement strand
CTGCTGGAATTTGCCTTTTCCCGCGGGCTCACGATCCGCCTGCTGGAAGTAATGGCGATGGGTCATTTGCATGATCAGGCCGGCCGTTACCTGGTGACACAGGACGAGATACTGGCCAGAATTAGCGAGCGTTACCGGATAACCCCGGAAGTAAGGGAAACATCCGCTACCGCCCGTTACTGGACAACGGAGACGGGAGATCGTTTCGGCATCATCGCCAATGAGAGCGAACCATTCTGCCGGGACTGCGACAGGCTCAGGCTCGATAGCAGCGGTCATGTTTATGGATGTTTGAGCAGCAATAAGCCAATAGAGTTGGGGTTGGGGGAGACGAGGGAGGAATGGGATAGGAAGTTGAAGGAGGCGTTGGATCAGAAACAGGACCTGAGGTTCGTGGGGAGCGATCTGAGCATGCTAAGGATTGGCGGGTAACGCCAATCATGCGGTAACGATTTTGGAGACGCTGGTGCGTCTCCGGGGGAGGTTGAAAATGAAAATTCACGTATACGCCGCGTTGAAAGATTACTTTCAACCGGAATTCGAAGTCAGTGAGCTCGTGCGGAACACCGATGAGCTAAAGGCGCTGCTGCTGACACTAAACGATAAGGCAGGAGAGATCCTTTCTTCCTGCCGGTTTGCCGTAGAAGAAGGGTTCATCGACAATGCGTTTAAATTGAATGAATATGACACCGTCGTCATCATCCCTCCGAGCAGCGGCGGATAGCAGTGCGGTGCAGCATCTTAGCAGCGAACCCATCGATATGGCGGGGGTGGGGAGCCTTGCACACCATCCCGGTGCAGGCGCGGTGGTGCTGTTCAGCGGCGAGGTGCGCGACAACAACCAGGGAAGGGCCGTTACCTTTCTCGAGTACGAAGCCTATGTTCCCCTGGCGGCCTCCATGATCGCGGAGATCCTGGCTACGGCAAAACAGCGCTGGTCGCTGCACGCGGCGATCGCCCAACACCGCGTGGGGAAGGTTGCCGCCGGCGACACCGCAGTCGTGGTGGTCACGGCATCGGCTCACCGAAGCGAAGCCTATGCCGCCAATCGCTACATCATCGATCGCATCAAACACGAAACGCCTATCTGGAAATGCGAGCACTACGCCGATGGCACAAAGGAATGGGGTAACAATTGCAATTGCCATGCGGTGACGGGAGATGTCAGCAAGCACATTTATGAGCACGACCGGTAAGCTGCTGGGTGTCGTGCTTTGCGGCGGCGAAAGCCGGCGCATGGGCAGGGACAAGGGGCTGATACAGACCGATGGCCGGCCCTGGGTGTTGCGGATGGGCGACAAGCTGGCATTCCATGGGCTCCCGGTGGTGTATTCCATCAACAAACGGCAAGTTCCGGCTTATTCGGCCTGGCTCTCCCGGGATCGCGTCATCATCGATTCGGACAGGTGGGCAGGACCTTTAAGGGGCATTCTGAGCGTGCATCTGCACTATCCGGAAAACGACCTGCTGGCGGTGGCCTGCGATATGCAGGATCTGGATCCGACTACCATCGACCGGGTTATCACGGCCTCGCGCCAGGGCAACGCGGATTTTTATGCATACGAAGTCGATGGGTTCCTCCAACCATTTTGCGCTATTTACGGGGCGGCGGCACTGAACCACGGGGATGGGGCGAAGAGTCTTCGCGAACTGCTGAACAGCGGTGTGCTGCACCGGCTGCGGGGAACGACGGCGGCCTTCCGCAATTACAATACTTTATAAAAAAGCGACCGTCTTTACCCGGAAAGTAGACGGCCGCTTTTTTCGTAATGTCCGGCAGGCGAAAACCTGCCGGGGAAGCGGTTCTAGGACCGCTTTTTTTGAAGATTCTTGTCGATCGCATCGAGGAATTCTTCCGTATACAGGAAGTGTTTCCCATGCTCGACCTTATTGCCGTGTACACAGATCGCCAGGTCCTTCGTCATCCGACCGCTTTCTACGGTCTCGATGCAAACGGCTTCGAGTGCGTTGGCGAAATCGATCAATTCGGTGTTATTATCCAGCTTCCCGCGGAAGGCAAGCCCCCGCGTCCAGGCGAAGATGGATGCGATCGGATTGGTGGAGGTCGGTTTGCCGGCCTGGTGATCGCGGAAGTGGCGGGTAACGGTACCGTGAGCGGCTTCGGCTTCCATGATCTTTCCGTCGGGAGTGATCAGCACCGAGGTCATCAGGCCGAGCGAGCCGAAGCCCTGTGCGACCGAGTCGCTTTGTACGTCACCGTCATAGTTCTTACAGGCCCAAACGAAATTCCCGTTCCATTTCAGTGCGCTGGCCACCATGTCGTCGATGAGGCGGTGTTCATAGACGATGCCTGCATCCTGAAAGGACTGTTTGAATTCCTTTTGAAAGATGTCTTCGAAGATGTCCTTGAAGCGGCCGTCGTATTTCTTGAGTATCGTGTTCTTTGTAGAAAGGTACAGCGGCCATTTCTTGCTCAGCGCCATATTGAAACAGCTTCTTGCAAATCCCTTGATGGACTCGTCGGTGTTGTACATCGAGAGGGCTACGCCGTCCCCTTTGAAGTTATACACTTCGAAGGTTTGCGCCGCGCCGCCATCTTCAGGCGTAAAGGTCATCGTCAATTTTCCTTTCCCCCTGATCACCGTATCCGTGGCCCTGTACTGATCGCCGAATGCATGACGGCCGACGATGATCGGAGCCGTCCAGTTGGTCACCAGCCGCGGAACGTTCTTCATGACGATCGGTTCGCGAAAGACCGTTCCATCAAGGATGTTCCTGATCGTTCCATTTGGGCTCTTCCACATATGTTTCAGGTTGAATTCCTTTACGCGGGCCTCATCAGGGGTGATGGTGGCACATTTGATGCCCACGCCATATTGCCTGATCGCATTGGCGGCGTCGATGGTCACCTGGTCGTCTGTCCTGTCACGGTGTTCGATCCCAAGGTCATAATATTTAATATCGATGTCCAGGTAAGGCAGGATCAGCTTGTCTTTGATGAATTTCCAGATGATTCGGGTCATTTCGTCTCCGTCCAGCTCGACGACGGGATTGGCAACTTTGATTTTTTTGGGCATATTTCTACTATTTTTATGCTAAAAGGAGAGCAAACCTACAGGAAATTGCCCAAATTATGTTAGAATCGTTACGGAAATATGTGTCGGGATATGTCGCCTTGACAGATGAGGAGTTCCGTTTGCTGGCCGATAAGATCATCGTCCGCAGCTTCGACCGCCGGGAGCAATTGTTGAGGATAGGGGAGGTGGAGAAGTACATGAACTTTGTCGTACAGGGGCTGGCCCGGATGTATTTCTGCAAAGGCAAGGCCGAGCTGATCACGAATATCGCCGGCGAGGGAGAGCTTCTCAGCAGCAGCGCCTCCTTTCTTTCGGGTACGCCCTCCCATTATTGTATCGAGACCCTGGAGCCCACGACGCTTCTGTCGATAACCCGGGATCACCTGGATGAGATCTATCAGCAAAGTGTACGCATCGAACGCCTGGGCAGACTCCTCACCACGCAATTCGTCATGCAAAAGGAAGAATGGGAGTACGAGTGCATAAGGCTTGACGCGCGTGAGCGGTTTACCCGGTTCATGGAACGAAACCCGGCGCTGGTTACGAGGGTGCCGCAGAAATACCTGGCTTCTTATCTGAACATGAAACCGGAGACATTCAGCAGGCTGAAGAGTCAGCTGGGAAAACGGCCGGCCACCGGCAAACTATTTGCAAAATGAGTAACTCCAAATCACCCTACGCTGCCGCACTGGACGAGCTGCACAGGTATTTCGCCCGCTTCACTCCTTTGTCGAAGCAGGAGTTCAACGAGTTCCTGACCTATATCGAGGTGAGGGAGTTCGGGAAGAAGTGTATCGTTATTCCTGCAGGCGAGGTCGAACGTTATGTCAATGTAGTTGCCTGGGGGCTTGTACGAAAATACCTGCCGGTGAGGAACCGGGAGCTCACTATCCAGATCGCCACGGAAGGGCATATCATTCATTCGGATATCTCCTTTCACTACCGCACTCCATCGAATTGCATCATCGAGACCATCGAGCCGACCGTCTTCTTCTCCATTACCTATGAGAACCTGCAGGAGGCCTATGATCGTTTTCCAAAAGCCGAGCGACTGGGTCGCCTGCTGCTCTCCGATCTGTTTGTCAAAAAAGATACCCGGTATTTCGATCAGTTGCGAAAGGATACGCGCGAGCGCTTTCTCGATTATGTCCGGAACCACGCGGAGATGTTGCAGCGGGTACCGCAGAAATATATCGCTTCCTACCTGAACATCAAACCGGAGACGTTCAGCAGGCTGAAGCATTTGACGAGAAAATCCTGATCAAAGGCTGACTACCAATACGGGGATCTTCAGTTCGTGTCTAACGGCATTCACCGTCTCGCCGAAGAGAATATCTTTCATTCCCTTGTGTCCGTGCGAACCGATCACCAGCATGTCCGCCTTTTGTTCGCGGGCGATGCGGGCGATCTCGCGGCTTCGATGCCGGTAGCCCAGCACGGTATCCGCATGCAATCCCCTTTCTTCCATCATTGCCTTGTAGAGATCGAGTCGTTCCTGGTCCTTCCGGGTCTCATAATCGTCGCTCTCCTTGCCGAGCAAATGGGCGGACACGCTTTCGACTACATGGATCAGCAGGTAGCGCGCCCCGTTGCCGCCCTGGCCGGCTGCATAGGCCAGCAGCTTCTCGTCGTGCTCGCTGAAGTCCAGCGCCACGGCAATATGCCGGAAGCTGGGAGGAGTCCAGTCCTGCAGAGCGTCCGGCTGCGGGTGCAGCTGGGGAGCTTTGCGCCGCACCTGCCGCTGGATCCAGGGATGAAAGGTTATGTAGCCGAGCAGGGCGCAGGCGCCCAATCCGCCGAGAAGGATCAGGCCTTTTACAAGAAGACGACCGGGGGCCGCCATCAGGGGCGCCGCCTCTTCCACTACCAGCTTGATGTTGAGGTACACCAGCAGGCTTGCCGCTCCCCACGCGAGCACCTTGATGACCGGCCGGATCGTGAATTCCCCCATCGTTACCTTATCGCTGACGAACTGGATCAGCGGGATCACCGCAAAACCCAGTTGCACGCTAAGGAACACCTGGCTTAGCACGAGCAAATTGTCTACTTCCTTCTCGCCAAACAGCAGGATCACGATCACCGCGGGAACGATGGCCAGCAACCTTGTCAGCAGGCGCCGCACCCAGGGATTGATCCGCAGTTGGAGATAGCCTTCCATTACGATCTGTCCCGCGAGTGTACCCGTGAGCGTCGAGCTCTGACCCGAGGCGATCAGTGCGATGGCAAAGAGCTTTGGGGCGAGCTGGGTACCCAGCATCGGCAGGAGGCGATGGGCCTCCTTGATCGAGGCCACGTCCGTCCGGCCTGTCCGGAAAAAGACCGTTGCCGCAAGAATGAGGATCGCCGCGTTTACGAAGAAGGCGAGGTTGAGGGCTACGGCGCTGTCCAGCATATTGATTTTTAATGCCTTTCGAACATGGGCCGCGCCGGGCTGGATCTTTCTTGTCTGAACCAGCGCCGAGTGGAGGTAGAGGTTATGCGGCATTACGGTCGCCCCGATGATGCCTATGGCGATGTACAGTGCCTCCTTGCCCTGTAACCGGGGCACAAAGCCACTCAGGATATCTGCCGGCGCGGGACGGGCCAGCAGGATCTCCACGAGGAAAGAGCCGCCTACGACGGCGATCAGGCCGATGACAAAGGCCTCCATCCGCCGCATTCCGAGTCGCTGCAGGAATAGCAGCAGAAAGGTGTCGAGAACGGTGATACATACTCCGTATACGAGCGGGAGACCCGTGAGCAGTTCCAGGCCGATGGCCATCCCCAGTACCTCGGCGAGGTCGCAGGCGGCGATGGCGATCTCGGCGAGGACATACAAGGGTATATTGATATAAGCGGGATAGACCTCGCGGTTGGCCTGGGCAAGGTCACGACCGCGAACGATGCCCAGTCTCGCGGCGAGGTTTTGCAGGAGGATGGCCATTGCATTGCTCATCAGCAATACCCAAAGAAGGGAGTAGCCGAACCGGCTGCCTCCCGCCAGGTCGGTGGCCCAGTTGCCCGGATCCATATAGCCAACGCTTACAAGATAGGCCGGACCGAAAAAGACAAAAAGCTGCCGCCACCAGGAGCCTTTTCTGGTGGTGGTGTCAATGGTGCCGTGTACTTCGCTAAGACTAACGTCTTTCTGCAGGCGATTCATCATCGGTGACTAATACGTTTTTTGCCACCCTGGCGCTGAGCGTAACCGGGGGACGGTTCCGCACCTTTACTTCCAGGGAGTCGTCAAAAGGAAATTTTTTTCTTATCTCGAGGCGGGTACCCAGCCGGATATGGTTATGCTGCAGGACCTCCAGCATCTCGGTGGTCTGTGTCGCAATGCCGGACACCTGTACAGGCTTGTTGAGGGGAAGATCGGCCAGTGCGATCTGCCGCCGCACCAGCAGGCGACCCTGGCTGTCGGGAATCGGGTCGCCATGAGGATCGGTCTCCGGATGACCGAGAAAGGCATCCAGCCGGTCGATCAGCGACTTGCTGCTGATATGTTCCAGTTCTTCGGCGATCTCATGCACTTCTTCCCAGCCGAATTGTAATTTCTTTACAAGGAAATATTCCCAGAGCCTGTGTTTGCGGATCACCTGGACGGCGGCCTTGCGCCCCTCGTTGTTCAGCTTGAAACCCTTGTAGCGTTCATAGATCAGCAGCTTCTGTTCTTTCAGCTTCTTGAGCATGTCGGTGACCGAGGCGGGGCGGGTGCGCAGCGCCGCGGCAAGGGCATTGGTGGTGACAAGCCCCTGTTCCTGCTGAAGGTGAAAGATCGTCTTTAGATAATTCTCTTTGCTGGCGGAATACTTCATACGAAGGTTCTGGTTCGTCTAAAATTAAATTTAGACAAATCTAAAACTAAAAAACCACATTTCAAGGGATAAATTGTTTATTTTAGCCGGGTAAATCCGGAAATGAAATGTCGAAATACCTGTTGCTCATCGCTTTGCCGGTACTGATGACGATGTCGTGTAAGGAAAAAAAGGTCTCCCTGGCGGTGAACGACGAGAAGGTGAATATCTCCGATTTCCTTGCGTTCTTCCAACCAATGAAATTGCCCTACCAGGTGACGGATACCATTCTGAAACGGAAAGAGCCGGAAACTTCGGTGATCAACGGCAAATTGTTCACCCGTTTCGTACCGGACTCCATCATCGGCCGGCTCTTTGGCAGGGAACAGCATCCCCGGCTATACGCGATCGGAAAGATCAGCGTGACAAAGGCGGAGAACTATGTTTTTGTAAAAGCAACGACCAAAGAACGGAAGGCGCTGTATGTCCTTTGTTTCGATAAGAACGATAAATTCGCTGCTGCCCGCCCCGTGCTTTACTCCGACAACGAAGCCGGCGTGAGTGGCCAGGTGACGATGGATGCCAAATACACGATCACTATTTACCACTCCCGCAAGGCGGCCGACGGCCAGGTGTATTATCACAAGGATGCCTATATCTTCAATGCCGATGCGGGCTTCCTGCTCATCCTCACCGAATCCAACGAGAGCAAAGCCAGGACCGTTCCCGTCTACAATCCTATCGACACGCTGCCGAGGAAGCACAAATTCTCCGGCGACTATGCGCAGGACAAGCGGAACATCGTCGTCATCCGAGATGGGAGGGATGCGTCCCGCTTCCAGTTCTTTGTTCACTTTGAAAAAGAAGAGGGCGCCTGTAAGGGGGAACTGAAGGGCGAAGCAAAATTCATCGGACCCGGTGTCGCCCGCTACCGGGCTTATTCCGACCCCTGCGCGATCGAATTCACGTTTATACCGGAAGGCGTATCGCTTAAGGAACTGGGCGGGTGCGGCGTGCACCGCGATATCAAATGCTTCTTTGAAGGATACTTCGAGAAACGAAAGACAAAAGAAAAGCCTTCCGAGCACAAAACGCGGCCGAAAATAAAGGTCAATCAAACATAATCCCCACCCGGCGGGCGATTCCGTCCACGAATACAATTGAAATCCATCTTTTCCGTTATATTGCGTACATTTTACATATAGAGTTAAATATTTGGATTTGCTTATGAACTTTAAGAACTATGCTGTGCCATACACGATCGACGAGCAGTATTCGAAGAAAGTGGCTTATTTCTCGATGGAATTTGCAGTTCACCAGCCACTGAAGATCTATAGCGGCGGTCTTGGATTCCTGGCAGGTTCTCATCTTCGCAGTGCTTACGAGCTGCGGCAGAACATGATCAACATCGGGATCCTGTGGAAATATGGTTACTATGACCAGGCGCGTAACCTGGATCAGACCCTGCAGGTAACCTGGATGGAAAAACTATACAGCTTCCTGGAAGATACGGGTATCCGGTTGCAGGTGACGATCCACGACCATCCCGTCTGGGTCAAGGTTTGGTACCTCAATCCCGAGACGTTCAAAAGCGCGCCGCTGTTCCTGCTGAGCACCGATGTGCCGGAGAACGACTATGTGTCCCAGACCATCACTCACCGGCTTTATGATGCAAACGTGGCGACGAAGGTGGCGCAGTTCATCCTGCTGGGTGTCGGTGGCGCCAAGCTGGTCGATGAGCTGGGCTTCAACCCCGATCGCTATCATCTCAACGAGGCGCATGCCATCAGCGCTTCCTTCTATCTCTACCAGAAATACAACCGGGATATCGAAGAGGTGCGCAAGCGGCTCGTCTTTACGACGCACACGCCGGAAGAGGCGGGCAATGAGAAACACGACATTTATCTCTGTCATAAGATGAGCTATTTCTGCGGACTTTCCGTGGATGAAGTAAAGAAGCTCACCGGACTCGAGGACGATGCGTTCAACCACTCCCTGGTGGCGTTGCGTTTCGCCCGCCTCGCCAACGGCGTCTCCCAGCTCCATGGCAATGTTTCCCGCGCCATGTGGGGGAAGTACAAGGATATCTGCCCCATCATCGCCATCACCAACGCACAGAACTGGCGGTTCTGGGCCGACAAAGAACTTTATCGCAAGATGGAGGAGGGCAACGATTACTGGTGGGACGATCGGAAGCGATACATGAAGCGGCGTGCCTTCGATCTGGTGGCCGATCAGACTGGAAAATTATTCGATGCGAATGTCTTTACGATCGTGTGGGCCCGGCGGTTTGCGGGCTACAAACGAGCCAGTCTGCTGACGAGGGATATGGACCGTTTCAACAAGCTGATCAATAGTACCGACCGTCCCGTTCAGATCATCTGGGCCGGCAAGCCCTATCCCATGGACTACCCGGCGATAAACGAGTTCAACCACCTGGTACATCTCAGCAAGAATTATAAAAATGTCGCCGTCCTCATCGGCTATGAAATGGCATTGTCCAAACGGCTCAAGCAGGCGGCGGACTGCTGGCTCAACAATCCCCGCGTCCCGCGGGAGGCCTCGGGCACCAGCGGCATGACGGCCGCGATGAATGGCGCCGTGAATTTCTCCACGGATGACGGCTGGATCCCCGAATTCGTCAACCATGGGAACAACGGCTTTGTCATCCCCAAGGCCGACTATGCGAATATGCATGTGGAGGAGGTGGATGATTACGATCTCAACAAGTTGTACGAGATACTCGAGAACGAGATCCTGCCTACGTACTACGAGAACCATGACACCTGGCGGCAGATCGCGAAAAACGGGATGCGGGACGTCCGCTACCAGTTTGATGCGGGCCGGATGGCGCATGAGTATTACGAGCAATTATATAAATAGAGAGGCCACATATGTAATTTGGCCGGTGGTCGCATCAGGAGAAGGTATCAAAACACTCTCATATGCGACCACTTGCTATTTTTACCCTTCTCCTTTCCCTGACGGCGTCGGCGCCCGGCTGGACGTGCTTATCCAATCCGACAACGAACTGCTCGATGTGCTCAACAGCAACAAGAGCATCGGCAGCTCTACGGCAGGCGTCACCGTCGCCGATCTGTCGAAGATATTGGATTTCTATCGGAACCAGGTCCTTCAGCTGCGGACGGAACTGAGCGGGTATAACGAACGATCCCAACAACTCAAGGAACGGACAGGCCGGCTCGAAAGCCAGATAAAGGAAGAAGAGAAGAAGAATGCCGCCACCACCGGCAATATCATCTTGCAGCTGCTCAGTCCGCAGGGCGGCGCCTGCGATCTCACCATCTCCTATGTCACGCTGGCGGCGCACTGGGAGCCCTCCTACGATCTCAAAGTGGCCAACAGCACCGACCCGCTGCACATTCTTTACAAAGCCCGGCTCATGCAGACATCGGGTCTGGACTGGAAACAGGTGAAGCTGAGTCTTTCGACATCGATGCCTACACAGGGAGGCAATGCGCCGGTGTTGAAGACCTGGTTCCTGCAATATGCGACGCCCAAACCGGTTTATTCCGGTGGCGGCATGCTGCAAGGAAAGGCCGCCGGTCTGCAGATCCGGGGACAGGCTTCTGTCAGTGAGGTCGTAGTCACCGGACTCTCTTCGCAGTACAAAGCGGAGACCCCGGAATATACCGACCCGCTTTACTTTGTCGACGGCAACGAGGTTTCCCGGGCCGAGTATGACAAGCTCGACAAGCGCGTGATCAAATCCATCAGCCAGCTCAAAGGCAGGGATGCAACGGATCGTTATGGCGCCCGCGGCGGCCCCGGTGTCTATATCGTTACGCTGAAGGATGAACTCAGCGACTATGTTTCCGTGAACGATCACCAGATGGATGTGGTCTTCGACATCGATATCCCTTACGATGTCCCCGGCAACGGCAAAGAACAGGGTGTCGTGCTCAGGGACTGGCCGGTCCCCTGCACCTATCAATATTTTGCCGCCCCGGGAATGGATAAGGAGGCCTTTTTGCTCGGACAGATCACCGGCTGGGAGAAACTCAACCTGCTGCCCGGCGACGCCAGTATTATGGTCGAAGGCACCTATATCGGCAAATCACAGATAGACCCCAATTCCATCCAGGACACGATGAGTCTGACGCTGGGCCGCGACAAACGCATCGTCGTCAAAAAAGAAAAGGTGACCGATTACAGCAGCGTAAAATTCCTCGGCTCCAACAAGAAGCAGGTCTTCACCTGGCAAATCACGGTGCGCAACAACAAAAAGGAGAAGATACGGATGCTCCTGAAAGATCAATATCCGATCTCTTCGAACAAAGATATCGAGGAGGAGCTTCTTGACAGCAGCGGCGCCTCCGTAAACAAAGACACCGGCATTTTCACCTGGAACCTCGAACTGGCTCCCGGTGAAAGCCGTTCCTACCGGATCAGCTATAGTATCAAGTACCCAAAGGACAAGGTTCTGAATATTAACTGAATATAGAATTTCTGGGACCCACGTTGCCGTTAGTTTACAAGGCGATGCGCTCGCCGCTTTTGCCGTCCGTCCCGATTTTTATAGTCCGTCTGCCGCGGGTGTACAAACTTTGTACCTTGTATTTGTAAACCCTCAAACAAAATGGACAACTCAACCTTGATCAGATGGGGACTTGCTATTGGCATCCCTTTATTATGCATTGTGCTTTATCGTGTCATTCTACGTGTCTTTTTCGGCCTGGTGATCGTGCCGGAAGACCGTATCGGCCTGGTAACCAAAAAATTCGTTCTATGGGGACAGCAATCCCTGCCGGAAGGCCGCATCATCGCCACGGATGGCGAGGCCGGTTTTCAGGCGCAGACGCTTGCCCCCGGTGTTTACTTCGGCAAATGGTTCTGGCAATACGCCATCAACTTCCAGCCGTTCACGGTGATTCCCACGGGGAAGATCGGCCTGGTGCTGGCCCGGGACGGCGCCGAGCTGGAAACGGGCGCCATCCTCGCACGGAAAGTTCCCTGCGACTCCTTCCAGGATGCTGCCGCCTTTCTGAAGAGCGGCGGCCGCAAAGGACGTCAAACGGCCATCATCACTCCGGGCTCCTACAGGATCAACACGTTCCTGTTCGACGTGGAAGTGACGGACATGGTAAGCATTCCCGACAACGCCGTGGGTATCGTGACCACGCTGGAAGGAAAGCCGCTGGAGGAAGGGCAGATCGCCGGGCGATTGATCGGCGAACACAACAAATTCCAGGACGCCGACTTCTTTCTGACCAACGGCGGGTACAAGGGCTTGCAGGAGCAGGTGATCCTTGCCGGTAGCTATTTCCTCAACCCCTGGTTCGTAAAAGTGGACATGGTAAAGATGACGGAGATCCCCATCGGCTATGTGGGTGTCGTTATCTCGTTCGTCGGTGACGAAGGCGCCGACCTCAGTGGCGCCGAGTTCAAGCACGGGAATATCGTTGCCCGCGGGCACAAAGGCGTATGGGCGGAACCCCTTGGACCCGGGAAATATCCCATCAACCCCTATATCCAGAAGACCGAGCTGGTGCCGACCACCAACCTTGTCCTTAACTGGGCCAGCGCCCGTAGCGAGGCGCATCAGCTGGACAAGAATCTGTCGACGATAACGGTTCGGAGCAAGGACGGGTTCCCGTTCAACCTCGACGTCGCACAGATCATTCATATCCCGACTACCGAGGCGCCAAAGGTGATCGCCCGCTTCGGGAATATGGTCAATCTCGTCAGCCAGGTGCTGGAGCCTACGATCGGTAACTATTTCCGTAACTCGGCCCAGGACAGCGATGTCATCGCCTTTCTCGGTACGCGTAAGGAACGGCAGGAGTCGGCGAGGCTGCACATCGGGCGCGTGCTGGAGCAATACAATGTCATCGGCGTCGATACGCTCATCGGCGATATCGTGCCGCCCGACAGCCTGATGAAGACGCTCACCGACCGGAAGATCGCCGAGGAGCAGAAGGTGACCTATGAGACGCAGATGAAAGCGCAGGAGACAAGGCAAAGTCTTGAAAAGGAGACGGCGATCGCCGATATCCAGAAGGAGATCGTAAAGGCCGACCAGGGCGTGCTTATTGCCGAACGCATCGCAGACGCCTCCGTGAAGAAGGCTACGGGTGACGCCAACAGCGTGCGTCTCCAGGCAAACGCCGAGGCCGACCGGCTCAAGCTGCTTGCCAGCGGTGAGGCGGAAAAGACCCGCCTGCTGGCAAAGGCCGATGCGGAGAAGATCGAGTGGCTCGCAAAAGCCGATGCCGAAAAGATCTCGCTTACGGGTAATGCCGAAGCCGAAAAGATCCTGGCCATCGGTAAGTCATCGGCCGAGTCGTATAAGCTGGCCGTGGAAGCCATGGGGGGTAACAACTTTACCCAGTTAAAGGTGATGGAAGCCATCGGTCAGCAACATATCCGTATCATGCCCGAGATCCTCATCGGGAGCGGCGGCGGCGACAACGGCAACGGTCCTATCCAGGGACTGTTGGGCCTGCAATTGCTTGAACAATTGAGGAAGAAGACCGATGAGAAAGATAATTAATGCAGGAAATAACGGCGCAGCCAGCCCTGGGCCTGCCGCTCATCCTTTGCGCAGATGGGGCAGCCGTTAGTGCTATCGCCGGATGGATTTGCATCTTCCCAATAAAAGGTTTTGATGGAATTCGTCCGGCGATCCGTTACTCGGATCCCGATGCTGTCGGGGGCGATTATCCAGCAGCAGGCCCCCGATCGCGGTATGCTGACCCGGAATCCTTTCCGGCCTGCAGACTCATCAGGCCCCAGCCAGTGAAGTTCCAAATCCGTCTCGTCCATGCCGTGGGCATAGCGGACGTAGGCACGGTGATCCTCTTTCACCCAGAAGGAGAGACTTTCGTAAGATCCGGTATCCGGTTTCCCGATGGACCAGGTAGCCACTTTGACATCCTGGTCCCCTGCACAGACAAGGAGTACGGACACGAGCAGCAGGGACTTGAGCATTTTACTACGGTTTTGCCGTGCTGTCCGGAGCGGAAACCGACGGTGCGGCGGCGCCTGGTGCACCCTTCGTCCTGACGATATCCAGCAGTTCGACATCGAAGATGAGCGTCGATCCCGGAGCGATCATGGGCCCTGCCTGCTGATCGCCATATGCGAGATTGGAGGGGATAAAGAGTTTCCATTTGCTGCCGACGGACATCAGTTGGAGGGCTTCCGTCCAGCCCGGGATCACCCCGTTGACCGAAAGCTCGATCGGCTGGCCTCTGTCGACGCTGCTGTCGAATACCCGGCCGTCGATGAGCGTACCGTGGTAATGTACCCGAACCTGGTCGGTGATCGCGGGTTTGGGACCCGTTCCTTCGCGGATGACCTGGTATTGCAAGCCGCTTGGCAGCGTGGTCACGCCGGGCTTGTTCTTGTTGGCGGCGAGGAAATCCAGGCCAATTTTCTTATTACCCGAGGCTTTTTCGGCCTTTGTCCGCTGGACGTAGCTGATGAGACAGGAATTGGCCTGCTGTTCGTTCAGCAGGGGCGTTGATTTTTTGTTGACATCGTTGATCGCACGCACCAGCAGCGCCGTATTGATATTGGAAATATTTTGTTGTTTATAAAAAGCGGCCACGTTGAGGCCGATGGCATAGCTCAGGGAATCAAGCTCGGTTTTCAGAACCACACTGCCGGCCATCGCCCTGGAGGTACCCGCCGGCTTGTGAGCAGCAGCGGCGCTTCTGGTTTGTGCCATACCGGCCATACCCGCAGAAAGACAAAGGGCGGATGCAAAAATTGCCTTGTATAATCCCATAATGATTTTGTTAATATGAGAGGCAAAAATAGGGTTTATTGATCATATGCCACAGGCAATAAATCCCCGTGGATCGCGTTCCTTAAAAAATTCTCCGATGTTCAAAAAGCTTACTTCCTGTTTTGTACTCGCTCTTCTTTCCGTTTCCATGCTCAGTGCGCAAGGCCTGCTCGATAAGGCCAAAAACGCTCTGAAGGGCGGTGGCGGGAAAGGCCTCAGCACTGAAGATATTGTAGCCGGCCTGAAAGACGCACTCGATCACGGCACACAGAAAAGCACCGACAAGCTGTCCGCCGTGGATGGCTTCTTCAGGGACGCTGCCGTGAAGATACTCCTGCCTCCCGAAGCCGCAAGAGTTGAAAAGACATTGCGCGGCGCGGGTTTTGGCAAACAGGTGGATGAGGCCATCCTGAGCATCAACAGGGCTGCCGAAGACGCGGCCAAGTCCGCGGCTCCGATCTTTCTCAGCGCTATCAAGAAAATGACCGTTTCCGACGGCGTGGGTATTCTGAGGGGACCCGATACTGCTGCGACCGGCTATCTCCGGAAGACGACCTCGGTGCAGTTGACGGCGGCATTCCGGCCGGTGATCGACAGCTCCCTGCAAAAGACGGGCGCGACAAAATACTGGAAGCAGCTGTTTGATCTGTATAATAAGATGCCGCTTGTTCAAAAGGTGAACAGCGATCTTCCTTCTTATGCGACGGCAAAGGCGTTGGATGGGGTCTTCTACTATGTAGCAGTGGAAGAAAAGAACATTCGGACGAATCCCGCCGCCCAAGTAGACGATCTGTTGAAAAAAGTATTCGGCAAATAAAATTCGGTTTTGATAAAAAAGCCTGCCCGTTCGGGCAGGCTTTTTTATATTGTGATATGTTATACCGGGAGGCGTACAGCGGCCTGTCAAAAAATACCTGGCTTCTTTCGGTGGTGATGCTGGTGAATCGCAGCGGCACGATGGTGATCCCCTTCATGACCATTTACCTGACCCGGCCATCCATGGGCTTCAGTATCGCGCAGGCGGGCGCCGTAGTCGGGATCGCGGGTCTTGGGTCGTTATGCGGCGGATTTATCGGTGGAAGGCTGACCGACCGTTTCGGGTTTCATCGGGTACAACTGGTTACGCTTTTTGGCGGAGGGCTTTTGTTCATTTTGCTAGGCCAGATGCGCAGCTATCCGCTTATCTGCGGTTGTGTCTTCCTGTTAAACGTCGTGAACGACTCCTTCCGGCCGGCCAACTCGACGGCGGTTGCCGCCTACAGCAAGGAGGAGAACCGTACCCGGAGCTATTCCCTGAACCGGCTGGCGATCAACCTGGGCTGGGCCCTGGGCGGCGCCCTCGGCGGGATACTGGCCTCGATCGATTTCCGGCTGTTGTTCTGGGTGGATGGGTGTACAAACCTGTTGGCCGCCTTTCTTATAAGCCGTTTCCTGGGAGCCGCGTCCGTCACGCTACCGGAGAAGAAAGAACAGGGCGAAGCGGCGCGAACGCCGTATCGGGACAGTATCTATCTTTGGTTCATTTTCTGCGTCATTCTTTTTGGATCCGCTTTTTTTCAGCTGTTCTCCGTTCTCCCCGTGTATTACAAGCGGGCGCTCCACATGCCGGAATACATGGTCGGGCTGTTGATGACACTCAACGGGCTCATCATCGCGTTATTCGAAATGATCCTCGTCTTCCGGCTGGAAGGCAGGCGCGAGAATTTGCATTATATCTTTTACGGGACGGCGCTCGTCGGCGTTGCCTACCTCTTGCTCAATATCCTGCCCTTGTCGGTGGCCGTTGCCTTTCTGTGCACGATCCTGACGACGCTGGGCGAGATCCTGACCATGCCCTTCCTGAATTCGTTTTGGGTGTCCCGGACCAGCCCCGCGACACGCGGGCAATATGCCGGACTCTACACCATCGCCTGGTCGGCGGCGCAGGTGGTTGGGCCCGCGGGCGGCGCGGAGATCGCAGATCATGCCGGGTTCAGATCGCTCTGGTGGGTGGTAAGCGGCGTTTGCTTCCTGGCTGCGATGGGTTTTAGAAGATTAAGACAAATCAATACGAGATGAGCGAAGAAAAATTGCAGATGTTTCGCAACCGGCTGACGAAGGATATCCGGCATGTTGCAAAGTTGGCGAGGCGCCAGGGGGTCTCCTGTTACCGCATCTATGATCACGACCTTCCGGAGTTCCCTTTCTGTATCGAACGCTATGAAGACATGCTCTATCTCGCCGAATACCAGCGGCGGCATGGGATGACCGAAGAGGAGCACGAAAGCTGGCTGGAATCCTGCATCCCCACCATCAGCGAGATCCTTGAGACGCCGGATGAACGCATCTATTACCGGGAGCGGCGACGCAAAGGCGGGCGGCAGGACCAATATGAAAAGCTGGCCAGCGAGCAGGAATTCTTCCTTGCGAAAGAGGCCGGGCTTTCCTTTCGGATCAATCTCACCGACTATCTCGATACCGGTCTCTTTCTCGATCACCGGATCACCCGGGGAATGGTAAGGGACGAGGCAAAGGATAAACGAATGCTGAACCTCTTTTGTTATACGGGTTCTTTTTCCGTATATGCGGCGGCGGGTGGCGCCGTACAGGTGGATTCGATCGATCTTTCGAAGACCTATTTGGCTTGGGCTGAGGCCAATATGAACCTCAACGTCGCGCCCGATGCAAAGAAGCACCGGTTTATCCATGCCGACGTCAAGCAATGGCTGGACGAGGCGCCGGAAGGTTTTTACGATCTCGTCGTCATGGATCCGCCAACCTTCAGCAACAGCAAGCGCATGAAAGACCACCTCGATATCCAGCGGGACCATGCGGAGCTCATCAACAAAACTCTACGAGCCATGAAGCCGGGTGGAATACTGTATTTCAGTACAAATTTCCGCCGCTTCCAGATCGAGACGGAAAAAATAATGGCGGTGTCGGTAAAAGATATTACCAACGCCACCACTCCATTCGATTTCCAGGGAAAGCTCTTTCGCTGGTGTTATAAGATCACCTGTTGAGATTGGGCAACGCGATATCCCGCCGCACCATCTCATTGCGGTTGGCCATTTCCCATGCCGTGTAGAACACAAGCCGGGCCCGCTTCTCCATGATGTCGTAGTTGATCTTATCCGGCGTATCGCTTGGCTGGTGATAGTCTTTGTGAATGCCGTCAAAATAGAAGATGATCGGTACGCCCTTCCGCGCAAAATTGAAATGGTCGCTGCGGTAGTAGATCATCTCCGGATCGTTCGGATCATCGAATTTGTAGTCGAGCTCCAGCTTCGAATACTTCTTGTTATTTCCTTCGCTGATCGGTTTCAGTTCGGTGGACAGCTTGTCGCTGCCGACGACATAAACGTAGTTGGTCGAGTCGCCAACCTTTCGGTTGGGGTCGATACGGCCGATCATATCGATGTTCAGATCGGCGGTCGTCTTGTCCAGCGGATAGGTGGGATGTTCGGAATAATATTGCGAACCGAACAAGCCTTTTTCCTCACCCGAATTGGCCAGGAACAGGATGCTGCGCCGCGGACCCTTGCCGGCGGCCTTTGCTTTTGCAAATGCTTCCGCGAGCTCGAGAACGCTCACCGTACCCGAGCCGTCATCGTCGGCGCCGTAC
>Ga0081540_1001765_pt1 | contig 18188 bp, 15 predicted proteins | sample TabmetS2T1R1_FD_71024 | JGI IMG/M metagenome (GOLD analysis project Ga0081540, IMG submission 71024) | Tabebuia heterophylla rhizosphere microbial communities from the University of Puerto Rico - S2T1R1 | ecosystem: Host-associated > Plants > Roots > Rhizosphere ... | reverse complement strand
CTCCCCGGACTGGAGTCGGAGCGCTTCGGCCGCAGGAACCACGTCGACCAACTGAGGCCGGACGGCGAGCATCCGGCGCATGGCTTCGGCATTGCCGGCCACCCGACGGGTGTCGGCCATCACCCAGGCCAGATCCGCTTCCGTACCAGCCATCGGAGGGTGCCAGTCCACCCGGCTCACCCGAGCGGCCTGGTGTTCAGCCGCGGTCGCGAGCAACTCGATACCCGCGGCGATCACCTGGGGCTCCCTGTGCAGCAGGTCGGTCATCAGCCGACCGGCTCTCGGGCGACGATCGAGGTGGCGAAGCGGGCGGCATGCGCGTTGGAGGTGAACACATACCCCCCGGCCCGGTGCAACATGCTCGCTTGCCGGTTGAGGTCCTGCGGATCGCGACGGGAAGCAATGAGCGACACGACGACGGTTAGTTCCGGCCGCACCGCCAACGCCGAAGCGACCACCGGAGCGACCTCAGCGGCCGGATCACGATGGGCGGCGTGGCCGAGCACCACGTCGAGCAGAATGACGCCAACCGCTGGGTCGGCGGCCTCACCCGCCAGCCGGGCTAAGCGGAGCGACGGGTCGATCATCGGATGCGGCCGCCCGCGGGTGAGCGCATCGTCGCCGAGGTCCAGCATCACGTGGCCGGTCATCGACGTCGTCGCCTCGACATATGGTCCGCCGGGTAGCGGGATATTCGACGCCACGGGGCCCAGTCGCTGCGATGCGATGACCATCGCCTCGACGCACAGCGTGCCGCCGGAGAACAGGCCGCGAAGGGCTCCCGGCGCCGACGCCGGCCCCCGTGCCGGCGCCGGCGCCCGCCCGGGCCACTCGGGCCAATGGGGCGTTCGGAAGCCGAGGGCGCGTACGACGTCCTCAGCCGCGGCCGTCAGATCGGGATAGCCCGGCCCGACCAACGCGAATTGCACCGGCGTCGAGGCAAATCGGGTGCGGGCTCGGACCCGCTCGGCCACCGACGGATCCGCCGGCTTGGAGAGCACGACGATCAGCTCGGTCGCCGGGTCAGCGTCCAAAGCGTCGAGCGCCGCGATCGTCCCGCGGCCCCCGACGTCAGCCGACAGGTCCCGCCCGCCGACCCCCAGCACCGCGCTGACACCGATATCGGCAGCGTCGAGCAGGCACATCAGCTGCTGCGCCCCGGTGCCGGACGCCGCGACCAACCCGACCGGGCCCGGCTGCACGACGTTCGCGAAGCCCAGCCCGATCCCGCCCACGACCGCGGTCCCACAGTCCGGCCCCATGACCAACAGGCCCCGTTGGGCGGCCACCTCCTTCAGCCGGACCTCGTCGGCCACCGAGACGTTGTCGGAGAACACCAGCACGTCGCACCCGGCGTCGAGGGCATCCATCGCTTCGGTGAACGCATGTGGGCCCGGCACCGAGATCAAGGCGAGCGCGGGTCCGACCTGACGGGCAACGCTGCGAACGGTTCGCGCCGGCACTTCGTCCGCTCCGCCCGCCTCCCGAGCGAGCGGCCGGGCGGCCAGCCGCTGCTCCGCCAGTTCGACCGCGGCGTCTAGCGCCGCTGTGTCCGTTGCCCGAACCGCGATCAGCAAGTCATCCGCCGTGGCGTCGGACACGGTAAAGCCCATGTCCCGGGCGAGGTCCAGGTTGATGTCAGTAGCCATCGCGACCAGGGCAGCCTCGACGCCGTCGGCGGAGCCGACGAGCTGGCTAACCTGCATCAACTGGACGGAGTCGGCGTAGGCGCCAGGCCGCGTCGTCACTCGCGCCTGGCTCATCGCGCGACGGCCCTCGCGGCGACGAGCGCACCAATGGCCAGCGACGTACCCGAGCTATGCCCGATCCCGAGCAGCTCATCGGTCGCGGGCACGAGGTCGACCCCGTCCCCGAGCGCCGTGAGAAACGTCTGGAGTTCGGGCACGGACTCGCCCCGTGCGGCGTATCGGAGCAAGGCGGCCGACAGCCGCGTTGTCCGGGCGCCGGATATGGCCAGGTCGCGGATCGCCGGTGCCGGGAACCCGTAGGCATGGGCCGCGACCAGAAATCCGGCCAGCACGTCATCGCCGGCCGGCGTCAGGCCGCCACCACGGCCGACCAGCCGAGTCGCGGTGACCTCGGCTCGCCCCGGTTCGGCCAGCCCGGCGGCCATCGCCGGGTCGATGTCCGGACGGCCCCGCTCGGTCACCAACGTGGTCGCGTAGCGAACGATCGCCGCGCCGGGGCGGGCGAGCCGCGAAATAACGGCGGGCACGATGCGGCCCACGCGGGCCGTCAGGTCACCTACGACAACCGCGCCGTCGCCTACCATCGCGGCGCCCCGCACGGCGTCCAACGGGCGCTCGTCGCTGTACGTCGGCATGACGAGTCCGCACGGCAGTCGGACCGCATCCTGGGTGAGAAGGGCGACGATGTCGCCGGATGCCTCGAGGTAGATCGCGGTGTGAAATCGGCCGAGCACGTGGGCGCGCCGCCGCGGTCCGGACAAAGTGGGGAGCAGGCCGGCTGGCGCGGCTGCCCAACAGGTGACGGTGGTGCTGGTGGCCGTCACCGGGCTCCACTTCCTCGAGTAGCAGCTCCGTTGGCCACGCCGCGATTCGTTCGCGTTACGCGGCCGTTGGTGCGCGACGCTAGTGATCCCAGGTACGGTCTGCCGATGGTCACAATTGCCAACGATCAGCGACGGGGGGCGCAGGTGTTGCCAGCGGGTGACTACGGTCTGCCGGTACGTGACCTGTTGGATGTCGCCAGTCTGCGCGGCTCGTCGGTGCTTGCGGGCGCCGCGGGTCTCGAGCGGGTAGTGCGGCGCCTCAACGTGATGGAGGTGCCGGACATCCTGCCGTGGGTGAAGCCGCATGAGCTGCTGTTGACCACGGGCTTCCCGCTCCGGCACGCGGGCGCTCCGGCCGACCTGACCTCGGAGAGCGGCATCGCCGCGCTGGTGCAGTTGGTATGCGACCTCGACGCACGCGGGCTTGCGGCCGTCGGCATCAAGCTCGGCCGCTACCTCGAGGAGATTCCCCAGCCGGTCCTGGCGGCGGCCGACTCACTTGGTTTCCCGGTGCTGCGGTTGCCGGAGGGAGTCGCCTTCGACGAGGTGATCTCCGATGTGTTCACAGCTCTGCTCGACCGGCAGGCGAGGGCCGTCCAGCGGACGGACGAGGTGCATCGAGCGCTGGCCGCGATCGTCCTCGCGGGCGGAGACCTGCCGCAGATCGCCGACGAGGTGGGCCGGCTGCTCGACGCTGCGGTGCTGATTTGCACCCCGGACGGCCGAGTGCAGGCTCATGGCGGCGTGACAGAGGCTCAGCGACGGTTCGCGGCCCTGCCGTTGTACGACCCGACCGGACGGTTCCGCATCGAACAGATCTCGTCCGGGCCCACGGCGGCGCCGTGGTCGGGAGAGTTGGTGAGCGTGCCCATCGTCGCCGGTGGCGTCGACCACGGCCGGATAGTTGCCTACCGGGCGCCGGGCGCGCTACCCGCTCCGGGTAAACAGGCGTTGGAGCGGGCCGCCACCGTGGCGGCGCTGGCCATCGTCAAGCAGCTCGCGGTCTCGGCGGTGGAGAGCAAGTTCCGGGGCGACTTCTTGCGCGACGTTCTGGCCGGCACCGCGGGCGAGCTGCCGGAGGTCATCGAACACTGCGCGGACCTGGGCTGGGACATCGACCGGCCGTTGGTCGTCGTTGTGGCGCAGCTCGACCCGGACGATCGGCTGCCGGCGCACGAGCCGCGCGCGGTGCTGCGATCGCCGCACGAACGGTTCACGTCCGCATGGCAGCAAGTGGTCCGCTCCTACGACAAGGCCGCGCCGGTGGTGGGCTTCCGGCAAGAGGTGGTGACCTTGCTGCCCATCGAGCTACCACCCGACACGGACACGTCGGAGATTCGCCGGATCGCCGCCGCGGCGGTGCAGCGGGTCGTCACTGCCGTGTCCGGGGATCGCGGTGGCGGTCGCCGATCGTTTTGCGCCGGGGTCAGCCGCGTGATCAGCGGACCTGCCGGTGTGGCCGAGGCATATTTGCAGGCGCGCAAGGCGGTTGTCGTCGGGCGGCGCACCCGTGGCCACGGCACCGTTGCCCATTTCGATTCGCTCGGCGTGCACCGGTTGCTGTCGCTCGTCCCCGATCCGGCTGAGCTGCGCGCCTTCGCCGACGAGGTGCTGCGTGAACTCGCAGCGAACACGTCGGAGGCGGCGGATCTACGGCACACCCTGCAGACGCTTCTCGATACCAACCTCAACGTCGCCGAGACCGCCCGAGCGCTGCACTTTCACTACAACACGCTTCGTTACCGGATCGGCAAGCTCGAACGTATCGTCGGGCCGTTCACCACCGACCCGCATCTACGGCTTGATGTGGCTCTCGCCCTGCAGGTCGTCGAGATGCGTGGGCTCTAGCGTCGCCTTCCGCCCTACTGTGAAACCGAACAAAGAGTCGAGGGGGACTCCGCAGCCGTGAAGCCACCACCGTTTGGCTACTCGCGACCGGAATCGCTCGACGACGCGGTCCGGCTGCTCGCGGAGTCCGGCAGCGATGCCAAGGTGCTCGCCGGCGGCCAGAGCCTCGTCCCGTTGCTCTCGATGCGGCTGGCGGCTCCGAGACAGCTGATCGACATCAACCGCGTGGTCGAGCTGGCTTATGTCCGCACGGACGAGGACACGGTGCACGTTGGCGCGTTGGCTCGGCAGGCCGACGTCGAGCACGACGCCAGTACCGCTGTGGTGCAGCCGCTGCTCCGGCAAGCCCTTCGGCTCGTCGCGCACCCGACGATCCGCAATCGGGGCACGGTGGTCGGGAGCCTGGCGCACGCCGATCCGGCCAGCGAGCTCACCGCCGTGCTGGCTGTGCTCGGCGGGGCGGTCCGGCTGGTCTCGGCCCGCGGCGATCGAACGGTTCCGGCCGACCAGTTTTTCGTCGGGCCGCTGTCCACGAGCGCCACCGCCGACGAACTGGTCGTGGAGGCGAGCTTTCCCGGGCGTCCGCCCCGCACTGGAAGCGCGTTCGTCGAGATCTCCCGCCGCCACGGCGACTACGCGATCTGCGGCGTCGCCGTGTGCGTCGCCGTTGACGAGGACGGCGTGCTGCGCGGCGGCAAGGCCGCGCTCATCTCGGTCGGTCCGACGCCCGTCGTCGTCGAGCTGGGGGAGGTGGTGGCCGGAGCCCACCCCGGCGGCGATCTCTCCGATGTCCACCATGCGGTGTGCGCGGCGGTGAGCCCGGAAGCAGACATCCACGCCAGCGCCGAGTACCGGCGGCAGCTCGCCGGTGTCCTCGCCGTCCGGGCGGTACGTGAGGCCGCGCAGCAGGCGGCCGCATGACCGTGCTACCGGAAGAGCTGTTCGACGTGCAGCTGACCGTGAACGGCGCGGCCCAGCGCGCGTCCGTCCCGGCGCGTCGGCTGCTCTCGGACTTCCTCCGCCATGACCTCGGCCTCACCGGCACGCATGTCGGCTGTGAGCACGGCGTCTGCGGGGCCTGCACCGTTTTGCTCGATGGCCGGCCGATACGTTCCTGCCTGTTGCTGGCCGTCACGGCCGACGGCGGCGATGTCACCACCGTGGAGGGGCTGGCCGAGCCCGACGGAACGCTCTCGCCGGTGCAGCAGGCCTTCCAGGACTGCCACGGGCTGCAGTGCGGGTACTGCACACCGGGATTCCTCACCACGATTACCGCTGGCCTTCGTGAGACACCCAACCCGACAAGGGACGAGGCGCGGGAGATGATCGCCGGCAATCTGTGCCGCTGCACCGGGTACCTGAACATCATCGCCGCCGTACTGCGCGCAGCTGAGTTGAGCGGCGGCCGGCCGTGAGTACGCGAATGTTCGGTCAACCGATAGTGCGGCGGGAGGACCCGCGGCTCCTCGTCGGCGAGGGTGCATATCTCGACGACTTGGGCCAGGACGCATTGGCGGCAGCATTCGTCCGGTCGCCGTATGCGCACGCCCGAATCACGGACATCGATGTTTCAGCCGCGTTGGAGGTCGATGATCTCGTCGCCATCTATACATACGACGACCTGGCCGGCCCGCTCGCCGACCCGCTCCCGCTCCTGATCCCGCATCCCACGCTCACGCACGGCCGCACGGCACATGCCCTCGCGCGTGACGAGGTCAATCACGTGGGGGAGGCGATCGCCATGGTCATTGCCCATGACCGCTACCTCGCCGAGGACGCCGCCGAGCGCATCGTCGTCAGCTACGAGCCGCTGCCCGCGGTTGTAGGTGTCGCAGCGGCCCGGGACGGCAGCATCCTCGTTCACAACGACGTCCCGGGGAATCTCGCGGCCCGCATGGTGCAGGAGAACGGCGATGCCGCGGCCGCAATCGCCGCGGCACCACACCGGCTTACCCTCGACCTGCAGGTTGAACGTTCCGCTTCGACACCGTTGGAACCACGGGGCGTGCTGGCCCGATGGGATACCGAGTCCCGTCGGTTACGGATCTGGTCGTCGACTCAGACCACCACCGGACTGCGCGCGGCTATCGCGGCCAAGCTGCAACTCGACCTCGCCGACGTCGAGGTCATCGCGCCGGACATCGGGGGCGGATTCGGGGTCAAGATCAACCACCCCTGGCCCGAAGAGGTACTCGTCGCGTTTGCCGCGCGCACCCTGCAGCGGCCGGTGAAGTTCACCGAAGACCGCCGCGAACACTTCATCGCGTCCGCGCACGAGCGCGGCCAACTGCACCGCGTCGAAGTGGGTTACGACGACGACGGGCGAATGCTCGGCCTCTCGGTGCGCTTCTGGCACGACAATGGCGCCTACATTCCGTACGGGCTCATCGTGCCGATCGTGACGTCCACCCAGCTGCTCGGACCGTACCGGCCCGAGTCGTATCGGGTCGAGTTCGACAGCCTGTACACGAACACGGTGATGGTCACGCCCTACCGCGGCGCGGGCCGGCCGCAAGGGTGCTTCGTCATGGAGCGCACGCTGGACGCCATCGCGCGCGAACGCAGCCTGGATCGGGTCGAGGTCCGCCGGCGCAACTTCATCCAGCCCGAAGAGATGCCGTACGACCAGGGACTGATCTTCCAAGACGGTCGCCCGCTCATCTACGACTCGGGTAACTACCCGGCCGCCATGGACCTGCTGACCAAGCTCGTCGGCTGGTCCGATTTCGACTCCTATCGAGAGCAGGCTCGGGCCGAGGGGCGGCAAGTCGGTATCGGGATCGCGTGCTACGTCGAGGGAACCGGGGTGGGCCCGTACGAGGGCGGGCATGTCCAGATCGAGACATCGGGCCGGGTCAAGGTCGCAACTGGCCTGACCACCCAGGGTCAGGGACATGAGACGGTGTTCGCCCAGATCGTCGCCGACGAACTCGGCGTGCCAATCGACTCGGTTCAGATCGTCACTGGCGATACCCGGCGGATGCCTTATTCGGTGGGCACCTTTGCGTCGCGCGCGGCCGTGATGAGCGGTTCCGCGATCGCGCTGGCGGCCCGAGCGGCGCGCGAAAAGATCATGCGGGTGGCGGCCGAGGCACTGGAGGCCAGTCCGGACGACCTGGACATCGACGACGGGCTGGTGCACGTCAAGGGCAGTCCCGGAGCCGGCATACCGCTCGGCACCGTCGCGGTGCTGTCCAATCCGCTGAGATACGCCTTCGACGAGGCCTCCAAGGCCGCCACCCAGTTCGCGGTCGGTGATCAGGAGGGACCTCCGGTCGCTGACGACGACGAGCCCGGCCTCGAAGGGCGCGACTTCTACTCACCGACCCGCGCGACCTTTGCCTGCGGCATGCACGCCGCCATCGTCGAGACGGACCCGGAAACGGCAGAGATTCACATCCTGCGCTACTGCGTGGTGCACGACTGCGGCGTGTTGATCAACCCCCGCATCGTCGAAGGGCAGATCCACGGTGGGGTGGCTCAGGGCGTCGCCGGCGCGCTGTACGAGCGGATGGCCTACGACGATCATGGGCAACTGCAGAACGCCTCGTTCATGGACTTTCTGATGCCGTACGCCACCGAGGTGCCGTCGCAGATCGAAATCGACCATCTCGAGACGCCGTCGCCGCTGAACCCACTAGGCATTAAGGGAGCGGGCGAGGCCGGCGTCATCCCGTCAGCTGCCGTTTTCGCAGCCGCGATCGAGGATGCCGAGGGATTCCCGATCAGCCGGATGCCTATCTCACCGAGTGAGCTGTTCGAGCTGCGGCAACAGCACCGAAAGGTCAGCCGATGAAGGTCAGCGATGAGGTCATGCTGCACGGCTCGCTCGATGACGTCTGGCAAGCGATCAACGATCCGGCGGTGCTGGTGCGCACCATTCCCGGCTGTGAACTCCTCGAAGTGACCGGACCTGACCGTTACCGAATCGTGGTCAGCGCCGGCGTCGCGGCGATCCGAGGGACGTACTCGGGCGAGGTCGCAATGCGCGACCAGCAGGTGCCGACGTCCTTCGTGCTCACGGCGTCCGGTGCGGGTGCCCCCGGGACGGTTCGCACGGACGTGGCCGTAACGCTGTCCGAGGATGGCTCGGGCCGGACCCGGTTGCGATATGACGCTGACGCCGAGATCGGGGGCGTCATCGCGGGCGTGGGTCAGCGCATGCTTGCGGCGGTTGCCAAGAAGACAGCAGGCGAATTCTTTGCTGCCGTTGACGACGTGCTTACCGGTGCGATGCCAGCCGCGGTCGAGGCGGCCACTCCAGGCGCGCAGCCCGCGGGTCGCACCTTCGTCGCTCCCGGACCGGCGGGGCGCACAACCAACGGGTTCGTGTCCGGAGCAATCGTGGGTGGGGTGATCGCTATCGCCGGCGTGCTGGTTGGGCGGTTGCTCGGACGGCGGCCCTGATGCGCCCGGTGACCGTCGCCGCGGTCCAGGTCGCACCTTCGTCCCAGCCCCTCACCTCCGCAAGCATCGCCGACAATACGAAGCGCGCCGTCGCGTTGACCCGGAGCTGCTACGCGGCGACCGGCGCCGAGCTCATCGTGTTGCCCGAATCCGTCACGACCGGGTTCACCCCAGGGGTCGACCGCGACGCGCTGTGGGAGCTGCTGAGCGACCTGCCCGGTCCGCTGCTCGACCCGTTTACCGAGGTCGCCCGCGAGTTGGGCATCCACCTCGTCCTGGGCACCTACCGGCGCGGTTCGACGCGCGCGGTCGTACACAACGCAGCCGTCGTCATCGGCGAGGGCGGAACGCTCCTCGGGACGTATCACAAGACGCATCCCTTCGGCGGCGAGCGGGCCGACCGGGGCGGCTGGGTGACACCCGGCGACGACGTGCTCGTCGTCGATACCCCGCTGGGCCGGATCGGCGTGATCATCTGCTTCGACGGCGACTACCCGGAGCTGGCCCGCATCACGGCTATCCGCGGGGCGGAGATCCTGTGCCGGCCGTCCGCCCTGCTGCGCTCGGCCGACTTGTGGGAGCTGACCAATCGAGCCCGTGCGTACGACAACCACGTCTACGTGATCGGCAGCAACGCGACCGGCGTGGATCCGGCCGGCACGATCTACTTCGGTAATTCGATGATCGTCACGCCGATCGCCGAGGTCGTAGCCCGCGCGGCGTCGCACGAGTGCTGGATATCCGCCCGGCTGGACCCGGACTCGGCGCTGTCGTCCCTGACGCCGGGGTCATCGGTGCCCCAACCGTTCGACCACCTAGCGGACCGCAACTTGGCGGTCATTCGCCGCCATGCTGACGCTCTCCTCGGCGAGGCGAGCTCACCGTTCCCGCGCACCGGTCGTGACACCGACGTGGTCGATTGAGCGCCGATGCAAGGTCCGGGGCGGTGTAACCAGGAGGTGGCGTGATCACCGTCACCGGGTCGACCGGGCGCATCGGCGGCATCGTCGCCCGGGAACTGGCAGCTCGCGGGGCGCCGCTCCGCCTGGTCGTTCGCGATGCCGCCCGTGCTCCCAATCTGGCCCAGGCCGAGATCCGCACGGCGGACTACGCGGATGGGGAGGCGGTCCGGCGGGCCCTCGACGGTGCTGGCACCGTGCTGATGGTCTCGAGCACCGAGGCGCCGAATCGGCTCGACGCGCACCGCACGTTCGTCGATGCCGCCGCGGCCGCAGGTGTCAGCCACCTCGTCTATACCTCGTTCGTGGCCGCGGCACCGAGAGCCACCCTCACATTGGCCCGGGACCACTGGGCGACGGAGGAGCACATCCGGTCGACCGGTCTGCCGTTCACGTTCCTGCGCGACAACCTGTATGCGGACTTCCTCCCCCGAATGGTCGGCGAGGACGGCGTGCTGCGCGGACCGGCGGCCGACGGCCGAGTCAGCGTGGTCGCCCAGCTCGATGTGGCGGCGGCCGCGGTTGCGGTGCTGAGCGAACCGCGGATCTATCAGGCCCGCACGTACGACCTGACCGGGCCCGCCGCCATCTCTCTGTACGAGGCCGCCCAGATCATGGCCGACCGCACCGGCCACGCGGTGCGCTATGAGCCGGAGACCGTCGAGCAGGCCTATGCCTCCCGCGCGTCGTACGGCGCCCCCCAGTGGCAGCTCGATGCCTGGGTGTCCACCTACACCGCCATCGCCAACGGCGAGCTGGCGATCGTGTCGGACGCGGTTGATCGGCTGACCGGGCGTCCGCCGTTGTCCCTCGCCACGGTGCTGGGCGGGGTCGGGTAGACGGGTGAACACACCTCGTCTACTGGACACCTAGGCGGGATTCGGCACTAGTCGCCGTCGAGCCCTGAAAGGGCTACCGGTTAACTCGGCGTCATGCCTGACCGCCGGATCCGCATCGGAGTCGACACCGGCGGGACCTTCACCGACGTGGTCGCGGTCGACGAAGACACCGGCCAGATCGTTACCACCAAGACGCCGTCGACGCCGACCGACCCGGCCGAGGGGTTCCTCCTCGGCGTCGTGAAGATGCTCGGCGTACTCGAGGCCGATCAGGGCGCCATCACGACCATCAGCCACGGCACGACTGTCGCCACCAACCAGCTGCTCGAAGGGCGGATCGCGCGCCTGGGTTTCATCACCACCGACGGCTACCAGTTCGTGCTGGAGATCGCCCGGCAGTCAGTACCCGACGGGTATGGCAACAGCTACTTCTGGGTCAAGCCGGACCGCATTGTGCCTCCCGACCTGGTGCGCACCGTCCGCGGCCGACTTGACTACACCGGCATCGAGCTCGAGCCTTTCGACGACGTCCAGGCCGTGGCCGCCGCTCGCTTCTTCGCCGAGCGGGGCGTGGACACCATTGGTGTTTGCTTCCTGCACGCCTACGCCAACCCGTCGCATGAGCTGCGCATGCGCGAAGTGCTCGGTCGTGAGCATCCGGCCGCGGTCGTCTCGCTGTCCTGCGAGGTGCTGCCGGAGTATCGCGAGTACGAGCGATCAGTGACGACGCTCGTGGACGCCGCCGTGAAGCCCACCATCGGCCGCTACGTGCAGTCCGTCACGAGTCGGCTGGCCGACCTTCGGGCTTCCGGCGCGCCCATCCCGTTCTACGTGATGAAGTCCAACGGCGGAGTGCTGTCGGGCACCGAGGTGGTACATCAGCCGATCACGACCGTGCTATCCGGACCCGCCGCGGGGGTGCTCGGTGCCGCGCTCGTTGCCCGCCAAGCCGGGTTCGACCGCGTACTGACCTGCGATGGCGGCGGCACCTCGACCGACGTGTCGGTCGTCCTCGACGGCGAGCCGACCCTGACCACGGAAGGACGGATCGGGGCATTCCCGTCCAAGATTCCGATGATCGACGTCATCACCGTGGGTGCGGGCGGCGGCTCGGTGGCCTGGATCTCGCCCGACTGCGCCCTCAAGGTCGGGCCACGATCGGCCGGCGCCGTGCCCGGCCCCATGTGCTATCCATCCGGCGGCAGCGAGGTGACGGTGACCGACGCCCACGTCGCGCTCGGCCGCATCCCGCCGAGCCTGCTCGGGGGCGAAATCCCGCTTGACGCCGAGCGGAGCCGGCGCGGCCTGGCCGAGCTCGGCGTCAATATCGGGCTCGGGGTGGAGGCCAGCGCCACGGGAATCCTCGAGGTGTCCGCGTGGAATCAGGCCAACGCCCTGCGGCAGATCACGGTTCGGCGTGGGCTCGACGTGCGGGAGTTCACGCTGACTACCTTCGGCGGGTCCGGCTCGCTCCTGTTGTGCCGGCTCATGGACATCCTGTCGATCAAGCGGGCTTTGGTGCCGATCAACCCGGCGAGCCTGTCGGCGTTCGGGCTGCTGACAGTCGATGTCAAGAACGACTATGTGCGGACAGCCGTCGCCCGCCATAACGAGCTGGACGTGAGCGCCCTCGCGAAGTTGTACGACGGCCTAGAGGCCCAGGCCGCCGCGGCGCTCGACCGGGAAGGCTTTGCGCCGAGCCGGCACCGTTTGCTTCGTAGCGCGGACCTGCGGTACTTCGGTCAGGCCTACGAGGTCCGGGTACCGGTTCCGGACAGCCGGATCGACCCGGCGACCGCCGACGTGGTTGCGGCCGCGTTCCACCGCGCGCACCGCGCCGTGTATGGCTATGACTTCGTCGGCGACGAGCGCCAACCGGTGGAGTGGGTGAACGTTCGGGTCACCGGCGTCGGCCCGATAGCCGCGCCGCGGATACCCGATCTCCCGCCCCGGGAGAAGGCAGCTCCGTCCGGACATCGGCCGGTGTGTCTCGACAGCGCCGAGTGGGTCGACACCGAGATCTACTGGCGGCCCGATCTCGCACCGGGTCAGCACGTCGACGGGCCGGCCGTCATCGAGGACTTCGGCTCGACCGTGCCCCTGCACGCCGGCTTCTGGGCGGACGTAGACGCGGTCGGTAATTTGATCATCACCCGGAACCCGCCATGAGCGCGATGCGCGGGATCGGGGACGGAAGTACACCTGACGCGAGCAGAAACGTCCCCAATCGGCAACGGGTCGACCCGGTAGTCGTGGAGATCGTCGCCGGCAGCCTGGCCTCGATCGAGGCCGAGGTCGAGACGGCCATCGCGCGAACGGCCCGCTCGCCGATGATTCGCGACGCCCATGACTTCCGGGTCGGCATCCACGACCGCCGGCTGCGGAAGCTCACCGGTCGGTCCTACAGCGCTCTGGTGCATCCAGTGGTGCGGGACCATCCGCTCGACACGATGCGACCGGGTGACGTCTTCTTCCACAACGACGTCTACCTGTCTGAAGGCGGTATCGGCCACCTACCCGATCTGTGCGTTACCGTGCCGGTCTTCTGCGACGGTGCCGTCGTGGCGTTCGTCCAGGCGTTCGGCCACCACGACGACATCGGCGGAGTCGTCCCCGGATCGATGCCGAGCCACGCCAGGTCCGTGTTCGAAGAGGGGCTGATGGTCCCGCCGATCCGGCTCTGGGAGGAGGGACGCCCCAACACCGCCGCGCTCGCGATCATGGCTCGCAACTCACGGATGCCGGAGTCGCTTGCCGCGGATTTGGACGCCGAGTGCAGCGCCAGCCTGATGGGTGCTCGACGGCTAGGCGAGCTGTTCGACCGATACGGCCGGGATCTTGTCGAGGCCTGCTTCGACACGATCATCGAGCGCACCACGGAAACGTTTCGCCGCGAGATCCTCGCGAAGATCCCGATCGGCAGCTGGGTCTGGGAGGACTACGCGGAGCAGGACGGCGTCGATCCGCCCCGGCTGCACTCCGAGCGCATAGCCGTGACCCGGACCGGACCCGACGATCCCGCTGGCGAACGGTTGATCCTCGACTTCACGGGCACCGGGCCGCAGGCAAAGGGCCCGATCAACCATTGCGGCAACTTTGCTGACGGCAACTTCCTCAAGAAGTGGCTGGCTCCGATCCTGCGCAACCTCGCCGACACCCCGGAGCGGATGGCCGAGCTGGACGTCAACGAGGGTGTCGTGCCACTGATCGAGATGCGTTTCCCGCCACCCGGCACGTTGCTTACGCCGGTCTTCCCGGCTCCGACCAATGCCCGGACGTTCGTCATCCTGCGGCTGCTCGGGGTGCTCGCTGGCGCGCTGGCCAAGGCCGTTGACGGCCGGATGCCGGCCGACCAGGAGACGATTCGGTACACCGGCGTGTACGGGCAGGACCGCGACGGCCGGCCGTACCTCATGCGCGAGGTTCTCGGCGGTGGCTCGGGTGGCCGCTACTACGCCGACGGTGAGGACACGATTCACATCGTGCCCGATTCCCGCAACCTGCCGACGGAGTTCACCGAGTCAAGGTTCCCGCTGCTGGTGGAGCGCCTCGGGCTCTCGGTGGATTCAGGGGGTCCGGGGGAGTTCCGGGGCGGCCTCGGCTACGAGAAGCACATCCGGATGCTCCGCGACGGGTACTTCATGTCGATCGCCGACCGGTCGATCCTCCGCTGCTGGGGCGTGAACGGCGGCCGAGCCGGGCGCCCCTTCGAGGTGACGATCGACCCCGGCGGGCCGCATGAGCGGACCGTGGGTGCGCTGACCGACGCGGAGCCGGTACGAGCGGGTGAGGTCATCCAGATCCGTACCACCGGAGGTGGCGGCTGGGGGGATCCGTTACTCCGGCCACCGACCGCCGTGGCCCGCGATGTGCGGCACGGCAAGGTGTCGGTCGGTGGCGCGCGGGACGACTACGGCGTCGTCCTCGTTGACGGGGCCGTGGACCTGCCCGCCACCGAAAGCCTTCGTGCGCACAGGCGCGCGGGCCAACCCACTCGTCCGGCGTTCTTCGACCGCGGCCCGGGCTACGCAACGCTGTCGGGCGGCACGCCGAACAGCGACCTGGACTGGCTCGACCGGCCTGGGCCAGGCTGAGCGCATGCCCGACGCCATCGAGGTCCGCAAGATTCCGCTGCAGAGTGTGGCCGACGCGAGCGGCCTAGCCACGCTGATCGACGACAGAGTGATCGACGCGGACCGGATCGTTGCCGTTATCGGCAAGACAGAAGGGAACGGAGGCGTCAACGACTACACACGGATCATCGCCGACCGCGCGTTCCGCGAGGTGCTGGTGGCAAAGGGCACGCGCGACGCAGCGGCCGTACGGGAGATTCCAATCGTGTGGTCCGGCGGCACCGACGGGGTGCTGAGCCCCCACGCCACCGTGTTCGCGACCGTGCCGGAGGGCGCCGCGGTACGCAGCGACGAGCCCCGGCTCACGGTCGGATACGCGATGAGCGAAGTGCTGCTTCCCGAAGACGTCGGGCGGAGCGAGATGATCCGAAAGGTCGCGGACGCGGTCCACGTCGCGATGAAGCGGGCCGGAATAACCGACGCGGCCGACGTGCACTACGTGCAAACGAAGACCCCGCTTCTGACCATCGACACCATCCGAGACGCCCGGTCGCGCGGCCACGACGTCTTCACCGAAGACACGCTGACCTCCATGGACGTCTCCAATGGCACGACGGCGCTGGGTATCGCGGTGGCCCTGGGCGAGATCCCCGTGCCACGCGACGAGGACGTGCTGCGGGACCGGCGGCTGTACTCGTCGGTCGCGTCCTGCTCGTCGGGCGTCGAGCTCGACCGGGCCCAAGTCGTCGTCGTCGGCAACGCGCGTGGCGTGGGCGGCCGATACCGCATCGGGCACGCTGTCATGGCCGATGCCCTCGACAGCGATGGCATCTGGGCCGCTATCCGCAACGCTGGACTTGACCTGCCTGACCGGCCGCATCCGTCCGATCTAGGCGGTCGTCTCGTGAACGTGTTCCTCAAGTGCGAGGCCAGCCAGGACGGACAGGTGCGAGGCCGCCGCAACGCCATGCTCGACGACTCCGACGTGCACTGGCATCGCCAGATCAAGGCCTGCGTCGGCGGAGTCGCGGCAGCCGTCACGGGCGACCCGGCCGTGTTCGTGTCGGTCTCGGCCGCCCATCAAGGCCCGGACGGCGGTGGTCCGGTCGCCGCGATCGTCGACCTGGGCTGAGCGACTCGCGTGTCCCGCTAGACGCCGGAGGCTCTAAACGCCTTGGTTTAGGCTCGACATTGCCATGAAGACCTTCGAGTCGCTGTTCGTCGAGCTTGCGGAACGGCAACGCACCCGTCCGGACGGATCGTCGACCGTCGAAGCGCTGGACGCAGGGGTGCATGCGCAGGGGAAGAAGGTTCTCGAAGAAGCGGGCGAGGTGTGGCTGGCCGCCGAACACGAGACGCCGGATCGGACGGCGCAGGAGATCAGCCAGCTGCTTTACCGCGTGCAGGTGATCATGCTGGGGCAGGGAATCACGCCCAACGACGTCTACCGACATCTGTAGCGCTGGACCCTGACGCCATCCGTCCTGCAGAGATAGGTAACTGATCATGTCCCAGCCTCTGCGGATCGCCGTCCCGAACAAGGGGACGCTGGCCGATCCGGCGAGCCAGATGCTTACCGAAGCCGGCTACCGGGAGCGGACCGACACCCGCGAGCTCGTGTTGATCGACGCCGAGAACGACACGGAGTTCTTCTTCCTGCGCCCCCGGGACATCGCGATCTACGTCGGAGCGGGACGGCTCGACGTCGGCATTACCGGTGAGGACCTGCTCCTCGATTCGGGTGCCAACGCAGTACCCATCCTGCAGTTGGGTTTCGGCGCCTCGACCTTCCGTTTCGCCGGTCGGCCGGGTACCGCCTCGTCGGTCTACGACCTCGCGGGTTGTCGTATTGCCACCGCCTACCCGGGCATCGTGTCGGCCCACCTGGCCGCTAGAGGTGTGAAGGCTCAGGTGATTCGACTCGACGGCGCCGTCGAGACGGCCGTGCGGCTCGAGGTGGCCGACGTGATTGCCGACGTGGTCTCTACCGGCACGACGCTGCGCAACGCCGGCCTCGAAGTCTTCGGCGATCCGCTGCTCATCAGCCAGGCCGTCCTCGTGCGTCGAACCGGCGCGCCCGAGTCCGCGCGAGTCGAGCAACTCGCGCGCCGCCTGCAGGGCGTCATCATCGCCCGCCGTTACGTGCTCATGGACTACGACATCCGTGACGACCTGGTCGAGAAGGCGGTTGCGATCACCCCGGGCATCGAGTCACCGACGGTGGCCCCGCTGCATGAGCAAGGCTGGTCGGCCGTCCGCTCGATGGTGCCGAGCCACGATACGAACCGGATCATGGACGAGCTGTGGGAGCTGGGCGCCCGCGGAATCCTCGTCACGAGCATCCACGCGTGCCGACTGTGACCAGGCAAGCGCCGCGGGACCTGGTTGTCACCGCGCGACCCATTCGATCCGCCCGGATCTCGATCGTGGCGTCGGCCATCATCCTTGCTGTCTTCGTCATCACGGCGATCGTCATGCCGAAAGCGAATGCCGGCGTCGAGTTCAATTGGAAGGACCAGGTCGGAACGGCCGTTATTGGCGTGATCATCGCAGCCACCGCCCTGTTGCCCACCCGGCCGCGGCTGCGCGCGGACATCCACAGCGTGCGGACTCGGGCCTATCTCGGCCCATTTCGGGAGATTCCCTGGGACGTCATCGTCGCGGTGCAGTTCCCGGACAAGCTGCGGTTCGCCCGCCTCGTCCTCCCCGGAGAGGAGACGATCGCGCTGTATGCGGTGCAGCGTTTCGACCGCGAGCGGTCGGTCGCCGTCATGCGCGATTTGCGGGCCTTGTACGAAGCGGCATCAACGACGCCGTCCCCAGACTGATATTCTGTGCAGGCGACCAAACCTCCGCACCCGCGGAGGCGTGCAAGCGGATGCCCTTAGGCGCAGCCACGCGGACGAGTCAACGCCGTCGTGACGGGCCCGAGCCTCCCACCCGTGCCACCAGCATCACGAGGTGCGCCGGGTCCGGTCCGTGTCGCCCGGTTCGTTCCGGGCGGGCACCGCGCAGCCATGCGTGGTGCCGGGTCATCGACCCGGTCGGACTGGTCGGTACGGGCCCCGCGCGCACATGAGCGCTGCGGGGCCGTCGTTCGCTCTGGACGAAGACGCCGCGACACGGCAGTTTCCGACGACCCTGGGAGGTCCCATCAGTTCTGAACCGAGGATCAACGACCGGATCCGAGTACCGGAGGTACGCCTCGTCGGTCCCGAGGGTGAGCAGGTCGGCATCGTGCCGCTCGAGCGCGCTCTCCAGCTGGCCGCGGATGTCGATCTGGACCTGGTCGAGGTTGCTCCGATGGCCCGGCCGCCGGTGTGCAAGCTCATGGACTTCGGCAAGTTCAAGTACGAGAGCGCACTGAAGGCTCGTGAGGCGCGGCGCAACCAGCAGCAGACCGTCATCAAGGAGATGAAGCTCCGTCCGAAGATCGACCCGCACGACTACGAGACCAAGAAGGGTCACGTGGTGCGGTTCCTCAAGGCGGGCGACAAGGTCAAGGTGACGATCATGTTCCGCGGTCGCG
>Ga0081540_1001764_pt1 | contig 18192 bp, 13 predicted proteins | sample TabmetS2T1R1_FD_71024 | JGI IMG/M metagenome (GOLD analysis project Ga0081540, IMG submission 71024) | Tabebuia heterophylla rhizosphere microbial communities from the University of Puerto Rico - S2T1R1 | ecosystem: Host-associated > Plants > Roots > Rhizosphere ... | reverse complement strand
TCGGTGGCGATGGAGTCGCGCAGGGAGTCGAGATCGTCGACCAGCCGCCGCCCCGCCTTGGTCAGGTGAAGCTTGTTGGCGCGCCGGTCCTTCGGGTCGGGCCGCCGCTCGAGCAGCCCATGCTCGACCAGGCGGTCGAGCAGGCGCACCAACGAGATCGGCTGCAGCTCGAGCACATCGGCGAGATCAACTTGCGACAGTCCCTCTTGCTGGCGCAGCCGAAACAACACGATCCATTGCGCGCGCGTGGTGCCGCGCGTCTTGGCGCGGCCGTCGATGTAATTGCGCAGGAGCCTTGAGCTCTCCACGAGTTGTGCAATCAGTTGGCGTTTCAAATCCAGCGACATGGCTATCCGGTTGAGGAGACCTATATCTAAGCCCGATGAGGCCGCTTCAAACCTTTCCAATTGTTTAGGATTCTTCAAGTTATAGTGTGTTTACACATAAAGTGCATGCATATTATTTCTGCGGCTCCGGGGAACCGTTTTGAGTACCCGCACTTGGTTATGGAAACCCAAGAGCCCGCATGTCCCGCACGCGTACCATCGGTTGGGTTTTTCTGATCGCCGCAATTGCCGGCGCCGGCTATTTCGGCTGGCAGAAATTTGCCGCTGAGCGTTCGGCAGTGGCCGCGCAAAAGGCCCCGGCTCCGAGACCGGTTCCCGTCAAGATCGCCGCGGTCGAAAAGGCCGATTTCCCGGTCTATCTGACCGGCCTTGGCACCGTGCAGGGCTTCAACACCGTGCTGGTGCGCACCCGCGTCGATGGCCAGATCAACAAGATCGACTTCAAGGAAGGCCAGTTCGTCAAGGAAGGCGACACGCTGGTCGAGATCGACCCGCGGCCGTTCCAGGCAGCCCTCGACCAGGCCAAGGCCAAGAAGCAGCAGGACGAGGCCAATCTCGCCAATGCCCAGCTCGACCTGCAGCGCTTTACCCGGCTCGGCGAATTCGCCACCAAGCAGCAGACCGACACCCAGCGCGCTCTGGTCGCGCAACTGACGGCGCAGATCGCCGCCGATCAGGCCGCGATCGAAAACGCCCAGACCCAGCTCGACTACGCCACCGTCAAGGCGCCGATCTCGGGCATCGTCGGCATCCGCCAGGTCGATGTCGGCAATATCGTCAATGCCGCTACGCAGACCGGCATCGTCAGCATCGCCCAGATCGAGCCGATCACGGTGATCTTCACCGCGCCCGAGGATCAACTGCCGGAAATCCAGGCTGCGCTCGCGGTCTCGCCGCCGAAGGTGATCGCGCTGTCGACCGACGGCAGGAAAGAGCTGTCAACGGGCACGCTGGCACTGATCAACAACCAGGTCGATACATCGAGCGGCACGGTCCGGCTCAAGGGCGTGTTCGACAACAAGGACCATGCGCTGTGGCCGGGCCAGTCGGTCTCGACGCGGCTTCTGATCAAGACATTGAAAGACGCAACCGTCGTCCCCGACGATGCCGTCCAGCATGGCAATGACGGCCTCTATGCCTACACCGTCAACACCGAGAACAAGGCGGAGTTTCGCAAGATCAAGGTGACCAACTCGATCGACGGCCGCTCGGTGGTCGACGAAGGGCTGTCGCCGGGACAGCAGGTGATCACCGCCGGACAATATAAAGTGCAGCCGGGAACGCTGGTCGGCACCAATGTCGCGGATGCTACTCCCGCGAAGGCTGGGCAGGAATGAACGGCGGCGGCATCTCAGCGCCCTTCATCCGCTATCCCATCGGCACCTCGCTGCTGATGGCCGGCATCCTCTTTGTCGGTCTCGTCGCCTATCCGTTGCTGCCGGTCGCGCCGCTGCCGCAGGTCGACTTCCCGACCATCCAGATCACCGCCAGCCTGCCGGGCGCAAGCCCCGAGACGATGGCCTCGTCGGTGGCGCAGCCGCTGGAGCGGCAGTTCGCGCAGATCCCAGGGATCGCGCAGATGACCTCGACCAGCTATCTCGGCACCGCGGCGGTCACCATCCAGTTCGACCTCAACCGCAGCATCGACGGCGCGGCCAACGACGTGCAGGGCGCGATCAACGCGGCCGGCGGGCAATTGCCGAAGAACCTCCCCTCGCCGCCGACCTATCGCAAGGTCAATCCGGCGGACTCGCCGATCCTGCTGCTGTCCGCTACATCAGACACGCTGCCGCTGACCGAGGTCAGCGACGCCGTCGACGCGCAACTGGCGCAGCAGATCAGCCAGATTTCCGGCGTTGCCCAGGTCACGATCGGCGGCCAGCAGAAACCCTCGATCCGTGTCCAGATCGATCCGGGCAAGCTCGTCGCCAAGGGCCTGTCGCTGGAGGACGTGCGTGCCGCGATCATGATCACGACCGTCGACAGCCCGAAGGGCAATATCGACGGCAATACCCGCGCCTACACCATCTACGCCAACGACCAGCTCACGGCCTCGAAGGACTGGAACGACGTCATCATTGCCTACCGCAATGGCGGGCCCTTGCGCATCCGCGACATCGGCCGCGCCGTGACCGGCCCGGAGGACGCCAAGCAGGCCGCCTGGGCGAATGGCCAGCGCGGCGTGTTCCTCGTCGTTTACAAGCAGCCTGGCGCCAACGTCATCGAGACCGTCGACAAGATCAAGGCGACCCTGCCGCGCCTGGTCGCTGCCATTCCGCCCGCGATCAAGATCGGCATTCTCAGCGATCGCACGCAGACGATCCGTGCCGCGGTGGAGGATGTGCAGTTCACCCTGCTGCTCACCATCGCGCTGGTCGTGATGGTGATCTTCCTGTTCCTGCGCAGTTTCTGGGCGACGGTGATCCCGGCCGTTACCGTGCCGCTGGCGCTGCTCGGCGCCTGCGCGCTGATGTGGGTGTTCGGCTATACGCTCGACAATCTGTCGCTAATGGCGCTGACCATCGCGGTCGGCTTCGTGGTCGACGACGCCATCGTGATGCTGGAGAACATCACGCGCTATATCGAGGAAGGCGAAAGCCCGATGACCGCCGCCTTCAAGGGCGCCAGCGAAATCGGCTTCACTATCGTCTCGATCAGCATCTCGCTGGTTGCGGTGCTGATTCCGCTCCTCCTGATGGGCGGCATAATCGGGCGGCTGTTCCGCGAGTTCGCCGTCGTGCTGGCGATGACGATCTTCGTCTCGATGTTTGTATCGCTTACCTTAACGCCGATGATGGCCTCGCGCTTCCTGCGCGTGCAGCACGAGGCACAGCACGGCCGCTTCTACCAGTGGAGCGAGCGCGTGTTCGACGCCATGCTGCAAGCCTATGAACGCGGGCTCGACCTTGCGCTCGCCTGGAAGCGCGTGACGCTGTTGATCTTCTTCGCGACGCTCGCGCTGTCGGTCTATCTGTTCGTGATCATTCCGAAGGGCTTCTTCCCGCAGCAGGACGTCGGCCTGATCACCGCGACCTCGGAAGCCAACCAGGACATCTCCTTCAAGGACATGGTCCGCCACCAGGAGGCCCTCGGCAAGATCGTGCAAGCCGATCCTGATGTTGCCTCGGTGGCCATGGCGATCGGCGGCAGCGGCCGCGCCGGCAACAACGGCAACCTCTTCATCACGCTGAAGCCGCGCAATGAACGCTCCGCCAGCGCGCAGCAGATCATCGCGCGGCTGCGGCCCAAGCTCGAGCAGGTCGAGGGCGCGCGGCTGTTCATGCAGGCGGCGCAGGACGTCCGCCTTGGCGGCCGGCCGACCCGCACCCAGTTCGAATTCACCTTGCAGGACGCCAACCTCGCCGAGCTGAACGAGTGGGCACCGAAGATCCTTGCGAAGATGCAGACCTTGCCGGAACTGCGCGACGTCGCCACCGACCAGCAGAGCAAGGGCACCACGCTGGAATTGAAGATCAACCGCGACACCGCCTCGCGCTATGGCATCCAGCCGCAGATGATCGACGACACGCTGTATGACGCCTTCGGCCAACGCCAGGTCACGCAATATTTCACCCAGCTCAACAGCTATCACGTCATCCTCGAAGTCCTGCCGGAACTGCAGGCCAGCATCGATACGCTGAGCAAGATCTATGTGAAGTCGCCGACCACAGGCGATCAGGTGCCGCTGTCGGCCTTCGCGACCTGGACCAGCGTCCCGGTGCGGCCGCTGTCGATCAGCCATCAGGGCCAGTTCCCGGCCATCACCATCAGCTTCAATCTCGGACAGGGCGTGGCGCTGGGCCAGGCAACCGACGCGGTGCAGAAGGCGATGACTGAGCTCGGCGTGCCGTCGACGCTGGCGACATCCTTCCAGGGCACTGCACAGGCGTTCCAGCAATCGCTCAGCACCGTGCCGCTGCTGATCCTTGCGGCGCTGGTCGTGGTCTATCTGATCCTCGGCATCCTCTACGAGAGCTACATCCACCCGATCACGATTCTCTCGACACTGCCCTCGGCCGGCGTCGGCGCGCTCTTGATCCTGATGGCGGCGGGCTTCGACTTCAGCCTGATCGCGCTGATCGGCATCATCCTCTTGATCGGCATCGTCAAGAAGAACGGCATCATGATGGTCGACTTTGCCATCGTGGCGGAGCGCGACGATCACCTCGAACCCGAGCAGGCCATTCGGCGCGCGGCACTGCTGCGCTTCCGTCCGATCATGATGACCACCATGGCCGCTCTGCTCGGCGGCGTGCCGCTGATGCTCGGCACCGGAACGGGCTCGGAAATCCGCCAACCGCTCGGCTATGCCATGGTCGGCGGCCTCATCGTCAGCCAGGCGCTGACGCTGTTCACGACGCCCGTGGTCTATCTCTATCTCGACCGGCTCTCCGAAGCATTCTCGCGCTGGGGACGCTCGGGTGGCGCCGGCCACGACGAGGGCGAGGCGGCCGAAAGCGCGGCCAAGGAAGCGGCGGAGTAATTTACTGCCGCGCCATCTGCGCGTTGCCGACACCATCACCATCGAGCTTCTGGTCGTCATGCATGACGACGGTGACTCGCAGCAATTTGCCGGTGAACTCGAATGGCGCGGCGTAATGCGACACCGGGCTGCCGCGGTCGCGGCCGATGTCGAGGCCCGACCATGAAATCAGCGTGTTGAATCCGAACTGCGTCTGCATTGAACCTGCGGGCTCGCCGTCGATCAGCAGCGTGTATTCGCTGACACCGGTGCGCGCGCCCTTGGCCGGAGGCTCCTTGCGCACCAGACGCTCGACATGCAGGCCGAGGCGATGTTCGCCTGACGGCACCTTGCGGCCGGAGCGCACGATCTCATGGCCGCCGCCGATGTTGAGGTCGTGCACGAGATGGCCGTCCTTGACATAAAGGCTGTAGCCGGAAGTGGCATCGCCATGGGCGATCAGCACGCCCTCGGCGCCCTCTTCGATCTCGACAAAGGCCTCGATGGTGTAGCTGCGGCTGCGCACGTCGGGCGCGACGTCGGTCGGCACATGACCCATGCCGGCGTGGAAGGTGAAGCGGCTGCGTTCGCCGGCAAAACGCGCGGCATTCTCGGCAAAGCGCGGCCCGAAACGGTCGTCGAGCGGCAGCACATTGTGCGTCTCCGCCTCGGCCCACCACAGCCTGACCATCTCGGCGAGCCGTTCCGGCTCCTTTTCCGCGAGGTCATCGACCTCGGAGAAATCGCGGTCGAGATGGAACAGCTCCCACTTGTCGTTCTCGAACGGCGTGCCCGAGGGATGGAAGGAGACGGCTTTCCAGCCGTCCTTCCAGAGGCCGCGGTGGCCGAACATCTCGAAATACTGCGCCGAGCCCTTCGAAGGCGCGGCCGGGCTGGCGATCGACGGCGCAAAGCTCACGCCCTCCATCGGCATCTGCGAAACGCCCGCGATGCTCGTCGGCGCCTCGATGCCGATCAACTCCAGCAGCGTCGGCGTGAGATCGCAGGCGTGGACGAACTGATGGCGCAGCTCGCCTTTGGCCTTGATGCGGCTTGGCCAGCACATCACGAAGGGATCACGGATGCCGCCGCCATGGGTGTTCTGCTTGTAGCGGCGCAGCGGCGTGTTCGACGCCATCGCCCAGCCATGCGGGAAATTGGTGTGCGTATCGGGGCCGCCGATGTCGTCGATGCGGCGAACCTTCTCCGGCATGGGCTCGGGGCGGAAGTTGAACGGCCCCATCGCATTGATGAAGCCAAGCGGCCCGCCCTCCTGGCTCGCGCCATTGTCGGACATCACGATGATCAGCGTGTTGTCGCGCACACCGGCCTTGTCGAGGAACGCCACCAGCCGCGCCAGGTGCTGGTCGGCGTGGTCAAGCATGCCGGCAAAGGCCGATTGCAGGCGGGTGAAGACACGCCTCTCGTCGCCGGAGTGCTCCTCCCACGCCTTCACGCCGTCATTGCGCTTGGGCATCTTCGTCTCCTGCGGGACGACGCCCATGGCCTTCTGCTTCGCCATGCGCTGTTCGCGCTCGGCGTCCCAGCCGCCGGAGAACATCGTGTCATAGCCCCTGATGAGATCGGCCGGCGCCTGGTGCGGCGCGTGACAGGCGCCGAGCGCGACCCAGGTCAGCCACGGCAGATCCGGCCGGTCGGCGAGATGATCGGCGATGAAACGGATCGACTGGTCGATGAGATCAGAGGTCAGGTGATAGCCGCTCTCATAGGTGCCGGGCGGATCGACATGCGCGTTGTCGGAAACGAGCTCCGGCGCGTATTGGTCGGTCTCTGCGTCAAGGAAGCCGTAGAAGCGGTCAAAGCCGCGGCCGAGCGGCCAGCCGTCGAACGGTCCGGTAGCGCCGCTCTCGGTCAGCGGCGTGACATGCCATTTGCCGACCATGTAGTTGCGATAGCCGTGGCTGCGCAGCATTTCGGCGATGGTGCCCGCTTCCTTGGCGATCTTGCCGCGATAGCCGGGGTAGCCGGAATCGAAATTGGCAAGGCAGCCGACACCGACCGAATGGTGGTTGCGCCCGGTCAGCAGCGCCGCGCGCGTGGTCGAGCACATCGCCGTGGTATGGAAGCCGGTGTAGCGCAGGCCCTCGGCGGCGAGCGCGTCGATGGTCGGCGTCTTGATGCGCGAGCCGTAGCAGCCGAAATCGGAGAAGCCGACGTCGTCGAACAGCACCACCAGGATGTTGGGCGCGCCGGCCGGCGGCTTTTTCGCGGCCGGCCACCACGGCTTTGAGTCCCTGACCGTCTTGCCGATCGTGCCGCCGAAGGATTTTGCGTTATCAGCGCTCATCGTTTCCTCCCTCACTTCGCCCGGCGGCCGCGGTTGCTCCGCGGGCTTTCGCCGTCCGGCCAGGCTTGATCTGAATTATAATCCGAATTATGATTATGATTTATCGGAGATGCAAGCGGCAATGCACCGCCTTTCGGAAGAACTGGACCTGCCGGGCGTCGCCCCGTCGCGGCAGAAGCGCAGCCGCGAGACCACGCTGGCGCTGCTGAAGGCAGGCGCTGCGATGCTGCGCAAGCGCAGCCTTGCCGAGCTGTCGATCGAGGCGCTGTGCGCCGAGGTCGGCGCCACCGTGGGCGCGTTCTACAGTCGCTTCGAGAGCAAGGACGCCTATTTCAATGCGCTGATGGCACTCGCCGCACGCGACGGCGAACGGCGCGTCGCTGACATGGCGGCCGGCAAACCCGGGCGTGACGCGGACCTCGCCGCGCGCTGCCGCCAGCTGGTCGGTGGCGTCATCGCCTGGATGCGCGCGCATGAGGGCGTGCTGCGCGCAGCGCTGCAGCATGACGACAACAAGCCGGACAAGTGGACTCCGTTCAAGGCGCTCGCCCGCGCCAACACCGAACGCGCCACCCCTCTCCTGCTATCGGCCATGGGCAAGGGCCGCCGCGCCGCCAGGAGCCGCACGATTGCCTTTGGTTTCCAGGTCGTGCTGGGCACGCTGGTCAACGCGATCCTCAACGATCCCGGTCCGCTGTCGCTGCACGACGCCGAGTTGGAGGTGCGGCTGAGCAATTTGCTGCGGCAATTGCTCGAAGCGGAGACGGGTTAGCTTCCCGGCGGCGTCCCCCACCCGCCCCGGCATTGATCCAGGTCAAGCGAATTTCGCCGGTTCCGCCATTTGATCTGCCAAACCCATGCTTTTGCTCGGGGCTGGCTGATGGAGCAGGATGACTGGTGGTTTGCCGCATCGGTGGCGTTGACGCTGATACTGATGGGTGCGGGATTTTTTGTTTACGTCATTTTTGGATAGCGCAGCATGGACCCTCTCGGTCTTGCGTTGATCGTCGGCGGCGCCGCCTTTGTCGTGAGCGGTCTCGTCTTCCTGTTGCCGGGCGCGCGCCGGCAACGGGAGCAAGAGGAGACAATCGAAGAAAGCCGTGAGCAGATCGAATTCCATTTGAGGGAGATGCGCCGCGACCAAGGCGATTTGTCCTGAGCCCCGCTAGATCTCCGCATAGATTTCCAGCAGGTTGCCGTCAGGATCTCTGAAGAACAGCGTGCGGTGGCCGAAGGACTGGTCGGTCGGCGGCGACAGCAGCGCAACGCCCTTGCGCACAAGTTCGCCGGCGCAGGCATCGACCTCCGGCGGCGAGACCTTGAAGGCCAATTGCAGCGAAGCGCTGCCGGACGGCATCAGTGCATCATCAGCGGTGCGGCTGGGCCGCGCCAGGGCAAGCGTGTTGCCGCCGATCTGATATTCGATCCACCCGGCCGACAGTTCGCGCGCGAGCGGGAAGCAAAGCACCTTCTCGTAGAAGCGGCGCATCGCCGCCATGTCGCGCACGAAGATGACGGTGTAGTCGATCGATCGAATAGCCTGAAAGGGCGAACGCGGATGGGGTTCGTTCACGATGGCCTCGGATTTTGCGGGGATGGGTTTTGCTGGCGGGTTTGCCAAGCATACTAATCCTCCGATGCAGCGTGCATGTGGCGCCAGCGCCGGAAAGTCCGCACGAACGGCAAAAATGCCCCCGCATCCATGCTTGCCAAGGCCCGGATCAACCGAGTAGAACGCTGCCACCAGCGGGCAGCGATTTGTCCTGTTCCCGCCGCAAGTGCTTTACCCGGACGACTACATAAGCTATTGAGTACGCTGGGTAATCCATTGGGGAATGGTGTAACGGTAGCACAACAGACTCTGACTCTGTTTGTCTTGGTTCGAATCCAGGTTCCCCAGCCACACTCCGAAAAAACCAAGCAGGTTTAGCGCGTTAGACCGCTCGATCCGCGATCCGGCAGCCGATGGTCCACGCCGATGGTCCACGGGAGCCCTCATGCCGTTGCCTGCCTACCTTCGTCACCGCGGCCATACATGGTTTTTTCGCTTCAAATGGCCCTCGCGACTTGCGCCTTACCAGTTCTCGGGGGAGCTTATTCGCAGCCTGAAGACTTCCGATTTCCAGATCGCGCGCCGCCGGGCGCTCATGCTTGTCGTCAACATCGAAACCATGACCAACTCAGTTGATATGCCCAAGCAAAGCGAGGTGGAAAGCGCGGTCCGCGGCTGGATCGACGACTGCGTTTGGCGCCGGGAAATCAAACGAGCGGAAACCGGAGGCCTCGACTTCTTCGAGCGCGACGAAATCGAAAAGATGGGTCGCGAGGAAGCCCGCGAACTCGATGGACTTTTCAGATACGCATCGAACCTCTTTGCGCCTCAAGAAAAAGCGGCGATCGCCCGCACGCTGACCGGCAACGAACCGACCGAACTGCACCGGTCTATTGTCGCCGGCGCGGCGCAGCAGATCGGAATGAGCGCCGACCCAGGCACCGTGGCCGGCCGGCTCGTTGAACGCGCCATTTTGCGCGGTTATGCGACCCTGCTCGATGAATTGCGGCAACCGATCATCGACGTTCCGAAAATGTCTTCGTCGGCGCCGCGCCCGGCGCAACCGGCCTCGTTCATTTTTACGTCGCAATGGGCAAACTTCAAACAGCACAAGCTGGACAACCGGGAATGGAAGGCTGATACCGCGGAGAACGCGGAAGGCTCGAAAAATATCTTCGACAAGTTCTTTCCCGGCATCACCACGGCGCAGCTCGTCTCCGAGACCGTAGCAAGCGACTTCAAGTCAACGCTGATGTTGTTGCCGCGCAACTATGCCCGCGGCGACCGAAAGAAGATGTCCGCCGCAAAATTGATCGCCCTCGGACGGACGTTACCCACCAAAGACAGAATGCAGCAGGCAACGGTCAACAAACACGTCACCAATCACGCCGAATATTGGTCGTATCTTGTCACGCAGAAGAAGATCCCCGCAGACACCAAAAATCCCTTCGAGGGTCTTCACATCCCCCTGAAAAAGGGCCGCAAGGCACGAAACGAACGCCACAACTGGCCGCCCACGCTCGAGAAGGAGCTGTTTGAATCTCCCCTCTATCGCGGCTGCGCCTCAATTCACCGGCGCGCCACTTCCGGCAGCCACATTTTCCGCGATGCGCTGTTCTGGATGCCGCTCCTTGCCCGGACCATGGGCACGCGCGAAAACGAAACCTGCGACGCTTTGGTCGGCGACATCAAGATCGAGGAGACAAACGAAGGGCCTATCTGGTATCTGGAAATCATTGATGGCAAGGACTCGGGCTCGGAAAGGCGCGCTCCATTTGCAGACTTGGTTCTCGGGATGGGTTTCCTCGAGCAGCGCGTGATTGGTCGTGATCCTGACCAGCCTCTGTTTCCCGAATTGATTCCGCAGGGAACCGGAATGCGCAGGTCGGCAGCGTTTACCGGCCGGTTCGCGCACTACAAGCAGAAAACCAAGATCCACCGCCCTCGCGTGGATTTTCATTCGTTTCGCGGCAACGTTGAAACTGATCTCAAAAATCTTCCCTCCACCAGCCAGGCGTGGATCGACGAGCTCATTGGTCATGAATCGACCATTCGTCGTTCCGAAGGAGAGCGTTACACAAAGCAAATTCTCCTGCCGATATTGCAGGGCCTAGTGAATTCGATCCGCATCAATGCGGATTTGTCTCATCTCCGCTACAACGGGACTTTCGGCGTGGCGGACCCTAACCGCGATTTTGAGCTCGCGAGGTTCGTTGCGCTTGCGGAAAAAGAGATGAACAAGAAAACGAGTCGCGACGCAAAATGAATAGAGGGTCTTGCCGCATCGCCTAAGGCGCACGCGAGCTCGACGGCAGGCCGAAATTTGGCCACAACAAAGCGCCTCGCCAAGGTTTCATGCCTAACTGTTTTGACGGTTGCCCCTTCTAGACGGCGACCAACGCACCATCGGCGCAAACGCAGGTTTTCAGCCCGGCAGGATCGATCCTGCGCGCGCTTGCCCAATCGACAAGGCTCGGCGGCCAGTAGCTTGAGTCCGCACGCCAGCGATCGAATACCGATGCGTCGACGATTTCATTGATAGTAACGCGCAGCTCCGTCGCGGACGCCGGCTCGGGATCGGCGCCTATCGCCGTCGCCAACCGACACCTTCGTTCGCGAAAGAGAAGCGAATGCCGCAATCTTCGAAAACCTTGCGGATCCTTTCGAGCACAGCTCGCCGGCGAGCGTCGACCTTTCCGGTCGAGGCCTGCGCGTTCTCGATAGTAACGATGGTCCTGCGATCGACGCCGGCGAGCGTCGCCAAGCGGGATTGATCCATGCCCGCCAACGCCCGTGCGGACCGTATCATGTTGGGCGTCAGCAGCTTCCGAAGTTCAGCGCGCTCAATCAAGCGAAAGTCCCCACCAGCCGATTCGAGCCGGTGGTGACGTAACCATGGAAACCGTTAACCATAAATGGTCTAGTTCATTTTATACACAATAAGAGAAAGAAAACATATTTTTGACGTATTTTAAATCTGAGGATATTTCATGGCTCTCCGGCAACTTTGCGAGACGAACGGCCCTCGTCCGGCGCGCCCCTCAAGCGAAAGGACGATCGGATGAACTCGAGCTCCATCGAACAACTCGTCACCGAAAAGGGCGTCGCACGCGCGGCCCGCCAGGCAGTCCTGGGGGCCTTGGGCGGCGACTTTTCCGTCGATCCCATCGTCGGCGCGGCAATGTCGCGCTGCTTCAGCGTGATCGGCTCCTTGATCCAACGTCATGGACTTCTGATTCAGCGGACACTCGCAGATGCCCTGGTCGCCAGCGGCCGCTTCGACGTTTTTTCCAACATCCAAATTCCGCTCACCGAAGCTGCAAACGACCTGCTCGCGTCGCGCAACGCACCGGGCAATCTCGCCAAGATCCGCCTGCAATCGGATTCGCGCGCGGTTCGGATGGTGACGCTGGACCTGCTGGTGGTCGAACCTGAAGTGGGCTGGGCCGGCGGTTACGATGTAAAGCGCGGCAACGGCGCGACCGACAGCCGCAAGCGCCGCCCGCAGGAGCACGATCTTAAAGGCGTCGGCATGGTCCTAGCCGATCATCTCGTCAAGCTCGGCTACGACCGCATAACCGAGGTTACGACGGGCATCATCGACTATTACGGGCTCTCGAACTTCAGCCGCGAGATTAAGATCCTCGGCTCCGAACTGGACGAGCATTTTGGCGTGCCGGTGGTGGCCCACGTCGAGGCGCTCACCGAGGCGTTGCGGACCGCCTTGCACGCGGAACTGCCCGACCTGCTGCGGCCGGCGATCCAGGGTCTTCCGGGCATCGCGGCCCCCTTCCCTTCGCCAGCCGAGGCGGTGTCGGGCCGCGTCAACGCCCGGCCGGTCGGACCCGGGCCGCGCCGAGCCGCTCCTTCCGGGCACTAGCCATTCGCGGCCATCCAGGAGAACCCGACGGACCGAGCGCGGGCGTGGCCATGTTCACTGCGCTTGCATCGCTGCTGACGGACCGGACCGTCAGGAACGATACCGCCATGACGGGCGAGATCTCGCTACGCGGGCTGTTGCCGCCGGTCGGCGGCATCGAGGAGAAGTCGCCGCGACGGCCGCGGCCGGCGTCACCCGAGACATGCTGCCGGCGCGCAACCGGCGCGACTTCGATGCCCGGCGGTGTCGTGGGACCTGCTTTTGGTGCCCACGCCCGAGGTGCTAAATGCTGATATTGAATTCGCGGATCACGGACGCCCAGCGCTTGACCTCATCATCGACGAAGCCTCGTTGCTTGCGTAAGGGCGCGCGCGGCGTTCCTGTCACCCTGTGGTAACCTTCTATGGCCATTGGCGTGTCGATCATACCAAGCATGAGCACGTTGCAGCGGATGTTATGTCGCGCATTTTCGAAAGCAAGCCATCGTGCGAACTCGTGCAATGCGGCCTTCGATGTCTTGTAGGCAATCAGAGGATATGAACCGATAGCAGCGACGAACGCGGACGTTGAGGTCGCCGCGTCGAACGTCTGCTACGGGCCAACAGCGGTCTCGGACCGGTCTCGCCGAACGGGCGGCTACAATTTGACCTTTAGGGCCATTGATTGAAGAAGAGAAAGACGACGCCAAGCTGACCGCCGAATTTATCGTCTGCTGAAATCTCCTGAAAATCTGCACAAAAGCGAAGCCGAAATCTGGACTGTATAGTCCTCTCATGAGGAGAGCTTTGATCTTCTTGCTTGCTGGCCCGTTGCTTGGCCTCACGTTGGTCTCATTAGCGATGGCGCTTGCCACGGACCTTACATGGTTGCCCGTTTTTGCGAGCCTGATCGTCCAAGACGCTACAACTTACATGATCATCATGCCGCTACTGGCTTGGTTGTCTGATGTCACCTTCGTTCATTGGAACGTACAGCGACGAGTCCGCATGATCGTCTTGGGCGGAGGCGTGGTCTTCCTGACTGCCGGACTTCAGCGATACAGCCCCTGGATGTTGGTGACCGCGTTGATTTGCGGGGCCGTGGCAGCGTTTTGTGTCCGTTTGTCCGATCGAGAGACCTTTCCGTGTCTCGCGGCCGAAATATGGACGTTCTGGTGCGACTTCAGACGAGGCTGAACAGAAGGTTGGCCTTGGGGTCAACTGCGCTACGGCCGCTTTGGGTCACAAGCAGACGTGCCGCCCTGCCCTGCGCCAAGTCCGCTCTGCCCCCGAAAGCTGACATCGGAGCCGCCAGCGGTCGTGTCTGCTATGGGCCACTTTCAGACATGGCTTGCTTCCTCTCTGAGAGGGCAACGTCCCCATGAGCAGCATGCTTTCCCTAGTGAGGTTTGGCGCTCACCAAATGTCCGGGACGAGCCGCCATCGGACCCACGCGGCGTAATCCGAATAGCCCGCAAGCTCTACCTGAAGAATTCGATCCTCCGTGATGGTGCGATGGAGCAGAAACGGCAGCATGAAGATCACAACGAGCGCGGCCGCGAGCCACGATCCGAGCGCGGGTCCGCTTGCCCGAGCCGGGTCATGGGTTTCGGGGCCGCAGACTGTGGGAGGTAATGTCAATAGTTTCGCGGGTAAATAGCCCGACCTGCGCTGTGACTCACGGGCCGGGCTCACTAGCACTGGCTTGGAGTTCGGGTTTTGGGATGCCAGCCAGCACAACGGACTAATCACCCGTTGAGGTGAACGTTCCTATCAAACCTAGCGCGGGCCGAGCGTCCTATCCTGAGGTTGGATGAAATAAGACGCTCGGCTGCATGACCGCTTCGGCGGAGCGGCCACACTAAAAATCTATGCAAAATGAAAAGCAGCATCCCGATCAGATGATGATTTGAACAAGGTCTTTTTGGTGCTGCTTTGCGTCGGTCAGAAAAAGTGCCGCCTGCTCGCCCTGATGGCCTCCGCGCGGACTTTAAAGGCACAGCGCTCACTGTTCTGTGAAACGGCTTCTTCGCTACTCGGCGTAATCTGCGGACAAACAGCTTCGTATGGAGGTCCGCGTCATGACCCCCGCCGACATAGACAGCTGCCACGAAGCGGCAGAAGAGTGCCGCCGCTTAGCCGCTGAAGTGACCGATCCGATCGAAAAGCAAGAGTTGCTGCATATCGCGGACGAGTGGCTGGCACTCCCTGAGGCGCACGCAGTAGTTCTCGCGCTGGAACAGCTGGCGATCCTGGACTAGCCGAGGGCGCGTCTACCTCGGGAGCCGTGAATTAGCGCCAAAGCAAAGCGCCCGCGAGCAACACCATCGAAAGCAGACTCGCTCCGATGAGCGTTGCCACAAACAATTTGTCCAAGCTCATCCGTTGGACGTTATTCAAGCTGTTGATTTAAGGCCGTGCGACAAATCCGGCGCGAGCGCAAATGCCGCACGGTGTGAACGGTGTTAGGCTTATGGGTCTGTGAAAGGCTCGTGATTAAAGAAATGGCCCCGAGCCGGGTCATGGGTTTCGGAGCCGCAGGTCCTTGGAGTTGTGTCTAACATTCGCAAGGGTAAGACGGTCACTTGCCGGATTGGTTCCTATTGCACGCTACCGGCCCGGGCTCGCCCACGCTGACTCGGCGGGCTGGACCTTTGGAGGGTCTCGCGCGTTAAAGACTTGAGACCGGGGGCGACAACCCCAGAGTTCGAATTATGAGTACTCTCCCTCTCCACTTGCAAAGACAGTTCGAGCAGCGGTGGGCGGCCAGACTTGCGCGGCAGCCGCGAGAACAGGGCCCAAAAGAGACCGAGGATGAAGAGCGGGGTCAACACCTCGGCCAAGAGCACCGAAATAGAAATCAGGCCGGCCCAGCGCCTTTGCCGGATCACTCCGGCGGCATGCCCCTGGCTGACCGATAAAAACCCCGCCAGCGATTAGGCGGGCGGGGCTGAAGTCTGTGGGACAATGATCCTAGGGAGACCGATGTCCGTAGCAAAACTGTGCCGGTTTAGTGGCGCGGCTTATGAAATAGATCACTCTCTGACGATCGGAACGACTAGTGCTGGCTTGGCCGGGCGCTCTGGTTCGGGTTGGGCGAGGAAGTCATTCACCAGCTCAGTTATGAGCCGGAGAATGATAGGGGCATCCTCGATCCCGTCAGGCAATTGACTGGCCAGCATGACTGCGTGGCGACGATGCCAGCTTTCGATTTTGGCCGTCATGCCGCGCTCCCGCCGTCATCGCACTGCTCATCGATGCCTACTTCGCTTTCGTCCGGCGGCAGATTGTCGGGGCCGTACCCGAGTCCCTTCGGCGCGCAGGAACGTTTTATATCCATCGCGAGTCATAGAGGTGACGCTCTTTTGCTTACGAGGCAGCCCCATGGAAAAAGTGGTTGCCTACGGCATCTCGGCTTCCATCGCCGGCTTCGGTGTTTGGATCATTGTAGCCGGCCTACAATCTGGCGCACCCGTCGCGTGGATTTGCCTTGGTCTCATTCCCATAGCCATCGGGCTTCTGAGCGCCTGCTTGGACATCTAGAGCACCTTAGACGAGGATAGGTTTCCATACCCGCGACGCGCAGTAGCTCGCGACCATTCCAAGCCCCAAGGGATTGATAATTTGCAGAGCGGTACTGGCTGCGGAATTATGCGGGCATGCACCGCCCTCGCCGCATCGAATTCCTGATAGCCGCCGTCCTGCTTTGCGGCTGGGCGCTTTGGCGGTGGCTGTAGATGGCGCGCCGCTACATCCGATGCGCAGGCAAGTACCCTCCCCGCAGTCCTGCAGAATGGATTGCGGACGGACACGTTACCTGCTGCGTTCAATGCCTCAGCGGCGAGTGCAGCAAGCGCATGGTGGACGTTCGGCTCGACACGCTGCCCCAGGATGAACCTTGTCTGTCGTCGGCTGGCCCTTCGTCTGCAAGGGTTGCGGCTACGCCGGCTCAGTGAACATCCCGCCGAACTGGCACGACATGCCAGGCCGAAAGTCGCCCTTCTCCGCCGGTTGGCGTGGATAGGTTAGAGCGTAGCAAAGGGCGCCACTGACGCTGCGGCTATCCACACCCCGCGCATGCACTGGGGCCTCTGTTTAGCCAATAATTGGTCTCTTCGTCTGTCCAACCAGGGACCGCAAAGTGGACGCCGGCCGGCAGTCCTTGGATGGGTCGAACGATGGCATGATGGCGCGGATTGGAATGGTGCACCCCGGCAGCGTCGGCGGAAGCACTCAGAGCGATCAACAGGCCCAAGGCAAAAAGAGAACGCATCGCAATCACTCCGGACGTTACCAACTCCTGATCCATGTGGTTCTGGTGACCGCGGTCCCAAGCTCTTGCGACTTCACGATCGATCAAATTGGCGGGAATGATGGGGCGCCGCTATAAGGTATCGATGACCTGCCTACTCTGCGATGACACCGGATGGGTGTGCGAAGCCCACCAAGAACAACCATGGGAAGGCCCGCACGCTTGCCAGTGTGGCGCCGCCGGCGCACCGTGCCCGGCCTGCAATTCCTCGGGTCAGGACGAGCCGCCGCGCATGCCCAAGGGTTTCGAACCCGATGGCGCGTGACGGCTGGTCAAAGAGTTTCGACGAGCCGATTGTGCTCGACGATGGCACGACACTGCGGACCTTGCGGGACGCGATTCAATACCTGGCGAGGACAGTTCCGAAGGCCGAACAGGACCACGAGAAGGTGACGATCGCCGCCGACCACCTGACGCGAGCAGCCGAACAAGGGTATCCAATGCTCTTTGCCCGCGCCACGACTCTGCAGGCAATCCACCGAAACAAAGAGCGCGTTTTCAATCCCAACCGCAAAGATCACCACTGGGGCAAGCGGAAGTTAAAGCGCGACGAATGACGGACAGCGCCGCCAATGTCCGCTTTGCCGGCCAATATCGGAAGTACTCGACGCGATGCAGAAGCCGCGGAACTGGTCTAGCGTACAATTCGACAGACGAGGAACGCAACTTATGGATGTGAGCGCCATGGGAGGAAGCAAAGGATCGTCGCGCGCTGGCTGGGGTCGTGAATTCGACAAGCCTATCGATCTGCCGAACAGGCGCGATGCCCCTCATGACTTAGGCAGCATCGCCAAGGCGTTTTGAGTCGCGCTGGCCGCTAGCTACCGGACCGAAGCAAAAACGGATCCACGGACTCAGCTAACCGGGTCGCCAATTGGGCGGCGGCAGGCGTGGACTGCTTTTCGGGCGGCAGCGAGCCGACAGAATGGACCGTCAGTTCAGTACCAGCGGCAAAGGCAGCTATCGCAATTGCAGCAAGATATTCGATCCTCATGGCGATGGTTCCTCCATCGACCCCGCGAATTAACCGGATACACTGAGAAATAGTTCCAAGAGCGCTGTTTGACCCTAGCCCTGGAAGAACGACGCCTCCTTGCGCGCCGCCGCAGTCGCGCAATCCCGGCTTTTTGCCGTTCGGTACACAAAGGCGTGGCACATCTGGGCGCGCCTTTGGCGCGCTCGCCTCACTGCGGCAAATCCTTGCAGAGCTTGATCACGATGATCACGGTCGAGCCGACTGCTACTAACACCGGGCAGATAAACGACAACTCTTCGAGCAGGCCGACAAGGGCCACTCGGACGCGGAGAGTTCTTTTCACCTGCGCGAAGCGCCAGCCTGCCACACCCATCGGA